>Ga0187878_1000373_pt1 | contig 52655 bp, 65 predicted proteins | sample June2016WEW_17_1_FD_132979 | JGI IMG/M metagenome (GOLD analysis project Ga0187878, IMG submission 132979) | Peatland microbial communities from SPRUCE experiment site at the Marcell Experimental Forest, Minnesota, USA - June2016WEW_17_150 | ecosystem: Environmental > Terrestrial > Soil >... | reverse complement strand
CCGATGAATTTATCACCTTTAGCCGTTGAAATGTTGATGTGGTTCTATGCGCACGCCGAGCCATTCCCTAACTTGGAATGCGATGCGCAAAAAGATATTCTTGAATACTTTCTCGATGAAAAATTAATACATCGAGTTCCGGACACAAGTTTTTACCGGACGACAGAGAGAGGACAGGAGTTCGTCAAAATGATCTGTGCAACGCCATTACCGGTTTTTAAATGGTTGGATCCGAGGATGTTCAATTATTACATTTGTCCGGAGTGTCACCACTCAGGTCTGCCCTCTATATACTAATAAAAAAAAGGTGGGGACTATGAAGAAAAAAATAGCCAAATGGCTTCTGAAAATGTTGGGGTATGGCTATATGTTGGAAGTGCCGCCTTTAAAACTTATCCATAGCCAGATTAATTTTATTGATGTTCATTCGGCGGTGATCGCTGATCGCTGGCATCCCCGCCTTAAAGAGGAACTGGTTTACCGAATGGAAGATTTTTTAGTAAAGCATGTCACAGTGGAATGCCGGAAAATTTCCGATAGATCAACTGAATACCGAGGGACTCTTTTAATAGGGGTGGCTGATGGACATAGATAAACTGATTGCAAGGAAAATGGCACAGATGAATAAGCTGAGATCTGAAATTTATGATCTGGAAATTAAGAAACAGGTTGAGAAAAGAGAAATGACGCCGAATGCAATGGCCAAAAAAATTCTTAAAGTTGCAGCTCCATTTTTCCGGAAGAAGAAAAAATGCCAAAAATAGTGCGTGAAGTCCACCTGCCCTATGACGGTAGGAATTATATTTATAGAGTTCTTGCCGGCTCCGATGCCCGTGCGATCCTTGACGCAACGCATGAGCTGGAAAAAGAACTGGGGAAAGTGCGTGGCAGTCTCAAGAAATATCTGACTCCCGCGGTTTTGAAAAACATTATTGTCTTATTAAAGTGAGGAAATGCGCATGAGATTTTTTAAAAAAGAGGAAAGGGATTCACCCCCATTAGTTAATGTCACTCAAACATTAGTTAATGTCACTCAAATTAATCGGTGTTCGGGTTATGGAATCGGAAAGATTGTTTGCTGTAATACTTGCGGCGGCCTTTTTATGGATTTGGAATGCGCAAAGGTCGAGGTAGTACGCCGGCCTTTGAGAAAGAAGCCGTGGGTTGATCATGATTATTACTGCAAGCATTGTGGTTTGCCGAAAGAGAAAACGAAGGAGGAGAAGGTAAAGATGAAGTTCGTAAACATTGAAACAAAGGTCATGGCCGACGGCAAGATTGTTCAGGATCTCAAGCTGGGAGATGATGATTCAAACCTTTTTAACTCTGTCTTGAGCACCATTATCGACACCAAAGAACAGCAAATAAGGCAGGCGCTTATTGCCATGGGATGGACACCGCCACCGGCAACGGATGCGACTTTGCAGTTTTGGCTGTAAGGATTGCAGGGAGCTGTATATTAAGATATGAAAATACTTCTTGTCGTTAAATCAAAGATGATGGAAAATTTGGGCGTGATGTATCTGAGCGCCGTGATAAAACAGGCGGGGCATGAGTGCCGGATTGCGGATCTCAAAGAGGTAAAATCTTTTTGGTTTCCTTACAGGGAATACGATCCTGATATTGTCGGGTTTAGCGTCATGACCGGTGATATGCCGAAGTTTTATGGGCTAAAACTATGGCTCACTTCTCAATACTGCAAAACCAACAAGAAACCGATCTTCATTGTCGGTGGCCCCGATCCTACTTTCTTTCCCCAAGGCTATGGCTGGGCTGACTATGTTTTTAAGGGCGAGGCTGAGCAACAAATCGTGGACTTGTTCTTTCATTCCGGCGGTCCATGGTGTCCATATCATGACATTGATTCCTTGCCATGGCCAGACAGGAAAGATTTCCCGAACTTTAAGGTGAGGGATTTTATTACCTCGCGGGGTTGCCCCTACCGGTGCCGGTATTGTTATAATGCCAAATGGTCAGACATGTTTCCTGAACAAAAAGGCGTGAGAACACGAGCCGCTTCTAATGTAGTGGCTGAGATCGAGGCTGTTAACCCTGAATATGTTTTCTTCCAGGATAGCTGCTTTGGCGTTAGCATGAGGTGGATGCGAGACTTTGCTTCACAATATGCGTCCAAAGTACATATTCCTTATCAATGCAACCTCCGGCCGGAGCAGGTCAAGCCGGCGATGGTCAAACTTTTAAAGCTTTCAAATTGTGTAGCGGTGCGCATGGCTTTGGAGTCCGCGAGTAACCGGCTGCGGAGTATGGTAGGCCGAGGCAACATCAATCTTACCGCCGTCCGGTATGCCTGTGAGCTTCTAAGAAAAGCCAAGATAAAATTGATGCTCCAAAACATTATCGGATTGCCCACGTCAACGATTGAGGACGATCTGTTCACGCTCGAAACCAACATTGCCTATGCGCCAACTTATGCGTGGGTTTCGATCTATCAGCCCTATCCCGGCACAGAGCTTGGCGATCAATGTAAGGCCGAGGGACAGTATAAAGGTGATTATTCGGACATAACGGATTCTTTCTTTGAAACCAGCCACCTTGATTTTTCCGACATACATCGAGAGCAACTTGAGATCCTCCAGAAGATTTTTGCTCTCTGTGTGGATAAAAAATACATGCCGGAAATCAAAGAACTGACCTATAAAAATCTACCGGCGCTGATCCATAAAATCATGCGCAAAGATGGCGACCGGAAACTTTATTTGGGGGTATTATGACACACAAGGAGTTAGTAAATAGGGCTTACCGCTGGATCCGGGATAGAAATATGGGTTGCACCGTAGCCATGAAGGAGTTAAAAACATGGAATTCCGAGACTCCGGACGTTGTTGGTTTTTGGGCTGGCGGCAAATCGATGCTCATCGAATGCAAAACGTCGCGGAATGATTTTCTTGCTGATAGAAATAAGCACTTTAGGGAAAATGCTGAGCTCGGAATGGGTGATACAAGATATTTTCTCGCTGAACGAGGAATTATCAAAATAGAAGATTTAATTGATAATGGGTGGGGCTTATTAAATATCTCAGAGCATCAGATAAGGGAAGTAAAAGAATCTAAAGTATTTGAGACTAACAAAAACGCTGAGCTCACGATGATTGTTTCTGTTCTTAGGGGGTTGGAAATTTCTGCGACGGTTTTTGTAAGAGACGATCACGACTGGTACTGTGGCTGTGGCCACTGGAACGGATCAAATCTGGCGGTCTGTGCGATGTGCGGTAGGACTCCTGGTGGCATATGAGATATCAAAACCATCACCCCTTGAAGCAGTACGCTGACGGCACTTTTGAGGACGGAAATAAATTTAGCATAGAGGTAACTCCGGAGTTTTTGGAAGGCTTGTTCGTGGACGGCCTTTCCAGGCACATAGGGAAAAAAGTTGTAACCGCAAAAATAGCTTTCCATAAGAAGGAGGAATAATATGTGGTGGAAATTGCTGGGCTACCTGCTTAAATTAATCAGCGCATTTGTAGTGATAACATGTATATTATGCCTTCTCAACCTTGGAAGAGGTTAGGAAGTAAATTTTAAAAGGAGGGTTTATGTTGGAAAAGATTTTAGCACGATTCACGAAAAAGAGGCCGAAGGTGTTGGGAGGAGTAACCCATGTTGAGGTTTATGATTCTCATAACGACAAATGGATGTTGGCTCAGAACACGGCAATTATTGAACAGATACCGCCTGCAGAAGGGCATGAGGAGTTCTTCCAGGGCGGTGCTTCTGGTGGCGGCGGAGCTGAGGGTGATTTTACTCCGCCGGATCCCGGGAATGATGGTGGTGGAGGTTCTGATGGCGGTGACATGGGCGGCGGCGATTCCGGCAAGAGTCGCATCATTGTCCAAATTTTTTTCATAGTTTAACGAGAAGGTATCACTGGCGAACTTATCTATACTTCTAATTTTTGGTTTTATACGGATTTGGGTGCGTTGGTTGTTTTCGTGCTGTGTGGGTGCATGGTAGCGATAGAAAGCTAAGGCCGCCTCGAAGGACGGCCCGCTTTTAAAACACCTAATGGCTTAGGTTCCTGCTGCTGGAGCGGCGGCCGGTGGTGTGGCTGCCGGCGTATTGGCTGTGATCGCGGCCTGCATGGTTGCGATATTTCCGTTGATCTCCGCGGTTAAAGCATCGATAGATTCCTGAGTGGGTTCAAGGGCTGCCACCTGGGCCGCAAGTCCCTGCAATAATGTAAGGACACCCGATTCCACCGTTTTTTCCTGTTCTACTGCCGCCTTTAAAGCTGTTAAATCTGCGCTCATCTTCCGTACCTCCTGTAAAATTTGATTTAATTTTCTGATGAGTATGAAATACTCAACCTTTGAAAGTTGTTCCACGTTTCTGATCTCCTATTTCGATAATAGCGTCAGTTCCGGCCTCTACATGGTCGAGAGGTTCGACGACTATCCTATATTTATTCTTTTTAATCAAGGGAATTATTACATCGCATTGCGATCCCCATCTGATCTGCCCAAAACGAGTTCCCTGCTCGATCCACTTTCCTTTGCCCCAGTTAATGATAACGTCCACGTCCTTATCAGCGATTTGCACAATATAATAGCGCTGTTTCAGCACATTTGAATAAAGCACAGAAACCTTTCGCTCGTTGGAAAAAAGATACTTCATATTATCCTCGACAACTTCATTTTCCAGAAGCCCTTTTTCCATGTCGATCATAGAGGAATTATTGGTGAACAGGTTCGGCGTGTTGCGTTCCTCTACAAAGAAGGAGTGTGTTGGAACGCGGTTCACATGAACATCGAGCGCCGTCATGAATATTCCGATCACAAGGGAATCGTATTTATAATGCTCATCGCAAAGGAGATCTCGAACTGTGAATGGCCGTCCTTTAATATTGAGAAAATCATCAGGCTTAACACGGTTTCTGGCGTAGATAACAACTCCATCAGCGGCAGCATACATCACCCCCGGATTATAGGTTATGGTTCTCAGCGGATCCCTGAAAAAATCTACTCCCATGGTTTTGTTGGTAAAGCCCTCTTCTTGCAGTTTTTTAACTGCCGGCAGCTTAAGCCATTCCTTAACATTCATCGCCATTTTAATTCTCCCATGTCACGCAGTTTATAAGGCCACCAAGCATCGACAGATCCGCGCAGTCCACGCCCACAATATCATAGCCCGGGAAATAATGGCTGAGAAATATCCTTGTGGACATATCATCCTTGATTCCGAATTGAGGGCAGAAGATCGTATCATCAACCTGGTAGTAATTTATGTAGTAGCCGTAGCCTTCATTTTTCTCATCCGCGAACGGGTACTTTTCCCTGAAAGCGGCTTCTGATAATTTAGGACATTGGGCATATGCCCAGGGCATCTTTAAAACCATGAAGCCATTACTGGCAAGCACCTTTTCGAGTTTGCCGGAATATTCTTTCCAGCATTTTTTGAGTGCCTTGGAGACCTTTGGCATTTTGGGCATGGTTTTTGTTTTTGAGTAGTCATTGATAATGACCGTCTTTTCATTCTTGAACTTAATAAGGCCGTCAGCATGCCCAAGATCATCGCCAGGCTCAACGGGAAGATAAATGATTTTCTTCGGGAAGAAAATATCCTTGAGGAATTGCTTTAAATCAGGCTGGCTGTACATCGGATTGCGCTTGAAAACCATTTCGGTGATGAAAACATGTTCATCGTTCTGCACAACATTGCCGCCGTCCAAGGCGTAATCCACCACCTTAGCATTGAACGGTGCCCATATATCCGTTGGCACATGGAGTTGCGAAAATTTGCCTCTCTCCATGGCGCTTGTCATTTTGTACTGGAATTTTATAAGTTTCCCGTCCGTGTGCACCGGCATATAATCCCTTATCCATAAATTTTCACAGGGAAGCGTTTCGCATTTTATCCCTTTTTCGAGTAATTTGCTTTCTATGGTGTTAAAAATATGCGGAAAGTGTTCCCAAAGAGCCCTTGACATGTAAACTTTCATTTATCTCCCTCCAGATATTTGATTGCGTTCATTAAAACAGTTACGCTATCGCCAGCGTTGCCCAACATCCAGTTACAATATTGGCAAAGCAGCCCACGAATTTTTCCTTCTTTATGGTCATGGTCTAAGTGGGGAGTTTTTGTAAAAACTTTTTCACATATTTTACAACGGTTCCCTTGCTCGGCCACCATTTTATCAAATTTTTCTTTGGTTATGCCATATCGTTTATGCAATCTGTTGCGTTGTCTGTTCTTGATTACATGATCCATATGGCGGTACTCTTTTTCTTTATCTTTGTGATTATTATGATATTTTTTATGTGTCTTTTTTCTTTCCTTGGGATGTGTTTGATTCCATTCCACGGCCCGTTCGACATTTGTATTTTTATGCGTACGATGGTAATCCCTGCAATATTTCTTATGAGCTTCTTTGTTTTTGAGTGGCATTTAATTACCTCAAGTATTTCAGGGTTCCGACAAAACAGGATAAAGCGGCCCCACTTTTGCCGGCTTCCGTCATGGCCGTATAGGTGATTTCGTAGCCGAGCTTAGCACAAATCTTTTCGAGGTGCTCATTCTTTTTGTACTCTTTGTTGTAATCCGGATCCCGTTTCTGGAGAAATTCCAGATCGGAAGAATTCACGATCATATCGTCCAGTTTGATCGAATTGCAAACGCACTCCATCGCATCGCTGCGTGTAACGGAATGGATCGTGGCGACCTTCTCGATAGCCTTTATTTCTGACGGCTTTAAGATCTCGGTGCAGGCTATGACGTTCTCCCTGTCCAGTACGAAAAGGAGACAATCCAAATGATAGAGATACTCATCTTGAGAATTCACGCGGATGATATTGCCGCCGTAGTTTTTCTCGATCCAGTCGTAAGTTTGTTTGTCCGTCCGGACACCATAGCCGCCGAAATAGATATCATCGCGGAGAAATTTCAGTTCGGCATCACCCTCGAATTTGCCAGGAGGCTTCACGCATTTATAGCCCATCTTGGTCAGAAGGTAATCGGCAACATTTTCCTCTCCGGCGCGCCCGTCGGCGGTAAAGTTGGAAAGGATGATCGTCGGCTCTTCGACATGGGGAAGGTAGGCAAAGCAGTTAACGTACGTCTGGTCCTGTAGCCCCGGCTGGGCAGGCAGGAGATAAACAATCGCGTCCGTGGCCAGTATGTGCAGAAGGTTATACCACTCAGCCATGAATTTTTCCTTGTCGATCTTCGCTTCCTCGCCGCTGAGCTTCTTTATCCACACATTATTGGCAACCTTATTGTCCACGAAAAAAGGCTGGCACATGACAAAGGTGGGCTTGGCGGTATCAGAGGGATTTTCCCACATAATATCATCGGTTCCTTCTTTTTTGCTTTCGCCTTTAGGCGTTCTAATTCCCGCCTTTTTCCATGCGATTTTTTCCTTGAGCTCATCGATTTTGCTGGCCATGTTTATCTCCTTAATAGATCTCTTAATTTGGTAACTGTTTCCTCTTTTTCCTGATCAGGAAGGTTGTTGAGAAGGTGCATCTTCCTGAGTAGGAACGGGCGAAATTCCTTTTCTTCGTCTTTGTTGGCTGCCTCATACACACGCATAGCTTCCTGCAGGGAAAGTATTTTGAATTCCTTTTCCATGTATGGGATTCGCGCGCCCTGGCGTGCCATGATCACATCTCTCCTTGAAAGTTTGCCCTCGCTGACAAGACCTTGAATAGTCTGGTTGACACCTTCATCTTTGTTTCTGATCTGCTGTTCGATCTGGCGCTTTAAATGATTCCTTTCGGCCTGTGCCTGCGTCATTGTGGCCTTTTCCCGTTCGTTGATAATATTGGACATGACGGATTGCGCTTTCGTTTGTCCAAGCTCTGATGTTGCCGGCATAATACCAACAAGAGTCGGCAGCGTCGAAGCCATGCTTCCGCCATGCTCGCTGATTTTCTTCATGCCTCTCATGTAAAAAGGAATGAACTGTTTCAATCCAAATTCTCCAGTCTGGAGAAGCTGTGCGGCCGCGTTACTGTCTCGATTCCTGATCTCAGTTCCATAGTAATCTTTGTTCTTGGCAATATCGATCATCGTGGATATTATCGGGTGAGTCTTATTGAAAAGCGTCTGCCCAGGCTTATTCATCCACGCATAAATGTCCTTGGCATAGGTGGGCAGAAGCATTCTTTCCGGATTGCCACGTTCGTCGAGTTTGCCTGTCCGGAAAGCCAGAAGATCTCTTGAATCCTTGGGATCATCACCCGTTAGAAGTTTTGTCATAATGGCATTGATCGTGCCGGTGAGTACCAGAAGGCTCATTGTATAAGCCATCTTATCGGTCATTTGCGGTTTCTTACCGTTGAACACATCCCTGAACACTTTTCCGAAATCGGCAACGCCACCGCCGATCTCAACAAGTGTACCACCTGTCCACCCTGGGGCTCTGATCAATCCCTGTGCGATGTTTTTTGCCACGTTACGGGCAAACAGTCTTTCATAAACGACCTGTCCCATTCTGGAATCAACACGGTTCCAGAAATACTGCATCTGCCGGCGGGTGATCTCATGCGCATTCGGATTATTTCGGAGCATGGCTTCATTCTTAGAGTACCAATCATTGGCCATTTCAGAAAAGACGCCGAATTTCTGCCGCGGGACCAGCCATTCCATGACCGGACGGGTAAGCTGCTCGACAAAGGCAAAAGGAGATCTCAATGCCGCCGGTACGTGTTTTCCGCTTTCCCAATCTTTAAGCATCTCCTCGGTTGTGGAGGTTCTAAGGCGCATATCCATATGCTCTCTGGCGCCGGCCATTTCCAGCCAACCGATGATCCTTGCCATTTCAGCGTTCTGCGCACCCAAACGGTAAGCCTTTATGATCTCATCACCGAACATCGGAGTTTTGTAGGCTTTCATAGGAGCATCGCGGAAGAACTTGGCGGCGCTCTTATAATCGCCCTCGGCCGCAGCCTTAATACCCAGCGCAAAATGGGAGATAACGGCTTCCATTGTCGTGAATCCGGCATGGAACGCAGAGCCTACGCCCAACTGAAACTGATTAAGGGTATTTGCCGCGCCCATGTAACCTTTCCATAGCTGGCCAACATAAGGGCTGTCATAAAGCGATCGCGAAAGATAATTTTCGATCACCTGAGAAACCTCTTCTTTGGCGGCATAGCGGTAAGAGGCTGTTTCAAAGCCATTCGGCCCCATCCGCATGCGTTTCGTTATAACTCCGTAGGGTTCGGGAATGAGCTTGTATCCGGCAGGAGCTTTATTGCCGGCCTTAACCAGAACAGCCGTTCCATCCTCGAGCATTTGCTTGAGGACAGTGTGCGCATTGATATACTTCTGCATATCGCTGAGCTTCTCGAACGCCATGTCTAGAGGTGTGCCGCGCGGAGTGAATCCGGCCGCAATACCGGCATAGATATCATCGAAAACCTTGGCTTTAGTGTGAGCCTTACTGCCTTCAAAATTTTTTGACCACTGGGAAAAGAACTTTTCTGCGCCTTTCGGGTTTTCCCACATGCCAGGGAAATAATTCGGGCGATATCGGGTAGCGCCCGGAACGGCTTTATTAGCCGCTTCCCATAGATCATCGAACATTTTAGTCAGAACGCCGGCAAACTCGTCCAACTGCGCATTTTTCTGCTTTTGCCCTGACTGGATCCGGCCGATGAAGTCATGCTGATCAGCCTTGGACATTTTGTTAAATACTTTGTCGGCAAGAACACCTGTGGAAGTCTGCATTTCATCGAGCAATCTCGCAACAAAGGAGGTATCTCTGCGGTATTTGTCCACGACGGCATTCAGTCGGCCTTTTAGCTGAGCCACACGGATAAAACCTTTACCCATCTGTTCGGTGAGCAAGCCGGCAACTTTTTCAGCCTCAGCGCTCAAAGCCCCGGGATAGAACGTTCGTTTCATCCCTTCATAAATATTGCCAAAGACGTCTGCGGCATTCTTATAGGCATCAGCGCCTTTAAGTTTCTCTGCGTAGGAGCGGATCTGCTCATTGATTTTGTCATTAGAGGCGTTTTTTTCGCCTTCCCTGTAAAAAGGATTCCGGATTGCTCCGCGTTCGTTGCTGACGATAGACCATACCGGCTCCATGAGATGTTTGAAATCTTCCCACAGCTTACCCAACCACTCCTTCATCTTGGCGAACCAGCCCATCTTCTCTTTTGCTTCGTTAAAAGCTGCTCTGCCTAAATCCTGTAAATGGGGTATAGCGTCCTTGATATTATCTCTCAAACTGCGGAGAATATTAACCGTCTGCGTAGGATCAATTCCTGAAAAAAGAGTTTGCTGCTCGGGTTTTTTCTGGACTTTTTCTTCCAGTTTTCCGCCGATAGCCGTTTCCTTTGGAGTCAACTGGAATGTTTCTTCCGGAGACAGTCCGGGCAGCGCCGCATTTTCCTCTTTTTTGGCGGCGATTTTCTGCTTGAGCTCTTCAACTTTTGAGAGCGCTTTCTCAAATTTCTCATTAGCCTTTGGTTCGTATTTGGCAATGAAAGCTTTGAGTGCTTTTACTTCGGCCTTAGCGCCGGCAGCACCACCACCGAGATTCGTTTCGATATCGCCGCGGAGCCAGTCATTGAGCTCCGTGCCATCCTCATTAAACTCCGCAAGGACATTCTTAGCCTCGTCCACCATGGAGAGCGGCGTATCGTTGGAGCTGATTCTGTCCTTTATTGACCTGGGAGCTTCTCCGAAGATTTTGCCCATTTCTTCATCTCTTGGACCGCCTCTAGCTCCTCCGGGCTCGATCCTGGAGGGGTAAACAACAGAGCTGTCTTTTGAAAGTCGAGTCCCGCCTTTGCCCATTCCCTCGAAATCTGATTGTAAACGTCCAAGTTGCTCGCCGTGCTTTTCATAAAATTCTCTCGCCTCCCCTTCTAATCTGGCTAATTGCGCATGTGTCATTTGCATATATGTTCTGCCGAGCTGGGCGGTAAAACCCTCATAATGATCTGGCTCGGTATCATGAACATATTCATGCACAAAGGTATGAACTAAATTAGAGGCCATCGCTGTTAGATTATCATATCCAGTGTTGACCATTCTCTTATATTCCTCGCTTACAAGCAGGAAATTAGTAACTGAAAATGGATTGATCGCATACAATTCGATACCCGTAGAAGTGGGATTGGAACGGAATCCGAAGACCTTGGGATCCACCGTCATTACAAGATTTATTTCCTTGCCGCCCGTTTTGGCTATGATTGCCTGGAAAGAATTAAATAGATCAGATAGCCCGCTGACGAGCTCTTTATTGCCCTCAATCAGCGCTGTAGTTTTGTCGATTTCTCCCTGATCTTTAAATGGTATAAGAACCCTTACGCCATTGATCGTCGGAGACAGTTTGATCATTTCCGTAAAATCTTTTTTATTTGCATTGAAAGTATCTTCGTTGATATCGGCGATTCTTTCGTCTATTATTTCTCTGACCTGCTTGGCAATATCAAAGGTCATTTTTGTACGATTGGAAATAAACGGATAATTAATATCGGTGACTTCCGGTGTCTGCTCGAAATTAACCATTATCCGCCATTTCGGTTCTTCAAATAACCCGTTCACTCCGTATTCACTGGACTGCACCCCGAAGAGCCTCATTCCCTTGTTCAATGTATCGACGTAAGGGTGAAATTTTTTATCCCAGTTTCGATAAACCTTTTCCTTGGACGGCACAAAATACACTTTTATTTTGTTGCCCAAAATATTCAGTTTTTGGCTGGGCAAAACCTGTTCCAGTTCGTCAGGAGGCTTTGGAGTGAAGGTATCTTTGCTGCCATTCGTTGTGATACTCAGATTGGCATTGTTGACAAAAAGGCCATGCTCCACATATTTCGTGAAAGCCCTTGACGCATCCGTTGCTGTCATGGCAAAGGAATTATCCTGTTTTGCCTCGGAAGAGTGCATGTAGAAATGTAATTCAAAGGTCGTTCCGTTAGGTTTGTCCGTAGGAGTGGATTTTGGTATCTGCGGTACTCCGGCACCTTCAAAGCCAAAAAACTGCTCCTTTGTACCGGTAAGAACAGTCTGCATGCCGTCGCGAACAGTTGTCATGACAAGATTTCGAGGAGCAAGAAGAACTGCCGCCTTAGCCAGTCCATATCCGCCGCTTGTATCAGTCCCCGATTTTCCCTTGCTGCCGACTTTCAGGAGGAAATCCCGAACTTCTTTATTGGTCATTCCCTTTCCGTTGTCAGTAACCTTCAAAACGGTTTCAGCGATATCGCCGCTATAATCACTATTGATCACGATATCGATGTTCTTTGAATCCACGGCAAATCCGGAAAAAGCATCCAACGAATTCTGGATCGTCTCGTTTGCAATGGTGCCGGAAAGATCGTTGTTAATAATGTCTTTGCTTAAAGTTTGGAATAAAAGTGTCTTGTCCGCTTCCAGAGGTGCTTCTGCCGAATATTCCTCTGTAACATCTTTTGCGCTTGCAGATGTTTCCGGAGCAAAATACGCGGAGATCTCGCCGGTAGCTTCGTTATAGATCAACTCGCCGTACGGTCGCTGAATTTTGAAGATAGCCTTGCCAATCTTTCCCTCGCTAGTAACCTTGCCGCCGAATTCATCGGTAGGCTTCGTTATTTCGCTAGTCAGCCGTGCCTCAAAACCAACGCGGGCAGGCGCAGGTATTGTCACGGTCTGTCCATTATTATCGGCAATCTGCTTCTCATATTTTATTTGAGTGGGATTTTTTTCGATGGCTTCTCTAAGCGCATCTACCGGTGAAAATTTCGGTTTTTCCGGCGTAATTACTGTCGGTTCTTTAATAGGGGTGTTCGGGGTAACAGCTTCCGCAGAATTTGCTTCTTCCTGGATAGCGGCGCGATCGTCCTCTAACTCTCGGATTGCGTCTTTGATTTGTTCGGGACTATACCCTTCCGCTTCAAGCGACTTCTCAAGATCTCCAACAGTCTCTCGAACTTCTTCGGGTTTTTCGTCTTTAAGGAAGTCATAATATTCCTGCTCCTTTTTTAGTATATCATTAAGATTATTTTTGTCAAATGTTTCGTGGCCCATCAACATATTGAACAGGGTTTCCTCATCCATGCCCCTGGCGCCGATATTGGCCTCGTTCATTTCCTGAGCAAGTTTACTAAGCCAAACACCTCCCTTTTCGCTGAGACCGCCGCTGATTTTGTGCTTTTGATTAAAACCGGCGCTTACGCCTCTTAATATGCCGCGCAACTCTTTTGTATCTGTATAGGAATGCCCCGGGATAACCTGCTTGCCGGCATCGTTTTTGACAGTTTTAAGCCCTTTTTCAGCAATCCGGTCAAGGGCATATCTCTGCGGCGTATCCTCCATGAAAACATCTTTGTGATCTTTTATGACATTTGTGAAAAGCTTTGCTTTGCCCTTGGCTTTCACGACTTTGGGCTTAGGTACTTCCTTTGCTTCTGCCTGTTTCGCCGCCACTTTCCGGAGTAGTCCACCCTTAGTTTGAGCCTGTGGTTTAACCTGCGGTTTGGCCTGCGGTTTTTCTGATCCCCTTCCTTGTCCTCTTGCTTTTTTGGCCACCAGCATTGCCTTATCGGCTTCTTCCATGTTTGCGCCGATTCCATGCGAGAAATCGGGAACGATTTCCTTGCCCTCAAATTTCAGGGGATTGCCCTTTAAAAGCTCTTTTGCTTTTGCGACAACCTGCTCTAAATCCTTGCGGCTAGTGCCCTCAAGGGCGAATTCGTCGCCGTGAAAACGATAGGGAGTGGCGAATTTTTCTTTGCCGCTGGCATCGCCGGAAGCAAGATTTAATGCCTGCCCGACTCGTTCCAGAAGTTTATCTCCGGCCTTGTGTCCGTAGGTATCATTGACTTTTTTCAAACCGTCAATATCAATGCTTGCCTGGAAAGGTTTCCGCTCCGCTTCTTCATATGCCCGCTGGCTTTTTAACCCTGTAAGATGATCTAAAAATAGAGCCTCATATCTTTCCTGCGGTGTCATATCCGATACTTTTTTACGTGTCTTGGTATCTTCACGGCGTTCCGTTTGGCCACCGATTCCGGTAGCCTTCTGCACATATTGAGCAGCTGGTTTCTTCATGTCACCGTCTTTGATCCAGTCCTTGAACTTGTCCATGGGCATTTCCGTAATATTCATGATACGGTTTTTGCCGGATTCATCATAATTATCGAGGTATCCTTGTCGCGCTTTGGCCTTGGTGTCGTAGCCGAGCATGATCTTATGCTCATCAAAATTACCCGAGATAGGATCCTTTTGATCGACGATAAAAGCCTTGTCGCTCTTTGGATTGCCGTCAGGAGGTATAAATACGTCAAGGTGATCCTTGTCTTTCCCTACCGTGCCTTTGATATATCCGTAATGATCGCTGAGCTCCTGCTCCCACGCATTTCCATGTTCATCAACACCTTTGCGAACTGATCCGGCGGGATTCTCGATGGAGATATCCAATCCCTGAAAATCAACATGGCCTTTTTTATAGTTTCCGGCTTCCGCTTGTGCCGGAGTGGGTTCGGGCTCTTTGTTGGTCGGAGACGCAGCGGCCTCATGCGCCTGAGCGTTAATATCCTGCATTTCGGCATCGACAACTTTTTCGCCGGGCTTCACGGTTTCATCAAGGCCAAATCCAGCCTGCTTTGGCTCCGGTTTTGGCTGTGCCTTTGACGGTGTTTTTTTCGGTTCGGCTTTTGGTTTTGGAGCTTCCTCTTTAGAGCCCATTCCATAGCTGCCAGGCTTGCCCTTTGGCCATAATTCTTCCGGCTTAAAACGCAATCCCAATGCCGCGGCAATCTTTCCGGCTCTTGCCATAGTCGTTCCTGACAGATCAGGATGAACACCAGCAACGGCGCTCATATATTCAGGCAGCCAGCCTTCTTCTTCCGCGCGCGCCCTGAGCGATTTCAGATCTTTCGCATCTGCCGGCTTTAAGTTTTTCCACGGTTCTTTCGGAGGTTCTGGAGCCGGTCGAGGTGTATCGCCATAAGTAAATCCCGGGCCTTCTTGCGGGCCTTTTGGACGGAACTGGTTGAAAAAATCATTCCAATACCCTTCACTTCCCGGAGGTTTTTCAATGGGAGGCACCGCGATCAAATCTTTCATATCGGACTGCTTGTCCATTTCCTGATCGATTGACTGAGAGAGAGGATCACTGCGAAGCATTCCCATTATACCGTGGATACCGGCACCGACAGCCATGCCTTCAAGGATGTGTTCTGCCCTGTCTTGCCAATCCTTTGCCGGTTGAGTAGCACCTGCACCGCCCATCAGGGCTGCGCTGGAAGCATACTGGATAGCATTATGGATTGACGCTTCTTCGGCGGTTAAAGGTCCGAAAGTAGGTTTCCCTTCTGCGTCCACATGGGCTTTTTGCCAATCCGATAATATCTTGGCCGATTCCGGATTCTTGGGAATATTTTGCCCCTCGACGGGCATCGTATGTTCTTTATTGAGCTTGTTGAACTCAAAATTATTTTTGAGTTTGTTCAAAACTCTGCCGGCTGTTTCGGGAGCCAATTTCCCGGCAATCTCGCTGGCAAGTTTACCACCACCGGCAAAAGCGCCGAACCATGCGGCATCATCCAAAAGATTTTGGCCTCTGGTCTCACCTTCTTCCGGTTTGCGCACCGCTCCATGAAAAGCACCGAGAGCTGCATTGGCGGCAAGAATCGTTCCCCATCCGGCAGCTTCTTCGGGCAGAAAAGGAATAGCCGGAGCCAGCCCAGCCATCATACCGGTAAGTCCGGCAATGCCCGTTGCCACCTTATGAACAACGCCGGCGTCTTCCGGAGTTTGAACCTGTGGAGCATAGCCGTAGGTTAACCCATGAGTAAAGGCTGTGGGAATATCCTTAAATCCTTCGGGAGCTAACTTCGCCGCCGTATCAGACACCTTATCCATGAAGCCCTTTTTCGGCTTGCCGTAAAAACCCTCAAAAGGATCGGAAGTCCCCGTGCCTTCTTTGTTGTCGAGACCTTTGTAATAATCCGCAAAGGGATCATTTTGTTTTTCTTCTTCGCCTATACCGAACATTTTATGCTCCTAGTATCCCATTTGATGAAGTATGGCATTGTTTCTTCTGGTTTCATATGCGATATCAGATTCACCCTTCTGCTTGCCGTGCAACTTGTCATGCTCTGTTTGCCAGGCTTTTATCCGTTGCATCATGGTAGGCACCAACGGCTGGACTTGCGATGGAAGTTTCTCCGGCGGCACGCCGCTCAAGAGATCCTCGATGGTTGCCTGAGCTGCGTTGGGATATTGCTTAGTGCCCATCGCATCGGTTTTTTCATGCAGAGTAACCCAGTCCACAAATCTCTTTTCGTCCGGAGTCTTTACATCTTTAGCCAAAACACTCTCGTAATAAGCGTTGGCGCGGGTTTCTGCCGCTTCGGCTTTCTTGGTATCAATTCCCAGCCGTTTTTCGTAGATCCGGTTTCCCTGTGCGGTTTCAAATACCCTGGCGGCTTCTGACTGCGGATGTTTTCTCGCTTCCTCGGCTATTGCCTTTTCGGTATTATCGAACTGATGCGCTTGCTGCCATTCAGGAGAGCCAGCCGCTTCCGGAGGCAGTTCTTTATTCGGCAAAAACTTATCGCCAATGCCGGCACCCACTTTGGGATAGCCGGTTTTATTTGTAAGCAAATCGACAGAACCCTGTTTTTTGGCGGGATTGTCAATCATGATATATTTGTCCGTGTAATTCTTTTTCGTATTGTAGTCCGGTCCGATAGCCAGACCTTTATTGTTTTCGATATAATCGGGATTCGGAACCTGTATCTTATCGGGCATGTTCTTAACGTCTCCCCAGTTCTTTACAACACGAGGATCTCCGATGCCCAAATACTTATTTATTCTATCCTGATCCCACGGGCCAGCCGGAGACTTTGTTTCCATAGTAACGGGAGGTACCGGGACAACAGGCGTTGCCGCGGCGGTCTTTGTGGGTTTTGTCGGCTGGTCAAGATTAATTTTACTGGTCAGCGGCGGTGCCGGCAAGCCAGGATCGCCATTCCAAAGTTTTTCAACCATAGACGGCTTGTTCGGATCCAATCCAAATGCCCTTTCAACCGATCCGAAAGCGGGATCCTGGGCATTTCTTTTTATCAAATCTGATTCAGGGAATCCGGGCGGACGTAAAAGCTTATTGTAACCCTGCTCAATGGCAGCCGGTATTTCCGATACACCCATATTGAGAATGGCATTGGCACGTTTCAATGCCGGCACCAGTAGCCCTCCTCCTTTCCACGCAACTCCACCTGAATCCGGTTGAGTCGGGTTCGCAGTAATTCCTCCGGGCGTGTTCAAATCCGCCGCCGTTTCATTGATCTGCGTTTTTAAATTATCATCGTACTGGCTCATAATATCCTCCGTTAAGGTGTAATGGTTAACGATTCACTGTATTGTTCGCCCGCGGCCGCATGGACAGCCGACATTGCTCCTGCAGCCAGGCTTGCACAGGTGACTGCGATCTGTTTGGCCGCTTCCAGTTCGGCTGCCGCCTTAGCCTGAATGCTCATTTGTTCGAGTTTTGCGTACTCCGCATTTGCATTGACAGCGCCCACCCATAACCGTGCTTTGGCATCGTTGATCTGATTTGTCGCCTCGGCCGAAGACAGATTCCATTGAACATTGGCTTTGTATTCCTCAATCTTCGTGTTGTACTGCGCTATTTGGGCATCAACTTCTTTTACCCATATCTCGACAATGGAAAGGTTTGCGTCGATCGCGGCTTTTTGTCCGTTTATTTCAGCCGTCATTCCATCAACCTCGGCCTTATAGATTTCTACCTGTGCCATCAGCCCACGGATTGTTTCGGCGTATATTTTCATCTTTGTTTCTTCCAATCCGGCCTGTGCAACCACCGCCGCGACTTCCTCGGAAAAAACATCCACAAGCATTTTGTCTCCGGAAAGGATCCCATTATAGCGGGCTATTTCCGCCTCGATTCTTGTGGCATAGACTTTAACGGTGGTTTCATTGGCGGTAATCAATCCGATAGCCGCCTCTATTTCCGCCCGATATACCTCAACCTTTGTCATTTCAGCCCTAATTGATTCGGAGTATGCCTGAATCTTCGCCTTGAAGATCTCGATGGCGCTATTGTTCGCCGCTATCTGGAGGTTGACATATTCATTGGCGAATTTTGCAACGTCTTCCTGCACGGAAAGAACCATTTTGTCATAGTTCATCAGCATCTCGGCAAATCTGAAAACAACCTGATTCCCGATATCCATGGATTTAAAGATGTTGTCCTGTTCAAGCTTGCCCTGGTTAACAGCTATTTCGCGCGACAGATCGATTCTTTTATCCATGTAATCTTTTACGAGATCAGAAACGGATCTGGCAAGCAGACCATCCGGAAGACTAAAACCTTTTTTCGCCCATGCCTTTGACACTTTATCGGTAGAATCGGCCAACGACTGCTCGTTGCGCTCTAAATTACGATTCCAGATTGCATTTTCCACGGCTTCCGATAATCCGGATCCGCCGATGGTGACATTTTTCAAAAGGCGCTTTCGTATCGCCAGAAGAATTTCATCGCTCGAAAGAGCTTGCCGATCACCATTGATGAGGCCGTCCATATCAAAGACCGCTTCAAGCGGATTGATAGGGATCATGTCCGGCGGAGTCAGAGAATAAGAGGGAAGCGAGATCAGCGGTTTTTCAGGAATCACATAATCCATCAGGGTTCCCAATGTGATATTGCCCAGCAATGATTCCGGCAAAGTAATTACGGGTTTGTCAGGGACAACCGGCATATTGATTATCGGCACCACAGGAAGAGTTATCTCCGGTTTTACCGGCTCCGCAGGCATGTTAAAAGTAGGATTTACCTTTGGCGGTAAGGGCTGCGTCGGAAAAACCCCGGGATTGGACGGAGGCACAAGAGGATAAGCCGTCAGTTCCGGCGGCGTCAGATTACCATACATCGTATAGGGATAATTAATAGCTGCCAGTGCCGCCAGTGCGCTTTTCGCGGCATCGATAGCGTCTTGCCCCCAACTTTTTTGAGTAGCGATTATGCTTTGTACATCTGCTTCTGCTACGCCAGCCATAATTTCCTCCTATTTATCTACGGTCCCGATAGAATATACCGTCGGCGAAAGTTTATTTTTTGTTACCATAACACTATATTCTTCTTCAAACAAATATCCAATGTCGGACGAGGGATCTGCAATGTTGATTATCCCGACTATCCGCTTATCGAATGTCCACAACGGGCTACCAGCGCCGTCCTCATTCCAGTTTTCAAAAGAATAACTTCCGTCATATCCCTTAACGCCATCGAAATTAAAATTTTCAATCAAAGAGCCAAGGTCATAAGTATAGACAATAAATTTATCATCGACCTGGACAGATGTGCCATACACCCGCCGTCCCGAAAGGGAACTGACCTTGTACTTTAATTCCAGGCTGACATTATCCTCCTGGCTGTCCATCTCCATTGAACATGCGCAGATGAGTTTATCTATTTTCTTGCCGGCCACTTTATAGGTCAGGTAAAACTGCACCGTTCTGGCAGAGGTGGTTTTAATGATATCCTTGCCGGTATAGACCATCTGATTATTCCAGACCACATCGCCCCACGGAGTATTATAATAAATGCCGTCCTTGTGCAGAGAAGCTGTTTTGTTAATAGACCATCCCTGATGAAAACTGATTGCGATTTTTTTCCAGAACAGCGCATAATTCCCGTTGAGGCCGTCGTAATCAAGAACCTCTGCGGTTTGAATAGACCTGTCGGCGCTAGCGTTCATTTCGTAATGACCGGTCTTATCCATTGAAGATGTATTTGTCAGCACAACAGTATCGGGCATTATTCTCTCCTCAACACCTGATCGATTTTAATGTTGACCACGATCCTGAAAACATCGTGCAGGAAATTACTCCCTCGATGTATGACGAGCATCAGCACAAAGAGAAAACTGTAATCCCAATAATAATAAAGCAGCGTGGTAAAGGCGGCTATCCAAACCGAAACGCAGTACGGGCATTGAAGCAGACGCCTCAAAAATTTGTTCGTGCTCATCAAATAAAATCTAAGGGTATCGAATATCTCGGCTTTGCAAGCCAGCTGAGTCATGGCTTCCGCGGCGATTATGCACAATATGATTTTCATATTTCTACCCTTTTATATCCGCATGAGCAGATCAAATATTTGTTTTTGTCCGAACAGCACGGCGGTTTCCTTCTCAGTTTTTTCTGGCATACCGGGCATTCCTCTTCCGATATATTGCTGACTTTGAATATGTCTTTAAACAGATCCCCTTTTTGGTAACTCATTCATCCACCCCTCAACTGTTTTATCTGAATAATATTCAGCTGCGCACACGGGGCAAACCCATGCGGTTTCCCACTTTTTGCCGTCCGCGTCCACAGCCCCCACTCTCAATCTTAATTCCGTTCCTTCTTCCGGACATTTCGGCCGCACGTAATCATCAAGCGGCGTCATAGTCCTACCGAAAACCGCTTCGGAGGATACATGCACCGGCATTTCTTCCGAAGCCAGAATTTTCTGGTACATCTCGAAAGCAACGGTAACGTTGTCCGTAAAATGCGGAGTAAATATTTTTAGAGCCTTGGCGACTTCCTCTGCTCTTTTCTGGAATTCATCAAATGTCATTTTTTTCATATATTCCTCACATTAAAGCGGCCGGGCAACAGCCGGCATCCTTCATGGCCTGTGTCCTGTGATCTATGGCAACATTCTGGATCGGAGCTTTGGAGCTCGCGCAGCAATCATCCATTCCGCAATAGGGATTACACAGATATAAAATATTCTCGGCGCATGTGGAAAAACCGGAACCGCTACAAACCTGTTCGGCCAGAGTCGCATAGACGGTATCATCACATTTATACTGCGTTTTGGTATAAGGAAACGCAACATCACCGTTTCCAGCGCAGGTTTCATGGCAGTTCGTATTGATTTCATAAGCCACCTCATTGTCGATGATGGTTATGTTGATAGTTAACGAGGCAACCTGAACCATCGAACAATCAGGAGGAAGGTTACATATTTTCACTCTCTCATCATTGCAGAAAAGCAGTATTGTGGCATTATCGTTGCAATCCGGATTGGAGGCCGGTGCGGTATAAACCGTCGATTGTCCTTTTGTGGCGCTCAAGCTGCCGCCGCCCGTCAACTGCCAATAATAAGTCAGGCCGTCCTGCGCGCCGCCCACGCTCAAGGACTGAGTTTGGTTGATAGACATTTCCGTTGTCGTATGGTTGATGCTTCCGGTACAGGAAAGCTTTGGATACTCATATTTATCGACGGTGATCTGCATTTTGCTGTTGCAATCATCTTCTCCGGAATATTTCATGTCATAGGCCAGGCTGCTTTTCCCGGAAAAAATAACATCCTCTCCCACCATGAGCGTCTGGATAAGATCCATTTTGTTATTTGCGCTCTGCTTGGTCGTTGTTTTCCTGACATTATCATTCTCAAACGCCTGCACACAGCACATGCCGTACCATTGCGCCGGACCGGACACGGGAGAGTTTAAATTATTGTACGGCAGATTGCCGGTAACATCGACAATTGAATCGACATTCAAATTCGGCCCGTCGGCATTTTGCTGCCATTCGTTTTTCATGATGATCGGCAAATTGTCTCCTATTATGCCGATAGGAATGCTTTTTGAGCCTTTGCTGTTATACGGTCCCGCTGTCTGAATTTGATGAGTCTCAAAATGACCGAGATCACAGCAGGCTCCGCAACATGCGCACGTTTTAGGTTCAGAATCCACTGATTGGTCATGCGTTGTCGGTATTTGGGAAAACTCTGCCTGATCCTGAACGAGTGGACTGGAAGCAAATGGCGCATTGGGGCTATATCTGCCGATATTCCATTTTGCAAAAGCATCCAGCGCCGGAAGGAGACGGTTGCCGGCGACAACCTCAGAGCTGTAGGTCAGCAGGTTAAGGCTTCTAATCTCGTCCATGTAGGGAATCCATGGCCAGAAATAAAGTATGGGATCGTTAACATCAGGATTGGTGGGAGTGACCACGCTGCTGAAAAGAAGGCATACCCCGTAATCAACAATCTCTCCTTTTACTTTCCCATAAGCGTTTCTTCCGAAATATTCCCCTATAATAGAGGGATATTGGAAATCATAAAGCCCGTTTTTCTCCGACAGCACCGGAAGATCACAGATAATCTTGCCGCCGAGATTCACCACGGTATTGAAAGGCGTGTAAAGCCGTTTGGATTGATCGATTCCCCGTTCATAACAGGGGTGAGAGCCATGCGCCACGGCAGCGGACATTCCGTACCACGGTGGATTAAGCTCTGTTCCGAAAGCCTTATAGGATATTTGCCCGGGAGGGAGCCACCTTTGCTCTTTTCCGGAGATCTCCTGGGCGTTGGAGCAATCTACGATATAATATTTATAATGCCAGTCGTCATACGCGCCGTCCGGCCCGACGTTTGCATAGTTTGTATTGCCGTTCTTGAAGATGCACGGGCAGAATTCCCTGCCGTCCTCTTTGCCGAACTGATTCCTGTCCGGATTATCAATGGAAAGATTTTCTATGGGCTTAAAAGTGTAGTTGTTCGGCGCGATAAAAACCTGTATCTGCAGGCCGGATTTCATGTCAGGGACGAGAATGATATAAACACCGGCTTTTTTACTCCATGTATAGACAAAATCAACGTTATTAACCCTCATCACCAAGACAACGCCATCAGCCGTCCTTTGTGAAAGGCTGATAACTGACCGTTCTCCTTTCGGATCCATATTCCCGAGCTGAAACCGCATTTCCTTGACCTGTCCGAGAAACGGAAAGTACGGATCGGGGCCTCTGAAACTGCAAACGGTGTTCATCTTTTCTCCCTGAGTAAGTCAAAATGCAGCTTGAGCACGTCAAGCTCTATCTTCGCCCCCTCATCGGAAGATACGTCTATGGCTATGTAACGGGTTTTGATTCCCTTGCCGAATTTTACCCTGCTCCTAAAGAAATCCTCATACAGGAAAATGGGATATTCATAGGATTCACCATTGGACAAAATTGCCTTCATTTTAAGGTCGCCATTTCCCTTATAACCGAGCCACGCCTGTTTAATTCGTTTTTTCTGCCCTACTTCCAGATCGAGTAACCCCGTCCGGAAGTTCCATGTCAGGTTGTCATTGTCATCGGTGTCTCCGGAAAGGTCAAAAATGCCACTTTGCTTAGCCCCGAGATTCCGGCCGTTAAAGTTGCACATGGAATTAAAGCCGAAATTGGAATATGTGGTCAGGCAGTTGTTTTTCGCATTCATGGTCAGCGCAAAGTCATTTAAAAGATCAGTTGCCGCATTCAGAACGAGCATCGGCATGGTAAGATTGGCCGTACCAAATGAAGGCATAAGGCCGAGGCCGTAAATCCATGGCATCGGAAGTGAAATATTTGCCTCACCGACTGCGCCTGCAATAATATTCCCCTGCAGGAGAAACAACGGCATCCGGAGATCCGCCCATCCGATCTCATTTGATGTAATGGCCGTTGACAATTTGAGCATCGGAAGGATAAGCGAGGCTTTTCCGATTGTGGAATCTAATCCGGTTGCCGATATGCCAAAAATCGGTATAGAAAGATTTGCTTTGCCTACTACGCTGTCATGTCCTTCACCGTCGACCTGAAACACGCCCAGGGAAAGATTTGCCTTTCCCACCGCCGAATCATATCCTTCGGCGGCCAATGTTTTCACCGGCAACGTAAGATTGGCAATGCCGCGGCATCCCTCATAGCCCCAACTGTCCACCTTGAGCAACGGCATGGTGAGCTGCGCTTCCAGATCGGTGTATATCGGATTGACATATGCCGTTCCGGAAATCGACGGACGGATAGGTATCGAGCCATTTATATAGAGCTTTACGATCAGATCGCCCGAAAACCCGACAAGAATCGGGATAGAGGCATCCATATTGTTTGCCATCGGTTACTCCTTAGGGCAAAAGAATCGGCGCCGCAAGCAGCGTTATTAGCCCCGCTGATGTAAAGGACACGGAATTAATCACAAACACCGAAGTTGCCGATGTTCCCACGTCTCCGTCGATCCTGAAAGTAGCGGCCGAGCCATTATAGCCCACGCCAACAGATTGCAAACGTCCCCAGCCGGCGAGACCTGTCATAATACACGTTCCGGTATAACCGGCGGTATTTGCAAGGTTAGCTGTACCTGCGGTCGCCCCAAGTCCGGCAGAGCCCCATCCGATACCAACGATCTGGCACAAAAGATTCGAGACTCCTGTGCCCGCATCGGCATTGGCCGGTTGAGCACCGTCATAAATACTCAGAGTAGCGGTTCCCGCCGTTCCGCAAGTGCCGGCCAGCCTATCAGTAATGCCGCCGAGGATCCGATTTTTCAAGTCAGTGCTTAAAAAAAGAGCCATGACATTTCCTCCTATGACGCGGGTTCGGTGATATTAAACGCCGTCACTGTCAGGGTTGAGGCCTGAGTTAAACTGGTATGAGACAGATTGAGATCTGCTCCGGAAACGCCCACAGCGCCGTCAAAACGGACAGCCGTGCCATTGCTACCGTGAACGATTCCACCGGATCCGTGAAACCGGAACCAGCCGGCAACGCCGTCCACAAGGACGGCTCCTGACCATACCGGAGAAGCCGCGATCGGTAAAACACCGCTGGCTGCCGTGCCAAACTGGAGTCCATCGGTAGCGGAAGTCCCCGAAGTTGAGGAAATGACAGCAAGCAGAACAGCACCCGATGTTTCGATCATATCGGCGCTATCCGGCTGATAACCGCTGTAAATTTCCATAAAACCGCCGTTCAAGAGGCCTTTTAAACCAGCCCCCATGAGCGCATTCCTTAGTCCTGTTGAAAGTCTGAAAGCCATAACCTGTTTCCTCCTTAATACAATGAGTTAATATAATGTTTGATGTTTCCGCGATCCCTGATGAACGCTGAACCCCTACCATACTGTTCAAGACGGTACACCGCCCTTGTCACGTTATTTACATTACCGGCGTTGTCGCCGATACATATGCCCTCTGTTGAAGTCCAGAAAGCGATATTGCCTTTTTCGTCTCTACCTAAGCTGTTGGCATCCACTTTTAGGTCCGTGAAAGGGATAATTTGAGCCTCGTCCGCCAGGTAGCGGTCAAAATCTTCGTTACCCGTTCCCTTTAAAAACCACGTTTTTTTGTCGGAAACATAGATTCCAGTATCCACCGCGCGAATGGCGGTAATATCATCGGTGAATAGCCGATAGCCATCACGCACATCGAAATAATCGCATAGCGGATCACCGACATAGAGAACATTTCCAAGAGATACGTAAAGACAACCCATAAAGACCTCTATGTGGGAGCCTGCCGGCAGCGGAGTCTTGAACGGTATCTGCGGATCGGTGAAGCGGAAATCACCAAAGCCCTGCACATAGCCGCACTGATAACCGTTGGAATAATAAACCCGATCATTAAAAACGGCATAGCCCATGCGTGCTTTCAAGGTCAGCCCCGAACGTATCAAAATAGTGGAAAAGTCCGGTTTGACCTTATAAAGGGAATTTCCGTCAACATAAAAGCAAAATTCTCCCTCTGCCCAAAGGGAATGAACATCTGCTCCCGAGAGGAAAGAACTGTACCCTGGGCGAGTGGAAAGCTTGTTGGTATTGTCAATATCCATATTGCGGCCTTCCCTTAGCGGATAGGCATACTCTCTTCTCTCGGAACTGATCTGGACAGGGTAAAGCCTCTCGGGAGAATCAACATTATTCACCCCGCTAAACTTCTTCATCTCTTGAACAGTTATAATGTCCACTACCGTCCTCCAATTCCGTAACCCTTACGTCGTGTTGGCTTCCAGCCATGATCAATGGCATTCAGAAGCCGCTCTTGCGCTTTCGCTTTTGCGGGCGTTGTTGCGTACGCGTGAACCTGATTGGGCGTGCGCACCTGCACCTTTCCGTGTCCTACCTTTTTTAGTGTTACCGGCATGGCTATCACCTCGAATTTTGTTGATTTCTTCGATTACTCGATCTTCGGTTATTTCTTTGGTGCATGCGTAATCTTTATTTCGCGGGCACCACTCCCAGCCGCGGTCTATCTTGAGTCCCGGATCATTAAAACATCCTACGCCGCAAACCTCATGATTGATCGCTATCCTGTGGGGATTCGGGAAATCATTCCATTCCTCGGAAACCCCAGTGATCATGATAGTGGGTTTGTCAAGTACATAGGCGATCCACGCGGGACCATGATTCAAACCTATGTAAAATTCACAGCCTTTGATATCTTCGATGGTGTTCTGAATGCTCTGCCCGGTGCGCGAAACGATATTTTTCAGCACGGAAGGTTCGCTCGAAACACAGACGCATTTGTAACCCAGGGAATTGCAGTAATCGATGATCTTCTGCCAGGCGCCGTTTCTGTTCCAGATCTTATTTCTCATGGTGGAAAACTGAGAGAAGCAAATGTACGGCCCCTCGATGGGCAGATGGTTGATCACCGGCCGCAGCTTAGCCTTTAAAGGTTTATATTCCAGGCCAAGGATATCGGTGGCCACTTTCTGCAGCGGCACCTCTCGCCAGTTGACCGGATTCTTGTCCAGTTGATCATCGAAACAGCCGACGGTATAAACGGCATAAATATCTTTTACCTGCTCGCCCGGCTTCACAAACTCAATCTCGGGATAATCGAAAATTTCCTGCCACCAGCCGGAGCAAACGACATGGCAACCGTGTTTTTTCCGGAACTCATCGATGTAGGGAATCCACGCAATCGTATCACCGACAGCTTTAGATCCAAAACTGATCAGTACACGCTTATCTTTCAGATCCAGTTTGCAGTTAAAAACTTCCTTGCCGTCCAAAGTAGCTGTTATTTCCCACGGCAAATAGAATTTCGGAGATGCCTGGCTCCACATTCCAACAGCTTGCTCCAGAGAATAAATGTTCTTGTTGCCGGCATTATAAGAAACGCGATATTTTCTCTTGGATATTCCAGCAATGGATAAGCCGGCGCCATCGGTAAAATTAACATTTATGATATCGTTCTCCCAAACCTCCCTGTCCACCTGATCAAATCTGTTATGGGTATCGATTTTCACAAAATTGATGTTGTTCTCGCCGATTTTATCGAAAAAATACTTCTCCAGCGGGAATTCTTTATCAACATCTTTCATGCTGGCGACGTATTCTTCCCACGATTCAACATTTTTTAAATTATCCCAAAGAAATTCCGTTTCCGCTGCCCAAATGTCAGTTTTAACCCATCGTTGTTCATTAGAGGCAACATACCTGACACCGGTAAAAGGCTTGTTCGTATTAAACGCGGCTTTTACCAGATCATCAATATCAACCTCACAATCATATTCAAGGTAAAGCATCCGGGCAAATTTTGGATAGCAAAAATCCACCGCGTTACAGATTGCGTTGAGGCACGCCACTCCATGATACGGTATGGAAGATTTTTTTGATTCCTTTATCTTGCCGGGAACCCATCTTAAATACGTTGGCGTCCAGTCACCGGAAAGAACATTTTTCTTCTCGTAAATGACGTAATCAACCATTTCGACAATCTCGGGAGGCAGAGCAAAATGAGTGGAAATCAATACGGGAAGTCCATACGCCTTTACCTGTGTGATTGTTTCCTTGAGGGCATCCATCTTTTCCGGCGAATTCGGCCAGGTTCCAATGACAAAGACAGACTTTGATTTGCTCATTTCTTGGATCTCGAAACCGTGCATTGCGGCGTAATAGCGCACATCCGCCTCCGGATTTGCCGGCACAAGTTTTGCCACGGATTTTGTCGCCGATTCTGTCACAAAAGCTGTCCGCCTAAAAGTGTCCGCATGTAGCTGTTCTAGCACATCAAATGCTTTGTTCGCCGCAGCTTCCCACGAGAATTTGACATGGATTTTGTCCGAAGTTTTGAGCGCTTCTTGCTTAAAACGACCATACTCTTTTTTAACCTGAATCATCATTTCCCGCAGGAAATTATAATCCGGCTCGCACCATTGGCCCGGAACGTCCCAGTTGCCGTAAATCCCGAAAGGCTTGATCAGTTTAGAAATAGGGATCCGAATAGCATCTCCGGCATACTCAGTAGATCCGCCCCAATCTGCCACGATGGTAGGTATTCCACATGCCATTGCTTCGATGATAGGGAGTCCCCAACCCTCTCCACGAGAACAGGACACAAAACAATCCGCTTGTTGAAGCCGCCGGATATAATCATCTCTTTCTTCAAAGTGGACGACGCTAATTCTGGAATCCTCGATGCCAGAAGCTTTTAACCTCTCTTCGGTGGATTTGTATTCATCTGACGGGAAAAGCGTATCTACTGACAACTCCAACCTTACATGTGCCGATTCGATTCGTTCCTCCAGATTCCTGTGATTATTTGGGAAAGCCTTCAAAAACGCCTGGATAATTTCCAGCGTAGATTTCCTCGGCTGCCACTGGCCAACATGAACAAAAGTAAAAGGCTTTGCATCCATACGACGGGCAAGCGATATTGCCACCTCTGCCTGATTGCTCTTGTCGGCCGTAAAGGTTTCAACATCAACGCCCTCAGGTACGACCTTCACAAATTCTTCCGGTATTCCCTGTGCTATTGAGCACGACCTCTGCCATTCGGATGGCACCCACAACTGATCATAAAGCGGCAGTTTTTCCATAAAATCTGCCGGATATTCAGTCGATTCCCATACCGTGAAAAGAATGGACGGCGCCGGATGGCGTACTGTCGTGTGCGCAGCCGTTACCACGTCCAACAACGATATATGAACTTCTCCAGTCCCCCGATTTTTAGACACTAATTCCTCAAGCTTCGGGAAAAACCGTGAGGCATGGATCCCGTAGCCCGTCCTCTCGTTAAAATTAGCATGTACGATCACTTTTTCGAACATAATATTCTCTCCCTCAAATTTCATTCCCTCAGGTTAAAGCCGGACGGTAAGACTCTGAGGGTGGAGTCGCGGGCCATGGAACCCGCCCGTCCGGCTATGGGTTTTTAAAGCATCGCTTTAATCTTCTCGACATCGGCTTCGCCGGCCTTAACAGCGGCGATAACTGCATTTACTTTTACAGTTAGCGCGGCGTCCGCGGCTGCAGCCTCGGCTTTCAGCTTGGCGGCTAAAGCAGCTGCCTGCTTCTGATTATTCTGGATGATGAAAAATGTTGCCACACCACCGATAATCGCGCCAACGATCAGCCCTGCTATAAAAATCAAAAACTGCTCGACCGTCATATTTTTATCCTCCTTTTTTAAGTTTTTGGCGGACAGATTCCACTTGCCAGAGAGTTCGCCTGCGCTGCCATATCAGCGTCTTTATTGTATTTAATCACGGCACCTACCTTCCAAACGCCAAGGGAAGTAAAATAAATCCCCATGATCAGCTCGGTCAGTTTCAGTACCCTTTCACAGACAGCATTATTGAAACACGCAACGACGACAAGCCCCACAAAGACAACCGTCAAGATAAGATTGACTGCCGAACCTCGAAAGGTGCTATCATCAGCATCCCACCACCATGAATTCTTTCCAACACCCATATTCCCTCCTATGGAGCCTCATAACAGCTCACAGTTTTTTCAAGCTGCAACGTGTAATCGATCAAAGTCAGATAATTCTGGACTATTTGCTTGACAGTGTATCGCTGGGTATTACCAGTATTGGGCGTATTGGCTTTGGACACACCCGCTGCACCGGCTTCTGGACTACCACCGGTTGTTTGCACAGGGAGCAGCACCCCGCTATTATTAAAATCATTGGTAATGCTATCAATAGTTTTCTCATCGTCCCCTCCTATGACACAGTTCGCCGTTATTTTATTCGCCTTGGCCAGCAGAGCAGCCGTGTTATTTGCCACGGCCTGCTGTTCAACCTGAGCCTTCTTTATGGCGGCAAGATTCGCCTGGTAATCGGCAATCTGACCTTGAAGGCCGGCATTGGTCTTCTGAAGATCAAGAATGTCACCCGCCTGTTTTGCAATCGTTGTATCTTTCGCGTTTACTTCCCCTCGTTCCCAAAGAAAAAGCCCACCGGCCGCAATAAATAAAGCGGCCAAAGCAACAAGCAATAAATTCTTTGGATTCAGCAACCATGTCCACATATATTTACCCTCCTTTTTTTGGTCACAGGGGCCGGTGCGATGACCGGCTATTTACTTCTTTAGAACTTTAAAAAGTTTAAGCTACTATCCCACGTCTCAAGGCTTAACGTAAAGTTACTGACCAGACGCAAAATTACTTTCCTGCAAAGGAAATTAAATAAGCTACTGATTCAGACGCCCTCCTATTCAAGAACATTTGAGAGAATTCTTAAACGTATATTGTATAAGATAACGTAATTGGATATTTAGCTGTCAAAGAGCAATCAGAATCTTTCGATTCCTTCCCTGTGTCATTCTCCTTTTATAATAAATTGTTCCAAAGCTTTTACTCTGTTTTCCCACCCCATTAAATACTTATCCAAATGAGGATTAGCATTTGTCAGAGCAACGTAATGTTGCCGGCGCATAGCCGTTACATCCTCCCAGGTAATGCAAGTCGGCAACCACTTTAAAACCGTTGGCACGCCGCAATTAACAGCGGAATCAAAAGCGGCCATATCCAAATCATCATCCTTGCCGGCAGCAACATGGTTCCAGTATCTTTTCTGATAAATGGCCATGGCATCTTCTTCGGTAAGATTTTCCACGTCAATATCCGGATTCTCTTTTTGAGAAATTCCATACTTTGTACCACCACCAGGATCATCGGAGTCGTTGGTATATTTACTTCCGCCCTCCCATTGCATTGTAAACTGAAATATTTTTTCAAATGACATTGCTAAAATCTCCCCCTATGATCCATCAATGATTCTTCTATCGTGAAGAATGACACCATCCGTTTCCGGTTTACATATCTTTGCATTGCATTTTATTTTATGGTCATGGTCTTTAATTTGGGCAAAAGCTTCCCGAAAAGTTCTCTGGACTTGTTTTTCGTCGGCCTTTGTTGATATGCAGTCTAATTTTCCTTCAAAGCGTTTAAACTCTCGTTTAACAAACCACCCGAGAAGAAATAAAAGAACCATTATTATTATTCTCACGACATCGAATTGCTGAAGCCAACTCCAACCGAGTTCTGGTGATGGTACTTGTGGTACTGTCATGCTTTTTCTCCTTTACTTAAATTCGCTCCGCCGTTCTTGTAATTTATATATCAATAAATCAAGGATCCTCAGCGCGACTATTTTATTATGAATACAACGAAGCAAAGTGATGATCATATTTGCCAAATTCTCGCTTACAACCTTGTTTTTCGTTCGCCTTGTTTTAATATCGTCCGGCAAACCAGCACGATTTTTGTCAACCATATATCCCTCACTTGATCATAAGTTTTTCTTTTTGAATACTGAGGAGCCAATTTTTCCGATTCCATAATTTACCTATCCATGAAATACAAAAAGTCCGCCTTTTTTAGTAAGAACTCCATAAGTAACCTCGGCCCAAAGTTGGTAACAGGTACAATTAGCATAATTATCTTTATCCGTGTACGTTGCATAGAGATTATCTCCGGCTGCCAACGCATCGATATCCGCCCACGTCCAGGCCACGCCCGTATAGGGATTTAACGCCCAAACAGCATTATATAAAGTATCCGCGAATGTTACATTAATTGTTCCTCCATAATAAACCGTCCCTCCAATTTTAATAGCTAACTTTGCTTGAATTCCTCGTCAATATCAATATGTTTCTCCATCATCTAAGCCTCCGTTCACCCGTGAAATGTAAAAAGTCCCACTGAAACAGCCGCGGCGGCGGCTGACGAACCATAAAGCACCGGACACGTTCCGCCATGATCCATATAATTTGTCAGGGGCGTAACAAATCCATCTGCGGCCGATGAAACTTCTGCGCCCGTTGCCAAATGCGAATTTAAACTTCCAGCCGTGTTATAATGACCTATAAAATCACCCGAAGTCACCGCTATATTCAATCCGGTATAAGTATGAGCTCCTACCGTGGCGGATCCAATGGTCGTGTAATCCCGATTCGTATAATTACTGCCGCTTGTTTGATAAAAAGTTCCTACTTTTAATCCGGAAATGGCAGCATGGACATTCAGGGTAATGCTGTTTAGATAACCGGTGCCAGAGGCAGCTGAACCGCTATAAATAGTGATACAGGTATATCCCGAAGTCCAATAATCATTAATGCTTAGATTCTCGCCTATGTTGATCGTCACTTACTTCACCGAATATTTTGCTACCGTTTTAGCTTTGGTAAAATCCGCCGTTCCGATATGTTTTTTGAGAACGTCCGCACGGATAATTTTTGAATTTTCCTTCTGTGTTTTATAACGTTCAACTCTTGCTAAAAAATCAATATCCTGATTTACAATCTGCCCTCCCTTTTGACAATGAAGGTCGTCAATGAGATAATTTTTGTGTGTAATTCCCAAAGCCCATTCACAACACCAGAGGATAGCCTCTTTGGATTCCTCCGTCAGCCCATTATCGTCAAAAGAAAGCATATCAGCATCGAACTGCATGAAATGTTCACAAAAAGGATTCAGCTCACCCTCGGAATTTAATGATCCCTCCGGAGAGTTATATTTAGCCCAACCCTCATCGCCCTCTTCAAGATAGAAATCCACTTTAACATCCACCATTCCAAGTGCTATATATCGCGGATCTCCCAATGTTATTTTAAAATACATATTCCCTCTTTATCCGTTCACATAACTGGCCATGTAAACGCTATTTACATACCAAATAGTCACAACGTCACGCTTGCCGGCTGCGGTTGATAGTGTGCCGGCGGTGCCGCCGTTGAGCCAAAATCCATTGGTCCCGTCCATTTGAGTCCAACCGGCAATCGTTGCTGTGCCGGCAGTTCCCTGGCGGATCTGAAAACGATAAACACCGCCTTCTGTCGGATTTGAAAATGCAACCACCATCGCCGAAAGGTTCGCCGTGCCGTAGAAACCTCCTGCCTGAGAGAAATCAAGCGTAAATGTACCGGACGTACCTACTAAGGCCTGAGTCGCGCCTTTAAGGAAAGCCCCCGATGAAGCATAGGCGGCTGTGCCGGCAATACCAGCTGTCCCTGCTTGCGCTGCCGACGTGGCTAAATAGGCTGTACCGGCTTGATTGGCCGAGGAAGCTAAAAAGGCCGTCCCTGCCGCACCTGCCGAGGTAGCTAACAAAGCCGTGCCCGCTTGCCCTGCTGACGTAGCGAAATAGCTTGTGCCCGCCTGGTTAGCAGAGGTAGCCAAGTAAGCTGTTCCTGCAGCTCCCGCGCTGGTGGCCAATAATGCGGTGCCGGCTTGTCCGGCTGATGAGGCGTAAGTAGCTGTGCCAGCAAATCCGGAAGTGCCATCCGTGCCAGGGCTAGTGCCAGAGGTACCAGAGGTGCAAACTGGCGACGTTCCGCTGGTTCCGCTTGTGCCCGAAGTACAGACTGGCGAAGTACCTGATGTGCCGCTTGTGGGGCTCGTCCCTGACGTGCCTGAGGTGCATACAGGACTTGTGCCCGAAGTACCGGAAGTACCCGAAGTGCCGGGATCGCCTTTTATAGAAGTTCCGCTCGTTCCGGACGTACCCGAAGTTGAAACAGGGCTAGTGCCTGATGAGCCGGGAGTACCGCTTGTCCCTGAGGTGCAAACGGGAGAAGTACCGGACGTGCCCGAGGTGGCAGGCGGCGGTGACGTGCCGGACGTACCGCTTGTACCGGAGGTTGAAACCGGACTGGTTCCCGACGTTCCAGAAGTGCCTGGATTTCCTTGAATACTGATTCCGCTCGTGCCGCTAGTGCCAGAGGTGCCGGAAGTAGACACCGGCGATGTACCACTCGTGCCAGAGGTGGTGATCGGCGAAGTGCCGCTCGTTCCCGAAGTGCCGTTTGATCCTATTCCAGACGTTCCGGAAGTACCCGAAGTGCCGCCAGAACCCATGCCGCCGCTTCCATAATCACCCATAATGGGATTAGTAAAAGTAACAACGATGGTTTCGCCCGGCGTTATTTTTACAAATATGTCCTGATTATTCATGGAGCAGTCCCCGCAGTTCCCGCCGTTCGCGTAACGTCATACAAAAGATCGAGTTTGCCCTTCAAGACCGTGAAATTTTCACTGGCCGCGGTGCAGACTGCAATATCGAAATCGTATTCCCCGGGATCCAAAGTGGCAGTATCGGCCGGCAGGATCGAAATGACCGCAACGCCAGACGTTCCACCGGTAGAATCGGAAAATGAAGTGATAACCTTTTGCAGGGACGCTTCCGAATCGGGAAGATCAATATTGGTTTTGAGGGTAAAGAAAACAGTCCAGTTTTTCAGGCAATACGGTTGCAGAAGCTTATTCTGAAACAGCAGCGTATAAAGCTGGGTATCCCCGCGAGTAAAAGACAATCTTTTTAGAGCCATAGCGCACCATCCTTTTATCTCACGTTGAGTAATGCTGTCACATTTGCAGAACCGTTTGTCCCCACATTAACATTGATTTTCATGAAAGGTATTACCGGAGGAGTGAATGTTATGAAATCGCTTCCGCCAGTGCCTACCGCAACTGTCCCGAACGTGCCGCCAGTCGGCGTGATATACGTTCCATCCCACCAAGGAGCTCCCTGATAGGAAAGAACAGCAGATCCGCAGGTCGCATTCGTACCGCACGGGCCAACGGAAATATAAAGGCTGAATTGCCCCTGCTTGGAATAGTCCCGAAGATCGATAGCCTGAGAGAGCCCGTTGGATCCGGCGCCGACGGCCTGATTTTTGAATAGATTGATAACGTGTATTCTTCGTTCCATAATTCGCTCCTTATACAGGGAGAGGGATTTCGAGCCCTCTCCCTGTGTTTAAAGGTTAGGTTAAGAGAGTACCGGCCGTACCAGCTGCACGCTGAGCAGTTCCGGCATAAGCAGCGGAAGATGCAAAGAACGCAGTACCCGATGCACCGGCAGAAGTCGCCAACATAGCTGTACCGGCCACGCCCGCGGAAGTTGCTTTCATAGCCGTACCGGCTGCGCCGGCAGAGGTGGCATAGGCAGCGGTGCCCGAATCCACACCCGCGGTCTGTGCATAAGCAACCGCCGAACTGAGCACCTGAGTCGTGTTGTTCTCCAGATCCTCAACAAGTTTTTTGATCTTTAAGATCGCCATTTTAAAATCCTCCTTTAGAGGGATATGTATAACTCTACTGTTATTTAACTGCCGAATTCCCTCGGCCTCATGCGGCTCTTTTGAGACAAAACCTTTCTCATGCGTTCCGAATAAGCGTCGGGTAGCGGCCCGAATTTGGCTGTAAAACTCGCCTCATATTCCTTGGCGAGAGCTGGGTTTGATGTTTCTGAATCGTTTTTGCTAAAGGCCAGATGTGCCGCCCAATCACACAGATCAATGTGCCATTTTTCGTCGATTTCCGGAGAGGTTTCCAAGGTAAAGGGAAGCAAGGGCAAACGCGAAACGATAAGCCATGCCGTGTCATTCATTGAAGGAGCACGGACAAAGGTTATCTGGTTTCCCGGCTCATTGAGAAAAAAATCGGGATAGCCGTTAGTGTCGGACAAAGATACAGTTCCGGCGGTGCCAAACCAATCAGGCATCCACTCGTTGTCCAAAGCGTTATAGCTTATCGGACCGCTGAGAGGAAAAGCCATAGATTGAAGCTGGCAACGGCGAATCTGGAGAATCTTTGAACTGAGAGTATAAACAGCCTGATTTGCCTTGACAGTAACATTGCAGAGAGCCTGTTGGCCTGCGGTACTAGCCGTTCCGGCTGTGCCCGCGTCCATCTGCGACGTGGCATCTATAATTAAATGCGCGCGCCGGCAAGCTTGGACTTCGGCGTAATTCAAGAACCTCAGCAACTCTTTATCTTCCCACAAATAGGGAATAACGATATCGTCAAGAACACTACTCCGCAAATGCCATACGAGTTCTTTACCGATCATTTTGTCGACCTCTTACTTCGGTGCAGGATTCCCTCCTGGATTCCCTGCTTTCGCTAATTCGTCCGCATTTACCCCTTCTTTGACCAAGGTGTAGGTAATCCTCGGTATATCGCGAGTAAATGTCTTCATCGCGCCTAGATTATCTTCGGATTGAGTGGTGTCTGTCCTTATCCGGCGATCCAACATAAGCCGGACTGGACGGGGGATATCTATCTCTACGCCAGGCTTGGCCAGAAAAGCATACCCATTGAGAGAGATAAACTGTCCCTCTTTGGGAATTTCCGGACTTTGGTTTATAATAATACGATCACGGATATGTCCTTCCGGACCGTTAAAATAGTTTTCTGGATGAAGTTGCTCATCAGTTAACTTTTGCTTTGGCTGCGTCATGATAAATATCCTCCCTCAATGGTTAAGGAGCGCCCGTCGCCGGGCGCTCCCGTTGGTTAAAATGATTAGATACCGACAGGCATATTGAACAAATCCGTATATGCCACGGTACCCATTGTCGACAACGTTCCCGTCTGGATAACAGCTTTTGCCGCCACAGGCGTGTTGAGCTGGAGATATCCAAGAGCCACAGAATAATCCGGCAGATCGGGGAGTTTTGCATCCAAGGCCGCTGCCGCAGCATTCGCGTAATTCTTAATGGTATCGCCCTTGTCAACGATATTACCCTGTGCAACAAACGCAGATCCGCTTGTACCCGCATAAATAAGATACTTACAGACGGTATTCGTGCCCTGAGTCCCCTGCACGATCTGGTTAACGCCTTGCGTGGTGCCGCTCGTAGGCATGGGAATATTGTTCTGCGCGGTAATCGTATAGGCCACGCCGTCAATCTTGACGATAACGGGATTGGCCGTCTGAACACCGCTGGAAGAACCGCCTTCGCAACCGGCGGTAACATAACCGGTACCGGCGGTGCCGCCGAGAACTTCATTCATAACGCCCATGATCGCGGAGCGCATTACCGCAAAATCGAATGCACCGGATATCTTGCTACCAGACTGATCCACTTTAGGATTGGGATCATCAAATTTCTTGTACATGTTTTTCTCCTTATAAAAAGTTGTGTTGTCCTAGACTTTTAAAACCTCTGACGCACCGGCTAGGATGGGCGGCGCGAATGTATTAAGCATTCCAGACCAACTCTATCCGGAATATTAGTTCGTTGCCGCGCACTCGTATACCGCCATCCATGCGTCATTCAGGATAACGGTAGTCTGCATCGTCTTCCACGATACGGAACCTCTCTGGCCCAACGGATCGGACTTGCTGGGGACAGGGTTAATGACGATCGGAGTGATCGCATATTTGCCTTTGAGGGCGATAAAGCCGTAGGCATCTTTCCCGAAATACATCACGGGATAAACATCGCAGTTTCCGCCCGTACTCAGCATGGTCGAGGTGGAAGCGCCTATGCCGGCATAAGGAGTGAAAATGGTGGATTTAAGATAACGGCAATCTTCACAAGCTCCGACTTCGGTTTCCCACGCGGATATTTTGCCGTAGTCTGCAACGGAGGTGAATCCGCTCATGCCACGGATATCGGCGGTCAGGTCAACATGCGTCACACCGACATAGGCCGGCAGGATCGATTCCGTGTTGAACTGAGGTGTGGATTTCACGATGGAGGTGATGAACTGTGCTTCCTGGCGCTCCAAGGCACGAACGATCTTCCTCTGATCGGAACGGGTGATAGGGGTAGCGATGCTCGCTTCAAGAGAGACACCGGCCGCATAAAATACGTTGGTGCATGCCTTCAACACATTGTAACGCAAGGTTTCAACGGTCTTGGCAGCCTGCTCGCTCGATACTGCGGTTGCTTCCTGCAGGATCGGATCTTCATGGGTATCTTCGATAACGTCGGTGATTTCAACCAAACCGCCGTACTGCTGGAGAGTGGCCGTAATATCGGTCGCGGTCAGCTTCTCGGATGAAGGGGTTACGCCTTCGACAAGAGGCGTTAAGCGCAAGCCCAGCGAATTATAACGCCGGAACTTCATCGACTGGGTTTTATTCCCGGGCAACGTCTTAGCCTGTCCGAATTTCTCCAGACAGAGATAAGGCATAGCCCTCTTCAATAACTCCACCGCTACATAAGCGGCTGTTCTAGGCTGGATATCGCCGTAAGTGGTCATTGCCATAGTAGTACATCTCCTTTACTGTAGTTTTGCGGTTGCCTCATCAAATGCGCCTTCAAAATCATTGGCTACCGTCATGCTTGCATTTACAGCTCCCCTGCGTGTAACGGGAGGCGTAAGCGCCGCTTTGCGTTCAGCCTTTTTTTGATTGAGGTTCACGACATTCGATGGTTTGATATTGTTCTCGGCTTTGAAATCATCCAAAAGCTCAACAATATCTTCGGCCGTACCCTTGGAATAAACATCCTTCAAACCTTTTTGGAGGTATGATGGCTTGGTTTCAATCCATTTGATGATCGAACCGTTGTCACGGTACGTCTCATAATCGGGGTGGCCGTCACGTATGGTTTGGAAGTGAGCTTCTTTGTCTGCCGCTTCCCTGCTTTCCGCGGTTTCTTTAACGAAAGTGTTGACCGGTTCCAGTTGGCTCTGGATTTTCTGCTCCATGCCACTGATCACCGCAAGCATTTCTGCTTTCAGGGCGGCCATTGCCTGATCCCGTTTCAAACCTTCCATTTTCGATACAACATCAAACTCCTCTTCGTATTCGGCAAGAGCAGCCTTCTGTTCGTCAGTAAGGTTGACCTTGGACATAATATCTTTGAGGGTTGGTGTATCTTGTCTATTTTCAGCAGACGTTCCGGCGGTACTGGCTGTACCAGCAAGCGCGGCAAGTCTTTCGTCACGTTCTGCTATTGCTCGTTCGTAATTTGCCCTATCTGTTTCCCAATCCGCTTTTTCTTTTTTGTGGATTCCCTGAAGGGTATTATAGCGTTGCTTATAAGCTTCATCTGATTCTCCCGCCTTACGCGCGGGCATTTCACCGGCAGTTCCAAACGTTCCGGCGGTGCCGGCAATGCTGTTATCCCCAATCTCGATTGTACCAGCCGCGCCATTATCATCGGCAATGACAGATGTACCTGCATCGTCAACTATTTTTGGTGTGATATCCTCAATACCCGCAGATCCCGCCTGATCAAAAGCGTCACTGTAGACTTCTTCCTCTGATACTATTTTTTTGTCTCCAACCATGATTTCCTCCCCCTCAAATTAAAAAAAGCGGCAAAGGGGAAGAAATAACGTTTCCCCGATGCCGCCCTTGGTCTCGAATACTTTTGAGATTTAAGCTTTTTTTATTTCATTTAATATTTGCCTCTTAAACCCCTCTAATGTGTGTAACATCTGAATAAGTTTGCCCTTGTCAATACATACAGTTCCCTCCATGTGTTGTTTCTTTTCATTAGGCTTCAAAACTTTCACATTATGTTGATCGTTAAATGACATATTAAACTGCCTTTGTCAAACTTATTTTAAATCTTCTTCGCTTTGCTCGTTTCTCACGGGCACACCGTTGGTAATATACCCCTGCAAATGCTTATAAGCAGAGATCGCGCCCTGATTGCTTTTAAGTTCCTCAGGAGCAGCGTGGTCATTGGAAACCCTGATCTCAAGAATAAGCATATCGAGCAAAAAAAGCATTGCGCGACCTCCCGAAGATCCTCTTTCAAGGTGGACGGCGGTGATTGCATCCGTTTTTAACTTTTTAAACTCCCTCATTCCCTCGTTCATTTGTTAATTCCTCCCGATTTCTTCGGCTTTGTCGCCGGCTTCGCCCTTGCGGTCTTTTCCCGTAATTTCATACCGTGTTCAGCAACCTTGTTCTTGATCGCCATGTTTTGGGCATGCTCATCAAGCCCTTTGGCGATCTCAACATGCTTATCCAGGGCATTCAAACTCTTATCGTGCTCATGTTTATCCACAGCGAGGGCTGTTTTGGTCGTAGTATCGTTAATTTCAGCATTTTTCTTCTGTAACTCGGCATCGGCAATGCGCGGATCATTTTCCGGTTTGATTTCCGGCTGTTCGGGCGCAGTAGCCGCCTCTTTTGTGGCATCAACATTGTGTTTCTTGGCTTTTGCAAGCTGGCCCATCGTCTGCGCACGTTTGTAATCGACGTCTGCCTGCAGAAGTTTAAGATTGAGCTGATTCTGGACGGAATCCTGTATCTGTTTGCGAATTTTCTCGGCTTCTTCCTCTGTCCGGAGGCGAATATTAAGATCATGCGCCTTGAATTTTTCCTTGAGGAATTCCCTACGGTCGACATATACCCAATCTTCGGGAGTCATGGTCTGCGAAAGCTGATTGAGAGCCTGCATGCGGATCTCTTTCATCACCAGAGAGGAAACGCCGCGAGCTTTTATGTTGTAATCGCCCTTTATGTCCGTCCTCGGATTGAATTCCATATTCCAGTTGTAGATCGCGCGAATGACATGCTCAGTAAAAATGTCAAAATTCTTGACGATATCCTTGATACTGATCGTTATGTTGGCATTTCTCGATGATGTTTTCTGTGCTGTCTCATTATTGACCTGTTCACTGATCAGCCAGGTCGGCAGCGTGGTTTCCTGATCACCGAAATCCTCAAACGCTTTCACGATACTGAGCAGTTCGGGAATATGGGAGTCGAAATTCAGCGCACGCAAGGCCGGATACTGGGCTTCCACGCCCCTGCCCTCGCGATACCATATTTTCCGTGGGTAAAATGAGTCGAGATCGGTGTCCGGAGTCATGAGGCTCCAATTCACTTCCACCTGCGGACCGGAAACGCAAGCTCCATTGTCCAGCACCATGCGCGCCGCGGCAGCTATCGCTATCTGCGAATGACGCATTACTCTTGGAAGTCCTTCACCGAACAGAGAAGTCTCGTCTTTTTCGTAGTAGAACAGCTTGTATTGATCGAGTGCGCCGTCAAAAAGGACGGCCTTGATCGGGAATTGCCCCAAAAGAAATACGTTGCAAGCATATTCGAGGCTCACATCGGGGATATCCAATCCGCACGCCTGCAAATCAGAACCATCGACATAACCCCAATACTCGAGAACTTCATATTTCTTGCCGATCTGGCGGTTTGTAGTCCTGTTGGTATCGTTGCTGTTGGTGGCACCCATAGTCATGGTGTAATTTGTCTTGCCGGCACCGGCCATGACCTCGATAGTCTGGAGATCCACTTCCCAGTTTTTGGGAACGTAATCGCCGGAAGGATGAGCCTCAAGGTATTCCAGGATCATTTCGGGAATATAGTCCTCGCGGTTGAGGAGCTGCCGGAGGTCGTGCTTGGTCATAAGGTGACGCTCGAATGAGCCTTCTATGGATTCAATGTCCGTAACTGTCATATCCGGATACCAGTCCCAAATTCTGATCGCTTCGAAATACGGCACTTCCTCGGCCTGTTTCGTTTCCTCGAAATCGCCGTTTTTTGCCGGCGCCCAGGTATGTTTCGTCCGGTGATTGATCATTGGGCCTTTCATGATTCCAGTGCCGAAAGTCAATCCCGATCGTAGAACCTTTTTTGTCTCCTCCGGATAGTCCATTTCGCAAAGCTGATCATCAATCACCATTGTCATGGTATCGCAACAATCTTCCGCATACTTCTTGATAGCGAGTTTTACCTCGGCAACGGTAGGCAGCGGCGGCTGTTTTATCTGCGCTGTGCCCGATGTTTGGCCGCCCGGCTGCATTGTTGGATGGCTCTGCGGCTGTGGCTCCTGAATGCCAATCATTTTCTTCTGGATCTCTTTGGTGATGAGCATTTTAACAATTTCCGGCGCAATCTTAGGCTCGTCCATGGGAAGAATTTCCCAGTTCCGTTCGGTCTCGGGAAAAAGCATTTCATGGAGTCTGGAAAGGACAATGTTGACCTTTGATCTTGTTATTTTTGGATAGACCTTGGAATTATTTTTGGCAATCTTCACGTCGGGATCATAAATGCCCTTGTATTGCCGCAAATCTTCCAACCACTGTAACTCTTTCGGACGGCGATAGGCTTCATTGGTTGAGAACTGATTTCTCAACCGAAATCCAAATGCCTTCATTTCCGCAGAATTACGCTCCTTGGGATCAAACGCTTTCTTAATCTCGTCCATAGTGAGCTCCTTTTAGTAACCGGCCTCCATGGAACCAGTCTCGTGTTGTTTTTTCTGTAACCTCGCCGCAAAATTTTTCCACTTTATATCGTTAGCGGTTTTTTCCGCTATAAACAGACACAGGTATTCCAAGGCATCAGAGATGTGTGAACTGAAATTTTTGGACGGCATCGGCTTATATTCCTCGCCAAGCGATTTTGGATCTTTCTCGTAGTGATAGCCACCGTTCATTGCCTTGCGCATATAATGACAGTTCGGGCTGAGTATAAATCCCGGCTCCCCCTGATACATTTTGTTCAGGAACGACTCCACCGCCCCAATCCTCGGGAGAATCGCATTTGTGGGAGCCGGAACCACATTCCTTAATCCCACTTCCGGTCCCTGCAAAACCTCAAAGCAGGTCGATTCGTCCGTGGGCGCGCGTGATGTGCCGGAGGGATCGCCGAAACCCATGACGTTCATGCCGAAATACTTCTGCCTTAAAAGCGGCAAAAGCTGATTTTCACAGAACTGCCGCAACCCCATACCGTCAGAAACGAGTTCGTCCAGAATCCGGAGCTGCCCTAGCGGAGTAATTTGCCCAATGAGACACGCCGGTTGAAGTCCAAAATCGAATCCAAGCAGCACATCAAGTCCCTTGATAGGATCGATAATAGAACGGGCGACGTGTACGTTATCGACGAACGACGCGAACACCGGTTTCCCCGAAACGAGATAGCCGTACTGCCCGTGGATATAAATCCGTTTGTACATTTCGTCCTTGCCGATGGCAAGTTTCTGGTAGTAGTTTTTTGGGAGATGTTTTGTGTTTTCTGCATGGATGCTCAGCCCCGACGGTTGTTTAAAGATTTTCCAGTTTGAAGGTCGTACCTTTTCAAACATTTTGTATAGATACGAATCTTCATCAGGCGGATTTGTGTCCATAATGATACCGTACCACGATGCCCCACCGTCACGGCCAGATGGGTATCTACCGATACGGCCGTCCATTGCCTCAATAATCGTCTTCGGAATTTCACGCACCTCATTAAACCACGCGCCAGTGAGTTCCAGCGAGAGGAGATTGCTAACCTGATCTGGTCGATCAAGAGCTCTGAATAAAACTTCGAGGTGTATCCCTGGGAATTTTGTGATGATGTAGACGTGATCGGTAATTCGGTACTCCCCGAATAATTTAGGTGGAAACCAATCATGGAAGGTCTTGATGGTCGTATCTTTAAGCTGTCCATAACTGTTTCGGACAACGGCCCACCGGCTTCGTCGAATACCGTCAGCACTCGGTTTTTGTTCATGCGCCCTCCTAACAATATCCATAACGCAGGCCGATGATTTTCCGGAACCGAACGGCCCCATAGCAAGACGCACCCGATCATTGCACAAGGTAAATCTCTTGAGCGTGGGCACATCATCGTAATCGTAAAGAACCTGGAACCGCTTTTCAGCCATTGGGATCCACTAATCCGTTTGTTATCCGGTTATAGGTCGCAATAAACTCTTTCTCCCTGTCGGGTACGGGATAATGCCCCGTGTATTTATTCAGCGTTACAAAAGGCGGAATAAGCGGCATCGGATTCATGTCCACTTTTCCGTCAGACCGAAAGGTAAGAATTCTCGGTCTCATGAGTTTTTTCCCGTCCAGCCTGCCTACTAAAATAAAACTGCCGTCAAACACTATTGTCAATCCGTTTTCCATGTTTTTTCCTCCCTCAAAAGTTCAGTTTGCCAAAATTCGCAAATTCATGAATTCGTGAATTTCAGTATTCACAGAAAACTGTGTGCCCGAACACATCTAGCTACCGTCCCGAAGGGCGGCTCGGCTGCCGATTAGAGCACACAGCTCCCGCGCCTATTTCACTTCTTCCGTCTGGATATACTCAACCTTGTCCTTGTTGACATGGATCACCTTGCCGCTCTGAGTCACAAAATGCGCCCACACGGAATCGCCCATCCATGTCCCCGTAAATTCCTTATAGTGCCCCGATTCAAAGGACACCAACGTTTTTGCCAACGGAAAATCCGCACTATGCGGAGCTCCTTTACTTTTGTTTTCTGCCATGATTTTATTCCCCCATTTTCATTTTTTCGTAATACAGCAGATTGGTCTGAGCGCCAACCCACGTACCGAGCTCATTGATATCCCGCCCCAGGCTTTCGAGACGCTTGTTGATATGGAATTCTCCCACGACAAAATCCACACGCTGCAGAAGCCTGGCATTGTACAGCGCATCATATTCGCCGCCCTCTATATCGATTTTAAGAAGCCTTACCCTGCTTTTCAGAGGACGAGCCTTGAAGAAATTCGGCGAAAAGATATCGTCGAAACCAATAAGATCGACGCTGACCTGCTCATGAAGCGCCGGATCATAGGTGTCCATCAGTGAAGCGCCGCCGGAAAAGTTCTTATTGAGATTGATCGTACCCTTGCCCGGGACGCCTATCCCGACATTAAACGGCACAATATTGGTGACACCGTTGATCTCGATGTTCTTGAGCATGTGCTGGAAGGTACTCGGCACCGGCTCATAGGAAATGACAACGATGTTGGGAAAGAGCTTTGCCAGCATGATACTGAACATGCCCTCGTTGGCGCCGATATCGACAACCACATCACCATCCACAAAGGTCACGCCGCGCTGGAAGATCTTATAATTATCATTGAAAATTTCTTGGATAAGGATTTGGGCAATCGGTGAGTCCTGAAAATAGAACGTCTGCCCCTGATAGTCGTGCTTGATTACTTTTTCCATGGCTAAAACCCCCTCGCAATGCGTCTGTTGGCAAAGATCGTGCTTCGGTCAGCTTGCCTGTGCTTCCGCTGGTTATACCTGGAGTGGTTATGGAAATAATTACCGCGCGCCACCTGCGAGGCCATAGCAAAGTCCCTGCTGATCTTCTCCCCAAACAAACCCGAAAATAAACTCAAAATATTCATCGTCATCGTCCCGGTCCCTCCACCGCGTCTTCGTTCTTCGGTTCCTGTTCATGGTATTCGGGATTCAGGGCATTCGCCACCTGATCCAAATCCACCCTCTCATCCTGTTTAACTTTCTTGGGCTCCTCATCGTACAGCCCCTTTAAAATAACCAGAGTGGCAACGCTTTCGCCGTTACCGCCGGCATTTTCCCGTGATTTGATCTTCGAGGAAACCAGAGCCGACTCGATCTTCATCAGCTCCTTCATGGCAAACTTGAACTCGAAATCCGTCTTCATCAGCTCCATGAGGCGTTCCCTGCCCTTTTTTCCATCCTTACCAACGGCGTTCCGGTAGGCATACCTCAGATCTTCCAGCATCTTCTGGGCGATCTTTAAATCCTTCTCCTCTGCGGTGATCGGATCCTCGGTCTTTTTAGGTGGTTTTTTCCCGGAACCTCTGGAATCCCCGGCCCCTCCCGTTAACTCCGCCGACAGGCGGGCCTCCTTGGTCTTGAGCGCAGCGATCTCCCTTTTGGAGAGTTTCTTACCCTCCAGATTAGGGTTGTCAGTGATCGCGCTATCTTTAGGTTTAGAGCCTGGTTTCCTGCGTGTCATAATACTCCACGTATTCTGCGTGTCATGCCTCCCTGATAAACTCATCGTTTCCTTCACGCAAGAAAAATTTTCTAAAATTTTTAGCCAGAGGCTTTTCTATAAGGGAAATATGACCTAAAAAGAAGGGGTATTCAGTCCAGAAAAGGGACTCCTGAGCGGTGTCCGCCCCGTGGCAACTTGGCATTTTCTGTAATGATATCAACCCCTGTTCTGCCCGTCGACGGGCTTTCTCTTGGAGTGGCGTAATACAGGGGAGGAGGCCCTGAGGAGAGGCTCATGGCGGGTGTGTGTGGAATCTTGGGTGTCTAGGGGGTGTTTCAATAGTAATTCTTTTCACTTCCCTTTATCCTTTCGGCTCGCTGATCGGCTCGCCTGTCCTTTGATCTGTCACCTTGCCGGAGCAGGGAAAGGAAAGCACACACAGCACACCAAAACAAGGGGCTAAACTGTCCTTTTGTGTAGTCTTATCATATAGTTAAACCCACAGCACGGCCTCAAGTTGACATAACGTTTTTTATCGGACTTAGGTTTGAAATCATTGAGGAATTACCGCAGGACTACACCGGAAGGGGCTGAACTACTAGGGAGGAGCAACTGGACAGGGAAACAGCCCTGCTGTTAAGGTGGGTAAAAAGTACCCACTCTAAAAGCCTCTAGGTTGAACGATCTCAAAGCTCCCCTTGTGATTGTATGGGCTGTTTAATGGGTACAGCACAGGGCATTTAAACGAGTTGACCAACATAAAAGGGCATTGACCGCACAAAGCCACAGTTTCCCGACTTCCTGCCCTTCTCTATAACTCCCCGTTTCCTTTCCTCTTTCCTATGCTTTCCCTTGTCGCTTTGCTCCCTTGTCGCCCTTGCTCCACTTTGCAAACCCCATGCCATTTTTACCCCTTTTGGGTTTCCATGATCGCCCTGCTCTATGTGCTTAATTCCTTTACATATTATTTTCAAAATTGAATAAATTTAAAGCCCCCCTCTTTTGGCTGTCCTCCACTTGCTTCAATTCCCTTTTATTCTTAGGGAGTTATTGGCTTTTATACATTTATATTGACAAAGAGGGGCTTGTTTGTTAGAGTATATTATCAAAATAATATAGTCTGTAATGGTACAGGCTATAAACAAACAGGAGGCAAACATTATGAACGGGCTTATGCTCCATTGCGGAGGGAAACCAAGCACACGGGAAGGTCTGGACGCTTTCAAAGCGCCGGACAAGACGGACACCTATTCACCAATCGCACACCTTGATCTTACAAATCGGGTTTTGCAGATCAGCCAAGACTTATTGAAGGGCTACACCTTAGACCGCGAATCTTACGGAGTAGCCAGAGAAGGAAATCAGCTTTTCGCCCTGCTGACCTTTAAGAACGGGAACGAAGAAATGGGGCTTTCCATTGGCTACCGTAACAGTTATGACAAGTCCATGAGTGTCGGATTTGCCGAGGGCAACAGCGTTTTTGTTTGTGATAATCTCATGCTTAAAGGTGACATTACCTACATGAGAAAGCACACGGGCAACGTATGGGGCGAGGTCGAAGATCGCTTGATCTCGATTTGCTACAAGGCAACCAAGCATTATGAAGAAATAGCGGTCTATGCCGACACTTTGAAGGCTATCGAACTGGACAACAAAAAAGCCTTTTCAATCATGGGCAATCTTTACGGGGAGGGAATTATCAGCCCCCGTCAATTAACAATCGTTAAAGAGCAATGGCTAAAGCCGGACTATCCCGACTTTCAACCCCGTACAGCATGGAGTTTTTATAATGCGAATACGGAAGCCCTTAAAAGCTCTCCGCCTTCCTCGGTTATGGAAAACCATGTCAACCTTTCCAAGTATTTCAACGATAACGTAATTGACATTTAAACAACACCGCAGGGGAGGGGCAACCCTCCCCGAAAGGGGCTACTTTGTGCAAAGCTATAAGAGCCGAAGAAAACAAGAACGGAAATACAAGGTCATTTTTAAGAGGATTGAAACAACCTTGAAAATGGCATTTTTGCCCGTCGGCGGGCTTTTTACAATCAACAAAAAGAGGATTTAAAGCCATGAATAGAAAGCGACTATATGAACATATCGAGAGGCAGGGGGAAGCCTTAAACGCCATTTTTTCAACGCAATATAGCAACGTCCAATTATGTAAGAAATTGCTCCCTCTGGAAGTGGAAACACACGCTTTAGCGGTTAATTACCGCAACGGCACGGCAGGGGTAGATTGCCAAGTATGGGAACGCAGAACAACGGAGATATTGAAGAAAGTCAGGAAGATTTTAAACTGTACGGACACCTTCCCGATCTTTGCGAATGGTGACGCTAGAGGCTACGCTTTAAAAATTGATAGCGAGTATATGTTTAATTGTCGGGATTTGAACGGGTACAGGCAACTTCATAAAGACCGGGGAGGCTATGGAATCCTTGCACCGGATTTCAGAGAATTTCTTAAAAAAGATGGGGGGATGAGGTAATGCTTACGCTACAACAATTAAATGATATGGCGCCGGGAACAACCATCGCGACCGGGACGGTTTCGGATAATGCCGTTGGTGTTAATATGACCAACTCGGGGAAGCTCCTGCGGTGGGTTGCTGTGTGTGGCGGAGCAAATGATTGGGCGATTTACATTTATTGGGCCGAGGCGGATGAAGAATATATTAGACAACAAGGGGATAAGGTTATTAATAAAGAGAACATCAAAAAACTTGTTCCCTGCGATGATGAAGCATTTAAAAGGTATAGATATTAAAAATTAAAAAGGAGAAAAATAATGGCTGACGAGACGCCCCCTACGAAACGCGAAAGACGCGCAGGCGCAGGCAATCGACGGCTCCCCTCCCGGTGATCGGGGTAATGTTCAGGCATAACGGCAACGGCGGACGGGGAGTTATTCCGAACCCTCCGCCTAAGCGAAATGACAGAGAGAGGGAGCTTTGGCTTTCCAATAACGAGGGTTTATACAGGTGGGCAAGATCAAACAACGTCAGCGTTTAAACAGGATTTGCCTCCTGTTAGGGGGGCGAGGTCGTGCCAGTATTTTAACTGGAGAAACTAGCCTTGCTAGGGGCGTGTTGGACAGTTTCCTAGCGTACATGACCAAACCCCTCTTTAACTACACATTAGAGGATTGAAAAAGAGGATTTTATGATTACTGATTACACCGCTAAAAACGGGTTGCTGTTCAAGGGCAACGATTTAATCGGATTGCCACAAGCCGACATGATCGCCAGAGATCACGGTTTTTTATACGCTGAAAGAATGGTGAACGCATTAGAATCTATCCAAACGAAAGTTAAACAGGAAATTGAAACAGCGTTAAAAGAGGATTGGTTTAATACAATGACCACTTCTGATTTACAAGGGTTTTGCATGGCACGGGCTATGCTTATTATGAAAAATGAGGGCATAGAGGATTGGAACGAATCAATAAAAGTAATGCACCTGTCAGATCGAATACTGGAAGGAATTTACGAGGCTGTAAATCCCTTTTAAACGAAATCTAGGAGTTTTAAAATGAATAAAACGTATATAAAAGGTGACGATTTTCTTGAGAAGGGGGTAGCCTACCATACTTTTGGTATTACCGAACAATCAAAGGAAAAAAACATTGAAGATCACACGAACAAAATCGAAGTTTATGGCGACAGCAAGCTACGGGATAAAATAATAAAACTGCTCAACAGGAAGAAAGCATGAAAAAACTTTTTAGGTATAACGAACTAAGTAAAAAGAAGTGCGAGTGGAAAGGTTGCGATAAATTTTTAAAAAAGAATTTATTAGCCAAAAGACCACACGCTAGATTTTGTTATAAACACCATAAAATAAAGGAGGCAAAATGAACACCGCAGAAAATCTTAAACCTCAGCCACGATCATTGAAATCTGTCTTGAGGGCAACACCGCAGAAAGAGGCGACTACGACAAAATCGAAAACGCCTATGCTTACCGTTGACGAAGCTACAAGAGAGTTAGCGGAAACAATCAGAAAGGCAAAAGAGCAACAGGACGAAGCGACAGCCGTGATCGAGAGGCTTTCAGCCGACTTGATTAACCGGATAAAACCTCTCCGGCAAGAACTATGTCAGCGTGAATATATTTCGTCCGTAAAGGTGCCTTGTGAGGTATTGAATTTAGCTATTACATGGAGCAGTAGCTATAAGAAAATACCACCTTCCTTAGAACAGGAATTAATCAAGATTCTAGGGGAAACCGCCTACCATGAATATTTCGGGAGCAAATTCGTAATATCGGCAACGGATAAAACGGACGAGCAACTCATGGAATTATTTGCATGGTTAGCCCCTGACGATGGAGCAACAGAAGAAGGTCTATCTATCGGGCAAGATCGCTTTAGCCAGTTTTTTACGGTTGAGGAAATCATCAAACCTACTGAACGGTTTGTCAGAGATCATGTCCTTATGGCGGAAAGCAAAAAGCAAGAACTGGAATTAGCCGGAGTGACACAATTTAAACCGAGTATAAGAATACGATAAGACGGGCAAAGAAGGAGTGGCAAAAAGAGGAAGCCACACTAAAATCATTCCTGCGTGTTAAGACGATAGCCTCTGCCGTACCGCACAATGCCTACATGGATAGACTGCTTGGCACAGTTATCGGACAGGAACACAGATAAACAGACCTTCTTTCCCTTGTTTTACAGGAGGCAAAAATGGACACCAAAGAAAAAAAGATTTTTATTCGGGAACTCACAAAAAACGTACAAAAAGAAATTTTAAAAAATATCAGTAAAATGCCGGAAGATTGGGACGGAGTAGAACTCCGTTGGTATATTGCCTATCGGTTTGGTCGGGTAGTTTTTGGCGGAACGTCCTCAAAACAAAGGAGGAAAGCATTTTGCAATACTATTTTGAAGAATAACCTATGAAATACGTCTATCCTAATTTGCCGAACTGGATTGAGCCTAGCACGGTGGATAACTATAAAAAAGACTGGATTGCGGAGAGGAAAAAGAACGGTTGGCGTTGCCTAGCGATCAGAAACGAAACCGGACTTGAACTCTGGACACGCAGAAAAACGATCATTCCCGATCTTCTGCCGGACACACGATCATTGTTAATGTTACTGCCGATCAATACGATCATTGACGGTGAACTCATGGAAAAAAGAACTAAGGATATTAAAGATCACTTCTACGCCTTTGATATTCTGTTCTTGAACAACCAAAGCACCATGCACCTTACATGGCGTGAACGCAGAAAGCTACTGGAAAAAACCTTTCGGGAAAATGATATTTATACCGATATTTCCGAGCCGATAGGCTTAGGTTTTAAGACACTCTATGATCTGGCGATTGCCGAAGGTGACGAGGGTATCGTCATTAAAAATGTAAATTCAAAATACATTATTGATCTGAAATCATGCCCTCACAATCCTTATTGGGTAAAGGCTAAGAAGCCGGAAAACTGCTTTAAACAGGAAAGCAAATGAAAAAGAAAATGAAGATCGTGCCGGACAGGGACGACAAGAATTTTTGTTCTATGATGTGCGATTACTACGAAGAAAATCGCTGTTTGCTTTTTGATAAGCCGATCATCTGCCGTTTTACAGATCATCAGTTAATCAGATTGCGTGAATGTAAAATGATCTTCAAAAATGTGCATCCCGTTGCGGCCTTCCATCGCCATGGACACTGAAACGGAGATAAAATAATGTTTAATTATTATGAAAGCTATTTGTCAGTCAGGGGCGGAAGTGGAGGCAAGACCTTCACCCAAGCCATAGATAACGGGCGTGTCACCATGACGGGAACTGATCTTGACGGGCGACATTTTCAACACATAGTTTTTTATCAGAACGGCAAGATTGCTGAACGCAAATTTTCTCTGAACGGGGAAATGAGATCACATCTTGTCTATGGAAGCTATATCCGCAAGGCTGATGGCACAATCGTCCGGTTTAAAAAGGGAACAAAGATCGGCAGACACGGTAAGGCACGGCACTTTGAGGATTTGTTCGGACACAAAGGCGTGTGCCATTCATGGTATTCCAATGGACGGACGTGCTTAGAGTGCGGAACAAAAAACCGATTGCCGGATATTATAGACGAGAACAAAGCTCCGGTCTGCGGTCAATGCAAGAAACCCCTGACAATCGAAAAATCGACAGCCACTCTGGAAATGTTTGGTGAAGAAACGGGAGCATTGAAAACGGACGAGCCTGTAACCCTTATCCACCCTGAACACAAGAAGGTTGAACTTCCTAAAGGCGAATACGTTGTGAAGGTTCAGAAAGAAGCTACGGGGAAAAATAAATCAGCATCAGTAAAGGATTAATGCCATGACAAAAAAGAAACCTGAAAACATGAATCAGATATTTAAAGTGCCAAACACCATACTAGGCTTGGCTTTCATTGACCTCTGCAAACGGTATAAATCATCATGCTACAAAATACGATTGAAAGGACGAACCATCAATCGTAAAAAAGTGGAAAAAGAGGTACGCCAAAAATGCGTAACCCGGCCACTTACCGCAAAGGTAGTGAGAGAACAGGTTGAAAGGATTTCACGTTGGCGAAACAATGACGGCTCGATACCCATGCACTTAGCCGACAATATCGGAGTTTATTTTGATTGTAATCTAGGCACTATCGGGGCAAGGCAAGCAAGATCGCCGATCAGCTGTCGGATATCGTCAGGGAAAATATCAATCTAAGGGAGGATTTTATGATCGAGTTAAGAACTTTGGAAATGGAAGATTGCCGGAACTGTTGGATACGGAATATTCCATGCAAAGAGTGCTTTTCATTTTTTAGAAAAAAATTAAAGGAGGAATTTCATGGAACGCTACAACATGTTTCTAGTCAAAGTATTCCATTGGGACAGATGGGGGCGGGAAAAAGAGATCACGTTTGATTATATCGAGGCAATGAAAGCCAGAGCCGAGAGGGAGAGAAAATACAGGGAATCAAAAACCTATAATTTTCTTTCCCGTTTTTTAGGAAGGTTGCTTCTTATAGGGGGCTATTATGAAAAAAGTAAATGATATGTGGGTTGATTCAAATAATAATAGTTGGAGTTCTGTCTTTAACACAAAAGAACAAGCAGAAGAAAAAAGTGAAACTCTTATAGATTGCAGTAATTGCCGTGATTGCCGTGGTTGCCGTAATTGCAGTGATTGCCGTGATTGCAGTGGTTGCAGTGGTTGCCGTTATTGCAGTTATTGCAGTGATTGCCGTGGTTGCCGTGGTTGCAGTAATTGCAGTTATTGCAGTAATTGCAGTGATTGCCGTGGTTG
>Ga0187878_1000366_pt1 | contig 53072 bp, 50 predicted proteins | sample June2016WEW_17_1_FD_132979 | JGI IMG/M metagenome (GOLD analysis project Ga0187878, IMG submission 132979) | Peatland microbial communities from SPRUCE experiment site at the Marcell Experimental Forest, Minnesota, USA - June2016WEW_17_150 | ecosystem: Environmental > Terrestrial > Soil >... | reverse complement strand
TATCCGTCTGCGCCCAATGACTTCGCTGTCTCCATGTTGAGGGGAGCGCCGCCAACTATTGTTTTGGAACGGAGTTGAGCTTTCCTGATTGCGTCTATAACCTCCCTCATGTGCGGGAATGTTGTGGAGAGCAGCGCTGACATCGCGACGACATCGGCGGAGGCTTCTTTCGCTTTTTTGAGGAAGCTGTCGGCGGTAACGTCTACGCCTAGGTCAAGGACTTCGAATCCCGATGCTTCAACCATGCTTGCCACTATGTTCTTTCCAATATCGTGCAGGTCGCCTTCGACTGTTCCGACGATGATGCATCCTTGTGCGGCTATCTCGGACGCTTTCATATGGGGCCGAAGTACCTTCAAACCTTCCTTGAACGTCTCACCTGCCATCAGCAGTTCAGGTAGGAAGAACTCACCAAGCTGATACTTCTGACCGACAACATCCATGCCTCTAGCCATGCCGTTCATCACGCAATCATACGCGCTCACACCTTGATCGAGAGCATTCTCAGCGAGAGTCTTGATGTTGTCAATATCAAACTCGACGATGGCTTTATTCAATTTCTCCAGAATCTCTGTATTGCTCATTTCGGCACCCGATAGACGCGTACCAGACCTCCCTGATGTTATTAGTTAAGCCTTGTCAAGAGTCTGCCTGCCACGCCCGTGCACGGAACTATGCCGGCAGAATACTTCCTTTCTTGAGTGCAAAGCACTTCTTGTTGTCACTGAGGACCCCATTTGGAGATCTCAGTGGAGAGACTGCTCTCAAGGGGCACGGCACACTCAAAGATGTGGAAAATGGCGCATCGTATCTGGGATCTGACGAAGCTGACTTCGTATCTCGGGGACTAGTCTTTGTCGCTGGCGGTTGCTGCTGAAGCGCTATAGGCAATGAGAACGCAAGGCTGTCATCTATACTCGCGTAGATGGGAAATGCAGTCGAGTGAGAGTAACGCCTGACTCGTTGCCGAGGTGGGAATCAGAATACGCTCAGCAGGTTCTTTGCAACCGCGCGTATCTGCTTCTTGTCTGCCCCGGTGTAGAGCGAAACTGCAGTTACGCCGATCTTCGCGTATTGTTCAATGACTTTGATGAGGTCACTCCATTTGCTGCAGATGTGCGTGCCCTTCCGGACTTCATCAACGGTGACTCTCCTGCCTTCTTCTTCAACTGCCATGGGGTTTGGAATGCTCCACGAATCCTTATGGTAGAGGCCAAGCGTTCTCCACTGGGTTCTCACGATCTCTTCTGGCTTGAGAAAGCTAAAGTTCACTTCTATCGCAACTCCTCCAGGTCCCTTCTTGTTAGCCTCAATCCTACCTTGCCTGTAAGCAGGCAGGATCACCTCTTTCATCGTCTGGAGATCGTTTCTGGGGCATATCGTGATCAGTTGGTCTGCGTACATACCAGCATACCGTGCCGCTCTCTTGCCAATCGCTGAGAAGAAGATCGGTATCTTTCGCCTCGGCTTCGTGTAAAGGTGGTAGAAGTCCGATGAGAAGTACTTTCCCTCAAACTTGAATGGTTCCTTGGAATCCCACATCATCCGTATTAGTCGGATCCCTTCGACCAGCCTTTCCATTCTTTCGTCCCATTTCGGCCAAGTGCCATTCCAGAAGGGCCTTTCATTCAGGGCTTCGCCTGAACCTACGCCAAGCAACACTCTACCAGGGTACATGTTGTCAAGAGTCGCAGCCGCCTGTGCCACAATTGCAGGGTGATACCTTGCGCCTATCGGCACAGTAACCCACGGTCCTACCTTTATTCGATCCGTCTTCTCCAAAGCAACACTGAGCATTGACCAAACGAAGGATGACCGTTTACCCGAATGGAACCATGGGAAGATGTGATCACCAAACCAAACCGTACGGAAACCCAACTCGTTAGCCCAGACAGCTGCGTTGACGAATTCCTGTGGATCGTATTCATTCTCGCCAAGGTTAAGCTGTATCTCGACTTTCGGCAAGGCCAATCAGTACGCTGGAAGACAACTCACATCTTATGCTTTTCGGGACCAAAGAAACCCATGCCCGGCGTAGAGGAAGCATGTACTCGCAGAGAATGAAGCGCCGAATCGCACAAATACGAAGCTGAAGCTGTTAGGCACATGTAGCGAGTGGCTCAAATGATCGAACAAATACGCGAAAGAATCCGATCCACCTACGCTTCGGGAATCGGCCGCAACCGTAGAGAGCTGGTCACCCCCGCACTGATCCTCGACCTAGGAATTCTGCGCCGGAATCTTGCCTTGATGGCTGAACTCATGAGGTCGAAGCCGGCGAAGCTCCGTGCGCATGTCAAGGTTCACAAGAGTCCAGACATCGCACGCTTACAAATGGAAGCCGGTGCCATAGGGATCGGCACAGCCACAATCTGGGAGGCGCTTGCAATTGCACGCAGTGGCATCAAGGATGTGTTTGTGATCAACGAAGTGGTCGGACCAGAGAAAATTCGGACGGCAGCTCTCCTCTCTCGCGAAATCCCTCTGAAAGTCGCAGTTGACGACTCATCGAACGTTGAAGTGTTATCAAAGGCCGCTAGGGAGACCGGCAGCGAGATTGGATGCGTAATCGAAGTCGATACGGGCATGCGGCGCTGCGGTGTCAGCTCCCCTGAGGAGGCACTTAGCTTGGCGCGTCGGATTTCCGAGCTGCCGGGTGTGCGTCTTGATGGTCTCACTGGCTACGAGGGACACTGCTCGCTAGAGTTTCACAAAGCAAAACGCGAATACATGGCTCGCAAAGCCATGGACTATTTTGTTGAAGTTGCCGATCTGCTGATTCGCAACGGATTTCCGTGCCCGATTCTCTCCGCCGGGGGGACCGGCACATGGGAGATCACCGCCTCCAACCCGCGGATTACAGAGATACAGCCCGGTTCATACGCCGCAAATGATGGTTACCACGTTCGCTTAGATCCCAGGTTCCGGCAGGCTACCACTGTTCTTGCGACAGTCATCAGTCGGCGGCCGGAGCATATCGTCACCGACGCCGGGAAGAAGACCGTAGGCGCAGCAGAGGCCGTGCTTAAGGATTACGATTATCCGATCCTGCGCTACGATGAGGAACACGGGATCTTCAGCACATACGGTTCGTGTCCTCTGAAGGTCGGGGACACGGTTGAACTATTCCCTGGGTATACGCCGTTCACTGTCAGCTACTTTGACGTCTACCATGTCATTGAGGGGGACAAGGTCGTTGATATTTGGCCAGTTCTTCCGAGAGGACCAGAGCACGGCGGACTCCTAGACGCATTTAAGGATCGTTGATGCCATAGGCATCGCTCTTCGATCCCGCAGAGAGTGACCATGACATGTCTCAGAAGAGGCTAGAGGAAATCGAACCAGCCGTGCTGGATGACTTGAAAGACAGGGTTGTAGAGGTTGCAAGGGGCTTGTTCGACAACAAGCTAGTGGTGTCCACGTTTGGAGTTGTGAGCACTAGGATTCCTGACACGGATTACGTCTTGGTCACGCCGACCGGTTTCAGCAAAGCACGTCTGAACCCGGACAATCTGATCATAGTTGACCTCGATGCGCAACTGGTTCAAGGCAAGTTTAGGCCATCAGTGGAGACGCCGATGCATACCCACATCCATAAACGAAGACCGGACCTGAGTACGGTCATTCACACGCACTCTCCGATGGCGTGCGCGTTCGCAGCGGCCAACATGGACATACCGTGCGTATCAGCCGAGCAGGCATTCTACTTGGGAGGAAGAGTGCCGATCGTTAGGAAGTATTCACTTCCCGGAACAAACAAACAAGCGGAGCTGGAGAACATCGTAAGCGCGCTGAAGAACATCAATGCCGCTCTCATGAGAAAACACGGCGTCGTCGTGGTCGGCAAGACTCCGGAGGAAGCACTCGACACAGCCATAGTACTGGAAGACGCGGCAACGATTGCGTTGCATTCGATTATGCTATCCAAGCCTACTGAGTTCACGCAACGAGAACTGAAGTACTTGAAGCACTTCAAGCAGACGCGTTACGGGCAGAAACCCGGCACATCGTAGCCGCAGCCGGAGCGATGAGAAGGATCCCTTCGCCAGCTCTCAACACGGTGAGGCATAACCTCTATCTTGGGTTCGCACTTTGTAGAATCCGAGACTGTGTATCAGTATGAAAATGATGGCGAAATTCGGGATCAAACATACTACGACAAGAGCCTGACCCGAAGCCTTGAAGTTGGACGCTTCGCCTCCGTAGAAGACAAGAAAGCCTACAGCAGTTGAGCAGCAGATCAACAAGTACAGTATAATGAGATAGGGCTCAAGCTTCTGTCTGCTAGGTTTCCTCCTCAGGGCGGAGAGATACATTGCCAGAATAGCGATCTCCAAGACCAACATTGCCAGTGAGATCATGATGCTTAGTCCAAGAGCCTCGAATTCTTGGGCCGCCAAGACTTACGACCACAGGCAAGCATTTGTATAGTCTCTCGCACGGTAAAAACAGGGTACGCAGTGTGGCTAGCGCTGCTTTCCCTTGGGCCGACAGTCCGAGATACTATCCTAGGAACAAATCCGCACATTTTTGTGCGGATATTTCCGTTTGAAGCGAGCGACAGACTATATAGAGTCCATAGGGATTTCCGCACATTTGAGGAATAACCGCGCGCGTGACATCAAAGACAAAATCGCAAACGGAGAAGGGGAAAGTTGGAGCGCAACGATACACCAACACGCGGGATTCATAACGGCGCGTACCAATGAGGGCTCCATGAAACTGGCGGCCTCCATGATTCTAGAAGCCGCTCAAGCTGGTGCGGACTATGAAGCTTCAGCTGTTGAAGGGAAGCAACCGGCACGTCCTGGCGCATCGGAGAAGAGAATCAAGGGGTCACGTGATATCTAGTGCATTCCTCTCCCGCCGGCTACTATGAGAAGCTCCCCTGTGATAAAATCGGCCTCGGAGGAAGCCAAGAAGAGTGCTGAGGCCGCTACTTCTTCGGGTGTGCCGTACCTTCTTAGTGCAGTCTCTTCGAGAATCTTCCTCTCAACTTCGGGGTCGGTGTCCGCGACCATTTCTGTCTTTATCCAGCCGGGACATATCGCGTTGACTGTAATGTATGGCCCCAGTCTCAATGCGAGAGCTTTCGTAAGTCCGTTCATCCCGGCTTTTGAAGTGACATATTCGACGAAGCGCATGGCTGATGGATGATAGAGTCCTGAGTTTGAGGATATGTTGATGATCTTGCCTTTCTTCTGTTTCAGCATAATTGGCGCAACTTCCTTTGAGCAGAGATAGGCGCCCTTCAGATTGACATCTATCGTCTTGTCCCACTCGTCCTCGTCAATATCAAAGAAGTCCTTTGTAATCAGTACTCCTGCATTGTTCACAAGGACATCGATCCGACCATACGTTTTGACCGTTGTCTCGATCATGCGCTTGACCTCTTCGGACTTGGAAACGTCTGCCTTTGCGCAGATCGCCTCTCCACCGTGGTCCACGATCCTGTCGGCCACGGCCTGCGCCTGTTTGTCGGATGTGTTGTAGTTCACGACGGTCTTAGCACCTTCCCGTCCGAATAGTTCGGCGATCGCTCTGCCGATCCCACGTGAAGCTCCTGTGACGATCACTACTTGTCCGTCCAACCTCAACGGGCACATCCATGACTCACAGTCTTGAGACTCCGCTAGGGTCTGGCTAGTAAGATTTGTGAGAGTTCAGTGCGTCCCCTCTTTGCTTAGACCGCACCCTGCATCTTCTGTCCACTTGCCTCCCGTCATGGAGAGCGTCGCATGACTTGACGCATCATGGATTTCGATGCATCATTCCCTAGGAACCAAGCCTCATATATTCTGCAAACGGAACCTCACAAGATTGAGGCAATCGGGGAATGAGCAAACCTCCTGTTCCGCCTGGTATGAGAATCACTCAGGTTGCAGTCGTGGTGAAAGACCTTCGCAAGACGATGGAGGCCTACCATAGGATTCTGGGATGGGGGCCATGGAGCGTCTATCAGCATGCGCCGCCAGTCCTTCATCACACCGAGGTCCGCGAGAAGCCTGTACCATTTACAATGCTCGGTGCCGAGGTGCACTGCGATCCAATAGATTTCGAGATCCTGCAGCCTCTTGAGGGCGCGAGCATCTACAAGGAACACCTAGAACGTAGAGGCGAGGGGCTGCACCACGTGGCTGTTGTGGCGCCTTCTGAGGACGTGAACGAGGCACTGAACAACTTCAAGAACAACGGCATCAATGTGATAATGAGCGGGAGATTGGGAGAAGACATACGCTTCTATTACATGGACACTGACCCTGTCCTCAAGATGACAGCAGAAACGGTCAGTGGACACGCCATTTCCATGAAGCCGATCTACACCTACCCGTAGACGAAGGAGAGAACACAGATGAAGACACCACCAGCCCCAATGTCTGCCCGAGAGTTCGACGAGCTTTTCCAGAAAGTCCGCAACTGGGGACGCTGGGGACCAAACGACGAACGAGGAACATTGAATTACATCACACCGGCTCACGTACGCGCAGCAGCGACCCTAGTAAGGTCCGGCCGTTCCGTCTCGCTTTCCTTGCCCATCAACACGATGGCGGGTCCTGACAATCCACGCCCCGCAGTTCACTACATGGTCCAAACCTATGACGTGAAGTCAGACATCGGAGAACCACAATTTGCCTTGGACTATCTGGCGAGCGAGTTTCACGGCGATTGTCACACCCACATCGACGCGCTCTGTCACATCGCATACAAGGGGAAACTCTACAACGGCAAATTGGCGACAAGCGTCGTCGGCTCTCAGGGACCTGCTTCGATGGACATTACAGCCTATGCGCACGGCATTATTGGTCGCGGTGTGCTGCTTGATATTCCACGATTGCGCGGAGTGAAGTGGCTAGAGCCGGGCGAGGCCGTAACCCGCGAGGAGCTGGAAGCGGCCGAGAAAGCTGAGGGTGTCCGGCTCGGTGAGGGAGACATCCTAGTATTCCGAACGGGACATCATCGCCGCCGTCTGGAACTAGGCCCGTGGAGTTGCGAATACAGTGGCGAAGGGAAAGCAGGATTGCATTCGACTGCTATGCTATTGCTCCACGAGCGAAAGGTTGCCGCATTTCTGCCGGACGGCGACGGCGAAACCGTTCCCAGCAATGTCGAGGGAGTAGCTTACCCTATTCACACACTACAGATCGCCGCGATGGGGATGGCTGCAGCGGACAGTCTCCAGTTCGAGGAACTAATCAAAGTCTGTGAGGAGGAACAACGGAGGGAATTCATGGTCGTAATAGCGCCACTACGCCTCCCGCGAGGAACTGGATCGCTCTTCAATCCGGTCGCAATATTCTAGAGTCGCTGACATATTCCGAGCCGCCACAGTCTGCTGCCGATAGTCTCATTATTGTTGACGCCGCCAATTCACTGCAGACGGTGAGTTGAACAATGGCGAATGATGCCTATATCGCCGCAATAGACGCGGGAACAGGAAGTGGAAGATGCGTCATATTCGACTTGGACGGAACACAGATTGCTGTTGCAGGCAGGGAATGGTCACACGCCACAATCTCAACCGCGCCGGGTTCCAGAGTATTCGACACAGAAACCAATTGGAACCTTGTCTGTCAATCGACCAGAGAGGCGATTGACCGAGCAAAGATCAAACCCGAACAGATTCGAGCCGTCAGCGCTACAAGCATGAGAGAAGGCATGGTGCTGTACGATGCGAACGGCAAGGAGATCTGGGGATGCCCCAACGCCGACGCGAGAGCCGGAGTCGAGGCCATTCAACTCATCAAGAAGGGTCTAGCTCGTAAGATCTATTCCACGGGTGGAGACTGGACCTCAATGACTTCTCCGCCCAGATTCCTCTGGATCAAGAAACACCAGCCCGACATCTACAGGAAGACAGCGCACATGACAATGATCGGTGACTGGATCCTCTACAAGCTGAGCGGACGATTCGTGACTGATCCTTCCCTCGGCTCAAGCTCAGACCTGTTCGATCTCTCCAAGAGAACTTGGTCAGACAGAATCATTGAGCTGTGTGGACTGAAGCGAGAGATATTCCCAGAAGTCTTCGAACCGGGAATAATAATCGGTGAAATCACATCCCAAGCCGAGAGGGAGACAGGACTGAAGTCCGGGATTCCAGTCGTGGCTGGAGGTGCCGACACGCAGCTTGGCCTAGTCGGCATCGGAGCCGTCCGCCCGTTCAAAGCAGCCGCGATCGGGGGAAGCTTCTGGCAACAGACAATCGTCACAGCAAAGCCTGTCATCGACCCGAAGATCAGACTACGTACACTCTGCCATTCGATTCCGGATCTGTGGATGACTGAAGGAATCGGATTCTACTGCGGAATCACGATGCGCTGGTTCCGTGACGCCTTCTGCGAATATGAGAAGGAGCTTGCCAAGAAAGAAGGAGTGGACCCCTACTATCTGCTGGAAAAGCAGGCCGCGACTGTGCCCCCTGGCTCAAATGGCGTCATTCCGATTTTCGCGAACGTAATGGACGCGAAGAGATGGATTAACGCAGCCCCGTCCTTCTTGCAATTCGATATCGAGCAGCCAACGCGGTCTGGCAAGAAGGAATGCTTCAGAGCGATCGAGGAAAGTGCGGCGTACGTCGCGTTCGGGCATCAGCAGGTCATCGAATCCGTTACGAGACATAAGGCGAAGGAGATGACCTTCTGTGGGGGCGCCTCCAAGGGTTTCCTCTGGCCGCAGATACTCGCAGACGTTTTCGGGCTAACTGTGAGAGTGCCAGTAGTCAAAGAGGCTACCGCGCTCGGCGCGGCGATCTGTGCGGGAGCCGGAGTAGGATTGTATCCGAACATACCTGACACCGCTGAAAAGTTGGTGAAATGGGAGCGCACCTTCGAACCAAACGAAGGCAACCATACAACCTACGCGAAAGCCTACGAGCATTGGAGGAAGGTCTACGAGAAATGCCTCGAAATGGTTGATGAAAGCCTCCTCAGCCCATTATGGCGAGGCGCGGGAGCCTAGCAAGCGGAATTGAGCCAGGATAGGATCTGTCCGCAGTCAAAGCCAACCTGAGCTGATGATGGCATTCATGACATTTGTCATCGGATCCGACATAGGAACGAGCAGCACGAAGTCTGTTCTTGTTGATGTTGAGAGCGGAGACGTTCTGGCTGCAGCTTCATCGGCCGAGTATGTCACTAGTTCCCCGAAACCTAAATGGTCCGAGGAAGACGCGGACATTTGGATGCGTGCATGCTTCGAATCAATCGGAAGAGTGATCGCTCTCTCAGGAACGAGAGGAATCACTCCTGAGGATGTGACCGCCGTATGTATCTCGGCTCTGAACCCGGGCAGCGGGATACCACTTGACAAGCAACTCAGACCGATACATCCTGCACTGATCTGGAACGACGCGAGAGCAGTCAGAGAAGCTCGCGAGGCGTTGGAGAAGATAGGTCAAGAAAGACTCGTCTCGATAACGGGAAACACGTCTGACGCATATTTCGGATTCACAAAGATGCTGTGGATCAAGAACAATCTCCCTAGAGTGTGGGAGAGAACGTACAAGTTTGCCACTCCCAACGGTTACGCTGCCTATTTGCTCACTGGCACGTTACTCTACGATCTCTGCTATGCTGGGAATCTGGGAGGAGTATTCGACATCAACCACCTGGATTGGTCGGATGAACTTCTGAACGAACTTGGCATCCCACGAGACAAGCTGCCAGACCTGGTCTCTTGTGACCAGATCGTAGGAGAAGTGACTTCCCAAGGAGAACGCCTGAGCGGACTAAAGAGAGGCACGCCAGTTGCGGCTGGAGGAGACGACGCTCCAACAAGCGCGCTTGGTAGCGGTGCGCTCAATGATGGCGAGCACAATTTCATGTGCGGCACGAGCGGCTGCTGGAACATGATCCAAGACAACCGAGTTGGACACTGGAAGATGACAACGAGCCTAATCAACTACCCTTTCGTCGTCGAGTCGAATCACAAGCTCGAGAGCTTCGGAGGATCGAAGACAACTGGACATTGTTTCCGATGGTTCGCGAACCTAACCGACATGACTGAGGAAACCCTCGACGGGGAAGCTGAATCTTCATTGGCCGCTGAGACAGGCGTCTTCTTTATTCCGCAGATGATGGGCGAGAGAACCCCTGACTGGAACCCTTCTAGGTTCGGCAGCTTTCATGGCCTAGCAGGCATGCCAAAAAGGGGAGAGATGTACAGAGCGATACTGGAGAGTGTGGCATTCGATCTACTCAGACACGAGGTCGCACGAAGAAAGGCCGGAATAGGACTCTCAAGAACCATGTTGATTTCGGGACCTACGGCAAAGAGCAGAATCTACCGGCAAATCCTAGCGGATGTGACGGGCTATCAAGTTCTACATGCGACTAGAAGCAGCGAGGCGCCTGGGGGCGACGCGTTGATCGCAGCTCTCGCGACTAGGCAAATCCAAGACGCGAAAATCATTAAGAGATGGCTCAGGCTTGATGATGAGAAAGTCACAGAACCAAATGAGACAACGCATGCAAGGTATGTGGAGTTTTTCGAAAAGGTCTGGCTTCCGGGCTACGCGGCGGCCAAACCCATTGACGACGCCATAACGTCGTGGACCGCAAAGTAGATTCCAGCACCCACGCCGGCAAGATTGACCCAACCGCTAATGAACCCAAAAAAAGGTTCCACGAATAAGCCTGAAACTTCTACAGATCCGTCAAACTGACCCAAAACGTAGCCATTCGGCAGACGATATTCCCCATTTTTCGCCCTCGGAAACTGGCCATATCGTAAGCCAAATTCCAGTCAAGTTAGAGCGACGGGACGGCGCATCCGCTCCTCGGCGCCGATACATTGACTGCTCAGGTGGATTGTCAGCCGAGTTTGGAATACATATGGTCGATGTACTCCTTGCTCTTCCTGCATTCCCCAAAGGGATCCTGCAACGGGAAGATGTCCAGACCCACCCAGCCTTTGTAGCCCATTCTCTTCAACGCCTCGAAAAACTGTGTGAAGTCATGGACGACGCCAGGAGCAAGGTCATCGTCCCAGTCCCCGTAGTTGTCACATAGGTGAACATGAAACAGGGCTTTGTCGAGTTTCTCCACCGTAGTGGGAAGATCCTCCTTAGCGTACATGGCGTGGCCTGTGTCTAGAAGCACACCTAGATTGCTCGAGCCGATTTGGTCAATCAGCCTGAGTACCGCATCCGCGTTTGCAATAAGAGAGAAGTTGCGCGTCTCCTTGGGCTTGTATTCGAATGCCAACTTCAAACCTGCATCGGCAGCTGCGTCGACGCAATCAGAGACTCCTTCTCTCATCCAGTTCCAAGCGTCCTTGAAATTTACTCCAAATGGATGCGGAAAACCATCACAATCCGGAGAAATGCCAACCATTTTGGTTCCAAACGCGTTCGCTGTCTCTAGGGATGTCTTGAGAAGCTGGGTTACGTCTCGCCTGACCTTTGCATCCGGGTGAGTGAAAGCAGCCAGAGGCCAGTGGACCGCGATGTCAACGTACAGAGACGGGACTTCGAGCTTGTAGCGCTTGAGCAATTCGTTCGTTTTGCGAACTTCTTCACACGAACAGTCCTTCGCCGGGTCGAATATGCCCAACTCAATTCCATCAAAGCCTAGTTGGCTCAAACCCTTCATGATGTTTTCGAGAGGAACTCTTTCCCCCAGTTTGAAGAAGCGCGTCTGTCTCTCAAAGAATGCCCATACGTTTGCAGAGGTCTTCCACAAGTTCGTCACGAAACGCAGTCTGATTCCGACGCGTATTTAGCGCTTAGTATCGAATGAAGAACTAAGAAAGACTCGCGGAGATTGGATCCGTTTGAGGGCAAGTGGATGCGGTGAGCCGTTGACCAGGTCCAATCAGGGGCTATTGGTGGGCCGCACTTTGCAACTTTCTGCCAGTCTCTGTGATGCCCGAGCATAGCCCCGCACCTACGAGATCCAGCACGACCAAAACGATGATCGAATACTGAAAACTCCCGAACGTCCTCTTCATCGATTCCATCAGCACAATGAACACCACGGAACCGATCTGGGAGAAGAGCGAGAGTACCGAGGCCGCAGTCCCTGCCATGCTTGATCCGACGAGCTCCGCCGAAACTTGCAGCCCAATCGGTAGTGAGGGCATCAAGAAGAAACCTAACACGAATGCGCAGGCTAGGATGAACAGGAAACTGCCACCTGTTACGAAGATCATGAGGGCTGCGGCTGAGATAAGCAGATCACCCACCAGGAATGGCTTTCGTCTTCCTGTCATGTCAGACATCGCCGGAATCACGATAGAGCCGACGATTCCACCTACTATGAAGACGCCCCCCACGATTCCTGCATCTGTTATGCTAATCCCGAATGGTTCTAAGACCTTCTCGAGCCAAGTAGCCAACGCCGTGAACATCCGACGCCTATGAAGAAAGCAGCTGAGAGCAAGCCAATGTCCCTTGATTGTACCACACGTCGAAGGGCTTTCCCTGAGAAAGCTTCACTGACTTCGTCAGGCTCGATGGCAGTTGTTGGTTTCCCTCTGGCCACGATCAGGAAGAAAACTGCCCCCACAACTGTAATGGCCGAATAGGCTAGGAGCATGGACTCGAATCCAAATTATAGAGTAAGAAAAGGCCTAACTAAAAGGCTGATCATCATCCCGATCAGGAGCGCCACGCTTCCGAGCCCAGTGGCAAGAACCCTTTCCTTCCCCGGGAACCAAGTGGCCGCGAGCTTGGAGATACTGTTCATCACGAATGGTTGCCCGATTGCTATGCATGCTTGGAAGAGCAAGAGCATCGCAAAGTCCTGAGAGAAGACCCTCAGCACTGAGAAGATCGCCATGAATATCACTCCGATCCCAACACTCACGCGATAACCTTTCGAATCCGTCAAGATGCCGGAGGGTATCGATATGGGTATGTACAAAAGCGGAAAAACCATGGAGAGCAACCCAACCTCGAACTCGCTGACGTGAAACAGATTCTCCACAAGAGGAGTAACAGGAGCAAAATTCAGCCAGAGCAACTGTGAAACCGCGGCCCCCCACATGTACGCAACGAGGACAACCCCCTCTGGGTTGACATATTGCTCGGCAAGCTAGGAGCAAGCAAGGCCTTTGTCACAAGAAAACTGAAGGTCCGTGGGAACTTTCTCAGGATACTTCAGAGCTCCGATTCAACCATGAGATGGCTGGAGATCCTTAGGACAATCCCAACTGAGTTCGAGGGAACCTACGTGTCTTCATCTATCAAAGGTGGACCTTGAATGGCGGAGCATAGTGCTAGAACGAAAGGCGTGCTGTTGATATCGGGGATGCTGCTGCTTGCAGCCGTAATGAACGCGATCTACTAGATCCTTTTCTTCTCTGGCTCACCGGCCCTTTCTGGCGTCCCTTGCTACATCACCCTCGAGACCGCTTTCCCTGCCGCAGATGCGTGGTTCGCGATCACAGCACTCGTTGGTGCGATAGGACTCTTGACACGCAAGTCATGGGGAGTTCTCTTCGCCTTGCTTGGCGGAAGCGCCTCGATCTATCTTGGACTGATGGATGTCCTCTATGATGTCCTCAACGGAATCTATGGGAGACTATACTCTCCAGCAGGCACAGACGTCGCTGTTGAAATTGCCATCAACGTTTTGACATTGACTCTGGGTCCTGTCATAATCTGGTATGTCTGGTCTAGAAGACATTCCCTACTCTAGGCCTTCCGAGCACAATCGTCCCTAACACAGGTTCAGCAAATCTTCAGTAGGTGACCTAGACATTGCACGAATCAGCCTGAGAGGTCTATGTATCTAGCGAGGGTACCGTATGTGTGGACTCTTGGTTTAGCGCCCGTAGTGGGATCTTGTAACATTGTATGGAGCTTAAGCTAGGCCGCGACCAAGCTGAATTGTGTAACTACACACCTTATTTGGACATTGATTTCAGGAAGTCTCGAGTCGCTGAGATGGCCGAATCGATTTCTTGATCTGTGTGTGGAAATGTCACGTAGAAATGCGGGATGGCAGGGATCATGGCCAATATGCCCTTTGAGAGCATGAACTTGAAGTATTTCTTCTCGATTTCCTTGTCGCCGCTCAAGAGCAATGATCTATCGTCGGTGACTTTTGCCCCAGCTCTTGGGAAATGAATCTTCACAGTCGATTTGTATCCTGTTACGCGAGCATTGGCGCGGGTCTCTTCGATCGCCTCTTCCAGACCCTTCATTAGTTTTTCACCAAGCCTGTTCATGCGGGGGTACATGGATCCCTCTTCGTACACTTTCATCGCTTCGCAACCTGCATGCATGACTAGGCTATTTCCGGAGTACGTGCCTCCTTGTACGACGCATTGTGGTCCAGGGTGCTTGGTCGCGTCCATGAGCTCCATGATGTCAGATCTTCCTCCAACAGCTCCGACGGGAAATTCTCCACCGGCGATCGCTTTCCCGAAAGTCGTCAAATCGGGGGTGACTCCGTACTCTGCTTGGGCTCCGCCCGCGTTAGTTCTGAAGCCTGTGACGACCTCGTCAAGTATCAGCAACGTGTCGGTGTCTGTACAGACTTCTCTCAATCCTTCCACGAATTCTTTTTCCTCGGGGACCGTATATGCTGAGGTGAATGCTTCGAGCCAGACACACGCCAAATCTTTCTTCTTGATGGCCTTGTGGGCTGCATCTGCGTCGTGCAAGGGAAGCACCACCGTATTCTTCTGTGATAGAGGGTCGTGACCGGCCGAGTCTGGTCCACTTGCTGGACCGTTTGTAGCGGTATAGATGGCCTCGACAACGCCGTGATAATGCCACTCAAACTTCGCTATCTTGGCCCTCTTGGTGTAGGCCCTAGCGAGCTTAATGGCGTGCAAGATCGCTTCGGTGCCGCTGTTGTTTAACGTTACCATCTTCACGCTGGGAACGAGCTTGCTCATCTGTTCGGCGAGTTTGACCTCCCACTCGTTGCAGGTACCAAAGAAGAACCCGAGCTCAGTTTGCTCCTTCGCTGCTTTGACGACCGCGGGGTGCAAATGACCTAATACTTCGGCGCCATGAGCCATCCAGTAATCCGTGTAGACATTGCCCTCGAGGTCTTCGAGTTTGCTTCCGTAGGCCTTCTTACCGTAGAAAGGATAGGGATCCCATGCTCGAAAAGACCTCGTTGCTCCACCGGGAATAACCTTCTTCGCTCTTTCAAACAATTGCTGAGAGATGGTCTTCACCAGCTGGCTTCCGCTACCTGCGTCCAATTTTGATATAAGACTATCGAAGGCGCGTCACAGGAAAAGTTACGTATCATAGGGCGTTCGTGTGATGCCGCGTGACCAACGTCGGGTGATGTTCCCCTTTGGATCTGTTCTCCTTTCCATGTACGAAAGCATGGTCAGACAGAGAACGCCTGAAGAGGGGGGCTGGCTTCATTGATCGAGACTATCCACACCCTTGACGCTCGCACGACCAACGTGTGCTTCGGAGGACCGAAACACGATCAGTTGTTCGTGACCGTCGACGATCTTGCGGCCATGCTCGTCTTCGACTGGGAGTCAAAGGATACCGTTTTTTTGTAGGGCCTAACGTAGTAGGTTCTGTTGATCCGGCACTTGAATCTGAGCGCAGCATCTACCAGTATCCGAAGGCAGGCGCTGGGATCCATTGCATGGGATACTGTGGGTACATGCGTGGGGCCATTATCGGATAGTACGGCTGATAGTACTGGTATGGTTGGTAATAGGGAGACCAGTAGTGATGGTAGTACCACGGATAGGACAGGGCTATACCTGCTGCTCCACCGACCGCGGCCCCGGCTAGGCCTCCTATCGCTGCCCCAGTAAGTCCACAAAGAGCCAATCCGCCGAATCCGCCGAGAGCTGCACCGCCAAGCGCACCTAAGATCACAAGAGCCATCTTGATCACATATCCAAGTTCGTGGGGAGGAGATTCTAAACCATTCGGTTTCCAAAGCCCCACGATCTGAGGCATTCACCGTTACGGTACAATCGCGCCTATCAGGATCGTTTCGTGTATACACCACTGTAACAATTGGCCTAGGCCGCCTAGGAGGGAACAACAGCTCCGTCCGGGTTGACGGTCTTCACCTTCTCGACTCCGGGGAACACTGTGGCGGTCAGCTGGCTCTCGAGAGATGCATTGCCTTCGAGTTTCCTGATGGTTCCCCTTTTCAGCTGCTCGTAAGCTGTGAGGTGGCCCGAGCATGGTTCCAGCGCGATACAGTACGCCTTTCCGAACCATGGATGATCCGGAATTCGGTAGCTCTGCCAGAACCAGAGACCGGGAAATACCGATAGGTCCCATCTCAGCGCGAACCCGAGCTTGAGATCCGGATTCACGACAGCATACCATGGTTCCTTGATGTTTGTAATGAAAGCTGTCTCGTCAGCAACCACGTTGTCCGCTGGCAGTACGCTCAGATCGACCTTCTTTCCTGCCTTGTCTTCCACGTGTGGCCATCTGTATGTCGTTCCTGCCTTGAGGCGACCCCACGGCTCTGCCTTGTTCATTACGACGGTCTCGGCGGGAACGGTTATCTTAGTGCCTGGACCCACGAACGGGCTACCAAGAGCAGGATGCTGGACCCAGCAGTACTCGAGCGTCTGAGCGCTAGTATTCGTCAATCTCTCTCGTATCGAGATTCTTGCCGCTTTGTCATTGATTGTGACCCACTTGTCCAGATGGAATGGATATCGCGGAATATCTACGGAGAGCTTCACGGTCACCTCAGAAGAGGAGTCTTTCTCGATCACTGCGTCCCAAGGAAGGAGCGGGGTCTCGCCGTGCATACCCCACTCGCCGAATCTGTGCTTGATCGGTTCGTTGCCTGCAAACGGGAGTATGTCCTGCCAGCCCCCTCCGTAGTACTCCATGAATTCTCCGTCAGATCTCTTGCAGGTTCCGACGATGCTTCCGGGTTTCCTGTAGCCTGTGGGTGCGTGGAACAAAAGGTCAAGGTCGAGCGGTTTGTAGACCAATTCAGCTATGTCTGATCCTTTGTCGAGAAGTGAAACGAGCCGTAGGTAATGGTTTTCGAGCACTAGTGTTCGCATGCCACGATAGGTCCAGTCCAGGCTTGCACTGCAGCCCGTCAATGGTCTTCACACAACCATGTCATTCGACTCTTTCCAGGGTCACTTGTTCGCCGTCACGAACCTTCTTGAAAACCGTTGGATCAGTGGCCACCTTCGCAAAGACGTTCACGGGACTGTATGCTCGCGGCTCGCCATGCTGGCTAATTGGAGTGGGTCCGAAGAAGATGCATAGAGCCTTACCTGGTGGCCAATACGCGATGCTACCAACCTCCACCTCAGCCTTCGCCTTCTCTTCCTTGAGGCTCACTGGGACGGAGAAGTAGATCTCATCACCCCATCTGTTTGCATTGCCCTTGATGGGGAGTGCCTCCCAAATGGCCTCTGCAGTCTTGGGATTCTCAGAGGTCACAACGGCTTCTACAATGCCCGTCGGTTTGGTCGATATTCTGATGCGCTTTTCCATTCTGATCATCAGCAAGAAGCTCATCGCAACACAAAATGAATCTTGTCATACATTACTCTGGTTGGGCGCTGGCTAGATCTACACATCGTGCGAGGAACTTCTCGTATGCGTCTTTGAACTCAGCCATTGTCTTGTTGACCGCTCCGAAATCTTGCCATTCATCCTCTGGGATGCCTCTGAGGCCCAGCTCCTGCTCGTCAGATAAGACTCCAACGCGGACCAGTTCTGCGGAGATTGACTTCGTGGACTCGTATCCTCGGGCGAAGTCATCGATCTTCATCAGTCGGTCAACCAAGCTCGGATCGGGCGGCGAGCTTACTGCGTCTCTAAACGAATTCAGGTCAAAGTCGTCTCTCTCGGAGTAGAGCTGGACCGCTCTGGCATGATTCGGAAACTCAGTGTTGCACATGTTGCGAGAACCTAGTGTGTCGTATGTGTCTTCAGGGACTCGCTTGGATGCCGGGAGTATATCCATGGAGTCAAGGACAGCGATCGCCTTCCGGCCCGGTATCTTGTATTGTCGTTGGAGCCAAGCAATCCATCTGCCGTGGTTCCTCTTCTCATAGAAGACCCAGTAAACTCTCCTTGAGACGAGCGTTCCGGCCCTCTTGAGATCAGCTTCGAGCTGCTCAATTTCGTCTCGACTCATGCCTCCTTCGGCGACAGCGGCGAGAAAGGCCTTGTGAGTGAGGGTTTTCAAATTCTTGAAGGCGCAGACGATCTCGGCCTTCTGAGCAATGCCCGATGCTTTCTGTACGCGGTCAACTTCTTGGTCTGAAAGACCGAGACCTTTCGCGAGACGCAATAGAAGCTCACTCGCTTTGTCCTCGCCAACGCGACGCGCAATGTCGACAAAGATCCTTTCAGCCTCAACCTCGCGAAGATGACTTACGAATCGCCCACCCATGTTCGTCTCGTAGGTCCGAGTGAGAGGTTTTCCAGATTTGACTGCCTTGGACTTCCCTTCAAGGGCGTCGATAATCAATTGCACCTCCTGAGCCACAGTGTACGTGACTGTGTTGTTAGTGCCTATTCCGGCTGCATTGAGTCCTCGCGTGATATCTCGTGCCGCCTTCGAGCTGCCCGCGACCTTGAAGACCAAGTTTGGACGCAGCCTGCCTGGGTTTGGAATACCGAGGTATCTGTCATAGACGGTAAGATGACGCTGGACTAGCTTGTACGCTCGCTTTGCATCCTCAAGGCTCGCCTTGGCGTCGTCTGCGACATTCGGGTTCAGCTGGAAACTGATCATGTAGTCCCAATTGTCAACGAGGAACGCCAGCGGTCTGAAGACCTCCAAGTTCGGCCACAATGCTAGAAGCGTGCCGGCCATCACCATGTCCTGGCCGTGGTCCTGTGGGTCTTGTCTCCAACTTGAGTTCTTGCTGATCTCTTCCCGCAATTTTCTGACCAAGGCTTGGTCTTCATCGAACGCTTTCGCTGCTAGTACAGGATTGGTCGAGACTTGAGAGAACCCGAGATGTCTTAGCGTCTCTAGGCCACGAGCGTAATCGTTTCCGAACTTGCAGAACTTCTCTTCAACCATTCTCCAGTAGACCGTATCGCGTGCGGCTTGCGCATATGCGTCGATGAAGTGGGAGGGTCTCATATCGGTTCCAAGATGGCTGCGGATGCTCTCCGCCATGTAGCCGGACAGGCTATCTCCCATGTTCACACTAGCCATGTCCGAAAGGTAGTTGTTGACAGCATCCCTTGCGATGTCAGTCCACGAATCCTCAAGAATCACCATATTCTTCCTTAGAGACGATAAACCCTTCCGAACTGCTCTGGCAGGTATTCGAGCCACCTTGACATCTTGCCCCACCAGATTCAGCCCGATTCGAATCAACGTGGCAAAGACATCTTTTTCCGAACCTCTGTGCCGTGTCAGAAAATGCGGTAGTTGTTTCGCCAAACCCTCGATCGTCGCGGCAAGATCGTTTCGGCGTTGACGAACGAGAAGATGATCAGCGGCTGCTAGAGTCTGTCCTCGTTCGACCTGTTGCAGGATGTGACGGACCGAAGAACCTACAGACGTACGCCCACTCAATTTCGTCTCGGTCACTACGTCCGTTGTGAGGCCTTAATGAGTTTGTGGAATACGATGGATCAAGCACAGGAACTATACATTGCATACTTGCACTATACAGTCGAATTGCAGAACGGAGGGTTGTCAGTCATAGTATTCGAGTCCGAGGTGCGTGATGAGTTCCTCTCCTCGAAGGTACCGCAACGTGTTCTTCAGCTTCATCAGTTGGATGAACAGGTCATTTTCCGGGTAGAGGCCAGGCGCTGTCATGGGGCTCTTGAAGTAGAAGCTCAACCACTCCTGTATCCCTTTCATGCCGCTTCGCTGTGCGAGATCCATGAACAGCGCAACGTCAAGCACGACTGGAGCGGCAAGAATGGAATCCCTGCAAAGGAAGTTAATCTTGATCTGCATCGGATAGCCGAGCCAACCAAAGATGTCTATGTTGTCCCAGCCCTCTTTGTTATCGCCCCGCGGAGGATAGTAGTCGATCCTGACTTGGTGTCTGATGTTTCCGTACAATTCAGGATACAGTTCGGGCTGGAGTATGTACTGTAGAACCCCAAGCTTGGACTCTTCCTTAGTTCTGAAGCTCTCAGGATCATCCAGCACCTCGCCATCCCGGTTGCCAAGAATGTTCGTTGAATACCAGCCGCGCACACCGATCATTCGCGCTTTGAATCCTGGCGCGAGAATAGTCTTTATGAGCGTCTGGCCTGTCTTCAAATCCTTGCCGGCAATGGGCACTTTGTTGCGTTTAGCCAATTCTACGAGCGCTGGTGTGTCGACGGAGAGGTTCGGAGCACCGTTTGCGAAGGGGACTCCTGCCGTAAGAGACGCGTAGGCGTAGATCATTGACGGAGATACCTCAGGAGAGTTATCTTCTAGCGCCTTCTCAAAGGCTGCGAGAGTCTGATGTTCAGGCCTGACGGTTGTGTGTGCTTCTGTCGAGGCACACCAAATCATGACTAACCTTGAAGCTCCAGTTCTACTCTTGAACTCCTTGATGTCCGCCACGATCTGACTAGCAAGGTCTTTCTTGTTGCGGCCAACCTTCATGTGCGTCCCTGTGAGTCGCTTCACCCATTTCTGCTCAAAGGCGCCTTTCATTGGCTTGATATTCCGAAGGGGTGTCTCCAGACTCTTCAGCAGCGTTTGGTCCAGAACAGCGGCCTTCGACGCAGCCACGAACGCGTCATCCGGAAAAATGTCCCACGCACCGAAAACAAGGTCCTCAAGATCCGCTAGGGGCACAAATTGCTTGATGAGAGGAGTTCTTTTCTCAGTTCGCTTCCCAAGGCGTATGGTTCCCATCTGCGTGAGACTGCCAATTGGCTTCGCGATTCCAAGCTTCACCGCTTCGACTCCGGCGATCAAGGTCGTACTGACGGCTCCGAGACCGACAAGCAATACACCTAGCTTGCCGGTGGGCATGCTGATCTCAACGCCCTGCCTCAAATCCACACACCAGACATGTTCGGAGAAAGCGATGTCCCCCGATAGTTCACCTTTGCGGTCCGGCTACATTCATAGTTCGTTTGCCGAAATTACGAGCGATCACCGAAAGCGCTAAAGCCATTCAGGGCGGACTTCTTCTTGCCGAAAAGTGGAAGTTTTATAACAGAAAGATTCCGGGGAGAGGCCACATAGATTTTCGGCCAATATTCGATGCCTTGAAGAAGGTAGGGTACGACGGATACGTGACACTCGAGGCAATCTTGAGCCGCAATCCTCGTCAAGACTTGGTGGCTGCCCGGAAGTACATGGAGAACATGATCGACTAAAGGAATACTAACGAAGTCAGCGCTCCGATCGTGTAGCCTCGAATCTTCTGTTTTCTCCTCTTGACCTTCGATAACGAAAGAAATGCTCAAGGCCGAGCTTCGAAGCCACTTCAGTCGATTACTAGGCTGCGATTCGACTCTCAATACTCTCCGTGTTTGATCACGAACTGTGTTTATGAGAATATGGGACCGCAGCGTCCCGATTCGAAGTATTCGATCCCGTCAGGTTTCTTTCTTTTCGACCAGCTCGAAGATCACGCCCGTTTCCTTCTCAGTGTCCAGGTATGCCCATTTTACTCCAGTTCTGTTTCCACTTTGAATTACATTGAACCCTCTAGCCTTCATATCGCTGACGTTCTGCTCCATATTCTCGGCTCTAATCGCCAGATGGTGGAGTCCGTAGCCTTTTCGCTCAGCGTACTCATCATAGATTGTCTCACCAGAGAGAGGTTGCATGAGCTCAACCTGTATCGGCCCGGCCTTCGCCAGCGCTATTCTAATCTTGAATCTCGCGGGCTTCCCATGGAAAGTTAGGTCACGGTATTCGGGTTCGAGAATCTGAAATGGGCCGATCCCGATCAGTTTCTCCAGCTTCCTCGCGGTCTCCTCCACGTCCCTGACAAGGATACCAACTTGGATAATCTCTACGCGCTTTGAAGATGCCTGCAAATCCGAACGCCACGGAACAATCACTTTGCCGCTATAAGCAGTTGTCGATTTCAACGTGTCAATAAAACAATAGTCCTGTGAAGATATGACTAACCGTCAGTATTCCAGGCAACTTGCATTGATCGGTGGCATCATGGTGGGGCTTCCCCTTCCTGTGGGAGATGCACCCTCTATGTAGCCGTTGCACAGACTGTCCTCGTTTGTCGCCCGAATGCTCTCGATGCGGGCTTCGCTATATGATAGTATTCCCTGTCTTCTTGTCGAAAACATGCATTCTCTCGGTATCGAAGGTCAAATAGACCGTGTCGTCAAGTCTAGCTTGGAAGGTAGGGTCAGCCTTCGCCTTGACCAATGTCCCGCCGATCCGCGCGTCCACGATGACGCTATCGCCTATGGGCTCGGTTACGTATACCTTCGCTTGGATCCCATTGGGCACCGAATGCTTGGTGACTTTCATATCCTCAGGTCTGACGCCGAGAACGAGATCCGACGCCGAAGCGTCCTTGCGGATGACAGCGAAGTTTTCCTTTGATAGAGGCACCTGAAACTCAGTCGCGTCGAGCACTCCGCCATCTTTCTCTACCAGCGTGCATTCGAAGAAGTTCATCGGAGGGCTGCCAATGAATCCGGCTACCCACAAGTTCGTCGGGGAGAAGTATATGTTCTCTGGATTGTCCAGCTGTTCGAGGCGACCCTCATTCATTATTGCGATGCGGTCCGACATGGTCATTGCCTCCACTTGGTCATGAGTAACGTAGATGAGCGTGGTGTCAAGGCGCTTCTGGAGTCGTTTCAGCTCGGCACGCATGTACACTCTAAGCTTCGCGTCCAGGTTGCTGAGTGGCTCATCCATCAGGAAAACATCGGGCTTCCTCACAATCGCTCTTCCTAGCGCAACGCGTTGTCTTTGCCCACCGCTGAGTTCCTTGGGTTTTCGCTTAAGGAGACCACCGATCTCGAGCGTGTCTGCAGCTTCTTTGACGCGCTGCTGAATCTCGCTCTTGTTCATGTGCCGGATCTTGAGAGGGAACGCGATATTATCAAAGACATTCATGTGGGGATACAGTGCGTAGCTTTGGAAGACCATTGCTATGTTGCGGTCTTTGGGGGCAACATCATTAACGAGTCTGTCGCCGATGTATACGTTGCCTTCCGTGAGCTCTGAAAGTCGGATGCTACGCTTCAACTGAAGTGTTGCCTTTAGCTCATATATGGAGCGTCGCTGATTTCGGAAAACGATGTGACTTGCATTGGGTGAAATGACCTGCGCGAGGTACCTTCTCGAACGTCTTCAGGCGGAGGGCGTAAAATACGTCTTTGGAATACCGGGTGGCGGTGTTGACGAGCTCTCCAACAGCTTCTGGAACCGATAGCCCTACAGATCGGGGCAGGTTGCCAGAGCAATGGGTGCAAGTCACATCATAATGACAGACGTATTGGACTACCGCCTTCAGCTAGCTAAGAAGCTTGGAGCAGACGTCGTGGTGAACGTCGCTAACGAGGATCCATAGCGCTATGTGGATGAGGCTACCGATGCGGAAGGCGCAGACGTTGTGATTGAAGCAACAGGGCTCTCGAAGACGATTCTCCAAACGATGAACCTTGTCCGCAGCGGGGGCACGGTACATATCGCGGGGCTCAATGTGGAGAGATTGGTCACAGAGCCTCCGACTTTCTTCGTGAACGGTCTGTTGAAGGAAGTCACAGTCGAATTCTCCACCCGTCCAGCTTAAGTGTGCTCGGCCGATGCGTCTACGCATCCGTTGCGAACAACAAGCATTCTTATGAGATAGAAGAATAGAGCCATCACAAGCTGAATAGATTCGCAATGCTATTTCTGATTTCTTTAAACCGTCCTCTCGATTGCGCCTATGGTCTCATCCAAAATGTCGAGACCGCATTCCAGCTGCTCCTTCGTGATTACTACCGCGGGAGCCATTCTAATGACGTTCTCGAATGTGCCGCCCGGATTGACGAGGACTCCTCTCTTGTAAGCCTCTTCGACTGCCTCGACCGTCTCCTTGCTTGCGGGCTTCTTCGATTTCTTGTCTTTGACCAGCTCTATCCCGGCCATGAGCCCTTTCGATCAGTTGGCAAGATTGTGAGCGGTCCCAATCCGGGCAGACGGAAGACCTCATTGCGTCGAAAGATCGGTTTCACGAGACTTGGAATATTTTGCAGATGTCAAAGAACCTGATGGGGGCCGGCCGCGAGCTGGAGGTCTACGATGTGGTTGAAGCACCCTTCAGGGAACTTGAGAAGTAGGTGCGAAACCCGCATCTTCCGCCAAGCTGACACAGTTATCTCAGAACTATCCCGGCCACACGTAGTCCTGTGACGGCCACATTTGGGTGAGTGAGTAACCGCCGTCTATTGTGATACATTGACCCGTAACGTATCCTGACAGGTCGCTGGCCAAGAACTCAATCACGTTAGCGCAGTCTTCAGGCTTACCGAGCCTTCCCAAAGGACACGCTCTCGCTAGGTGTTCAGGAGCCTGGCCCGTCGCTATTACCCTGGATGAGGTGATGATACCTGGAGCGATGCAGTTGACACGTATGCCGTACGGGCCTAGCTCAGCAGCCAAGAGGCGTGTATAGTGGAATACACCAGCCTTCGCTACCGCATAGTCCGCTCCACGTCCAGACCTGCTGACTTCGAGCCCCGCAATCGACGAGACATTGATGATGTTTCCTGACTTCTGCTGCTTCATCGGAATAGAAGCAGCTTGACTGCAAAGAATGCTTCCAATAAGATCGAGATCGATGATGAAGCGGAGATCCTCCGGCGGCACGCTGGATGCCCATCCCGCTCCCGGACGTAGCCTGCCGCCAGCATTGTTTACGAGTATGTCGATTCGTCCGAACTCGTCGAGTATCTTCTTGAACATTCCGTCCACATCCGCTTTTTTGCATACGTCAGCTTGAATGCCGATCGAGCGCCGCCCAAGGTTCTTCACCTCATCCATCACGGTTGGAGCAGTCAGCCGTTCGTTGAATTCCTCCGCAGCTTTCAGATCAACATCATTGATCACGACATCTGCTCCTAGCTTCGCCAGTCTGCGGGCGCAAGATCTGCCGAGACCACGCCCAGATCCAGTTACAAGAGCCACTTTTCCCTGAAGCATCAAACTCACTACGAAAATACCTCGTCTACCACTCCCTTCCATAACGGTAAAAACCGCACATCCTGCATTCGGCCGGCCTTGAAATTAGCGTCAGAGTCAGCGAAGTCTGGATATTCTCTGACTAGAAAGACCGTAGCCTTCTGGCGCAGCACCTGAAGTTTTCCACTTATGCGTGCCGAGAATTGTTAATCTGACGTGGATGGTCAAAACAGTCTGTTTATTGACAAGAATAGCGAGTCTATTTATTATGAAACGCCAGAAGTTTCAGGGACCACGATCTTGGTGGACGGCTGGTACACCACTTTGTCCGAACCAATGTTCGCTCATTTCGTAGACTCGAAGACCAACAATCCAGAAGCGTACGTCGCCGAGGCGACCAGTCCCATCACCGACACTCAGTCTTCGTAAGCATGCCTAACATGGATTCTGTAATCAAGAAACTTGAAAAGGTTGGTCTCAGGCAGATAATTGGAGCACATCTGTGACGCCAGAGCATGCGCAGAAGACAGAGGCAGACTATGCTACGAATGAGATGGCCAACGGAGCTGACAAATGCTCGGCCAAGTAGTGGGACGTTGATGAAGAACAGGTGATTGTATGATAGGTGAGATTCATGAAGCGAAGGTCCGCAAGGGCGAAGTGCAGGTATTTTGGCTGGGGCAGAACTCCTTCGTTTTCAAGACATCTCGGGACAAGCTAATTGCTCTGGACATCTACTTGAGCAGGGACCCGGGACTTCACTACCTACATCCAGAGCCTCCCATGAGGCCGGAGGACTGCCAGTTTGATTACGTATTCTGTACTCATGACCACTTGGACCACACTGACTCGATTAGCCTGCCTATAATAGCAAAGAACTTCCCCACAACCACGTTCTTTGGAACATCAGAATCTTGCGAACACATGGTCAAGCTGGGGATAGATAGGAACAGGGTGAACAGCCTTAAAGCCTGCGTGACATTTGAAGTGGACGGCTTCAAGGTCACCCCCTACTACTCGATATCGCCAGATGAGATATCCGAGGAGAATAGGACCACCCACTTCGGGTATCTCTTCGACATCGAAGGAATCAGGATCTACAACATGGGAGACTCATCCCGAGCGATGCTGAAGAACCCAAGCGAAGTGCTGGAGCCTGTAGCGAAGGCTTCTCCTCATCTCGCGATGCTCCCTATACTTAGCGACCTGCTACCTCATAGTATAAGGAAGCCAGAAGATGCCGTCACCTTCGCCAAGCTGTTGAATCCGGAAGTGGTCATCCCGTGCCACTACAACCTCTGGAGCGGAGATACGATAAACCCTCAGGATTTTGCCAAGCTATTCGATTCAACAAGGATAAAGCCGGTCGTGATACCATACAAGGGGAGTTATGTGTACAAGGCACATATTTAGGACTTAACAATCGCGTGTGAATGGCGTCCCTGGGTTACTGTTTCTGAACTTCCGATGACGCATCGACCTGAAACAACCATGCTGTCGAGCGGTAGAGCGCAGAGGTCTTCTCGGCTTCCAAACGAGTATGAGGCCTTTTTTTTATCCCTATCCGACGATTACGTGTCACGAGGATATGCTGGTCCATAATGTGGGAGGCAACCTGGCAACGTCTTCGCTTACGTCCAGAACAAGGCACAATCCAGTATTCTCATCGAACTGTTCGAGAGATCGCAGACAATCGAATATGATGAACCCGTCAGGAAACCCGGAGAGTGACACGCTCGTTCGTGGAATGATGGTCCCATCAGATGAAGTTTGGGGATCGGATAGCTTCATGAATTATCGTTGCAAATGTCATGTGCCCCGGATGTTGTCACCTGCGATTCGGCCGAAATCATATGCCTCAATCAGATCCATCAGGCCACCTAAGCAAGACCCCAGACCACTGGGATTCACAGCTTGAGATGTGACTAAGATCAATCACCGTCAGGTAGATCTATGGATAAACTTCGCTTGCCGAGATGTAAAGACTTTTAGTGCTTCATAACAAGCAGCCCGCACGGGTGCCGTTCGCCTGCGGAGGGGTAATATCCAACCTCGCTATCTTGGCCTCAGGCAGTATTCATGAAGGACGCGGACGATCTCACCCACAAGTTGCTGAAATTTCTTGGGATCGCTCGAGCGGGAACAAAGGGCTCAGCGGCGAGCAAAGTGACAAGTGATGAAGAGCTAGTTGTGACGGAGGGCACAGAAGCCGACGACTCGAGAGTTGCGCAGCCGAAGTACGAGCTCTTGGCAATGTACGGCTTCTCAGCCAACTGCCCGAACAACGCGCGTCTTGAACTCAATCCGAAGACGAGAAGGGAGAAGGGCGATGTCGTCTTCCATCTCGAGGGAGGCTTCAAGGTTTTCCTATCATGGGGGAGTCTGGAAGAGGCAAGAAAGCGATATGCGACCGCGGCGGCTCAGGCATCGGCCAGCATTGAGCGCTCAGTCAAGAGCACACGTGCGAAACTGGACGGCACCCCCGAGACCAAGAGCGTGAACATTCAGGGGCATGAAGCCGCCTACATCCACGCACGGATGTTCGTCGAACGAGGAGGCTTTCCGTTCGGGTCACGTCGGGTGACGCAAGACTCGTACTCTATGCACTTGCAATGCGATGAGTCAGGAAGGTACTACGTGGTTTACGCTTTCGCACGGCCTGACACATCTGAACAGGCGGGAAAGATCATCGAACCGATAATGCTCTCACTGAAATGCCATGCACCCTAGCCTTGGCGTCTCTGGGCTTCTCGGACAATGCTCCAGCTCTTCTTCTCGACATCCGCGGGCAACGCAGAGGGCCGGTGGGAGGCGAGAAGGTTCTTCGCTGCCTCACTAGCCCTACCTTCAGCGCTCTTTCCTCCTCTTTCATGCCACTGAGACCAAGTCGTTCTATCCGAGATCTGAGTCATCCATAGTTCTTCTCTGAAATGCTTCCAATGATGCAGAAAACAGTTGGAGAAGTCGCTACGTTGGAATTGTCAAGTATCGTGAAGGAAAGTATCAATGCGCTCCCGCAACGCTTATGGGTCCCCATACCATCTGGAATCGTTCTGCTCAACATCACCGAAGCGTAGAATCTGTGGATTTTGTCGAGTTTCTGTTTGTGTTCGAGCGGCAAAGTTTTGGTTCGTTGGCCCTCTTGTTGCGCGTGCTAAAGGAACCGACGCCGAACCCTTACAGGCAATTTGAGCCAGTCAGGCAGCGCCTCCACCTGTCGAACAGAAATGCTAGTCAGGGTTCATCTATTTATACTCAGGCAACGAAGAGGAAACTTCAGTCGAACAAATAACCCCGATTGTGATTAAGGGTCGAGTTTCCGGTCTCCGAAATGCAATATCTAACCGATTGAAGGAGGGCCCACAGCAAGCTTTTCTACGGGTTCCTCTCGACACCTGCTCGAGGGATTCCAACTGAGGCCTAGAGAGAGAGTCGTAATAGCGCTGGAGCATAGAGAGCCGGACAGAGTTCCAATAGACTTGGGTGGAAGCGTATCTTCCATGCACTCTCTCGCCTACGAGAGACTGGCCAAGCGATTGGGATTGAAACCTGAAGTGAAAATAGCGGACAAGATTCAGCAGCTCGCCAGACTTGATGAGGCTGTCCTCAAAACACTCGAGGTGGATTTCAGACATTTCTCGTTAAAGAAGGGCTTCTTCATTGGTGGCGAGGATCGATTCGACGACCCATCAGGCAGACCATACTTCATCGACGATTGGGGGATAAAATGGGGTAAGAGCCCCTACTACTACGATATGATCTATCATCCGCTCCAGAACTTGGGAACAGACGACCTAGATGACTACGCGTGGCCAGACCCGAGAGACCCAACCAGGTACGAAGGGCTGGGGGAAGAAGTCAAGAACGTCTATCAGACAACGGACTACGCGCTTGTGGCCGACGCAATCTTCGGAGGCATATTCGAGTGCGCATGGTGGCTAAGAGGATTCGAAAGATTCGCTGTGGACATGTACAAGAGGCCTGATTTTGCTGAAGCTCTTCTAGACAAAGTACTAGAACTGTACATGGGGTTTTACAGTCGCTACATGGACGAGGTAGGAGACTATGTCCAGATGGTTGAGTTGGGTGACGATGTTGGAGCCCAGACGGGCCCGATGATCTCGCCTGGGATACTTAGAAAGTACGTCAAACCGAGATGGAAGAAACTGTACGATCTGATACACAGCAAGACGAAGGCAAAGATCTTCCATCACTCGTGTGGGAGCATTCATCCATTCATAGGAGATCTGATTGATGTGGGCGTAGACGTACTCAATCCGATCCAACCCTTAGCAGCGAACATGGACATTGGAAACATAAAGAAAGAATTCGGAGACAAGCTGAGTCTGCACGGAGGAATTGATATCCAAAGAGTGCTCCCTTTAGGGACCCCGAATGATGTCGTTGGGGAAGTAAAGCGTGTAATACGACTAGCAGCACGGAACGGCGGCTACGTATTCGCAGGTGCTCACAACATTCAGCCTGACACCCCCGTAGAAAATATCCATGCCATGTTTGAAGCCGGAAGAAAGTTTGGAGCCTACCCACTGAGGCCTTAGTAGGCACGTCATGGATAAGGTAATAGAGAGGTCTGGCAGCGTAGCAACTTGTTGAGTTCCTCATGTGCCTGAAACTTGCTGGTAAGGTCGCGCTGGTCACGGGGGCAGGTAGAGGCCTGGGTAGGGCCTACGCCCTTCGCCTTGCTGAGATAGGTGCCGATGTAGTGGTCAACGACATTAACCTTGAATCAGCAAGGGATTACCATGAAGAGCTCACTGCGCCGACAGTAGCAGACGAAATCAAGAAGCTAGGCAGACGCTCGGTCGGTATTCAAGCTGACGTGACCAGCAGAAATCAAGTAGACGGAATGTTCAAACAAATCCTAGACGAGTTTGGGCACCTGGACATACTGGTCAACAACGCTGGAGGTAACCTGAATCCCTTGGGTCCCCGAGCCGGGCCTCCAACTACATACCCCTCCACGGCCTCCGAGGAAGAGCACAGGTACATTATGGATGCTAACCTGCGGAGCTGCATACTGTGTTGCCAAGCGGGGAGCACCCCAATGAAGCAACAGAGATCCGGCAAGATAGTCAACATAGCCTCTCAAGCAGGTTTGCATTCATCTCCAGAGATGATCAATGCGATGTCATACAGCATAGCCAAGGCAGCAGTCATACACTACACACGCTGCCTCGCAGCCGAACTCGGACCTTACAATATAAACGTCAATTGTGTAGCCCCTGCATGGATATACACGTCTAGAGCTATCGCAGATGGAAGGGAAAAAATCGCGGAAAAGCTAATCAAACAGATCTCGCTTGGTCGCATGGGTTATCCAAAAGACGTAGCCAAAGTTGTTGAATTCCTCGTCACCGATCTGTCAGACTACGTCACTGGGCAATGCATATCGGTCTGCGGAGGATATGTTCTATTCTAGCTTCTGTATGTGCGCTGTCAGGTCAAGGTAACCCTTATTTTTCTCAACAGATTTGTCGAAAGTGTGAAGGCAGTAAGTGCACTTGTTGCCTATCCAATTCGGATATCGGGCTGAGCAGGAAGGACACCAACCCAGCAAATTGCTCGAATTGACAAGGTTGGCTCATGAGGTTGGATTCCAATCCATGCCTATTAGCGACCACTTTCATCCTTGGTTCCATAGTGGCGCTGCAGGAGGATTTGCGTGGGCGTGGATTTCCGCTGCGGCCGCCACGGTTCCAGAGATAAAACTCGGACCGATGGTTGCAGCACCTATTGGCAGATATCACCCAGCAATCATTGCCCAAGCATTCGCGACTATGGATGAGATGTTCCCAGGACGTTTCTTCCTAGGTTTAGGAACGGGGGAGGCGATGAACGAAGTGCCACTGGGTTTTCCTTGGCCCAAATTTGAAGAAAGACTTGAGCGCCTCAAAGAATCTGTAGAGATAATTAGGGCACTTTGGTCCTCGGATTTCGTCAGGTATGAAGGAAGATTCTATTCGCTAAATGGAGCTAACCTCTATACCAAGCCGCGCACTCGCATACCAATCTATCTGGCTGCAAATGGTCCAAAAACAGCAGCACTCGTAGGGAAGTGTGCAGACGGATTCGCGACCATAAACCCTACGCTCGCTAGATTCAACGAACTCTGGTCAATCATAGAGCGAACAGCAAAGAATGCTGCTAGAGATCCTGCGAAGATAAGTAAACACATAGAGTTGTTTGTTTCTTACAGTGAAGACTACGATAAGGCCCTGAAAGCTGCCCGCAAGTGGAAATCCGGGTTGATACCGGACGTTTTCAACTCGCCAATATATGATCCAAGGGAGTTGGAGAAGAGAGGCGACGAGTATTCTGATTTAGAGCTCGCAAAGGTTTGGACTATCGTCACTCACGGAGAGGAGCTAATCAAGAAGGCTGAGGATGCTATCGCGATGGGCTTCAATGAGATAGAGTTCCACAGTGCGAGCACAAGTGAGGAAAAGTTCTTGGATGTCTGCGGAAAGAGCGTTCTGTCGTACCTCGTACCGAGATACAGGAATGCTTGATAAGCCATATTTAGGCATACGTGCTTGCGATCCATGGAAGCCATGGCTGTTCATTAGCGTCGAAACATGCAACAGCCTCTACGCTGAAAGTCGTGTGACAGGTCAATTGGAGAAAGAAGCCGCGCGTTGGCAACGGTCCTTTTCAAATTTGGTACGAAGATTAGCTCAATCGAAATGTACCAGCATAAATGTCGCTGCGCTGAGCGCAGAAAGGATCTGCGAGCCTTGAGGCTCGCTTCGAACGAGAAATTTCCGAAACCCGATCGTTCGTCAACATCTGAACTGGCTTAGGCCCTTTTCGATATAATTTCAGTAAGGTCATCTATGTTTGTTTCTTTCGCTTCTCTTTCAGCGATCACCCGTCCTCTACTGAGTATGAGAACTCTGTCCGCGACTAAGAGAACGTGTGCAAGGTTGTGGGCGATGATTATTATCCCGACATCCCTTCGCTTCTTCAAATTCTCGATAAGATCCAAGACCCTTTTCGTTTCAACCACGCCTAGGGCTGCTGTCGGTTCATCCATGATGAGAAGCTTCGCAGAGAAAAACACTGAGCGAGCTATTGCTATCGCCTGGCGTTGACCTCCAGAAAGAAGTCTCGCCTTGGCATTAATCTCTGGAATGTCAATCTTAAGATCCTTCAGAAATCCCCCGGCGCTGGTCCGCATCTTCTTGTTGTCTAGAAATCTCACTATGGGCGTTGCGTTGAGAAACTGTTCTTTTGCGAGAAAGATATTGTGGTAGACGCTTAGGTCGTCAACGAGGGCGAGGTCTTGATAGATTGTCTCGATTCCCATTTTCCTAGCTTCGATGGGAGAGTTGAATGTTACTTTCTTTCCGTCGAAGTAGATCTCGCCTTTGTCCGGCTGATAGACTCCCGAAAGAATCTTTATCAGAGTAGACTTGCCCGCTCCGTTGTCTCCGACAATGCCCAGAACTTCCCCACGCTGAACCACAATGGTAACATCGTCAAGCGCTTTGACAGCCCCGAAATTCTTGCTGATCCCTTCCATCTTCACAACGGGTTGCTCTTCGCCTACTACAGCAGTCATTTTCTCGCCCACTTTCTCGCTTGTATGTTAAGGGCCATGCTGAGAATTATCGCGATACCCAATAAAGTTTGGTAGATATAAGCGCCTGCTCCCACCAATATCAGCCCATCCTGCAGGACGGCAATCAGCAGTGATCCTACGAAGGCCCCGATTATTGTTCCGGAGCCGCCCATGAGCGATGTCCCTCCTATCACTGCCGCTGCAATGCTCTCCAAGGTTAAAGTGTCGCCCCCTTGAGTTGGATCTGCGACGCCGCTTGCGCCAAATGTGAATCCCCGGTTCGCAATGAAGATCCCCCAAATCCCAGCAATTACAGAAGCCAGAATGAAGTTCATGATCTTTGTTCTGCGTATGTTGACGCCGACCTCCCTTGCACCGAACAGGTTGCCGCCGGTTGCTATAGACCAAATCCCATGTCGCATTCTAGCGAGCACTACGGCCATTGTTACAAGGGCGGCTGCTGTCCACAAATAAGTAAAATCAATTCCGGCTATGACGCCGCCTCCAAACAGGGCCGTGTAGGGCTCCTGTTTAGGCATTATATTGTACCATCCTTTTGAGATGTAGATGTTGAAGCCAGATAGGAAAAACCCCATGCCGAGAGTCGCAATGAGCGAAGGAACATGAAGCCTGACGGTTACGATTCCATTGACGAGTCCGACTAGCGCGGCAGCCAGGATTGCTACTGGGATTCCTACGCCAAATGATAGGCCGTCCTGATAGACAAGATACATCACCAAAGGTGACAATGCGTAAACCTGTCCTACTGAGAGGTCTATTTCGCCGACGATCATGAGCATGACTTGGGCTGCCGCGACTGCAACGTTTCCGGCCACAAAATCCGCTAGGTTCTTGGAATTCGCTACGGTCAGGAAGCTGCCTTTCAATAAGGTAAAGCCAACAATCAGAACCACAGTAACCATGACAACGGCACCCTCCCTCATCGAGAGAAAGTCTCTAACCGTATATCGCCGCGGGGTGGTTCTCAAATATGCGTACCCGACCTTGCTCGACGGCCGACTAGCAACGCGTTCAGGCTGACCGACAAGACTACCGCTATGCCCATTGCCATCTCGTATATGATTTCGCTCGCTCCACCTATAATGAGACCGTCTCTGAAGATCCCAAACAAAAGTGAACCTATCAGTGTTCCGACGATTGTCCCTGATCCACCGAGCATGGAGGTCCCCCCAACCGCGGAAGCGGCAATGCTCCCAAGGGTTAGACCAAATCCTCCTTGAACGGGCTCAGCTGACCCTATTCGCATAGCCTGTATAATCCCTGCAAGTCCAGCAAGAACTGCTGTGAGCACGAAGTTATAGATTTTTGTCCGCGCCGTATTAACCCCGACTTCCGCAGCCCCAGTTGGATTACTTCCGGTAGCGACTGTCCATAATCCGTGTCGAGTCCTTTGAAGCACAAGCGCAACAACGGCAGTGGCACCCACAGCCCAAATCATCGGAATCGGAACGATCCCGAAAATCACCCCAGAGCCGACCAGAGTTCTGAATGGTTCTATCTCTGGGAGGGTGATGAGATGAAAGTTGGATACGATCAACGTCAATCCCCTGATCAAGAAAAACATCCCAAGTGTTGTAATCAACGCGGGGACACCAACCTTGGCAGTCACGTACCCATTTGCGAAACCAACTCCCGCCATCAATAACAAGGACATCAGAAAAGCTATCAGAATAGGAATGCCCAAGACATAAAAAGAGTTCATAAGAAATGGCGCTAGAGCGAAAACAGTTCCTACAGAAAGATCCAGCTCTCCAGATATGAGCAGCATGCTTTCACCAACGCCGACTATGGCGTAAGTTGCAGCAACTGTGAAAATAACCTGCGCGCTAAGGGCGGTGTGGAAATTTGGGAAAAAGGAGGAGAATGCGACGGCGCAAATTATCGCAACCGCCGATATGGTAACTTCCGGATGAGAGAAGAGATTCCAGAACAAAGAGATTCGGCGCTTCATATTTACCATCAGAAAAAATCATGCTACGCCTGTTCAAGGGAGACAGCATGTCTCTCCCGTGAACAGATGTAGCTGAGATATATCGCTTATTGTTGCTGTGTTCTGACTCAGAACGTTGGCTGGTTAGGTGTGCTGCCCTCGAATCTGCTCAGGCCAGTGTAGCCCGCGACATTGTCCTTGGTGACGAACTTCAGTGAAGTGTTCGTGTCAGATGGAGCCATAGCTCCTCCTGACAGCTTGTATAGGTATAGCTGCATAACTGGTACGAAGCCCTGAAGGTATGGTTGCTGATCGATCGTGAACGATGTGGCACCACTCTGTATGTTCTTTAATGTCTCTGGCAGCAAGTCGAACCCTCCCGTGACGACCTTTCCTATCAGGCCTTCCTTAGTGGCGATGTCTCCGACCCACGAAGTGTCACCGGCATCTACCGCAAACATACCCTTCACGTCGGTATGCCCTAGATAGTAAGCATCTATCAAGGGGCCTTCCTTGTCGAGCAGTGCATCGGTCCCCACGATATCGATGTTTGTATAGCCAGCAGCCGCAAGCGCGTCCGATGCCCCATCTATCCGTGGTTCAATGTTCAACGAGCCAGGCGTAGCGATGAATAGAGCTATCCTAGCCTTCGTATCGGTTACGTATTTCGTAATCATGTTTCCGAGATTCACACCTGAGTCGTAGAGGGGCTGCCCCACGTACGACATCCGATTGTTTAGAACCATACCGCAGCCGCAAGCGGGGTGCTTAGCCGTTCCTGCTTTCGCGTCCGCATTGTACCCGATTACTGGAATCCCTGCTGCCAACGCGGCATCAGTGGGTGCGTTGAAAGCTTTGGGGTCTATCAGGGTGGTTGCTATTCCGTCAACTTTCGCTGCTACAGCAGCATTGAATGCGTCCACCATTTCACTGACCAAGCTGGTCTCAGAACCCGTCCATTGCGTCTTTGTTCCAAAAAGGGCATCTGCGTCCGCGATGCCGTACTGCGTAGGGACGAAGAATGGGTTTGTTGTCACATGGCAGATCGAAACGAACTTCCACACGGGATGTGATGGTAGCGTACCGTACTGCATACCTGCTCCAGGACCCGCCCCGCCCGCCGTCACGGTAGCACCAGGTCCTGTAACGGTTTGCGTGACCGTTGTAACACCGCCCGGAGCTGAAGGAACAGAAGACATACCCGCGTAGTAGCCACCAGCTGCACCTACTACTCCACCAACGACAAGACCGCCCACAACACCCAGCGCCTGTCTTCGAGTCATACTGCTAGATTTCGAACTTTCGCTCATTTTCTCACCTCTCTTCAAACTGGCTTTCAAGTCTATATAAAAGACTTTCTACGAGGAGGAGTCGTGTGTGCGAGCTAATACTCTATCAAATCTATGTACTCTTTTGGGCGTGAGCACACGAGCTTAACTGCACGGAGGGCAAATAATACAGAGACGACGGTCACGAAATCTCAGATGTTTCACTGTGAATGCGTGAAGGGTCGCGTTTCTAGCTAGTGGACCAAGCTTTGCAAATCTCAACACCTAGAATCGCGTCCCCTACGGTGGCGTCAACTCTTGCTTGTTTGCCAAACTCCTCCGTTACAACTGCGCCGCCGACAATTACTCGTGTCTGCTCTCTGAGGCCGGCTTTTTCGAGTTCTGCTACGACGTTTCTTATCTCGGGCATGCTGACGCTCAAGAGTGCACGCGCGCAATCCCTAGAGGAAGCGACCGGAACGCCCGGCGAAAATGTAAGGGTTACCATGCTCCCCCGCTGAATCCCAAAACTATAGGCAAGGTTCAATTTGCGATCGTCTTACGGTCTCAGAAGAATTTTGATATGCTGTTCTTTCCCCTCGGTGAGCATGTCAACAGCGTCGGCTATGTCTCTCAAGGGGAAACTGTGTGTTATGAGCGGTTTCAGCTGCACTTTGCCGGTCGCGATAAGATCCAAGCTTGCCTTGAACTCTGCACTCGTGTAGCAATAGTCCCCTCTAATCGTTATCTCATTCGTGACTAGCTTCATGATGTCGACCTGCATGGTCTGCTGCAGTAGCCCTGTGATTGTGACTTCTCCTCCCTTCTTGACTACGGTCAGAGCCTGCTGCAACGTGTCTTGGACGCCGACAGCTTCTATGACGGCATCAGCACCTTTCCCATTCGTCAGTTCTTTGAGCCTCTTGCTCACATCTTCTCTTCCCGAATGAACTGTTGCATTAGCACCTAGCCTCTTCGCGAGATCCAGTTTGTAGTCGATCAAATCGGTGACGAAGACGTTTCCGCCAGCTCTATGTCCCGCAACCTGCAAGATCATTAGCCCGATGACGCCTGAACCTATGATTAGGAGATTGTCGCCAACCTTCGTCGGTGTCATGTTCACTGCATGTGTGGCAACAGAAAGCGGTTCAACGAGAGTTGCTTCATCGAACGAGACACTGTCTGGGAGCTTGTAGCACTTCCTTGCGGGGACGGCTATGTATTCTGCAAACGCCCCGGGAATATGGAGACCTATGAACCTGATTTCCGTGCATATATTGGTCCTTCCATTGCGACAGGGTTCGCACGCACCACAGGATATTGTCGGCTCAACGACAACCCTGTCTCCGTTTTGAAGACCGACCACTCCGGTTCCGGTATCAGCAACTACGCCTGAGAATTCGTGACCCAAGATAAGGGGAGGCACTCTTCTCTTGGACTTGCCTTCGAAAGCGTGTGCGTCAGAACCGCAAATGCCTGCCGACTTGACTCTTACCAGGACCTCGTCTGTGTTGACTTTTGGGTCGGGTACTTCCTCGATTCTTACGTCTTTTCCGCCATGCCAGACCGCTGCTTTCATGTGTGTATTCGTGGATATTCTCGTCTTTTAAGCTCTGCGCCTCGGTTCTTTCGAAAAAATGGATAATCATCAGCCGAGTGTACCGTAGTCTATCACGCTGTCAACATCCGGTGCCATTCCGCTGACGCTCAAGCTTGCTGAAGCCGAGGGCAACTGTCACGCTCTACAACCTTCCAATAGAGGCCGACTTGGTCCGCGCAATCATAGAGTTCGTCGTAACTCTGCGAGAGACATTCAAGGACTGACGCTCATACCGCTCCGCCAAACTACCCCTTAGTAACCTCCCCCATGCATTCCATCTTACCCAGCGCCTTCCGAGCCGCCTCCCTGAGGACTGAGGCCCGTTCCTCAGGAACGCCATCATAGGTGAACGTTCCTGCTCCCCACTCGATACCGGCAGCGTACTTCATCCTATCACGAGTGATGTGGGGTGTGTAGAACTCTACGTGGAGCCTGTAGTCTCGGTAATCACCTTCCGAGGGTGATTGGTGGAAAACCATGGTGTACGCATAGTCCTTTCCAAATTGCTCCTCGTAGGTTGCTGTCGTTGCTCTAATTGCGTCCGCTAGCATCAGCCGGCTTCGTTCATCGAGCTTCACCAATGACCTCAAGGGCATTGGAGTATAGACGTGCGTCTCGAACGGCCACATGCCGAAGAAAGGCAGGACGACTGTAAATCGCTCGTTTGAATATATGAGCCGAGACTGAGCCTCAATCTCCGATTCGAGTATTGCGTCGAAGAGGTTACGACGATGCTTGGCCTTAAACCGTCTGACTGAAGCGATCTCCCGATGTATCCGCGGCGGTATGAAGGGTAGAGCGTACAGCTGGCTGTGCGGATGTGTCAGAGACACGCCAATTAGAGCGCCCTTGTTCTTGAAGGGCATAACGTGTTTGACGTAATGTAACGAGGCCAGTTGCTTGGTCCTATCGCCCAGCAGATGGATGAAATCGGATACTTGGCCCAGCGGCATGTTGTGAAAGTCGCCCTTGTGCTCGCGAGTCTCTACTATGACCTCGCATACACCAAGAGCTCTTGACCTACCGTAGGGCGAAGTCTCGGATATTTGTGGGGCGTCTGGAGACAACGCGGGAAACCTGTTAGGGATAGATAGAACGTTCCAGTTGCCCTGCGTCTCGGGTCCACCCGGGCAGAAGGGACAATACGCCTCACGCCATGGCCTCTCCTGCCGTCCGCCCGAGACAATTATCCATTCGTTCAGCAGGGGGTTCCACCTTAGTTCATGGCTCAAACCTCTAGACCTCGCTGACCAGCATCATGACGGCTTTCTTCATTGTGGCCAGGGCTCCAGCCCAGCCTTGCCAGCTTTCAGATATCGAGCCACTTATTCTTGACATCGCCAAGCCAGCCCCTGCCAACGCTAGGCCCACCGCTAAACATTGTCGCAGCCTCTTCCATCTTCGTCTCTTATGTTGGCCACTTTTCTCCCTGCGTAAGTAGCATCTTCTGAACGTGTCTTAATCTGTCTCCACTATCAGCCATTCTCGTCAAACGCTTGGAAAAAAGATCATTGCTCCCGTCTCTAGGCCTCTTCGACTCTGGCTCCTTGATCAGGGGTCGATATCCATGTCTTGGGAAAGCCTGATGCGATGCATGATTTCTTGGCTGCTTCAGCCATGCTAGAATCTCTGACGAGCGCTATCACGGAACCTCCCAAACCAGCTCCGGATATCTTGGCTCCTAGCGCTCCGCACTGCAAAAGTGTGTTCCTGAGCTCCTCAAGTCTAGGAGTGCTTGCTTCGTAGAGATCGCGAAGCAACTCATGCTGATAGTTCATGATGTTTCCCAGGGCTGATAAACGGTCTTTTGACGAAACCTTATCAAGGTGAGAAAGGCGGGGCTGTCCTTCTCTGAGCAGTTCCAAGGCAGACTTTGTAGATGCCTGCATCTTGACCGTAAACAGGATGCGGTCTGCAAGTCTTTTGGGCAGAGAACCTAGATAGGGGTTGATTTCCTCTTCTGTGATGTTCTGCCAGAGCGGACCATAGTAGTTGTAGCCGAGTTTTCGGGCCAGTTGCTCAGGAAGCATAGCCTCGTCCATTAGGAGTCTTAGGGCCTTGTTGGTCTCTTCCTGACGAATCGGGTGGATCGCTGTGATTCGACGCTGCTCCCCGGAGTATGCGATAACAAAGACTAGATCGCGTGCTGACAGTTCTTCGACATTGAATGGCGGCTTTGTTTCCAGCTTCATTATGCCGCCGAATGCTGATGAGTACTGATCGAGTCTCCCGCATGGAATTCCCATGATGTTGTGCTCGGCGCTGTAGGCGATCTCGGCCACTTCTCTCGGACTCAGTTCAAGTCCCAGACAGCTTGAGATGAGCTTGACTATCGATACCTCAAGGGAGGCACTGCTTGAGAGTCCGGATCCAATTGGCACTTCACTCCAGAGTGCTATGTCCATCCCCTCAGCCCTGTGAACAACCTGGGAGAAGGATACAAAGGTGGCCCGTGCATAGTCTCCGAACCATCCCGCGCCCCTAAGCTTGATACTATCCAAGCTGAACTCGTCGCGAAAGTCTTCTGATTGTTCCTTCAAGTTGAGCGAGGCAAACCTGACGACATCAGTTTGATTAAGTGAGCCTCCAGAGTAGCATCTCAGTTGCACCGCGACAGCCACAACAGGCAGTCCCTTGTAGTCCTGATGAGTATTCAGGAAGTCTGCTCGGCCTGGAGCTGAGACGAATCTGGTCTTCTTTCCAATGCACGGATCTAGGAAATTGAGTAGTTTCTCTTTGACCTCGGTGAAGGACATAGCCTTTAGCTCCCCACCGAATGCTGCATCCTTCGTCGGAACCTCCATAATGACTGTTACTGCCCCGCCCTTAACCCACGCAGTTGAATCGAAGGTGCGCAACAAAAATGCGAGAAGGCGCATGGAGGGAATTCTATAGAATAGACGAGTACACGAAGCTCTCTTCCGAACTTCTAGAGGAGCCGTGTAAAATCGTCCTTCCATTTAGGCCCCTCTCAGGTTGAAACATGAGAAGGAGAGACCTTCTCCGCAACTTGACGGAGATCTATCCTCGATTCTGCTCCGCTGCCGGTTCTATGCTTTTAGTTCTACATAACCAGGCTGTGCTCACTGTGTTTTCCACTGGAACGCGTTGAGCTGTCAGAACCCCTGATCATGACGTCAGAAGATGCTCGTTCTTAGGCCACACGGCGATTCATATCGAATATCGCCTCATATTCCATGTCTCCAACAACAATCTTCCCTGTGCGTAATACCCAATATCCCATATCCCTAATACCCAATATCCTCCTCTGAACATGTGAACGCTCTTCGTGAACACCTGAACAGGTTTCATGAGCGTCTGAACAGGGTTCATGAGCATGTGAACAAGTGCGAAGGACGATCCAGAGTTGAGACCAAATTTCTGGTTAGATTGTTCATTTCGAAGGGCCCCAGATCTGTTGATGCCTAGAAAGCCAAGTGTAAACCTCAATAGCATCCTTGAATCTCATCTTGATCCTGACAGAAACGGAGGTCATGCACAGTGAAGCCCAAGGTGTATGTGAACCGGCCTATTCCTGAAGAGGCATTGAAGAAGCTGGCACAGACTTGTGAATATCGCATTTGGGAGGGTGAACTTGCTGTCCCTCGCGACGTGCTCCTCAAGGAGGTCCCCGGGATAGATGCACTCCTTTCCCTTCTAACTGACAAGATTGATGCTCCCATTATGGATGCTGCACCAAAGCTACGCGTGATCAGCAACATGGCTGTAGGATTCGACAACATAGATGTCCCCGAAGCGACCAAACGCAAGATTGTGGTATGCAACACGCCGGGCGTGCTTACAGAAACTACTGCGGATTTCGCGTTTGCCCTACTACTCGCCGCAGCCCGCCGCGTCGCTGAGGGCGAACGGAACGTCAAAGAAGGAAAATGGAAGACTTGGGGACCCATGATCCTGCTCGGTCATGACGTACACCACGCAACGCTGGGCATAATTGGACTAGGCAGGATAGGAGCGGAGGTCGCCAAGCGAGCCAAAGGATTCGACATGAAGATCCTCTACTATGACTCAGTAAGAAGGCCTGAGCTAGAGAAGACCCTTGGTGTCGAGTTCAGGGATCTTAAGACGTTACTCGGAGAATCCGACTTTGTCACAGTTCACACTCCACTGCTTCCTGAGACCTATCACCTGATCGGCGAAGAACAGTTCAAGATCATGAAAAAGACGGCAATAGTAGTGAATACGGCTCGAGGACCGATCGTAGATCCCGAGGCACTCTACGGTGCGCTGCGAAATCACCAGATTGCCTACGCAGCGCTTGACGTAACGGAACCGGAACCGATACCCCTCAGCGACCCGCTTTTAACCCTCAACAATATCCTCATTGTCCCTCACATCGCAAGCGCGTCAGTCGCAACTCGCACGAAGATGGGGATGATGGCGGTGGATAACCTGTTGGCGGCCCTCAAGGGCGAGAGGCCACCACACATCGTGAATCCCGAGGTCCTCGCCGGATAATTCTAGTACGCACTCCCCAGGCTAACGCGATGCGGGACTTCGCGTAGGGCACCTTTTGGAATCGTGGCAGATCATGACAGAGCAACAATTAACTACAGGAACTTGTCATCGCATGGCAAGTGAGCGTGGGGAATTATGGCGAAACTCCGTGCAGGTAAGTTCGTTGTCGAGTCCCTTCTCGGCGAGGGAGTGAAGTACCTCTTTGGAATTCCAGGAGGCGGAATTGCTCCACTTTACAACGAGTTCTACGACTACCCACAGATCAAGACGATACTGACTCAACACGAGCAGGGTGCCGGTTTCATGGCTGACGGATACTTTAGAGCTTCTGGGCAAGTAGCCGCATGCGCTGCAACGGTTGGTCCGGGCGGTGTGAATCTGGCTTCGGGCCTCCACCCTGCCTATCAAGACAACCAAGCCGTGCTCGCCTTTACGAACAACGTTCCGACAGATCAATTTGGGAAAGGTGGAATCCAAGACGCCAGCGGTTGGGGTCCACGATCAATATCACATGTAGGCGTGTTCAAGGAAGTCACCAAATGGAGCGTGCTAGTCACTCGGCCAGACAATGTTCCAGAAGTGATGAGGCGAGCATTCAGGATCATGCTAACCGGAAGAAAGGGACCGGTGCATATTGATCTGGCCCAAGATGTAATAAGAGCTGAGATAGATGCTGACCTTGTACCCCCCAAGAAGTATAGACCGATGGGCGTGGTCAGGGGAGATCCGGAACTCATCAAGCAGGCTGCACAGCTTCTCGTGAATTCGCCATCGCCCGCAATTATGTCGGGAGGAGGCGTAATCGCATCCGGCGCATCCCCAGAGTTGATGGAACTGGCGAACATACTGGGCTGCCCGGTAGCGACCACAGCGATGGGCAAAAGCTCATTCCCCGAAGATCATCCACTCGCGCTAGGCGTGGTGGGCCTGTTCGGCCAAGACACTGCCAATACGATCCTTCGAGGAGACAAGACCGACGTACTGCTCGCGCTGGGAACAATCTTCCACCAGATGACAACTACCAGCTGGGTAAAGAACTTCGGAGGACAGAAGATAATCCAAGTCGACTGTGACCCAACCGAGATCGGCAAGAACTACCCAGTCGAGGTGGGAATAGTGGGAGACGCGAAGATCGTGCTCCAAGACCTGCTTCTGCAGGTGCAGGCGCTTCTCTCCAAACTACCGCCTGCGGCGATGAAGGAATTCGAGGAGAGAAAGAAGGCAAAGCAGAAGGAGATACTCGCATTGAAGGGGGAGCTCAAGTACTACATGGAGCCTCAGAGCTTCTCTGACGCAGTTCCGATCAAGCCTCAGAGAGCGGTCAGGGAGATCCGTGAATTCCTCGACAAGGACGCGATTGTTTGGGCGGACTGTGGCAACAACCTAGCATGGGTCGAGAAGTACTATCAGGCGCTGATGCCGAAAGGATTCATGGCCGACGGCGGACATACCGCGATGGGTTTCAGTGTCGCAGCCTCAATAGGCGCCAAACTTGGCGCGCCCGATCGTCAAGTCGTCGATTGCTGTGGAAACGCAAGCTTCACGATGCTCAGTAAAGAGGTCAACACCGCCTCAGCGTACAACATCCCAGTCGTCTGGTGCATACTGAACGACATGAACCTAGGAATGATTATTCAAGGACAGAAGTTCGGCTACGGCATGTGGGAGCCGGAAAGATACATCGTAACTCAGTCATATGTGATGGACTTCGTGAAGTTCGCGGAAGCATGCCACGCCTACGGACAGCTGGTCGAGAGGCCAACCGAAATCAAAGAAGCGCTCAAGAACGCATTCGATTCAGGCAGACCCTCAATAATAGACATAAGGATCGACCCCGACGAAGTGCCGCCCGGCGCACTGAAACGCTTTGAGACTCTAGTAAAGAAGCATCCTGAACTGGGTGAGAAGAGAATACCGACTACTACGTTCCCGAAGAAGACTACGTGAACAAAGCCCTTCCACCCGGCGGGACAGGGGGAGCTAAAGAGGGCGAAATTGGACTACGATATGTGCTAGGGCTCTTCGCACAGCTCGACGGTAATATTGTCCGTTGTCTCAGGCTTGGTGAAGATTATCTTCACGCCATGAGCCCCTATCCTGGGCGCCTCAGCGGCGAAAGCCACCCCTTCCTTCCTCATTCTATCTACTTCTGACTCGATATTGTCTGTGCTAAGGGAGATGTGGTGAATGCCCTGACCACGAGTTTGAAGAAACTTGCTCTGAGGAAGGCTCGGGTCCAGCGGCTGGATCAGCTCTATCTCGCCGTCCCCTACAGGCACGAACGCGACTCTTGCCTTGCCTTCCATAGCGGTCTTGACTGTAGCAGGCTTCAGACCGAATATCTTCTCGTAGATCTTTAGCGTATCATCTAGGTTGTGTACGATCACGCCAACATGATTGAGTCTCTTGATCATCTTGGTCCTACTTCTTCGTTTCCACTTTGGCAAGTTCCTGAATGACTGTTATGATCCCCGAATGATCGTATTCGCCGCGTCCCCAAACCTTCATCGCGCCCATCATCTCATGTATTAGGCCGGTGATGGGAAGGGGCACCCCGTATTCGGATCCAGCTGCGAGTGCAATTCCCAAGTCCTTGTAGTGGAGCTTCGTCTTGAAACCTGGTTTGAAGTCTCCCTTCAGGATGAGTGGTCCTCTCGCATCAAGGACACGCATTGCGTATCCTCCCGCTATTACCTTGAGAACGGTCTCAGGGTCGACTCCTGCTTTTGTGCCGAGTACAAGCGCTTCGCTAGCCGCTTCTAAGACGCCCGCGACAAGTATTTGGTTGCAGGCCTTGACGACCTGTCCAGATCCAACCCCGCCACAGTAGACGATGTTCTTGCCCATCGCTTGGAAGATCGGTAGGCAGTCGTCGAAGACGTCCTTCGCTCCGCCAACCATTATCGTAAGCGTCGCTTCTATCGCGCCCTTCTCTCCTCCGCTAACAGGCGCGTCGAGGATTCGAACGCCCTTTGCTTTGGCAACTTCCGCAAGCTTCTTTGATGTGACAGGAGAGATCGTACTCATATCAATGTACGTGCATCCCTTCTTCACTCCCTCGAAGACGCCGCCTGAGCCTAGTGCAGCTTTCTCGACATCTGGTGAGTCAGGCAGCATGGTGATAATCAGATCACTCTTCTCGGCAACCTCTTTGGACGAGTGCGCAGCTTTGGCGCCCGCTTGCTCGAGCTCTCTGACCGGGCCATCGACAACATCGTAGACTGTTAACTCGTGTCCACTCTTCATTAGGTTCTTCGACATAGGCTTGCCCATGATTCCAAGCCCTATGAAACCGATTCTCGAACCCATCACAACACACTTCCGATTGAGAACTTGCAATGACTTCGAAGCCCTTTAAGCGTATCCGTCAAGTTGCTTGGCCCAAGCACCAGCTCGAGCCATTTCAGTTCCATGAGCAAAAAAGAAAACCTACCACGCACATACTCAGGCGTCTGGTGTTCGCCGTGAGAATGGATCACGTCTCACTTACCGTTCGTGATGTTGACAAGCCAGTCGAATTCTATTCGAAAGGTTTGGGATTGAAACTGCTCCGAATATCCGTTCTGAATCCTTCTCCTGGAACTGTGTTCAAGAATGCCTACCTGTACAGTGACACCTTCCTCCTGGAGATCATAACCGCTGAAAGCTCTGCAATCCAGCCTCCGAGTCCTGAGACTTGGCAGAAGACGATGCGAGGATCTATCGGCATTACTCATCTAGGAATGAGAGAGCGAAATCTGGATGCGGCAATCAGTAGGTTGAAGGCAGCAGGAGCGACCATGATAGGCGAACCATTCGAAGTCGCAAGAGGCAGGACTAAGATCGAATACGCCGCGGAGAAGGCTCCTCCCAAGATACGATATGCGAAGAAACCTGGCAAGAAGCCTTGGAGAATCGCTGTCTTCGAGGATCCCCTTGATGGCGTCATTATGGAACTTGTCGAACGATAAATCGGTTGTGAGTGCAAATCAGTACTCATCGACGAATGGAGGTGTACGACAGATATGAGGCTAAGTTGCCTACCGGTTTCCTATTTCCGAGACATCATTGATGCACGCATGAGCATCAAGGATTGGGCGCTCGAGGGGGCTCGGACCGGCTTGGACGGGATTGACCTGAGCGTCCTATTTCTGAAAAGCCGAGAGCTAGAATACCTCAACAAGATTCGTCAGGAGATTGAGGATGCGGGAATTCGGGTTGCAATGGTAACCACCTACCCGGATTTCACGCATCCCGATGGCGTCGTACGTGAGCGGCAACTCACCGGGTTGCAGGAGGATATCATTGCCGCGTCAAGGTTGGGCGCAGATCTCCTTCGCGTCACAGCAGGCCAAGCGCATCCAAGCGTCGGCCGGCGTGAGGGCATTGAATGGGCGGTAAACGGACTTGTCAAGGCAACGGAGTTTGCCCGAGGATATCCAGTCAAATTAGCCTATGAGAATCATGCCAAACCTGGAGCATGGCAGTACACAGACTTCTCGCACCCCACTGATGTCTTTCTCGAGATCGTGGAAAGAACTGCGGACGTCTCTTTGGGTGTGAACTGGGACACTGCCAACACAATTGCGTATGGAGACGACCCAATTCCAGTTCTGAAGAGAGTCCTCAGTCGCGTTATCAGCGTTCATGCCGCAGACACTTCAACACGCGGCGAACTGAAACACGTTCTGCTCGGAACTGGCTTGGTTCCGTTCAAGGAGATGTTCCAAATTCTCAGAGGCGCTGGATTCGACGGTTGGATATGTATGGAGGAAGCAAGCTTCAAAGGACCTGCGGGAGTGAAAGCTGCCGCAGATTTTGTAAGACGCGTCTGGAACGAAACTGCACGCAGGTGACATCGACCCGCTTTCAATCGTATTCTAGCGCACTATTCCGCAAAGCCTTATACTTCGCAAGCTAGCGTAAGGGCCCGAAATCTTTGGACAGGAGCAGAAGCAGTTGGAGCTTGACAAACAGAAGCTACTGCAGATGTACCGAAACATGCTTCGGATCAGACGATTCGAAGAGAGGCTTGCAGAAGAAAGCGCTCGAGGAAACATCCCAGGTCTCCTTCACCTTTACGTTGGAGAAGAAGCCGTTGCTGTCGGAGCATGCTCAGCGCTCAGAAAGGAGGACTACATCACCAGTACCCACAGAGGGCACGGTCATTGTATCGCGAAGGGCGGTGAACTTCGCAAGATGATGGCTGAGCTTTTTGCGAAAGAAACAGGATACTGTAAAGGCAGAGGGGGCTCGATGCACATCGCAGCGCCGGACATCGGTATTGTAGGGTGCAGCGGTATAGCAGGCGCGGGAATTCCAATCGCAGCAGGTGTCGGCCTGTCAAGCAAACTCAGAAAAACTGACCAGGTCTGTGTGTCATTTTTCGGCGACGGCGCATCAAACACAGGCGCCTTCCACGAGGGCATGAACCTCGCGTCACTTTGGGAACTTCCCGTTGTCTACGTCCTCGAGAATAATCTCTACGCGATATCTACACCCGCGGTAAGGTCATCGAAACTGAAGAACATCTCCGACAGAGCTGCCGCTTACGGCATGCGCTCTGCTCTGGCTGATGGAATGGATGTTCTCTCTGTATACCAAGCCGTTTCGGAGGCTGTGGAAAGAGCACGAAAAGGGCAAGGTCCTACTCTGGTGGAATGTAAGACCTATCGTTTCAGAGGGCACCACGAGGGCGATCCCAAGAAAGGAGAGATGTACCGCACCAAGCAAGAGATGGACGAATGGGAGAAACGTGATCCAATCATCCGACTAGGCGATAAGATGATCAAAGATCGGAAAGCGACTCAGGCTGAACTCGACGCCATAAACCAGGAGACAGTGAAAGAAATCGAAGATGCAGTTGCCTTTGCAAAGGAAAGCCCATCGCCGAAACCTGACGACGTGACAAGTTACCTGTTCGTTTCGGAGAGGTGACACGGCATGAGTGAGACTCGAGAACTAGACTTCGCGGAAGCGATTCGCGAAGCAATTCGCCAAGAGATGCTGAGAGACAAGACCGTCATCCTCCTAGGCGAGGACGTTGGCAAGTTTGGCGGTATTTTCGGGTGCACGAAAGGACTTCAAGCGGAATTTGGCGAGGAAAGGATACGTGACACTCCAATATCCGAGACTGCTATCGTAGGCGCCGCGGTGGGCGCAGCCGTAACAGGCATGCATCCAATTGCTGAACTGGAATTCATGGACTTCATCGGATGTCCGATGGACCAGGTATTCAATCAAATGGCGAAGATCCGATACATGTTCGGAGGCTCCATGAAGGTCCCAGTTGTCTTACGGACCCCCTCGGGGTCAAGATATCCAGTCGCATGCGGTGCCGCCCACCATTCTCAGAGCCTAGAAGCTTGGTTCATGCACGTCCCTGGCCTCAAGGTGGTGACACCTTCAATGCCATATGATGCGAAAGGCCTACTCATCAACGCCATCAGAGGAGAAGATCCAGTACTGTTTGTCGAGCACAAGCTTCTCTACTTTGCAAAAAGAATGGCAAGCCTACGCGGATTATATCCCACACTCATCCAGAAAGTCCCCGAGGAGCCCTACGTCATCCCGTTCGGGAAAGCCGACGTCAAGCGCGTGGGCGAGGACGTCACAGTCGTTGCCACAATGATGATGGTTCACAAAGCTCTCAGAGTAGCGGATGACATGGCAAAGAAAGGAATAGGCATGGAGATAATCGACCCGAGGACGCTCGTCCCACTTGACAAGCAAGCCATCGTCGACTCGGTGAAGAAGACCGGAAAGGTCGTGATTGCGTCCGAGGACACTAAGAGGGCAGGCGTTGGAGCTGAAATCGCGACGATGATAATGGAGGAAGCTTTTGACTACCTTGACGCCCCCGTCAAACGCGTCTCCGCACTCGATGTCCCCATTCCCTACGCACCAGCTCTAGAAAGCACGGTGATCCCTCAAGAGAAACATATCACTGAAGCCGTTCTCGAAATCGTAGGACAGAAGTAGACTCTCAAGGGACGACGCCGGATGGCCACACCCGTCTACTTGAAGAAAATGACGTGGACCATGGAAGAGGGCTTGATCACAAAGTGGCTCAAGCACGAAGGAGACAAAATCTTAGAGGGCGAAGGGCTCTGTGAGGTCGAGACAGAGAAGACGACCGACGAGATTCAAGCCCCAGTAAGCGGGACTCTCCTCAAGATCCTTCGCAATGAAGGGACCGCTGTACCCGTGAACGCGGTCATCGCAGTAATCGGATCGGACGGCGAGGATATTTCATCCATTCCTGAGTTAGGCGGATCCGCTCCTGCAGCCGCGCCTCCGCCCAGTCTGGCTGAGAAACCCCAGCTGGCTCATCCGTCTGTCGCGGTATCAGAGGTATCAGAACCTTCTCTCGAAAGAATCCGGATATCGCCTTCCGCTAGGAGACTAGCGAGAGAACGCGGAGTTGACATCACCAGGATCAAAGGCACAGGCCCCGGCGGCCGCATAATATCGGAGGATGTCCTCAGAGCTTCAGGCCAGCCCGAGGCTGGGCCTTCCGCCGAAGAGTACAACTCAGCCCCGTTAGCAGGACATAGAAAGGTCATAGCCGACCGTCTATCCCTGAGTGCTCGAACAGCAGTACACGTTCCCATCACCATGGAAGTTGACATGACATCGGCGTCAAAAGCGAAATCTGAGGAAGAGAAAGCTGGGCGGCAGATCTCCTACAACGACTTCATCATTAAAGCAGCCGCAACAGCTCTGAGAGAATTCCCTGCAGTGAACACGATGCTGTTTGGTCAGGAATTGAGGGCGATGAGCGAAGTGAATGTGGGCGTGGCTGTCGGATCAGGAGACGACCTGCTAGTGCCTGTCATCAGAAATGCGGACCGCCTATCACTCGCAGACATCTCAAGAAACGCGAAAAACCTCATCGAACGAGCAAGAAGCGGTACGCTAGCAACAAAGGAAATGTCTGGCGGAACTTTCACGATTAGCAACTTGGGGATGTATGATGTCGACATGTTCGCACCGGTGATCAATCCTCCAGAGACAGCGATACTCGGTGTTGGTAGGATAGTTCCGAAGATTGTCGTTCTGGGAGAGAACATGGCGATTAGACAGATGATGACGCTAACGCTCGTTTTCGATCACAGAGTTATTGACGGCGTCTTAGCTGCCAAGTTCCTGCAGAGAGTCAAGCAGCTCTTGGAAGCCCCCGGAGAACCTGGCCTCATGAACGGTCGAGCGTGATCCAGCTACGGCGTGAAGAGAACCTTCCCACTCTGTCCTTTCAAGACGCGCTGGAAGCCTTTTTCAGCGTTGTCCAGTGGCAGCCGATCTGTTATCACTCCCGTCAGATTGACGCGCTTGCTCGATACAAGGCGGGCCATTCGTTCCCAGGTTCCGAACATCAGTCTCCCAGTACTGCCGAAAACTGTTGCTTCTTTGTAGATGATCATGCTCGTAGCTTCTATTTCGACAGGCTTTTCCGGAAGACCTACTAGGCCAACGCGTCCAGTCTTCCTAAGCGCCTGAAATGATTGGCGAATAGTCCTCGGACTTCCAGCGAGCTCGATGACGACGTCGGCTCCCTCTCCGTTGGTTAGCTCCATTGTTCGTTTGACTATGTCGTCCTCCTCTGTGCTCAAGAAGACATCAGCTGATCCAATCCTTCTAGCGAGATCCAACCTGAATGTTCTACGTCCTACGGCGATCACCATCGAGGCGCCTGACGCCTTTGCAACCTGTTGCGCGAAAATTCCTATTGGCCCAACGCCCATCACGAGGACAACATCTCCAAGTTGTATGCCCGTTCTCTCAATAGCGTGAACCGCCACACCGAATGGTTCCAACAAAGCGCCCTCCTCGTAGGACACACCCGGCGGCAGTTTGTATGCGATGACTTCCGGAACGGCTGCGTATTTGGCGAAGGACCCCTCTTTCGTCTGCAATCCGAAGATCAGCATGTCCTGGCAGATGTGCATGTTGCCGGTCCTACAGTAGTAACAGATCCCGCACGGAATGTGTGATTCACCTGCGACGTTGTCGCCTAGTCGAATGGATTTCACTTCCTTTCCCACTTCGACGACCTTTCCGGAGAATTCGTGGCCCACGGTCATCGGAAGTGGAGTCTTCCAACGTGTGGTCTGCTCGTCCCAGCGATATATGTGAAGATCTGATCCACAGATCGCAGTGGCTTTGATCTCAACTAGGACTTGTGATGGTCCAATCTTGGGCTCTTCGACTTCCTGAACAACGATCCCGGGCCTCGGCTCAATCTTCCTTATAGCCTTCAAGCGAATTCAGCTCGCTTTCCTGATCCAGCCCATTGCGGTAAGAATCTTGCTAAAAAGCTCTCACAATTCTGCCGGAATCGTCGTTGAGACAGGTGAGCTTCCTGAAGCAGAGAAGAATCCGGTGAATCCTCCAGTATTGATTTAAAGCCAAGTTCTGGCCAACATGACGGCGTGATTCAGGATGCGACAGTTCAAGGATGCAGCGATCGAAGCCTCCAAGAAGGCTGGAAAGATCCTGATGGAGAACTTCGAGAAAAAGAAACAAGTTCATCACAAAGAAGCCAAGGAGCTCGTTACGAACGTTGACGTCGAATCCGAAGGCGTCATCCTGAACACCATCAGAGACAAGTTCCCGAGCCACAAGTTCGAATCCGAGGAACTTGGTAAGGAGAAGTACACGGCAGAAGACTACGTTTGGATTTTGGATCCGCTTGACGGAACACACAACTACACATACGGGTTACCATTTTTCAATACCTCGATCGCACTGGCTCGCAGTGGCCAGCTGATTCTCGGTGCAATATATGACCCAGTTCATGACAAGATGTACTATGCAGAGAAAGGAAAGGGTGCATTCGTGAATGGCCAGCCAACTCATGTCTCTGAAAGGAGCAAGCTGAGCGAAGCTCTGGTAATGTACGATAACCAGTTCCACAAGAGAGACGACATGTTCCCGAACCTCCAGAAGCTCTACCCGAAGATCTTCACAGTCCGAATCTCCGGCTCCGCGGCCACTGACGCATGTCTGGTCGCGTCTGGAGTCGCAGATGCCCGGATATGGCACAGGACAAAGGTCGTCGATGTCGCAGCAGGAGTTGTGATTGTCGAGGAAGCCGGAGGCAAAGCGACCGACTTCAAAGGCAATCCGCTGCAGCTGGGCGGAACGGAAGTCATTTTCTCGAATGGGAAGATCCTTCCCGAACTAGTCGCCACGCTAAAGGCCTAGCAGCTCTCGCCAAGCGCGTCATGCAGAAAGACAGGAATCAGCGATCAGTGTTTCGAGGCCATTTTGACTTCGGCCATTTTGGCTGCCAGTTTGATAGCCTCGACCATGCTCATCTCGTCTGCTATTCCCTTGCCAGCAATGTCGAACGCTGTTCCGTGATCAACGGAAGTTCTGATGATCGGTAGTCCTATCGTTACATTGACGCCAGATTCGAACGCTAACAGCTTGATAGGGATATGTCCTTGGTCGTGATACATGGCAACGACGGCGTCGAACTCTCCCTTGTTGGCTCGGACGAACACCGTATCGGGTGGAATTGGACCGAGAGCTTTCATCCCTTCTTTGTTCGCGGCTTCCACCGCGGGCGCTATCTTCTCTTTCTCCTCCGGGCCGAACAATCCGCCGTCGCTCGCGTGCGGATTCAATCCTGCGACAGCTATCTTCGGGTCAGGTATTCCTAAGCCACGGAGCGAGTCGTACGCCAACTTGATCGTCTCAAGCACCGATTCCTTGGTGATCAATGACGGGACCTTGCTGAGCGGTACGTGTATCGTAACGTGAAAGACGCGTATCTTCCCTGAAATCAGCAACATTGTGACTTCTTTTGTGTTAGTGAGATTGGCCAAGATCTCCGTGTGTCCTGGAACCTTCGCACCTGCCAACTTGATGGCCTCCTTGTTGATCGAGGCTGTGCATAGCGCATTGATCTTGTTCTGCTGCGCCAGCTTCACAGCAGTCTCTATGTATTCTAGCGCGGCCTTTCCAGCCATCTGCTGAACCTTTCCAACCTGGAGTTTGCTTGCGTCAATGTTGTGTAGGTCCAGCACATCGATCGTACCGTGTTGATATTTGCCTTTGGATGGATCATCAACAGACTGAACATTCAGGTTCTTCTTCACAATCTTGAGAGCATTCTTCATCACAGAGGCATCGCCCACGACGAGCGGAGAACAGACATCGTAGACCTCTCTGTGAGCAAGAGCCTTCGCGATCACCTCTG
>Ga0187878_1000365_pt1 | contig 53090 bp, 48 predicted proteins | sample June2016WEW_17_1_FD_132979 | JGI IMG/M metagenome (GOLD analysis project Ga0187878, IMG submission 132979) | Peatland microbial communities from SPRUCE experiment site at the Marcell Experimental Forest, Minnesota, USA - June2016WEW_17_150 | ecosystem: Environmental > Terrestrial > Soil >... | reverse complement strand
GCCGCAGCAGTTCAATAATCCCGCCAACCCGCAGGTTCACCGTGAGACCACGGCGGAGGAAATCTGGGCGGATACCGACGGCAAGGTTGATTTTTTTGTGGCCGGCGTCGGCACGGGCGGAACGATTACCGGTTGCGGCGAGGTGTTGAAAAAACGAAATAAGGATCTCAAAGTCATTGCGGTCGAGCCGAAGGATTCCCCTGTGCTTTCAGGCGGCAAACCAGGCCCGCATAAAATTCAGGGTATCGGCGCTGGTTTTGTCCCGGATGTGCTCAACCGTGAGATAATTGACGAAATAATCCAGGTTACAAACCAGGATGCGCTGGAGACCGCTCGGCAACTGGCATCAAAAGAAGGGATTCTTTCCGGGATAAGTTCCGGTGCGGCTGTTTGGGCGGCAGTTCAGGTCTCGCAGCGCCCTGAAAATAAGGGCAAAACGATAGTCGTGATTTTGCCCGACACTGGCGAACGGTATATATCCACCGATATGTTTGCTACGGTCGCATAGAAGGAGCGGGCGATACTCATGTTTTTTTGAGAGGACGTTAATATGGCCAAAGCTGATTTGACGGACAAAAAGCTTGAACAATTAGTCGCTGAAATCATCGAGACCTATCAGGGCGATTTGGGAATCAATTTTATCGACGCGACCAATCTTCCTGTGCGTGACAAAATTCTCGAAGTCATCGATATGATTTTTGAGGTCCTTTTCCCCGGTTTTACCGGCAAAAGGGCCGTCACAAAATTGAACGTCAATTTCGTCGTGATAGATATCCTCTGTCACATCTACACGGAGCTTTCCACCCAGATAGAACGGGCGCTCAAATATCGTTGCCGGCTGGAAAATTGCACTACAGGCGGCTGTCACAAAATGGCTGAAGACGCTACCATTCATCTCCTGACGCACCTGCCGAATATCCGGGAAATGCTTAAGGGCGATGTAAAAGCCGCGTTTGACGGCGACCCGGCCGCGAAATCTCCCGAAGAGATTGTCATTAGCTACCCCTGCATTACGGCCATTGCTATATATCGTATCGCTCACGAACTCTATCTTAAAGAGGTGCCGCTGATTCCGCGCATTATGTCCGAATGCGCGCACACCAGGACCGGTATCGACATTCACCCCGGCGCCACAATCGGTAAAAACTTCTTTATCGACCACGGCACCGGCGTTGTGATTGGCGAGACGAGCATTATCGGCGACAATGTTAAAATTTATCAGGGCACGACCCTCGGCGCGCTTAGTTTTCAGAGAGATGCCCAGGGCAGAATTTTGAAGAGCGGCAAACGCCATCCGACAATCGAAGATAACGTAACGATTTACGCAGAGGCGACGATATTAGGCGACGTAACAATCGGCAAAGGGGCGGTCGTCGGCGGCAACGTCTGGATTAAGGAATCCGTCCCGCCGGGTGTTACCGTTATGACACCCAATGCCGAGCTTGTTTATAAGAAACACTCCGCCAAAAAGAGCGGCAAAAGAAAAACGAAAAAATGAACGAACAGTTGATAAAAAAAATCAAAGAGTTAAAAGCCGAGCGAAACGCCATCATACTTGCGCATAATTATCAGCCCGGTGAAATACAGGATATTGCAGATTTCACGGGCGATTCGCTTGCGTTGAGCGTCAAAGCGGCGGCGACGGATGCCGACGTGATAGTTTTCTGCGGCGTGAAATTTATGGCAGAGACCGCCGCTATTTTGTCCCCCGGCAAAACCGTTCTTTTGCCGGATAAAAACGCCGGCTGTCCGATGGCGGATATGATAACCGGCGAGCAGTTAAGAGAATTGAAACGCAAGCACCCGGGCGCATTGGTTGTCTGCTATGTGAACAGCTCCGCCCAGGTCAAGGCCGAAAGTGATTATTGCTGCACAAGCGCAAATGCCGTCGAGGTTGTCGAATCACTGCCTAAAGACAGCAAAATCATCTTTGTTCCTGACCAGCATTTGGGGCGGTTTGTGATTGAAAAGACCGGCCGTGAAATGATTTTGTGGCCTGGTTATTGCTCGACACATGCTTTTATTACTGAAGACGATATTAAAAAGGCCAGGGATGCGCATCCAGGCGCGATTGTGATGGCGCATCCCGAATGCACCGAGCCGGTCAAGGCCGTCAGCGATAAGCTTCTCAGTACGGGCCAAATGCTAAAATTCGCCAAACAAAGCGACGCCAAAAAATTTATTGTGGCAACGGAAACAGGAATAATTTATACGCTGAAGAAAGAAAATCCGGGCAAGGAGTTTTTCCCGGCGACCACTCGAGCTCTTTGCCCGAATATGAAACGAATAACCCTTGATAAGGTGCTCTGGTCGCTTGAGGATATGCACTATAAAATCACAGTGCCGGCCGATATTGCGGCAAGGGCGAAAAAATCGCTGGAAAAAATGGTCGCGATTTTGCCGGCTAAATAGAAAGGTCAAAAATAATGGGCGATGATAAAAAACTTCATCTCGAAACTTTGGCGGTGCACGCGGGCCAGCAGGTAGATTCAGACACCGGCAGCAGGGCGGTTCCCATTTACCAGACGTCGAGTTACGTCTTCAAGGATAGCTCCCACGCGGCTAATTTGTTCGCGCTAAAGGAATTCGGCAACATCTACACCCGGCTGATGAATCCTACTACCGATGTTCTGGAAAAGCGTCTTGCTGCGCTGGAAGGCGGAGTTGCTGGCCTTGGACTAAGCTCCGGGCAATCAGCGATTTACGTAAGCATCCTGAATATCTGCGGCGCGGGCGGCCATTTCATTTCGTCCGGTTCGCTTTATGGCGGAACGGTTACGCTTTTCAGTCATACCTTCCGCAAACTGGGAATCGAGGTAACATTCGTTGACGCGAGAAAACCTGAAAACTTCGCCAAGGCGATTAAGAAAAATACCCGCCTCGTGTATATCGAGAGCGTGGGAAATCCCAAAAACGATATTTTGCAATACGATAAAATAGCCGACATCGCTCATAAGAACGGCCTGCCGGTTATATGCGATAACACCGTTATGACGCCGATATTGTTCCGGCCTTTTGAATACGGTATTGATATCGTCGTTCACAGCTGCACTAAATTCATCGGCGGCCACGGCACAAGTATTGGCGGCGCAATTGTCGATTCAGGCAACTTCAACTGGGCAAACGGCAAATACCCCGAGCTTACCGAGCCGGACCCCAGCTATCACGGAATCAAATACGTCGAAAGTTTCGGCAATCTGGCGTATATCCTCAAGGCGAGGGTCCAGTTGCTGCGTGATATGGGTTCGTGTATGTCCCCATTTAACGCGTTCTTGTTCCTTCAGGGAATCGAGACGTTGCATTTGCGTATGCCCAGACACAGCGAGAACGCATTGAAAGTCGCGCAATGGCTCGAAGGACATAAATCGGTTAGTTGGGTGAACTATCCCGGCCTGCCCTCGCATCCTGACCATAAACTGGCGAAGAAATATATGCCCGATGGGCAGGGGGCCATACTGGGCTTCGGCATAAAAGGCGGCAAAGAAGCGGGCGTTAAATTCATAAACAACGTCAAGCTCGCGAGTCATCTTGCAAATATAGGCGATAGCAAAACCCTTGTAATACATCCTGCCAGCACAACGCATCAGCAGTTAAATGAGCAGGAGCAGTTCGCCGCCGGTGTAACGCCCGATTATATACGCGTCTCGGTTGGCACTGAACACGTAGATGATATAATAGCTGACTTTGAACAAGCACTTAAAGCAAGTCAAAGGTAACGATTATGTGGGAATACACAGATAAGGTTAGGGACCACTTTTTCAATCCGCGAAACGTCGGCGAAATACCCGATCCCGACGGCGTCGGCGAGGTTGGTTCGCTCGCGTGCGGCGATGCCCTGAAACTGACTTTCAAACTTGATGAGAAGGGCAGAATAAAAGACGCCAAGTTCAAAACCTTCGGCTGTGCCAGCGCAATCGCCAGTTCTTCCGCCTTGACCGAGATAATAAAGGGAATGCCCCTTGAAGAGGCGGCCAAAGTTACAAACAAGGATATCGCCGATTATCTCGGCGGCCTGCCCGAACAAAAAATGCACTGCTCGGTTATGGGCAGAGAGGCATTGGAAGCGGCAATAGAAAACTACAAGGGCGGCAGCACGAAAAAACACGAGCTTGAAGGAAAGGTCGTCTGCAACTGCTTCGGCGTTACCGAAAAGGAAATCGAAAGAGTCATTCACGAAAACAACCTCGATACCGTCGAGCAGGTTACAAATTACTGCAAAGCAGGCGGCGGCTGCGGCGGATGCAAAGGCGAAATCGAAAAAATAATCGAACGCATCAAGGGCGAAAGGGCAAAGCAAAAAACTGTGCCTGCTCCCGTGAAAGGCCAAAAGCTGACCAACATTCAGAAAATTCAGCTCATTCAGCAGACAATCAATGAGCAGATTCGGCCCGCGCTGCGGGCGGATGGCGGAAATATCGACCTGATAGACGTTGACGGCAACAAGGTCATTGTCGCTCTTCGCGGTATGTGCGCACAATGCGCCCTGGCGAATATCACGATGAAAGACCTCGTTGAGGCCAAAATAAGAGAGTTTGTAAGCCCCGAAATCTACGTCGAAGAGGCAAAGGATTTGGCCGACGACCAAAGGAAATAAAAAATGAAAACCATATACTTCGACAACAACGCCACCACAAAAGTCGCTGATGAGGTCCTCGAAGAAATCAAACCATATTTCTGCGACCTCTACGGCAACCCTTCCAGTATGCACACCTTCGGCGGCCAGATTGGCATCAAAATCCGCGAAGCTCGCGAAAAAACCGCCGCTCTCCTCGGCTGCGACCCGAGCGAAATTATTTTCACCGGCTGCGGCACCGAAAGCGACAACACCGCTATTAAGGGGACACTTGCCGCTCATCCCAACAAGCGAAAGGTAATTACGACGCGCGTCGAACACCCAGCCGTGTTGTCTGTTTGCCGCGACCTTGAGAATCAGGGCTATACCGTTGTCGAACTTGCCGTCGATAAAAAAGGCCGGCTGAATTTGTCGGAACTGGAATCACACCTCGATGATAACACCGCAATCGTAACGATTATGTTCGCCAATAACGAAACAGGCGTAGTATTCCCCGTCGAAAAAATCGCCGAGATGGTGACAAGTAAAGGTATTGCCTTTCATACCGACGCAGTCCAGGCGGTCGGCAAAATCCCCATCAACCTTTCTAAAAGCAATATCGATTTGCTCAGCTTATCGGGTCACAAGCTGCACGCCCCTAAAGGCGTCGGCATTCTGTATGTCCGCAAGGGCACTCGTCTTGCTCCTTTTATGCTCGGCGGCCATCAGGAAGGCGGCCGACGGGCAGGCACCGAAAATGTTCCAGGCATAATAGGCCTCGGCAAGGCCTGCGAACTGGCGATGCATAATTTCGACCAGGAAAATAAAAAGGTCAAGTCCCTCCGCGATAAGCTCGAAAAGGGCATTCTCGCAAAATGTCCCGATTGTATGGTCAATGGCGATACCGAAAGCCGACTGCCCAATACCAGCAATATCAGCTTTGAATTTATCGAGGGGGAATCAATTCTGCTTATGCTCGACAGATTCGGCATCTGCGCTTCCAGCGGTTCCGCCTGCACTTCCGGCTCGCTCGAACCATCGCACGTCCTTCGCGCTATGGGCGTCCCCTTCACCGCTGCCCATGGCTCAATCCGTTTCAGCTTGAGCCGATACAACACCGAAGAAGAGGTAAATTACACCGTCGAAAAAATCCCGCCCATTATCGCTCGTCTCCGCGAACTCTCCCCATTTGTCGCCAAGTAAACGGCTATTAACTAATACACCGTTGCGCAGCTTAAGGCACCCTTAGGAGCACGTGTATAATACCTATTGTTTGCAGCATCTGGATGACGTTAAATAAAATAAATATCCAGATGAACCACATCCCTAGCGCCAGATTTTTCAGAAGAATATTGGCGTTAACCGCAAAATGGTCGGGGCTTTTATACAGGGACAATTTCGGCAGAAATCGCGGCGTGCATTTGGCGTAGTCGATATACGTCTGGCCGAATTTTTTGGTCAGGGTCTTTTCTTCTGATAAAATCGTTAACGGGTAATATGACAAATAAAAGATAACCAGTGCCGCCAGCACAAGTATGTTGTCAGATGCCAGGCCAATGCCGATAGCGCCTATAAAGCTGAAAAGATAGAGGGGATGTTGCACTATCGAATAAGGGCCGTCTGTGATGACTTCATGTGTTTTTTTCCCGCTGATGTATAACAATGCCCATAATCGACCCATACTGCAAATCGTAAGCAGGAACAGACCGGATGTATCTGATAATATGTCCGCCAAATCGCCTTGTTTGAAAGAGGGCATAGTAAAAATTGCCAGCAGCAATATCAGAACGGCAAAAATGCGGGAAACCATAACCCTTGATCGTGCGATTTTAAATAACAGTTCGTCTGATTGTTCGCTCATATTAAAAAGTTACTTTCCTTGTCCTTTCGTTTCATCAATATAAGTTATGTCTACCGTTTAAGTTTGTTTTGGCTGCTGCCAATGGTCGACAACAGCGCTAATTAACGCGATGGGTACGTAAAACTCCAGCAGTATAATCAGTTTATCGAGGCCTTGTAAACGCCATATTAATATCGGAATAAGGATGACGCCTATGAAAGAGAGCATCCTCTCCCGTCTCTTGAAAATGTTTTCGATTCCAGGGTATAGGTTTCTTATACTGATTGCCGACCACCCGCATAAAATTCCGGTCGCCGCCCCTCCCAGCACGTCTGAAGGATAGTGTGCAAGCGCCACGACTCGCAAAATGGCGACCCCGCTGCAGCAGACGGCAAAAAGAACTGTAACCGGCCATCTCACCGCAAACGCCAGAACAACTCCCGCCGCGAATACGCTTGCTGTGTCACCCGACGGAAACGACCAGCTTCGATAAATATCTTTTTCATCTCCGGCTTTTGTTTCCATGGTTATAGCATCCCTCGGCCTGGGTCTCCTGACCGTCTCTTTTATCACCGTTACTGCGGCTAATGTTATCAATAACGACAGCAGGCATACAATTACCGTCTTGTGTTTTCCCGTAACCCATACCCACGCCAGCAAAAGCCAGATTAAAGAGTAACCCCTGCCGAGCTGTTTCAATGCCTGAGCCCAGTGGTCTCTGTGCCACGTCTGCGGATTGTTCCGCAGATATGAAAACACTCGCTCATCCACAAAAAAATAGCAAACTGCTGTCGCGGCCAGCAGAAGGCCTGTGAGCAAAAATACTACAACCGTTCCCCGGTTTGTTTTTCCGGTCTCAGCGGTCACTGCCTGGTTTGTGTCTTGACTAATAATGCAATAACCTCGACTTCCCTGCCCTTGGAATAGTTAACCCCTTTTTTTGACGCTATCTCTTCAAAAGTGATATCACCCGCGTTTTGCCTGATACCCTCGAAATCCTTTCTCGGTATTATAAGCGCGCGGCTCCCTGTTCCTTTAAGCCACTCAACGACGTCATCTGTCTTGCGTAAATGCGTAATATTTCTTCCGACATAAAAATTCAGCGTCGGCTCAGCGTATTTATACATCGCGACGGGTACGTCTTTGCCTGTTTTTTCCCGGATTGCCTTTGCGATATGGGGACTGATTTTAATCGCTTCAATTGCGGGTAGCAATACGAATAATAACGGCATAATGAAAACCAGTATCCCCGTGAGAACAACTTTTGCCGTGCCGTTGAATTTTTCCCTTACCTGTAAATAGCAGCAGATTATTGTCATCACCATTGCGATTGCTCCGCAAATAAGCCCGGGTATTATAAGTCCTGCGATTTTTATAAAATGCCCGACGCCGATCAAACCTGCTGCGATGCCTAATCCCACCGGTCCCAAAAACCAAACGCCCCCTCGAAGCCACTTTTTATCTTGCTCGTTGAAAATGTTTTTTCCCGTGGCAGTGATTGTCCCGCCGACCATCACCGCCATCGCGGGCCAGACGAACAGTATGTAATGCGGAAGTTTCGTCGCCGCGAATGTCATCAGGACGACTGTTGTCGTTATCCAGCTTAATAAAATGTTTCGTGCTCCGGCGTTTCCAATTCTTTTACCGATAATTGCCGAAAATGCCCCCGGCAGGAAAATTACCCACGGGGAAAATCCCGCAATTATCATCGCCGGATAATACGGCAGGTATAAAAGAAAGTTCCCTCCGTGTCCTTCCATCGGTGAAAGCGCACGCCCAATAATATGCCGACCGAAAAATACCCGGTATAGTTCTCCGTCGGCTGCCCTGTTAGCCGGAATTGCCCATAGCAAAAATATCCCCGTTGCGACAATTACCGCAAATGAAACCAAAAGAAGATTGCGTATAAAACCGCTGATATTCTCACGTCCAAACCAGAGCACAACAATCATCACGAACACAGGCAGCAATCCTAATGGCCCTTTTGCCAGCATCCCAAGACCCATCAAAACCCCAATTGCCGCAGCGTCAAACGCTCGGATTTTGTTACTCTGCCTCACGATGAAAATTGCCATAGCCCCGACAATGAAGGGCATTGCTATGCCGTCCACCAGCGCGGAACTTCCCACAAAAAGCATTAGCAGCGTCGTTGCCAAAATCGCTTCGGCCCATAATCCCGACTTCTCGCCAAAAAGTTTCTTCCCGATGAAAAACGTCAAAAGCAGCGTTACCGCCGTTCCGAACACTGCGGGTAACCGACAGGCGATTTCGCTCGGCCCCAACAGCCGAACGGGAACCGACATCAACCAGTAAAGAAGAATCGGCTTGTCGAACCACACCTCGCCATTGAAAGTCGGGACAAGGTAATTGCCCGACTCAACCATCTCAACAGTTGCCCTCGCGTATCTCGGCTCGTCCCGGTCCCAAAGTGTGCTGCTGCCCGCTATCAGCAGATACAACGCCGTAAATCCGACGCAAATCAAAATCGCTTTTGCCCATGGGCTTGCCGAAAATTGTATTTTACCTGAATCTATCATTACAGCGGACGAAAGTGAAAATCTATATCGAGATACGATAAGCTGAACACCAGCTACGGATATTGCCGAAGGAGGGAGTCGAACCCTCACCCTGTTGCCAGGACAGGATTTTGAATCCTGCGCGTCTGCCAGTTCCGCCACTTCGGCTCATCAGGCAAAAACAATTACGGCAGGATTATCGATAATTCAAGCGGGTTTGTCAATTGCGCGTCCCGAAAGGATTGAAAATTGCACTGTTACGTAATTTCGTATTGACACCGTCGGAAAATAACTATATACTATCACACTCACTCGAAAAGGATTAAGTCGGTTCCTGAACATTCGTTGATTCCTTATTTTGGGGTTTTTGATGTATTCAGATTATATTCGTAACGTAGCGGTCATCGCCCACGTTGACCACGGCAAGACGACGCTGGTTGACCAGCTTCTCTACCAGTCCGGTATGTTCCGTCAGGAAGAGCTTGATAAGCTCCAGGGCGGCGAAAACAAACTCATTATGGACTCCAACCCCCTCGAACAGGAACGGGGCATTACCATCCTCAGTAAAAACTGTGCGATTTTTTATACCGATACCGAAGGCGACGAATACAAAATCAACATAATCGATACCCCGGGCCACGCCGATTTTGGCGGAGAGGTCGAACGAGTTCTCAAAATGGCGGATGGCGTCCTGCTTCTCGTTGATGCCTTTGAAGGGCCTATGCCGCAAACAAGATTTGTGCTGACCAAGGCGCTTGAAAATAAACTGCGACCCATAGTGGTGATAAATAAAGTGGACCGCGAAAACAGCAGGCCGGATGATGTTGTCAATGAGGTATTCGATTTGCTCGTTCAGCTCAGCGCCGAAGATAAGGCGCTGGATTTTCCCATTATTTACGCCTCAGCCAGGCAGGGTTGGGCAACAACGGAACTTGCAAAAAAAACCGACAATATGCGGGCGGTGTACGAAGCCATCATAAAACACGTCCCGCCCCCGCAGGCAATACCCGATGCTCCGCTGCAAATGCTTGTCACGAACCAGGAGTATTCCGATTACGTAGGCAAAATCGCCATCGGAAGGGTTTTCGCGGGCAATCTCAGTGAAGGCCAGAATGTTACCGTCATTGACACTACTGGTGTTCATACACAGCAGAAAATTATGCAGATTTATCAGTTTCAGGGACTTACCCGCAAGGTCGTTTCAAGCGTTCAGGCAGGCGATATCTGCGCCGTCTCGGGGCTTGACCCCGTTAGTATCGGCGATACCATCGCCTGCCCCGATAACCCCACACAACTCCCGGTCATTCCCGTCGATGAGCCTACGATGACGATGACCTTTCGCGTTAACGACGGGCCTTTCGCCGGCAGAGACGGCAAATACGTTACCAGCAGGCACATCGGCGAACGGCTCGAAAAAGAGCTCCAGCATAACGTCGCCCTCAGAGTCGAACTGGGCAAAACGCCTGATGAATTCAACGTCTCCGGCAGGGGGCTGATGCATCTCGGCATCCTGCTTGAAAATATGCGGCGAGAAGGTTATGAGGTTTGCGTCGGAAAGCCCAGCGTCATTGTTAAAAATATCGACGGCATAAATCATGAGCCGATAGAATTGCTGGCGATTGATTGCCCGATGGATTGTCAAAGCGCAGTTATGAGCTTGCTGGGCGACCGAAGAAGTGAAATGCTCAGGATGGACGCCAAGAGCGGGGCAAGTGGTTTTATTCATATGGAATTTTTGATACCTTCTCGCGGTCTGTTCGGGCTGCACGCTCGGATGTTGAACGCCACACAGGGCAGGGCGGTTATGCACCACACCTTTGAGAGATATGAGCCGATGCGAGGCGCCATACCTCAGCGTAAGGCAGGTGTTATGATTGCCACCGCTACGGGCCAGGTTACCGCGTATGCCCTTGATGCCCTGTATGACCGGGGCCTGTTTTTTGTCGAGCCGGGCGAAACGGTATATGATGGCCAGATCGTCGGCGAACACTGCAAAGACGATGACATACCGGTAAACGTCGCGAAGCTCAAGCAGCTTTCCAACATGCGCACAACCAGCAAGGACGAAGCAGCAAAAATCAGGCCCGCCAGAAAAATGTCGCTTGAGGTCGCGATGGAATACATTCAGGAAGACGAGCTTGTTGAGGTTTGTCCCAGTTCGATACGGATGCGTAAACGCCTGCTCAAAGAATCCGACAGAAGACGCCTTGCCCGTTAGAACGAAGATTAATTTTGATTTCGCAGCCGCCGACAGGGGAGTTACTCTTTTTCGCCGTATAGCCAGTGTTCGTCGGCGAATTCATATTCTATCAGTTCTTCGGGCTTGAAAAACAGAGGGATTTCGTATGCCGCCGATTGTGCGCTGTCGGAGCCGTGAACAAGATTGAAGCCCCTCGAACAGCCCAAATCCCCGCGAATTGTCCCAGGAGCGGCGTCTGGCCCAAATGTGGCGCCGAGCATCTTTCTGGCGATTTCTATGACGCCCTGCGCCTCCCAAACCATCGCCAGCACAGGCGATGAGCAGAGGAATTTTACCAGACCATCATAAAAGGGTTTGCCTTTATGGACTGCGTAGAGACGAACCGCGAGGTCCTTGTCGGGCTTTAAGAATTTCGCCGCGACAAGCTTAAGACCCTTCTTCTCGAATCGGCCTATGATTTCCCCGATAAGATGTCGCTGCACCCCATCCGGCTTAATTATAATAAGCGTTTTGTCCGACATTTATATGGTTTCGTTCAAACCGGCTAAACAGACCCGTTACATGCCTTTGGGGATGATATAAATCTCTACGCGCCTGTTTTGCGGGTTGCCCTTCTTGTCTGGCTCGTTCGGCACAATAGGCCTGTGTTCGCCAAACCCCCTGATACTCGCGCGTTCAGACGCAATGCCGTTGCCCGTCATAACATCCAATATCGATATTGCCCTGTGCGCCGACAGATACCAGTTGGAGGGATGCTTTGCCTTTGTCTCGGGCTTTAAAATCGGCAGGTCGTCGGTGTGACCTGCTATTATGATGTCGAACTCCTTGGCCTGGTCCGTATTGAGAATCCCGCATAATGCCTTGACTGCTTCCATAGCGGTCGGTGCCACCTCGTCGCTGCCTTTTTCAAAGAGCAAATCGCTCTTGAATTTTACAATGCCCCTCGCCGCGTCGAAGCTCACCAGGTCGCTTCCCTTTGCCCAGTCCTCGAGCATCGAGCTTAGCTCCGCCGGCAGTTGCGTCGCGCCGAGCAGTTGCTTTTGCATCGCCTCAATCAATGCCTTCTTTTTGGCAATCTCGTTTTCGAGTGCCGCGACTTTTTGCTGCAGCGCGTTCATTTCGATACTGCCCTTGTCGCTCAAGGCCTCGACCTGTCTTTTGGCCTGGTCAAGCGCCAATGTTGCCGTCTGGAGCTGGCTTTCGAGTTCCTTTATGCGTCTTTCCTGTGAGGCGTTCTGCAGCTTGAGGTCCTTGAACTGCTGCTCAGAAACGCAGCCGCTGGTAATTATCATTGCCGCACATACAAAACTGATTACTGAAACTGTGGCGAGTCGCATCTTTACATCCTTTCAAGCGAGTCTAACTTACAATCCTTTTTCTCCGCCTTCCGTGTGGCGGATTTATCATCTCCCGACCTGCCGGGACTTTAATACGACCAATAAAACCGTTTTCACCCCATTCGTCAAGGGCAAAATTCCAAAATCTTACCTCTTATATTTAGCCCTGCCACTCTCGGCATTGCCGAAGGCAATGACGGATGGCAGGGTTTTCCGGGGGTTATGTTGTGTTCTCCTGCGATTTAATGACGGCGTAGCGGAATTTAGCTGATGCGCTGCGGGGATTCGACATAATTTCTTTGATTCGCGGCACGATTGGGTTTTTGGACGCCGATTGATATATGCCGCTGCGAACATTGTCACGAAACCATCGCTTGACAATGCGGTCTTCGCCGCTGTGAAAACTTATAATGCCGATTCGGCCGCCCGGACGCAGACAGTAATGGGCGATTCTTAAAAGCTCCTTTAACGAACCGAGTTCGTCATTGACTAATATGCGTAGCGCCTGGAATGTGCGGGCGGCAGGGTGCAGCTTGCCGAATTTGGCGAGATTTTGCTGCCTCCACGTCTTTGGGGTCAGACCCTTAACGCTGAAAATTATCCGGATGAGTTGCTCGGTCTGCGTAATCGGCTGCACTGCTCGCTGGGCAACAATAAACTGCGCTATTTTCTTATGGTCCGGCTCATCCGCCAGTTCCCAAAATGCCTCCGACAGCTCTTCTTCGGAAAGTTTATTGAGCAAATCCGCCCCCGTCTGCTTTAGCCGGTCGTCCATACGCATATCGAGGGGCCCTTTATGTTTGTAGCTCATCCCGCGGTCGGGATTGTCTATCTGCATGCTCGAAACGCCCAGGTCGGCGAAAATTATATCGCAGCCGGCGAGATTTTCTTTTTTCAGGACGTTGGCAATGCCTGCAAAATTGCTGTGATAAAAACTGATTGGCGCATTGTCTTTGCTTAGCCGATGGCGGGTGCGTTCGAGTTCCGCGTTATCCACGTCCATCGCAATCAGTTTTCCCGTTGGCCCGATATGTTTGAGGAATTCGGATGCGTGCCCGCCGTAGCCCACGGTGCAGTCAACTACGATTTCTCCCGGCTTGGGCCTCAGGCAGCCCATAACCTCCTCCGTCAGGACGGGAATATGACTGCCTGCCGGCGTTTTGCCTTTTGCTCGCAGATGCTCTTTTATCTGCGGATAGGCCGAAAGATTGTGTTCCTTGTATTTTTGATGAAAATTCTTCGGGTGCGTCCCGCTGTATCTGCGTCGCCTCTGGTGCTTGGCCGGCTGTTGCTCGTTGTTACCCTGCTGCTCAAACGCGCTCATATCTATTGCCTGGTTTCGTATTTTTTGTTGTCAGAACCAGTTCGTCGAAATTCCCAACTATCCTGCCTTCTCGCGCCAAATACTATTTATATGTTCTATGGAATCGGCGGGTAAGCTCCAATAAACGGCTCACCGGTTTTGGGCTGCCCAAGAAGCCTGCTGATTTCAGAGGGAAGCGGGGCGGCCGTTTTGGAGCCGGGGAACGCCTGCAGCAACTGGTAATTGTGGTAACTGCCCGGTTCAGCGCTCTTGAATAAAGGCCCGTTATAATCGGCGAGATAGTGACTATGTGCGGAAAATTCCGGATGCAGTTTTCGCAAATCCTCAAGCGAGGCGAGAGGCACCTGGCATCTGCTGCCCCCGGCCGGACTCCAGAAAATCAATGGTGAAGACGCCGTTTTCGAGCGTCGCACATACGCGTTATAATCGAGCTGTTTGACCTGCGGCTTGCTGAGCCGTTCGCACAGCGAGGGCGTCTGCGAAAAAGCCAGAAGGGGCCTGTTGAAATTTTCGTCCCCCGTAAGCAGGTTATTTACAAATACGTGTCCTTCCCGTTCGTTGACATCGGGGCCGGTGCTGGGGTGCCAGCCGAAGCGGTCGCCGACCGCGCTTCTGTCCGTGCGTCCGATACAGGCGACGCTGTTTACGAATGTGTTCTGGCAGATTTGAACGTTCGAGCTGTTGAGCACGAAAACCCCGTGGTCGCAGTTTACAAATACGTTGCCGGCGCAAATCGCTCCTTTTGAGATTTCGAAGAAGAACCCGTTATCGCTTGGCCAGAACCGCTCGCTGGAGAACGGGGTATTGATGCTGCCCACGCCCTCGACCCAGTTGTCGATGAATCGCCCGTCAACGTTGCCTACGTCATACCAGATGCCGTTCGAATTGGCTAAGTCGGTGACAAGGTTGTCCCTGCACGTTACACGGTGGCATTGATTGAATATCTTCACCCCCGCAGGAAAGTATCCTGTGATGTCCTCGATGTTGTTGCGTCTGAAGATGTTTCCTTCCAGCAGGACGTCGGACGAGCTAATGACGTAAATCCCTTCGGTGCTCGTATCACTCACTAAACAATGCCGCAGTGTTAGCTTGTCACCCCTCAGGTAAGCCGCGACGCGGGAACAGAAAGAAATGGTGCAGTTTTCAAAAGTCGTCCCCACCACGTCCTTTCCATATTTGGACTCGTCGGACAGCCCCTCCGGCTCCGTTCCCTCAATTTCAATCGCGCGGTAGGCGTACTGGGTGAACGTGATTCCCCGAATCACCGGCCCTTTGTGGTCCGAGGTCTTGCCGTGACATTTCCCGGTTGTCCGCGTAAGAGCGCTGTCGTAAGCGGTGATTTCCACTAATCGGTTTGTCGGGTCAGTGCTGATAAAAACTGTCCTGTCGTTATAGTCGATGAAATAAGAATTGGCGTCAACGTCTCCTTCCGAGCCGGCCGATTGCAAAAATTTGCCGTCCACGAACACCATATCATTGTTAAAGCGGTGCAGCGGAGTTCTTTTGTTGCTTGCCGGCTGCCACCAGTCCGCGGGCTTTGCGGGAAACAAACGAGTCCACGACGTTTTCCATAATCCGTTGCTTTGACGCTCCCACTTGTCCGCTACCTTGGTTCCCTTCACAACGGGCTGCTCGTCCGCGTAGGGCTGTATAGTGATTCCTTGGTTCAATTGCAGGCCGCCGGTTCTATAAGTGCCGCCTCGCATCACGATTGCGTCGCCGGTTACTACCCGCTCTATGGCCGAGCCCAGTGTGGTTGGTCTGGTGAGCGTTTCTCCCGATTCCATTGCGTTTCCATCGGGCGATACGTAGTAAATTTTATTCGCGTCTTTTGGCAAATCGTATTTTTGCTGGATAGGCCCGTAAGGTCCCCCGGATGGTGCCGCTGTTACTGGCAATGCGTAAAAGGTTACCAGCAGAACAACGCATCCGGCGATAAACAAGGCGGAGACGGGCTGATACCATTTTTCTGTTTGAGTTGACTTCATTTCATTTCCCTTCCAAGTAGGTAAAGGTTAATCAAAGAACCCCTCAACCGCTTCTGGTTCAGGGCTGGTTTCTGATTAAGTATCAAATCTTTTATGAAAAATCAAGACCGTTGCCCGTTGTCAACCAGCTCATTAAAATAACTCGGCATTTTGGTTTCAAAAGTCATCTGCCTGCCGGTGGTCGGGTGTTTGAAGGAAATCGATTTGGAATGAAGAGCTAATCGCCTGAACGCCTCCTTGTGTTTTCCGTATTTGCGGTCGCCCACGACCGGGTGTCCCTTATCAGCCAGATGCACGCGTATCTGGTTCTTCCTGCCTGTCAAAAGATTTATCTCCAGCAAACTGAACTGCCTGCTCTCTCTAAGCACCTTATAAGCGGTATGTGCCAGTTTGCCTTTTGTGGTGTCCGTTGTGGAATATACGACATAGGCCTTGTTCTCAGCTAAGTATGAGCTAATCACGTCCTCTTTTTTGGCCAACTGCCCGTAAACTACCGCGACGTATTTCTTTTCCGTGTCTTTCCACTGCGTTTGCAGCCGGAATTTCGTTTCTTCGTTTTTTGCGAATACCAGCACGCCGGACGTGGACTGGTCCAGCCGATGAACAATGAAAATCCGGCTTCGCGATTTTGAATAGCCCTTGCGGACATAATCGGTCAGCTTGTAGTAAGCCGTATTCGTTTTATTGTTTGCCGTCCCCACGGTCAGCAATCCCGCTGGCTTATCTACCACAAGGATATCCTTGTCTTCGTAGAGTATTTCCAGCCCTCTCGGCTGATGTCTTTTCTTCGGCATGGTGAGTATCTTACCATCACGTGATTGTCTCGAATATGCAATATTAAAAAATATGCTGTCTCAGGATTACCGAAGTGGCTTCAATAACAAGTGTTATGAACTTCATTGAATTTCTTTGTAATTGCACCTAATGGGCGCTACGGTTCAGTGGCCACGGCAAAACCGCTGTTCACTGGTTTAGTTTGCTATGTACAAGTTACTGCATAACTTATTGGGCGCATCTTCCATCGGCCTGACTCAACGAGACCAAATGGGTCTTGTATCGTTATAATTTTAAAATTGCTGTTACAGTTAAGGACTCTATATATCCAATAAGATTTACGTAGCTCTTTTGCGACGGTATATTCGTTATCCGTAATATAGAAACTGTTGTTCTCTGTTTTGCTCGATTTAACTTCGATAAATATTTTATTGCCAAGTTCGTCGAAGGACATAATATCATATCCCTCGCTTGTAGATTCTAAAGCGACATGTCTAATTTGGTCTGCCAAATCCTTTCTGCCAAGGGATGCCAACCTTTTATTTTCATGATCCATGACTAGTAATTCGCCTTTGTCACCTATAATTTTATTTTCCTCAACAATTCTATCGTACGATTTCTTATCGATTTTTGATTTACGTGCCATTTCGGAGGTCAGGATTTGCCCAGATTCAATAATCGACTGGTGATCAGATTCGTTAAATCCAACCAGCTTAAATAACCCCTTTGACAATTCTTCAAAATGCTGTTCGTTTCGATATTTTATATGGCCAGGGCAATGTACTTGAATAACTTGTTGTATCGTATTTCGATAACTACGCCACCCCCCAAGCTGATATGTTTTGGGTAATATATTACCTCTTGAAGATATTATGTAGTCTTGAATTTGTTTTGATTTAGCTGTCCCTCCAAGAGCTTTAAAGGCTTCAATTACTTCATTAATTTTAACTGGTTCATTGAACATTATTAATTCTCTCTAGATTTGCAGCACCTAACATTCCAAATACAATTGCGTCACCCATGTAAGTTTGTTTCCCAATTCTACCGACATTCGCGGTGAGTTTTCAACAAGATTTATCCGCCTCCCGTTCGCGGAAGGGATGCCTCACGGCAAAGGGATGCCAAACAGCAGGGGGCAGCGTTCAGCGGCCGGTCATTTGCTCCAGCTTTTCGGGATACCGAGCCCCTTGCACTTTGATCTTTGACGAGGCGCTATCGATTTCACGGAGATCGTCCGGCGTGAGTTCAATTGAGGCCGCCCCGATGTTCTCGTCGAGGCGTGCCAGTTTCGTAGTGCCCGGAATTGGAACGATCCAAGGCTTCTGGGCAAGCAGCCAGGCGAGCGCTATCTGAGCAGGGGTTGCCTTCTTACGTTCCCCGATCTTTCCAAGCAGATCAACCAGGGCCTGATTCGCTTTGCGAGCCTCCGGTGTAAAGCGAGGGAGGGTGTTGCGGAAATCGGTACTATCGAACTTAGTATTTTCATTGATCTTGCCCGTGAGAAAACCCTTGCCCAGAGGGCTATAGGTAACGAAACCGATCCCGAGTTCTTCGAGAGTCGATATCACTTCCTTCTCGGGCGTTCTCGTCCAAAGCGAGTATTCGCTCTGGAGAGCCGTGAGTGGCTGAACCGCATGAGCGCGACGGATCGTTTGCACGCCTGCTTCAGAAAGGCCGAAGTGCTTGACCTTGCCTTCCTGGATCAGGTCCTTCACCGCTCCCGCCACGTCTTCAATTGGCACATTCGGGTCAACCCGATGCTGATAGAGCAGGTCGATTGTCTGGACCTTGAGTCGCTTGAGCGAGCCCTCGACGGCCTGCTTGATGTGCTCTGGCCGACTGTTCAGACCTGGTGAACCCTTCATCCCGCGGGGATCGAAATTTGGATTGAGATCGAATCCGAACTTGGTGGCGATCACCACTTGCTTGCGGAAGGAGGCAAGGGCTTCGCCTACAAGTTCTTCGTTTATGAACGGGCCATAGACTTCGGCGGTGTCGAAGAATGTGACGCCCCGTTCCACGGCCGCCCGGAGAAGAGCGGTCATCTCCTGCTTGTCTTTGGGCGGACCGTAGGAAAAGCTCATCCCCATGCAGCCGAGCCCGATAGCCGAGACTTCCAGTCCGCTTTTTCCCAATTTACGTTTTTGCATTGTTTATCCTTTCCAAATTTATTTTTACTTTATTTTCTGATTCTACCGACATTCGCGGTGAGTTTCCAACAAGATTTATCCGCCAGTCAGTGTGGCGGATTTCCCCGCCTTTGGTGGAATCCGAACTACGCTATACGTTTGACGATACGAGCCGCGTAACCGCAACCGTTTAACACAACCTCTGCGGTCTCAGCGGCCTCCGCGGTAAAACCTTTTGTGCCTTGTCTGCCGCGTGATGCAGCCACTTGACATATTCAGGTGAGAAAGGTAATCTATCGGCAAGTGTGACGATAACAACTTTAGTAAATTTTTATTGGGAGGTTGCTGAAATGGTTAAGTATTTGTGTTCCTGCCTGCTTTTAAGTTTGTTTGTGTCATTTGCGCCGGCGTTCGGCGATACCAACCTGCTGAAAAATCCCGGCTTTGAAAACGGCACCGAGGGATGGTCGGACAGGGGGTGTCAGATTGAGGCGGTAACAACGCCGGTCCACAGCGGCGCAAAAAGCGTAAAGGTGTCCGGTAGGACTGCGGAGTGGCAGGGGATAAAACAGTCCCTGCTGGGTAAAGTAACGAATGGACAGACATATAAGGTTTCAGCGTGGGTTCGGCTGGAAAACTCAGAAGCCGATACCGTAACGATATCCATCGAACAGGCCGATGACAACGGGACCAAATATAAGAATGTTATCAAGGAAGCGTTGAGTAATACTGAATGGATCGAACTTTCGGGAGAGTTCAAACTTGACGCCACCGGGACACTGAAAACATTAGACATTTACTTCGAAGGCCCGTTGGCGGGCGTCAATTTCTTTGTTGACGATGTTGTCGTATCTGGTCCGGACGCGGCTAAGGTCGCGCAGGCCGACCCGAATGCGGCTAAAGCTGAACCGAATAACGTCAAAGAACCAAATGACGTCAAGAAGAAAGGCGCCAAGTAGGCCTTATCAAGGTCGAAAAATTTCTTAACGCCGGGTAGATGGGGCAAAATAAAAGCCCCCCGATAAAAATCGGAGGGCTTGAAAAATCAAACCACGAACTGACTACTTGCCTTTTTTCTCTTTCACTGGTTTAGGCGGTTTTTCCTTTTTGACCTTCGGCGGTTTTGGCGGTTTCGGCACTTTTGGTTTCTTCTCGCCGCCCATTGTTGCTCCGACAGCCAGAATGAGGAGCGACGCGACCGCCAGCCCGATAACGATATACCAGATGAAGCCCTGCGACATTTTCAAAATCGCCGGGTTCAAATTGCTGAATCCCGCGATCGCCACCATCGCGGTATAAATGACCGCGGCAAGGGGTATAAACAGCATAACGCCCAGCGCGTTGCTCATTGCGTCCGGCGCCGGCTCGCCATACGCCATAGCCGCTGCTAATGCCGGTGCTTGTGCCTGTGGTTCGGGGAATTGCATCTGGTCTGCTTCAGCAGCTATTTCCATTGCTGAACCTGCCGCCGCTGCTGCTGCCGGCTTTGCCTCAACGGGGGCCTTACCCTCTCCGCCGCCCGTGCCCGGCGTGTAAATCTCATCGAGTATCCCGCCTAATGATGTGTCATCGGCCTGCAGTGACAGGTCCAGAAGACCCGAGCCGCTGCCGAAGGTGTCCAAACTCACGTCTTTTTCGATTTCCTCAAGTGACGCTTCTTTCCCGGGTGATGCCGGTGTTTCGCCGGAACTCTTGAATGTCTCTTCGCTGCCTTCTTTGGCTAATGAATCGGTATCGCCCAGGACCTTAATGCCTTCCTCGACTATCTGCGTATCGGCATCGGTCAGTTGAAGCTCTTTGTCTTCCTTCTCCGGCGTATCAGGCGCCAGCAATATATCTTCGGCCTCGGCTTCCGCGCTCTTTGGTGCAGCAGGTTTTTCGGCTGCCGGCGTTGGCTTGACTCCTGTGAAACTCGTGTCTGACAGCAGTGAATTTACCTCATCCACCTTAAACAGCAGGTTCGGCCCGTCGCGGAACTCGCGCAGCCGACCGCTTTTTACTATCTGCCTTACCTCGTCCTCGGTCTTGCCGAGCTTTGCCGCAACTTCCTGAATTGAATAAAACATACCGGCCATAAGTGTTTATTCTCCAACTTTCGGAGGAGTCCGAAAAGTGTTTGTTGTGCATCCGTGCGTTTTGCCAGATTCACGCGACTTGTGGATTTCTATTTGCTATCCGCTGCCCGCTATCCGCTGTTTCTATCATTATAACCCTTTTGCGGGCCAATTGCAAGCCATTTTCGGGTGAAAAACAGCCGCAGGCGGGGCGAGAAAAGCGATTATTAACGAAAGACGGGGCTCGGATTTTCCCCGTTTCTCTATTTGTTGACGCGCGGTCTTAAAACCCTATAATGCCTAAAGGCAAATATTAAGGCCTTAGCAGATGGAGCGTTAGTAAATATAGAAAGGAATAGGTTTGTGACCAAATCAACATCAGCAACAATAGAACCTCCTCAAATGAAATTACCGGCAGCAATTCTTGAAGGAAGCAAGTTCTCGGGCAAAAAGCTGGCGATTGGGAATAAGCGAACATGCCAATGTGGTCCCACTCATATAAATTGCATGACTGCAAAAGAATGGATGAAAAGCCAATTGGGTGTTTGGCAGTTTTACTACGAGGGCAGAGATATAAGAGATAAAACGCTTCATCCCGCTACATTTCCAATTTCACTTGCAAAAAAAATAATTGAGCTTTTCACTCATCAGGGCGAATTAGTTCTCGACCCATTTGTCGGAAGCGGCACAACGTTAATTGCGGCTAATGACCTGAATAGGAACTGCGTAGGGTTCGATCTCCAATCCTCGTACATTGAACTTTGCAGTAGAAGACTATCTCAAGCCAATATGTTTAACGAAACCCAGCAGATCGCAGTTCAAGATGATGCAAGGAATATACCAGCACACCTCAATAAAGACTCCGTTTCGTTAATTTGGACATCTCCGCCATACGCTAATTTGCTTAATCGTAAGAGAAAAAATAAATCGAGGCGCGATAGGGATAATGGCCAGCTTAACAAGATTGAGCAATATTCCCAAGATCCTAAAGATTTGGGAACATTAGCCCTAGAAGAATATTCTCAAGCAATGGGTGATATATATGAAGGGCTGCTTCCTCTACTTCGCCCAAAGGGACATTGTGTTATTAACGTCCCTGATATGTGGTGGGAAAATTCACGGATAACGATACACGTTTCTTTAATTGAAGAACTCAGGCGACGCGGATACGAGCTACGAAATGTTATCATTTGGGATAGAACCAATATCGTGAACCAGATAGGCATATTCGGCTGGCCGAGCAATTATATAACTATGGGTGTTACGTTCGAGTACTTATTGGATTTTTGGCGGCCGCCCGTGGGATAAGTATGAAAATATTTTCAAAACAGGAATTAATTAATGCTATTCGAGAAATTTCGAAAACTGGATGGCTCAAGAGTGTTAAGGATACAATAGATGCGAGAAATGATGGTGCGGTTGGAAATACGTTAGAAGATTTGCTTGGTATTGAAGAAAATAATCTTCCGATCCCAAATGCCTCAGAGTGGGAGTTAAAAGGTCAGCGTAAAAACACTTCATCGCTCATAACATTTAAACATACGGAACCTTCACCTCAGGCGTTAAAATTTGTCCCCAAAATCTTGCTGCCTAAATATGGATGGAAACACAAATTGGCGGGAAGTAAACATCCAATTTCAGAAATGAGCTTTAGGTCTACAACCTATGGTACGAGGTATAATAAACGTGGTTTTAAAATAAATATCAATAGGAGTGATAGAAAAATAATATTTGTTTTCGAACCTAATGAATCCGATAAATCAAAGCCCGAAATAATAACGTGGCTGAAACAAGTTGATGAAAGAATAGGTCTTGGTGCTTTAAATCCAGAACCTTACTGGGGTTTCGATGACCTTCGTAATATTATTGGGCAAAAGATGAAAAATTGTTTTTATGTAGTTGCAGACAGTAAAATAGAAAAAGGGCACGAATTTTTTAAATATATTGAATTGTATATCCTTTCAGGTTTTTCCTTCGATAAATTTATAGATGCAATCGAAGATGGTTTTGTTTTAGTTGATTTTGATGCTCGCACTGGACATAATCACGGGACCAAATTCAGGTTAAAACAAGGATATTTTTCAAAAGTATATAATAATGTTGAACGCATTTTCTGATATATTTCAAAGGATTCTATCTTTTACCCCAGCACAGAAATATGAAGTGCTATCGATATTGAAGCAAGCATAGATTCTATTTTTTGGCAGACGGTAGGCCGTAGCAGGATTTTAATATTATTTGAAAATAATCGTCCGCGAAATGATTATCACAAAAAGATTGAAAAGGGATTAAGCTCTGCCACTTCTCCCAGCGTTGTTTCTTTCCAGATAGTCGTCAATTTCCTACCCCCAGAAAACCAGCAATTAAACCACCGACTTTAGCGACTAATGCTGAGCAACCGTTAATTGCAGCGGCGGCTTTTACAGCATCCCAAGCAGACATAATAATACTTCTGTTTGGTTGGGTCTTAGCAAGCTGCGACTCAATCGTATCGATGTCAGCAACGAAGCTCATTTTCTGATCCTCCGAAACTTCAGATTGCGTGATAGCTTTTCGGAGTTCAACCAAGGCTTGGCCTAAATCGCTATACTGAGCGTTAACTTGATTTCCATCGCCCAAGGTAATAATATTGTGTCCGGTAGCATGAATATTTATTCCTTCAAATTTCGGCATTGTAAATTCTCCTGGTCCTTCGATCTTATCAATACCAGCCGCTGTAATCTGATAATAGTTAGTTGTTGACGGAATTATTGTCCCGCCCCTAGCGCGAATTTGCTTTTCTACCTTTTTTTCTTCTACCCAACCTTGGCTGAGTAGGTATGTCAAATTACTTTGGACTTCTTGTTGGTTCAGACTATGTTGCGATTTAAGTTCTGCCTTGATATCGCTGATTTTAACGGCCGAACCCTTCTTGCCCATGCTGCTCGTCGCGTTTTTGTTACGATCATAGAAGTATTGTAACATAAGGCGTCGAATTTCATTGTTCGGGCGTATTGGCGGGGTCAATTTTGACTTAGCCATATCTTAATCCCTCTATAATGTTTCTTGTCGCCTTATTCATCTTTGCCAATTCCATTTGAAGGACGGTGCTGTTGCTGATTGATTTATCGATGTTGATAAGTATCTGCGGGCCGAATGAATTGCCGTCCATTTTCACGGGGTGTTTTGCCATAACTATCCTTGTTAAGCATATCTATAAAACTACACCTCTATTATCCACCAACATGCGGGAAGTGTCAAGGGTACGCGTCGCCAACTAAACTACCCAGTTTTACAATTAATTCCGCTAATATATCGAACTCAAAAAAGGGCTTCAAAAACTATCAAAATGCGCGCATTTTGGCTCACTTTTTGTCAAAACGACCTCACTTTTATCAATTTGACCCCAATTTGGACCACTTTTTGAGTGCTTTTTGAGATGAAAATTTTTTTTCACCCTACCCTATTCTGTCCATCTTACCCATATTCGTTAATCTGGGCTATCTGTAACGTTTATCCGTAGATTTCTTCCCAAAGTTTTTTACGAAAATCCTAAAATCATAAGTTCCCACTTATACTATTTTTGAACTTGTCCGCCCGTGGCGGATTTGGCGATTTTTATGACTACAAAATTTTATCGGCGGTGGTTTTTTTGAGGTAATTGACTTCGGCGGGGGTAAGGAGACGGAATCTGCCAATTCCGAGGCCGTGGTCGGTGATTTTGCCGATGCGCGTTCGCTTGAGAGATTGGACGGGCAATCCGACGCGAGCCAACATTCTTTTGACCTCTCGGTTAAGCCGTTCGGCAACACTGATTTCGACGAGCGAGCGTTTATGCCCTCGTTTGAGTATTTTGACGGCGGCGCGAGAGGTTTTGCCCTCGGCAAGCCAGATACCCTTATTAAGTTTTTCGACGTGTTCGCCCTCGATTCGGCCCTTCACCTCGGCGATATATGTCCGGGTCAGTCCATATCGGGGGTGCGTCAGGCGGTTGACCAGTTCGTTATCGTTGGTGAGGATAATCAGTCCTGTGGTATCGATGTCGAGCCGGCCAACGCAAAGGATTCGCCGGCGGGTGGGGATGAGGTCGATTGCCTTGGTTCTGCCCTGGGGGTCAAAATTGGTGCAAATCACGCCCTGGGGCTTATTGAGGAGGAAATAAATCTTTGGCTGGGGCTTAATTCGTTTGCCGGCGACAATGATTGTGTCTTTGTCGAGGTCCGCGAAGGCGGGGATGGTATCGACGACTTTGCCGTTGACCGAGACGAGTCCTTCGAGGATGAGTTCCTCGCATTTTCGGCGTGACGCGACGCCAGAGGCCGATAATATCTTTTGTAATCGCTCCATAGCCATAGTTACTACTCCGAATCGCCGGGGTCGGCAACTTCGCCCAGATTGACAGTTCGACAAGCTCACTGCTGGCGGCAAGGGCGTTTTTTAGTTGACTTTAGGTAACTTTCAGACGATAATATAATGCTTACAGGCCTTGAAAACCAAGGTTTTTTACTAATTCTGAGGAGTAGTTGTTATGCCAATCGGCAAAAAGAGCACAGACAGTACCCTTTACGCATTAATAGCATTTGTGGCGCTGTTTATTATAGCGGCTACGGCGGGGGTAATCTACTATCTGAAGTTCGAGGAGCAGCGAGGTCTTGCCGACACGGCGCAGAAACGGCTGGGCGAGTTTGCCAGTCCGGCTGAGGTTCAAAAGATAGGCGCTCTTGTTGGTGCAGAGCAATCGGGCAAGAGCCGGCTGAAGGTGACGCTGGATTACTTAGACCAGACATTATCGTTGATTGTGCCGGGCGTTCCGAGCGAGACATCAGCCGAAGTCAAGGTCAACGAGGCGACCACGAAGGTCAGAGAGATGCTTGCCGGGATTGACAAACAATATTCCGAGTTGAACGACATTGATGCGAATTCGGCGTTGCTGCAGGTAACGGAAAAACTGACAGCCGCATTGCAGAGCGCCAGTACAGCCGAGAAGGCCGCAAGGGGACAGCTTGAGGAACTGCAAAACAAGTTCGACGACGCGACGAAGGCGAGCATGGAAAAAGAACAGGCGCTGCTGGCTGAAAAGGAAAAGTTTGAGCAGCAGTTCGAGAAGGTTCGGAGTGGGTACGATGAGCTGAAGGGATTGCTTGAGAAGAAGACCGATGAGCAGGTCAAGGACTTGTACGGCAAGCTCGACCAGGAAAGAACCGGCCGGGAAGAAACGAACAAGCAACTGCTGAAAAGCCAGGCGGAGCTGCAAACTGCGCAGGACCGGATTCAGAAGATATTAAAGGAAGACGTGTGGCCCATTAAGCCGCCGCCGGATAAAGAGGTAAAGGCGTTTGAGCCGGATGGCAAGGTAATTCTGGTCGATGACCAGGCGAAGACGGTGCAAATCAATCTTGGCGGTAATGACCATATTTACCAGGGGCTGACGTTCGCGGTTTACGACAGAGGCCAGCCGATTCCGAGAGACGGCAAAGGAAAGGCGGAGATAGAGGTTTACAGCGTCGGTGACAGTTTTTCCGGGGCGAGGATTATTCGTTCCGACAAGAAAAACCCCGTTGTAGCTGACGATATAATTGCGAATCTTATCTGGTCACCAACGAAGGCGAATACTTTTGTGGTCGCGGGCGATTTCGACCTCAATGGCGACGGTGTCCCTGATGACGAAGCTGTCGCGAAGATACGAAGATTAGTGGAGAAGTGGGGGGGCAAGGTTGCTGATTCAGTGACTGTGAATACGGATTACGTGATTTTGGGGACACCGCCTGAAGTGCCGACGAAGCCGACAACGCAGGAGACGGAAAGATACCCCAATGCGATGGAGAAGTATGAGCGTACCTTGCAGCAGGCGGCCAAATATAAGGAGATTCAGAGCCAGGCGCAGGCGCTGTCGATACCGATACTCAACGCGGACAGATTCCTGTATTTCATCGGGTACAAGACGCAGGCAGGTAATCCTGGGGCGTTTTGAACCACAGATTACGCAGATTAAAGTAACAGGTTAAGCCATTATTCCTGCGGTGACGGGCAGTTGGGTTCGACGCCAATCGAGGCGATGAATATATCGCCTGTATATGGTCTGGCGTCTTCGAAAGCAAATCCTTTTTTGACGGCGACGAAGGTAACGGTGCAGTTGGCTTTTATCGCTGCGCCGAGCGGCTGACCGGTATCGCAATCCAGCCCCGATGGTATATCAGCCGAGAGAATGGGACAGCCAAGCTCATTTATGCTTTCAATAAGCTGTTTGTATTCATCCCGCAGTGTCCCGGTCAGTCCCGTTCCGAAAATGGCGTCGATAATCATATTGGCTTCGTTGGTGAGTTTGGTAACGCGGGCGTCGATTATTTCAGTGCCTTCCATATCCAGCCGTTCAATTTTTAGGCCGAGGCCGATGAGTACGTCGAGATTGACCCTGGCGTCGTTTCTGATTTTAGCGATGTTGCCGCAAACTACGACTGTTACGGCGATGTCGGCGTTGAGGAGATGTCTTGCGATGACGAAGCCGTCGCCGCCATTGTTGCCGGTTCCGCAGAAAATGCAGACCTTCGGCTTTTTAATTTTAGACAGTGTTTCGATGATAAACTGGGCGCAACTTCGGCCCGCGTTTTCCATCAGCACGATGCCCGGGACGCCAAGCTCGTTGATTGTCCAGGCGTCAAAGGCCCGCACCTCGTCTCTGCTCATCAATAAACACTTCTGGTCCGGCTGAAACTTTTTCATAATGAGTATTGATAATCAATCATCAATCATCAATAATCAACAAGAAAATATGAACATACTACTGACGAATGATGACGGGATATTTGCGCCGGGACTGTCGGCGATATACAAGGAGCTTGTGAAAATCGGCGAGGTGGAGGTTGTCGCACCCGCGGTGAGCAAGTCGGGGGCGAGCCACAGTATAACTTTCAACCGGCCGGTGGTTTGCAGCAAGGTCGATGTGAACGGTCTTTTTTCAGGTTACAGCATCGAGGGGTCGCCGGCGGACTGTGTGAAGCTTGCGGCGATGCAATTATGCAAACGTCCGATTGAGCTTTTAGTGGCGGGGATAAATAACGGCGCAAACGCGGGGATAAACATTTATTATTCCGGGACTGTTGCGGCGGCTATGGAAGGGGTGCTGCTTGGTATACCGTCGGTGGCGACGAGTTTGGCGGCGGAGGAGAAAATGGATTACGACACCGCTGCTGGGTATTGTATGCACATTCTGAAAAAACTTATGCCCGTGAAGCCGGGCGCGCTGGTCAATATAAATATACCGCTGCTTTCGGCGGGGAAACCCCGTGGGATTAAGGTTGTGCCCCAGTCGAACAAGGCGTTCGATGAATATTATGAGCCGCAGATTGACGGGAAAGGGCAGACGGTTTATCAGCTCGCGGGCGGGCCTGGGCCATTTGACGACCCTTTGACGGATATGATGGCCCTGATGGAAGGGTACATAAGCGTTACGGCTTTGGCGCCGGACGTTACCGATTACGACAGGACCAAACAAATACGAAAATCGCTTGCGAAGCTGGAACTGCCGGAATAATTGAGATATTGGCCGAAGGTGAGCCAATGATGAACATATTTGAACAGCCGTGGCTGCTGCTGATTGTGGCGGGTGTGGTTTTCCTGGTGGTGGCGTTTTTTCGCGATTTGCTGCCTGCGAGGCGGGGATGGTTGTTCTGGTTGCTGCCTGTAGTTATCGCGATAGCGGCTTTTGGAATTGATTATTTAGTACAAACCGACAAGGAGAAGATAGAGGCGGTCCTTGCCAAAGCGCGCAGGGCGGTCGAGGGGGAAGACATTCGAGCATTGGCGTCGTTGATTTCGAACGATTACCACGACTCGATTCACCCATCCAAACAGGCATTGCTGAATCATTTCGGGGAGCGGCTTTCGGAACCAGTGATTGAAGAGATTGTGCCTGCGATAGTGTCGCTGGATATAAAGCCGCCTGATGCGAAGGTCGTGTTTACCGCGCGGGTTATGTTTGACCCCAAGGGGCCTGTTTACGAATACAGAAAGATGATGCTTTTTAAGTTGCAGGCGGATTTGAAAAGGGAAGGGGGCGAATGGTTTTTCAGTCGGACGGAGATTCTCACAATTGATTTACAGCCCGCCGGCTGGAAAAACACGCAAGGCGGTATCGACTAATCTGCACGTTGAGACGGGAAGCGTCCCATAATCCGGCAAATTAAGCAGGTTAAGTGAGCGTCTGTTTTGGCCGATAGCATCATCGCAGGAGGTCAGTAAGGATTTAACGATGTTTAGCACAGCAAAAACAGGCAAGTTGGCGATTAAACCGCAGCTTATTGCGATTCGCTGGTATCCGAGCAGTCGGTGTTTCGGCAGCGCCAAGCGTCACAAATCCAGGCCTAATCTTATGCCTCCTCTTATGGTCCGCAAGCCCGAGTGGCGCCGCTAAAAAATTCACACAGCGCATTCTCACCTCAAAACTCAGAATTCAAAACCAAAAACTTAAAACTCTTAATCCCATTCCGTGGTAAAATAGTTGCTATGAATCTCGGCAATAAATTTCCGTGGTATTCGGCTGGGTTGCACTTTGAGTGCCTGCAGTGCGGGCGTTGCTGCGCCGGGCCGGAGGGGGGGTACATCTGGGTCAGCAGGCCGGAAATCCGGCTGATTGCGGATTGCCTGAAAATGCCGGTGAAAGAACTGAAACAAAAGTTTCTCAAACGCGTGGGTTTGCGGATGACGATTGTCGAGGACCCGCACACGCGGGATTGCGTATTCCTGCAGCAAACCAGTCAGGGCAGAGGGTGCGCTATTTATGAGGTCCGGCCTGCGCAGTGCAGGAACTGGCCTTTCTGGGAGCGCAATTTAGTCAGCCCGGGTACATGGAATTCGACCGGCCGGAAGTGCCCGGGGATAAATCGCGGCCAGTTTTACAGCCCCGAACAGATACGAGATAAAAAGAAAAACAAGAAATGGTGGCGCAGTGGCAAGACATAAAAAAATTATCGAGCGGGTGAGCGAAATTTATAAATGGATTGAGGAGCAACGATTCGCCAATAAGGATATTGCCGGCAGTTGCGAGGTTTGCGGAAAGTGCTGTGATTTTGAGACATACGACCATCGCCTGTACATTACCACGCCTGAGATTTTGTATTTCGTCGAGAAGCTCGGCAGAGCGAATATAAAGCAAATGACAACAACGAGATGTTGTTATCAAGTAGAAGGTAAATGCAGCGTTCACGCTTACCGGTTTTCGGGATGCAGGATTTTCTGCTGTAAAGGTGAAGCGACGTTTCAAAGCGAGCTGACGGAGGCGGCAATTAAAAAATTCAAGGGGCTCTGCGCTGAATTACAGATACCATACCGATATGTTGAATTACCCGCGGCGTTTAAAAATTTTCTCACCACCCGAGAATACCCATAAGCTCCCAACTTTCGCATATAGTTTTTGTCATCGCCATTTGTTATCGTCGAATCTTTGGAGATTGCACCGGTCGTCGAGCACGCCCAGCGTAATGATTGCGAACGTAAAGACCCTTGTGTCGTCTTCGAGATGGCCGCCGATGGCCTCTTTGTCGTCGGAGACGGTTATGTGTGCGTGCACTCGGCCGTCGATGACGTAGCCGCTCACGTTCAGCAGGTCAACTGGTGCGTCTTTTTTAACAAAGACTTGGGTAGTCGGAAAGCTGGAGTTGTTGACGACGTGAAAGTGATACCGTGTCAGGGAGCCGATGCCGTTAAGAATGACGGCGTTTTTGATTTTCTCTTTTTGGATGGCCTCCTTAAGCCCCTCCAGGATGTCTGTACCGTATTTTAGCCGAACGATAACAACTCTGGTGAAATTACCTTCGGTCGTGTGCACAGCCGGGCAGGGCATAAGCGCGTTATTCTGATTTGGTTTGGCCGATTGCGCCGGCTGACATCCGCCTGCCGCCAGCAAAATTAAAAGAACCGGTAGATGAGCAATCTTTTTCATAAACACTTCCTTTTACGGCCAACTTCGCCGAATGGCAATCAAACCGATAATTGTTTTCCCTATTGTGCCGATACCCGCATATAAAATCAATACCCCTTGTCTTGTCCCAGGCAAAAAGGTATAATCACACTCGCCTTTGGCTGGGTGCAAAAGGCATAGAGGTATTAACAAGGAACATTGGACCGAAGTGCTTGGTTGCGTAGCCAAGCGTTTGATATTGGGAAATACCAACTTATTAACAAGGGTTGTATCTCTCATAGTTCATCGGTTTTATGTCTTTGACGGGCTCTTTTAGCGGCCTGTTAGAATAGGGCTGGATAAAAAGGGTATGTGGGACGTTTTTCTGGGGTCCAAAAGGTCGATCGATTGGTGTGTGCAGTTTTGGCCTGTGCTGGTGTTGTCTTTTGTTTGTGCGTTGGTTGCCACATGGTTATGCAAAGTTATTGCGCTTCGGTTCCACATAGTTGACAAACCAGACGACCTCGTCAAAACACATAAAAAACCGGTCGCTTATCTGGGGGGCCTGGGGGTGCTGGCCGGTTTTATTGTCGGTGCACTATGCGGCATTTATCTTATCCGCGGCCAAACTGTCCTGTCGGATGTGATGCGGTGGCTTTTCGGTATTATTGCCGGGGCTACGATAGCCTGTCTTGTCGGTCTTATCGATGACCTGCTGGATATAAGCCCCACAAAGAAAGTGCTCGGCCAGGTCGTCGCTGCGTCAACCCTTTTGTTCGCAGGAATCTGGCCGGACCTAAGTGAGATTGTTAAATCTCTTGGCTGGCAAACGATGTCGGATACCACCGAAATAATGATTGGTATTCCGATTGTTATTTTCTTTGTTCTTGGAGCTACCAATTCGTTGAACCTGTTGGACGGGCTTGATGGTTTGTGCGGGGGAGTAACCGTTATAATCACCGTCGGGATGCTGATTCTTGCAGTCCGTCGTTCCACATACGCCTTCAGCAGCGAGCGGGGCGATGTAGCCAGGGTTATAATTTGCCTTGCACTTGTAGGCGGAGTTTGCGGGTTTCTGCCTTTCAATCGACATCCCGCCAAGATATTTATGGGCGATGCCGGCTCGATGATGCTCGGTTTTGTATCAGCGGCAATTATGATGCTGCTTGCCCGCATAGTCCCTCGCTGGTGGATAGCGTCAGTAGTCGTGTTCGGACTGCCGATATTAGATACAGGAACCGCCTTACTGAGACGGTTTATCAATAAAAGGCCGTTATTTGTCTCGGACCGCGGCCACATTTATGACCAGATGATTGACCGCGGCATACCCTTGAATCGAACAGTCGGTATATGTTATGCGCTCGCCGGGCTTTATGCATTAGCAGGCATTTTAACAAGTATGATTCAAACGAGATACGCCGCCATTGCGTGCGCTGTGATTTTCCTCGTGTCGTTTCTTGTTGTCTGGTGGATGGGTTTTTTGAAAATGGAGGGTCTGCGAGGAGCGATACACAAAAAGGATGATACCGATAAAACACGCTCATAAACCGCATCTTATGCTTTTGTGTTTCGCCGGCTATACGGAAGAAATGCCGCGAAACCACAAAGGCACAAAAATAGTTTTAAGTTGTTAGTGTTTAGTTTTGAGTTGGTCAACTAAAAACCAAAAACTCAAATTAAACTTCGTGTCTTAGGGTTTTGGTGGTTTCTTAGTATTTATCAACCGGCAGATAAATTTTCTGCTGAGGGTCGCGCAGGTTGATGTATTTTACGCCCGACAGGGTTCCGTACTGCTGGTAGTAGGTATAAAGTTTGGCGAGTTTGTCGTCGTCGGGGCTTTCGAGATGCCGCTGCCAGGTTCCGAGTTCCGCCCCCCAGATTATTTGTGTGCCGTCTTTTGTGTACAGGGAGATGTGGGGCTCGCGTTTGTTTTTGCGGCCTTCGAAATTGGCGACGTCGATTCTGTCTATCTGGCGCAGCAGCGGCTTATCGGGACTGACGGCGATATCCATACGCGAGAGGCGATTGAGGACCGCCATAGCCGCGGCGAGGTCGTCACCCTGCCAGACCTTGCCCGGGGTAGGGGGGATTTTGCTAAGCTCAAGGCCCGTTATGTTTATAACGGGCAGATTACCAAGCGGTGAATAATCGAGGACGACCAAATCGGCGTCGATGAAGAATTTATTTTTTTCGGCGGTAACGAGGAGGAGCGGTTTTCGCCAGCGTCCCGTGATGAGTATGCTTTTGTGAGTGGTCTGGACTTTGGCGTCGGCCAGCCAGGGGACGAGCTTAGCGATATTACTCTGGGCGGAGGCGGCGATTTTTTCGTCGTCGTTAGCGCTGTTGTTTGCTTCGGCGGTGGCGGCGGCGTAAATCCTGTTTTTAATTTCTTCGCTGACCCAGTTTGGGACGTCGCCGACCAGCTCAATGGTTCGATTGCCCGACGAGCCGGTGGTTTGCTTTTTTACGTATCCGTCGAGGAACGCAAAGCCCGCCAATACCAGGGCAAAGGCGCATACGAACAATGACGCCTTGACGTAACCTATAACATTTGACTTGCGGGGCATCTTAACGCCGCCTGAGCCGGGTCCGAATATATTAAAGCCAGTTTTTTTCGCAGCCAATTTTATTTCCTCCGGCCGGTTATTTTATGGGCAATAGCGGAATCAGCAAGGGCCAACTCCACAATTTTCAGGCACAGCCGACCCATCGAAAGCCCAATTTTAGCGGCGGCTTTCGGCAAAAGCGAATGGCTCGTCATTCCCGGAATGGTGTTTATTTCGAGCACATAAGGTTTGCCGTCGTCGCCGATAATAAAGTCAACTCTTGCGGCGCCCCTGCATCCAAGCGAATTAAAGCAGGTAATCGCCGATTCCTGTATTTTATCGACCAGAGCGGGGTCATTTATTGAGTCGAAGAGATATTCTGTTTTGTCGCCGATGTATTTGGCGTGATAATCGTAGAAGCCGGCGGGCGGGCGTATTTCGAGGATTGGCAGGGCTTGTTTTCCGAGGATGCTCACGGTAATCTCTCTGCCTTTTATGAAGCTTTCAATCATACAGTCGCCGAACTGGGCGGCGCATTTTTTTGCGGCTGCTACCGCTGATTTGGGGTCATCCGCGATTGATATACCGATAGTGCTGCCTTCGCGCAATGGTTTGACTAAATATTTTAGCCCAAGCTGGCAAATTCGGTTTTCAAGGTCAGCAGGATTAGCCCCCGGCTCGAACAAAATCGAATCAGGCATTGTAACTCCCGCGGCGGTAAATATTTTTTTACTTTCCCATTTGTCGAACGCCAGCCGGCTGGCTAACGGGCCGCTGCCTGTATAGAGGAGGCCTTTTGATTCGAGGATTTCCTGTATTTGGCCGTCTTCGCCGAATGTGCCGTGAAGGGCGATGAAAAACACATCAATTGTTTCGTCGTCGAGGATGTCCATCGCGTCGGGTTTGATGTCCACGGTAACGACATTAGCGCCGGCTTTTTTCAGGGCGTCGGCGACGCATTTGCCGCTTTGGATACTGACTTCGCGTTCCCTGCTTATGCCGCCCATAAGGACGGCCACTTTAAGCTGGTCAGACGACGGTGATGACCCCGGATTTGGAGAAGGATGAGACCGCATTTTTTATTTCCAGATTTCGATCTCAAGCTCCAGCTCGACATTGAACTGCTTTTGGACCTTTTCTTTCACCAGTTCTATCAGCCGCATAACGTCTCGGCTGGTGCAGCCCTTTTGCGCGATGAAAAAGTTGGCGTGTTTTTCGCTTACGACTGCCCCGCCTATTTGCAGGCCTTTTAGTCCCGCTCGGTCAATCATAGCGCCAGCGGACAGTCCTCGCGGGTTTTTGAATATGCAGCCCGAATTTATGGTGTTAAGGGGCTGGCTATTTTTCTTGTAAACCCAGTTTTCCTTAATCGTTTTCGTAATCTGTTCCGGGTCGCCTGCGGTCATATTTATTTTCGCTTCGAGGATGAATTTCGCCGTGATATTTGTCTGGCGGTAATCGAACTGAAGCTCAGGTTTTTTCTTTTCGGAGACCTTGCCGTCGTTATCCATCAGGGTGACGCTTTCGACGACGGTTCCGATGTCGCCGAAGTTTCCGCCTGAGTTCATCCTGACCGCTCCGCCTACCGAGCCGGGAATACCCGTCAGCGGTTCGAGGCCTGAAAGTCCTTTTTTGGCGCAGGTCAACAGCAGCCGGCTAAGTTCGACGCCGGCGCCTGCGATAACCTGTTCTTTGACGAACTTAATCTGCGAGAAGTTGTCGCTTTTGAGCTGGATTACCGCGCCGCGAACGCCTTCATCACTGACGAGCAGGTTCGAGCCGTAGCCGAGGACGTAAATCGGGACTTTATTCTCGTTGCATCGTTTGACGACCAGCGCAAGTTGCTCGGTATCCTGCGGACGGATAAAGTAATCCGCGGGGCCGCCCAGCCCGTACCAGGTTTCTTTCGCCAGTGGATGCTTCGTTTCAACTATTTTTTCCAAGCCACTGAATATATTCATCGCTCACCTTCCAAACGTCGCCTGCGCCCATAGTAACGACCACGTCGCCGGTGCGAACCTGTTTGGTTAAATAATCGCAAATTGCGTCGAAGCCGTCAATAAACATTGCTTCGCTTCCTTTTGCTTTAATTTTATCGACAAGGACCTGGGCGTTCACCTCTTTTTTTGACTGCTGCGAGTCGCGGACGAAGTAAATCTCCGGCACAATGGTAATATCGGCAAGTTTGAAGCTTTCGGCGAAGTCATCTAACAAAAATCGCGTCCTGCTGTATTGATGGGGCTGAAAAACGCACCAAAGGCGCTTGGGCTGGTAATGCTCCTTAATCGCTTTGAGCGACGCCCGAATCTCGGTAGGGTGGTGAGCATAATCGTCGAGAATAGTTACGCCATTGATTTTTGCCTTGAGCATCAGCCGGCGGTCAACGCCCGTGAAGCCGGGCAATAATCGCAGGATTGTATTTGCGGCGATGCCGGCGTTTACGGCTGAGGCGATTACCGCAAGGGCGTTGGCGACGTTATGTTTGCCCGGCACGCTTATATGGGTCGAGCCGAGCAATTCCTTATTATGATAAACGTCGAAGGAGTAAAATCCGTCTTTTTCGACGATGTTGTCGGCGTAAAAATTGTTTTCCTTGCCGAAACCAAAGGTTTCGATTTTTCGGTTGTTTTCGAGCAAGCGGGAATCCAGAAGTATCTGTTTGGTGTTTTTGTCTTCGCCGTTGGCTATGATTACGCCGCTTGTTTTTGTGCCAAGGGCGAAATCGCGGAACGCCTCGACGATTTCGGCTTCGTCTTTGTAGTAGTCAAGGTGGTCGGCCTCTATATTCAGGATGACGGCGATTTGGGGTTTGAGGTTGAGGAAGCTGCGGTCGTATTCGCAGGCCTCGGCGACGAAATGCTGGCCGTTGCCGATGCCCGATGAGCCGGCGAGCTGGGTAACGACTGCCCCGACGACGAAATTCGGCTCAAGGCCCGCCAGTTTGAGGACATAGGCGAGCCAGCCGCTGGTTGTGCTTTTGCCGTGGGTGCCCGATATGGCGATACCCTGATAAAACTGGAACACCTTGCCCAGCATCTCGGCGTATTTATAAACCCTGATGCCTTCCCGCCGGGCGAGCTTTAATTCGGGGTTTTCTTCTTTTATCGCGGCTGAGATTACAACCGCGTCGGCCTGCGGGTCGAGGTTGTGCTCCTTGTGGCCGATTTTTATATCCGCGCCGAACTGGCAGAGGCGGTCGATTGTTTCGCCGGGGTTCTGGTCTGAGCCGGTAACGATTGCCTTATGCTTTAAGAGGAGCATCGCCAGGCCGCTCATACCGATGCCGCCGACGCCTATGAAATGAAACCTTTTGCCCGCAAGTCCGTTAAATCCGTTCGTAACCACTTCCCATCCTCGCTTGTCACGGCGTAGTCCCTTTGGGACGAAGCCGGACCGGCCTTCCTGTATCCCTACATTCGTCCTTAGCATATTTCATCCTTGAAAACCATCACCCTTAAAACCAGCGATTCTAACACGCGGAAAAGAGCAAAGAAAGAAAAAATTGGACGCTGGTTTCGCAGGTTTCGCGGATTTTTAATAACATTAAAACTTATTGTCTTATAAAGGACTTTGTGGTAAAAATTGGAGAGAAACGTACCTTTGCCTGACAACCTTGCCGAACGGAAGATGTCTTTATAAATAATAAGGAAATAAGCATGGCGCCCCCGGTTATTCCGTGTAAGGAATTTTAAAATGAGTCTTTTGAAAGATATTCAGAATGCAGCTATTGATACAAACGCCGATGTTATTGTGTTATTACGTAAATGTAAAGTCTTGGCTGCCCGTCTCGGAAATTCAGAATTCAAAGAATGGATCGAACATGAGCTTAATGGTTACCCATCTAAGGATGAGTTGCCGAAATATAGAATATTAAAAGTTCAGTCTTCTGGCCATTTTAGCGGCCCATTCGGCAGTGGCTACAGAGGTGTCCTAATTCCACCGGGATGTTTGCCAAAAGGATGGAGGGATTTAGCAACTACGGCATATTTAACGGATAGTATTAGCAATTACAATGCTCTTCTTCAGCATGACCCTGATGGAGATGGTAAGTTAATGTCGCATTGGCCAGCAGATTTGCTCCCCCACGTAAAAGTATTTGAGGATACAGTCTGTTACGCTGCTTGGCGTGAAATTCCACGGAATTCAATTGTAAGTATTATAGATACTGTAAAAAACAAGATCCTTGATTTTGTTTTGAAAATTGAAGAAATAAATTCTGAAGCTGGTGATGATTCCTCAGAATCCAAAACCATATCACAAGAAGATATTAAACAAGTATTCAACATTAGTATAATGGGCGACGTTGGCAATTTGGCTACAGGGAGTTCCAATTTCTCACAAAATCAGCATATCGAGATATCAAAAGGCGACCTGAATAGTTTAAAGAGATATCTCTCTTCTAAAGGAATTGCAGATGCTGATATATCAAGTTTGGAAGATGCACTGAATGCAGATGGTCCACAAACATCACCAGATAATTTAGGTGCAAGAGTAGCAACCTGGGTAGGGAAAATGATTACAAAAGCAGCTTCTGGTGCTTGGAAAATAAGCGTCGAAGTTGCTTCTCAATTGCTTACCAAAGCCATATCTAAATATTATGGGTTTTAAAGAAAGCACTTGGGTTTCCAATTTCATAAAGATGGTATAATCATTGTTATGCAAACATATAATTCGCTACGCAAATACACGAGTATGCCGATTCTCTTCGACATGCTAGTTAACAGGAAGATTACGCTTGTTGACCCTGCCTCTTGGGAAGACCGTAATGATGCATTCTTTCTTGAGAGATATCGGGAGAGAAAGAAACTCAAGACCATCCTAGCGATCTGTTTCACGAACAAATTAGAAACCTTTCATCATTGGAAAGTATTTGCTGGATACCCAGGAGGTGTCTGCATACGGTTCAATGCGGATATACTAATGGCCTGTTTCGATCATGTTCCTGGAATAAGACATGGATTAGTAACCTACAGATTGATACGCGATCTGAAGCGCAATGCTCCCACAGAAGATGAATTGCCATTTCTCAAAAGAAAGCAATACGCAGATGAGGCAGAATTCCGAATTCTGTATGAGAACGAAAAGAAGAAATTTAAGGAGAAGCGTTTCGCACTAGATCTTAGATCCATTGAGCGCATCACGCTTGGCCCATGGATTCCCAATTCAGTATGCAAGACGGTCAAAGAAGTGATTCGCAGTATACCTGAGTGTTCCTCAATGGAGATCATCCATACAGGAATAGTGGAGAGCTCGAGTTGGAAAAACATTGCGATAAGCCTGGCATAATCAAGCGTTTGGAGAAAAAATAGGTGGCTGTCTCTAGTTATTCCCAAATGAACATATTCAATAAAAATCATTAGGCGATAATAAGTTATTTCAATTTAAGCGAACGAGCAATATATGGCTACTATACCGCAAGTTGATGTTAATACGATTGAGCAGATATCGAAAGTCTTAGGAAATGCAGCATCCGGCTCTGAATTAAGTAACATTTTCATACAACGCAATATTGATGATGTTCTTGGTTATGGAGCTACGAAGTGGCGTCGAATATTTCAGGGCTTAACTCAAAAGCAACAAATAGATAAATGTGGAAATAATATTGTCGCTTTTATCCAAGCTGTTATGTCCCCAGTACGTTTTGATGAGGAGCAGAAATTTGAAGAATTAAGAATGACTATAAACATAAAACTTGCTTTTTGCGGCATGCAACTTCAGAAAGATGGAAAGATTACGCGAGTAGAACCTGCTGGAACTATAACCGAGGCAGAAAAAAGAGCAAATTCTTTAAGATATCGACTGCAATACAGAAACATACACCCGGAAGTAATGAAATATTGTAAGGCTGAATTATTACAGGATAATTATTTTCATGCGGTTTTTGAAGCTACTAAAGGTGTTGCTCAGAGAATCCGAGAGAGAACAGGTCTGGATTTGGATGGGGCTGAATTGGTTCAAAAAGTTTTTTCTGTGAATAGTCCACTGCTAGCTTTCAACACACTACGAACAGAACAAGAAAGAAATGACCACAAAGGATTCTCTAATTTGTTGACAGGTTTTTTTGGTGCTGTGCGTAATCCTCGGGCGCACGTCCCTAAGATTCTCTGGGAAGGAGAAGAAGAAGCGGCGGACTATTTGACTTTAGCATCTTTGCTCATGCGAAAGATAGAACAGGCTATAGTTGTCCCATATGGAGGCAGGATTAAATCAGAATAAGATAGGGCTCGAAATCCGGTGACACCACACTAATTTTCTGACGGCGAATAACTGTTTTTATGACCCGGCAATAAAGTTGCCGGGCTAAACATTGGCGGACAAAACCCGTTCTACGATGATAGGATTTTTTCGATTTGGTTAAGCTCATCATCGGCGAAGTGGAGATTATCGAGGGCGGCGACATTTTGTTCGAGCTGCTTGACCTTGCTTGCGCCGATGAGGACCGTGGTTACTCTTTTATCCCGCAGGACCCAGGCAAGGGCCATCTGGGCAAGCGACTGGCCACGTTTTTTCGCAAGCTCATTGAGGGCAGCGACTTTTTTCTCGACGGCTTCGGTAATCTGCTCGCGTTTGAGGAAGCCGTGGGGTTTTGCCGCCCGGCTGTCTTTGGGAATACCCTTGAGGTACTTGTCGGTAAGGAGCCCCTGCGCCAAAGGCGAGAAGCAGATGCAGCCGATGCCCTCTTTGCCCAATACATCGAGAAGGCCATCTTCAACCCAGCGGTCGAACATCGAATATCGCGGCTGATGAATCAGGCAGGGCGTGCCGAGATTACGCAGGATTTTTGCCGCTTCGACGGTTTGCTCCGGCTTGTAATTCGAGATGCCGGCGTAAATGGCCTTGCCCTGTTTGACAGCCGATTCGAGGGCGGACAGGGTTTCATCGAGAGGCGTATTGGGGTCGAACCTGTGCGAATAGAAGATGTCAACGTAATCGAGGCCGAGGCGTTTGAGGGACTGGTCCAAACTCGCGAGGAGGTATTTTCTTGTGCCCCATTCGCCGTAAGGGCCGGGCCACATCAGGTAGCCCGCCTTGGTGGAGATAATCAGTTCGTCGCGGTATGGCTTCAGGTCCTGTTTGAGTATTTTGCCGAAGTTTTTTTCTGCTGAGCCGGGCGGGGGGCCATAGTTGTTGGCGAGGTCGAAATGGGTTACGCCGAGGTCGAATGCCCGGCGGACGATTGCGCGGCCCGTCTCGAAATCGTCAACGTCGCCGAAGTTGTGCCACAGGCCCAGTGAGACCGCGGGCAGCAATAAGCCGCTGTGCCCGCAGCGATTGTATTTCATTTTATCGTATCGTTTGTCCGCCGGTTTGTATTTCACTTTCAAGCTCCTTACCAAATTTTGCGTCGCGAAAAGGATAGCCGGATTTGCCATCGGCGTCAAAGCAAAACCTTTTATGCCTGAGAAGCGTACCTGGCCAAAGAATTGGGTTATCAAACTCTGTGGTCTTCACGAATTATGGTACGGTAACCGCCGGACTGACTTCGGTTCCAGTTCTTCGGCGGTTTGATTTTTTTGAGCCGGTCGAGCTGGCCGATGTCTTTTAGACGTTTGTATATAAGCTGCCAGGCACACTGGCGTTCGGGATTTACTTCGCAGCGGTCTTCGCGCGAGCCGCTGCAGGGGCCGTTGAGCATGTGTTTGGCACAGCGAGTGACCGGGCAGATGCCGCCGTATTCGTGCAGCACGCACGCGCCGCAGGCGGCACATTTTTCCGTCCAGACGCCTCTTTCCTCAAGGATGCCGATGAAAGACGTATCGAGGCCCGCGTAAACGGGCTTATCGGTATAACGTTCGGCGATGGCCTGAACGCCGGCGCCGCAGCCAAGTGAAAGGACCGCGTCATTTCTCTTTATGGCGTCGGCCGCCTGTTCGATAAATACGTTGTCGCACTGGCGTTCTATGGTCAGTTCCTCGACTTCAAGGGGCAAACCCTTCAATTTCGCCGACATTCGTAACGCAGAAGCGATGATGCTTACCTCACGCTGTCCGCCGGCAAGGCATACGGTAACACAGGTGCCGCAGCCCAGCACGAGAAGCTTTTTATGATTTTTTACAATTGCCAGCAGGTCGGGTATATTTTTTCTTTGAGCGACTATCATTAGGTGACACTCCTATTTAGATGAACCAATTTTATCCGCCGCGGCGGATTGTTTTAGGGGGCTTGGGCCCAGTTTGCGAACGGTTTCAACCATATCGATAATCGTATCGGCCAAAGGACGCGCCATCGCGGCGGAAACGTTTACCATACGCAGGCGTTCCTTTTCCAGTCCGATTTCTTCCAGTATTTCTCTTGTGTAATTGACCCGGCGTTTCGCGCAGAGGTTGCCCTCGACGAAATGGCAGCCGCCTTAGAGACAACCCGCGACAAGCACGCCGTCGGCGCCGTTTTCGAGGGCCTTCATAAAGTATTCGGTTTCGAGCCGGCCCGTGCAGGGGGTGCGGATTATGCGCACGTTGGGCGGATACTGGATACGCATAGACCCGGCCAAATCCGCTGACGAATACGCACAATAGTGGCAGCAGAAGGCGAGTATTTTAGGTTCAAAATTTTCCTGTTTCATAGATTACACTTTTTCCGTTAGCTCTTTTGCCTTTGATTGCATCCCGGCGAATGCTTCACCGTTTCCGCCGGCGAATAACTGCTTAATCATTACGTTGAACTGGTCCGTCTCGAAATGGTGCAGTTGTATAGCTTTCGCGGGACATTCCGAAACGCATATTCCGCAGCCCATACATTTCGCGGCCTCGATTTGTCCCTTGCCGTCCTTGTTGCAGAACGGAGCAGAATACGGGCAGGAATTAACGCAGGTCATACAGGATATGCACTTCTGCTGGTCAACATAAGAAACCTGTGCGCTGACGTCGAGCTGCGTCTTCGAAAGAACCGTTGCAGCCCGTGCCGCTGCGGCCCGCGCCTGTGAAATATTCTCATCGATAAACTTCGGCGAATGCGCAAGCCCGCAAAGGAAAATGCCTTCCGTTGTAAAATCCACGGGACGCAGCTTCATGTGTGCCTCAACATAGAAGCCGTCGGCGTTAAGCGGCACCTTGAGCATATCCGAGATTCGCTTGTTGTTTTCCCTGTCGGTCTCAACGCCCGTGCTTAGCACGACGTTATCCGCCTCGATACTGATTGGCTCAGGCAGGTCAGGGCTATTAACCGTTACCACCAGGCCGTTATTCTGGCTCACCACCGGGGCCGCTTCAGGAGCATAGCGAATAAATACGACACCTGCCTCGCGTGCCTGTTTGAAATACATCTCCCTGAAGCCGTATGTCCTGACGTCCCTGTAAAGGACATAAATGTTGGCGTTCGGGTCGCGCTTCTTGATTTCAATCGCGTTTTTGATTGCCATCGAGCAGCAGATTCTGCTGCAATATGGGTGAACCTCGTTGCGCGAGCCGACGCACTGAATCATAACAACGTTTTGGCCTTTTGCAGGATACGCCTTATCGTGTAACTGTTTTTCCAATTCAACCTGCGTCAAGACACCTTTTGACCCATACATATATTCGGTTGTCTGGGCCTTTCGTGCGCCGGTGGCGACGATTATTGTGCCGCCCGTGACTTCGGAATTAGAGCCGTTTTTAGCAAGCGTGATTTTGAATTTGCCTATGTGGCCCGCGATGCCGGCGATTTCAGTGCCTAAGTAAAGTTTTATGTTGGGATGTTTTTCAACCTGTTTAATGAGGTCAGTTGTAAATCCGGAAATATTGTCGTGCTCAAAGGTGTGATAAATATCGTGCAGTGTCCCGCCCAGACGCTCGGCCTTTTCTATCAGGTGCACCTTGAATCCCTGGTTGGCCAGCGCCAGTGCGGCAGTCATACCACTCAGTCCGCCACCGATAACAAGGCCCGTCTGGTCAACGGCCAACGTGCCGCTTTCAAGGGGCGAAAGGAACCTTGCCCTGCTGATTGCCATTTTCACCAGGTCGGTGGCTTTTTCGGTAGCCGATTGAGGGACAGCCGAATGTACCCAGGAACACTGGTCGCGTATATTGGCCATCTCGAACAAGTATGGATTGAGGCCCGCTTCACGCAGCGTCTCGCGGAACAACGGCTCGTGCGTTCGCGGCGTGCAGGAGGCAACCACGATTCGATTGAGCCGATGCTCGCGTATCATATCCTTGATGTTCGACAAGCTCGTATCGGAGCAGGTAAACATCGTATGAGAAGCGAAAATCACGTCGGGCAGGTTCTCGATATTCTTAACAACCTGTTCGACGTCCACCACCGAGCCGATATTCATACCGCAGTGACATACAAAGACGCCTATACGCGGGTCTTCATCGGTAACGTCGTGCTCAGTGGGGTAACTCTTTTTGGTAATCAGGGTATTGCGAACCGGCGCCAACAGCTCCATTGCCATTGAGGCGGCGGCGCTGGCCTGCGTAACGGTTTCGGGAATATCCTTTGGTTCCTGGAATGCTCCGCCGACAAAGACGCCCGGTATGGAGGTTGACAGCGGCGACAGTCGGTCGGTTTTGCAGAAACCGAAATCATTGAGTTTTATATCAAGACGCGAGGCGAATTCCGCCATAGAAGCGGGCGGCTCCATTCCCACGGAAAGCACAACGAGGTCAAAATCCTTGTGCTGAATATCATTGCTCTGGTCATAGTAATTCAAGCGAAGGTCGCTGCTGCCGGGGAGCTGAATTACCCGCGACGGGATGCTCTTGATGTAATGTATGTTTTTCTGCGCCTTGGCACGCTCGTAATACTGGTCGAAATCCTTGCCGAACGCGCGGATATCCATATAAAAGATGGTCGCGTCTAATCCATCGACGTGGTCGCCTGCGACCATTGCTTGCTTGGTTGCCATCATACAGCAAATCGAGGAGCAGTATTCGTTGCCGCATTCGGAATCTCTGGAGCCGACGCATTGAATCCAGGCGATGCGTCTTGCGGGCTTGCCGTCCGAAAGACGAATCAGATGTCCCTCGAACGGGCCTGCCGCGGAAAGCATTCGCTCGAATTGAACGCTCGTAACGACATTAGAATATCGCCCGTAGCCATATTCACCTTTTCGTGTCGCGTCGAACTCTTCAAAGCCGGGGGTAAGCAGAACCGAGCCGACCTCTAATTTGACTATTCGCTCTTTCATAGCGTGGTCGATTGCGTGCTGCTCGCAGGCCTCGACGCACTGATTGCACTCCGAGCATAGGGCGCAATTCAGGCATCTTTCGGCTTCCGCGAGGGCCTGTGCTTCAGTGAGTCCTTTTTCGACCTCTTCGAAATTCAGCAGCCGTTTCGCTGGCGATAATTCTTCGGGATGAACACGGGCTTTTTTCTTCACGTCCTCCGTCTCAGGAAGCAAATCTTCCGAAAGGGGCTTTAGGTTCTCCTCGAAACGATTGGTCAGCATTTCCTTGTCGGTCAGGAACCGCTCGATGGATTCGGCGACCCGTTTGCCCGCCGCGACAGCGTCAATAACAGCCGCCGGGCCTGAGGCATTGTCGCCGCCGGCGAAAACACCTTCTATTGAAGTTTGACCGGTTATCGGGTCGGCCTTGAAATACCCGCGTTCGCTTTCTACGCCGATGTGACTGACAAACTGCTCATCAGTCATCTGGCCTATGGCGATGATAATCTGGTCCGCGTCAACCGTTATAAGCTCGTTTTCGTCAAATACCGGCCTGAAACGCTTCTGGTCATCGAAGACCTTTGTGCAACGTTTGAACTCTATGCCGGTAATCGAGCCGTTGCCGGTGATGCGTTTCGGTCCCCAGCCATTGCGAATCTTGATACCCTCGGCCAGGGTCGCTTCGATTTCTTCCTTGTAGGCGGGCATTTCATTTGCGCCCTCAAGGCAAACCATTTCGACTTGTTTTGCGCCGAGGCGAAGCGCGGTCCTCGCGACGTCAACCGCGACGTTGCCGCCGCCTATGACTATGACTTTATTTTTCACCTTCGGCTTATTGACCGAGCCGGCGTCCCTGAGGAATTCAACGCCGTGGATAACGCCGTTGATTTGTTCGCCCGGAATACCGAGCTTGCGGCTTTTATGTGCGCCGGCGGCGATGAAAACCGCCTCGTTATCGTTGCGAAGCTTCTGGATAGTAACGTCTTTTCCGACAAGACAGTTATAAACAAAATTAACGCCTTTTCGGCGGATAATTTCTATTTCGTGGTCGAGCACCTTCTTGGGCAGTCGATATTCCGGGATACCCCAGCGAAGCATACCGCCCGCCTTACTTTGCGATTCATATACCGTAACCGCGAAGCCCGCGTCGGCAAGGTCGCTTGCCGCGGTAAGTCCCGCAGGACCAGCGCCGATTATGGCGACTTTTTTCGCGTCAGCGGAAGGTTTCTTCTCCTCTGGCAGGACAATCTGGCCCGCTTCGAGCAGTTCCATTTCTTTATCCGACGCGAATCGCTTGAGCAGCCGTATGGCGATTGGGTCGTCCGCCTTGCCGCGTGTGCATTCAGTTTCGCATGGGTGAGTGCAAACCCTTCCGCATATCGCTGAAAGCGGGTTTCTCTGGCGGATAAGATTGACCGCCTTGACGTATTCTTTTTTCTTTATGAGCTGGACGTAACCCTGGACGTTTACCTTCGCCGGGCACGCCATCTTGCAGGGCGAGTGGCCGTTTTTCAAAATACCGAATATATTAGGAGTTGCCTGCGCGTAAAGTTTCGCGATACCTTTTCTTGTCCCCAGGCACCTGTTAAATTCATCCGGCACATCCACCGGGCAAACCTGCGTGCATTCACTGCAGCCCGTGCATTTGTCTTCGTCAACATAACGAGGGTGTCTCTTGACAGTGGCCTTGAAATTGCCGGGTTCTCCTTCGAGGTCAACCAGCTCCGAGAGAGTCATTATCTCGATATTCAGATTTCGTGCGCATTCGACGAGCTTCGGCGAGACGATACACGTCGCGCAATCGCCCGTCGGGAAGGTCTTGTCCAGATGGGCCATCATACCGCCTATCGCGGCGTCTCGCTCGACCAGGTAAACCTTGAAGCCACTGTTGGCCAAATCGAGTGACGCCTGAACGCCGGCGATACCGCCGCCCTGAACAAGAACCGCGCCAATTTTTTTGTCGTCGTATTTACCCATTGCTGCTCACTTCCACCTTTCCGCCTTCGTCTGCACTACGGCGGACAAGCTCCAAAACATTTGAAGCAGGAACCATTAGCTTGTTGAATCCTAGTTTCTTTGAACTGATGCCAAGACCAAGTCCCAGAAGCTGCGTGATATACACGATTGGTATTTGATAGTCCCTGCTGGTTTCTTTTTTGATGTCCTGCTGCCGCAAATCGAGATTCACCTGACACATAGGGCAGCTTACCGCTATACAATCGGCGCCAGAGCTTTTTGCCATTCCAAGAATCGAATCTGTCAGGTTGACCACCACGTCCGTCCTCGAAAGCGACAAGCCGCCGCCACAGCATTCGACCTTGTATGGCCATTCGATTGCTTCACCGCCTATTGCTTTAACCAGCTTATCGAGCGACTTCGGGTTTTCCGGGTCGTCAAAATTAACGACCTTGGGCGGACGAACAAGCAAACATCCATAATAACAAGCAACCTTCAGGCCTTTGAGCGGCTGCCTGATTGCGCTGCTGATTTTTTCCAGGCCGATGTCTTCGAGAAGCACCTCGATAAAATGCCGGACTTTGACCGAGCCGTCATAATCCCGGCCAATCGCGTCGCAGACATTCCTGCGAATTTCCGATTCGGTCGCGATTTCGTGATTCGCTACTTTCATCCTGTTATAGCAGGCGGCGCAATTCACGACGCAATCAAGCCCCATATCCTTAATCTTGACCAGATTGGCGGCGGGCAATGCTGCTGCCAATACGCGGTCGGTCTGGTGACCTGCGGTCGCGCCGCAGCACGTCCAGCCCTTCGGCTCAATCATTTCGATTCCCAGCGATGCGGCTACGGCCAGAGTTGACTGGTGCATATCGCGGGCCGTCGATTCAGCGGAACATCCGGGGTAGTAGGCGTATTTCATATTCCGGCCCCTTTATTTTGTTTCGTTTTTTTGAATATGCGTTTCACCGTTTTCCTGTCCCCGCCAAGCGAAGGCAACAGCGAGATTTTGCCTTTCCTGAGCATCGTCGGGAACTTTTCCGTATCGTTCATCAATTTCCCGGTGCCTAACTTGTAAGCGGTTATCATCGCCATTTCATAAGTCCGGCCGAACACCTCGACCGTTTTCAAAAATGCCTTGTTAAACAATGGCACGTTACCTTCCTGTTTCGACGCCCCCCTCGATAACGCCAGCTTTCGCAAGGCATCCATTACCCCGGCAACGTCTATACCCATCGGGCATCTGGCCGAACACGTCTCACAGGAAACGCACATCCAGAGAATGTCACTTTCCAGCAGTTCGTTGCCCGCGTTCAGATGCAGCCGACGCATAATCTCCGAGGGCCGGGACTTTGTAAGTTTACCGACGGGGCATCCGCTGGAGCATTTCCTACACTGAAGGCAAACGCTCAGGTCCACGCCGGCTATTTTCTATACCGCGTCTTTCAGTGCCTCGCTGGTTTTTGTTTTCTTGATTGTTATCACCGTAATTACCTTTCGCTTTTTTGGGCTATTTAGCAGCTAATTCCTCTTCGGAGGCCTCTTCGACGTCATCTGTATCATCCGAGGCGACTTTCGCGGTGTTGCCGGGAACAACTTTGCGGTAAACCTCTATTGGTTCTCGCCGCTCGTTATTCACGGTTAAAAGCTGCTCTATTGTTATTCCGAAAAGCTGTTCGTTTTCTTTAAGGTAAGGCAGTATCAGTTCCCAGTCCTCGTCGGTTACTTTCGCGAAGAAGCCGCCGTTTAACTGCTGGTCAACCAGGGTCATGTTCGGGTCGCGGACAAAAATCGCCCCGCCCGAAGCCAATGAGAATATGTTGCTGCCGGGATACGGCTGCGATAATGTCACTAACATGCCCCCGTCGTCGAACTTTACGCCGTTTAAGATAACAAAGCCGCCGCCGTTATGCGGGTCGCCCGCCATAAAGGACTCGCCTAAAAAGTCAAGGCACGTCCCGTTTATTACTACCTTTGGTCTGCCGACGGAGTTGATAAGTGGTCTTCCCGCGGCGTTACCAAGCACATAGACGGAGCCCCCTTTTGCGCCATACATAAAGGTCTGGCCCACGTCGCCGTGGATGACAAATTTTCCTCTTTTTATGATTTGGCCTAACTGGTCCTGTGCGTTTCCGTGCACGTTGATAGTCAGCCCGTCGATGCCGGAGGCAAGATAATCGCCACTGCTTCCGTAAACATCTATTGTCACCTCATCGGTATCCGGCCCAAGACCGCAGCCGATGAACCGCTGACCGATGCAATTGAAGCTGATAAAATGTCGCCAGCCCTTGATATACGCGTTAACTAAAAGTGCCGCGTCGCAGTTGTCCCCTTCGGGTGCAAAATGTGCGGCGTCGATTACGAGAGTCGTCTCGTTATTCTGCGGCCCACGCAAATCACCCCGCGTTTCGAAATCGATAAGCCGATACCCCCACTCATAATAATTCTTCACGCCTATCTTCGGGATATTCAGGAACAACCTCTTCAATTCGCTTCGGATAATGTGAAGGATATGACTGCGTTTCTTGGTGCCGGTCGAATATCGCCGGTCATTAAGCAGCGTCAAAACCTCTATCGCGAGGTTCACCTTACTATGGTCTTTCGCCGCATTTACGATTTGCCCACAGGCAAAACGAAACTCGTCGAATGTCCATCCGTAAACAGCGTCTCGAATCATCTCGAAAATCGCCATCCCGTTACCGGGTACAAATCTTTCACCGAGTAACGTCTGTATATCATCTTCCGATTCCGAATCGAGAGACGGCTCCTGTGAGAAATCGCAGCTTTCCGTCGCCTGGGGCATTGGCACAGCCGTGCCGAATTTGTCGGTGCAGGAAATCCGCATTTTGCCGGCTGAATTTTTTTCAAGATTAAATATAAAAGACCCGCCGTCGGTGTAACTGCCTCCGCGTGCATTCCAGTATTTATCCGCAATCGGGCAGATTCTTTTGTCGTCTTTGGACAAACTATGCAGTGTGGCGTCGATGGCCTGTTTTTCCGAGCAAATCAGGCCCACCTGGACCTCGCCGTCGTAGAACGCGAACACCTGAGGGCGAAGCATCGCGGTGTCGGTTATACCCATAAGCTGCATTTTTTTCTCGCGGGCGATATTGCGGGCGATAATGAAAAACCACGGGCCGTCAGGCGAGCCGTGAATATGGGTCGCCTGAATGTCGCGGTAAATCTTCTGTTTCTCCGCATCAAGCCGGTCAAAGTCCAGCTCGGTAGTCGGTGCAAGCGCCTCAATAATGTATTCGAGCGGGTAGTGATAAGTCCTGCTGAGCAAATCGAATAAAAGCGCGGATACCTCCGTATCGGTCAGGAACTGCGGATAAATATTACGCTGCTTGAGATACTCGGTTACGGAATGGTAATTGGCAAAGTCGCCGTTATGCACCAGTGCCATATCGATAGCCGCAAAAGGATGCGCCCCGCCGGGATGCCATACGCGGCCCTTGGTCGGGAAACGCTGATGGGCAATCCACTCGTAGGCACAAAGGTCTTCGATTTTGTAATATTTTACAATCGCTTCGGCGAAACCCACAACCTTGAGAATCATAATATTGCGGCCGTGTGAAAGCACAAAGGCCCTCTTCTCGCCCAACGACGCGTAGTATTTCTGATTCAAACTAAAGCTGTTCTGGTTGATAAATTCGTCTTCCGCTTCGCTGCGGTCGAGTTTTTGCAGATTGTTTTTGGCAACAAAAGCATCAAGCACCTTCGGCTTTACCCGAACAAAGTATCGGCACACGTCCGGCGGCTTAACTTCCAGTCCGGGCACGGTTTTCCAGTCGCTAACCTTATCGAGCTGGGTCGATTTTGTGATATCGAAATTAGGTGTGATAAACTGTTTTTCTATTTCCGGCTGGACCTTATCATCCAGAAACGCGACGTGAAGCATATAATGGTTATCCAAGACCTCCCGGCTGACGCCGAGTTGTTCCGGCACAAATCCCACCGCGGCGATGCCGCCGCCTTTGCCGTTTCCGCGATTGTGCATCTGTCGCGACGGTTCATAAATATGCTTGCCCGGCACCGGCTCGCTGCAGCAAAAACCCACAACGCCGCAGCCGCCTTCTTCCGCCTCTTTTCTGATGTCAGAAGAATGATTCAGTTTTTCAGCCAGTTGTTTTCTCGAATATGCAAGTTGTTTTATGATTTTCTCGTTCATTTCCTGGCCCCCACGTTATTGGTGTAGTCAAGATGCATCAACAGGTCTGTCCGTCCGCGTAATTCCGTGATGCTGCGCATGCCAAAGCGTTGCAGGATTCCCACAATCACCTTTCGCCAGGCGTTGTAGAGATTGATAATCCGCTGCGTACCCCATTCGATATTCATTTTCTGCGCCAGCTCAGGGTCGGTTGTGGCGATACCGCGCGGGCAGCCCCTTCCGCTTTCGCAGCGACTGCACCGCACACATCCAAGGGCCACTAATTCAACGGTTCCTATTACGACTCCGTCGGCGCCGAGGGCAATGGCCTTGGCCACGTCATGTGCCGAGCGTATTCCGCCGCTGGCGATAAGCGTTACTTTGTCGCGAACGCCCTCGTCGGCCAGGAATTTGTGGACCCTTCCGATAGCGTATTCGATAGGCATTGCGATATTCTTTTTCGCGATATCAGGCGCCGCGCCCGTCCCGCCGTAACCGCCGTCTATGTGGACGATGTGAGTCCCCGCTGAGTAGCTTCCGACGGCAACCATATCAACGTCCGTCGGCGTCGATACCTTCGTTGATATTAAAGCCCTCTTGTTAACGTGTTTTATCCAGTCAATGTGCTTTTGGTGGTCTTCGATGGAATAGACGCTGTGGAACGGGAACGGCGAAAACAGCGATATGCCTAAAACCGCCTCACGCATTTTTGCCACAGCCGGGGTGTTCTTGTCGCCTAACAAGTGACCGCCCAGACCCGGTTTTGCGCCCTGGGCATATTTGAATTCCACTATCGGCACACGCTGAATCGTTTCCTCGCGCACGCCGAAAAGACCCGTGGCAACCTGCGTAATCACATGGTCGTCATAGGGCCTCATCCGTTCCATATATCCGCCTTCGCCCGTGCAGGTGAAGGTGTTCCAGGCCTTCGCGGCCCTGGCCTTAGATAATTGAGTCACATTGCTGACCGACCCGAATGACATACCGCCGCCGTACCAGGGAACGTCAATTTTGATTTCGGGCCGACCATCGCCGCGTTTATTTAGCGATATGCTTGTGTCTATCTTGTCGGCGTCGATTTTTACGGGCGGCTTGTCGGGAAATTTAAACCTGAGTCGGTCAAATCCGCCGCCTGAATTGCCGCACTCGTATTCGTAACCATATTCCGCGGGCGGGACGTCGCCGGTTTCAGCCATTTTCCACGTCGCTAAAATCAAATCTCCCGGCCAGCGATAATCGCCCAGCGCCTTATACAGCGGGTTTTCTTTGAGTTGTAATGCTCCATTCGGACACTTCGCTACACAGAAATTGCCGGTCTTTTCGCAGGTCGGACCTATGCATAAATGATTCTTCGGCTCAGCGAAATACTTGTAGCCGGGTTTTAACACGTGAACTTTATATTGGCATACCTCGGCACATTTGCCGCATCGTTTGCAATTCAAATTACGATGGACAATGAACTTCGCAATCTCGTTGCGATAGCGGGATGGCGCCGTCTTAACGACACGGGCCACCTCTTCCTGCGGCACAAGCGTCTTGAGCGTGTTTTCAGGAAGGATATCCTTAATTGTTTTTTCTGGAACCGAAAAGCTTGCCAAAGGTTTCCTCCTCAAGATTCTCGAAGAACATCGCGCGGCCGACGTCGCCCCTAAGACGACGAACTTCACGCATTCCCATCGCGCCCATAACCTCAATCAACTGGTCGTGCCAGGCGGCGATAAGATTGGTCATTCGGCCGACGCCGTAATTAATATCAATTTTTTCCAGCTTTGCCGGACATACCATTCCCGGCTTACAGCTATTACACAGATGACATTCCAGCGATATAAGAAGCGGCAGGTTGATGGTTATCAAATCCGCGCCGCATATAATCTCTTTTGCCATATGCTCAGGCAGAGCTATCCCGCCCCCGGCCATAAGCGTAATCGCATCCCTGCATCCTTTTTCTATCAGGGCCGTGTGAATCTGGCGAGTCATATCCTTGATAAATCGCGGCTTGCTTGCGCCAATTTCATTGCCGTTCGCGTCCGCCACGATATGTATTACTTCAACCTCTTCGGATTCAGCGAGTTTTATCGCACGCTCGACTCCCGCCGCCGTAAGCTCAACTCTTATGGCTATGACTATCCCCGGATGTATCTTTTTTATTTCTTTGATGCGCTCCATTACTTTTGCGCCGTCGGGTATTTCCACTAACCTGGTTTTCTTAAGGGCGTCTTTGGGGATAACCTCGCCATCGGCAATATAAAACGCTATGTTATCAAGTTGTTTGTCATTTCCCTGCCATTGACGCGAATCAATAATCGCTATTATGTCTGTGTTTACAGCCGTCTGGGCAATAATCGAATTAAGCTGCGGCAAAGTATGCGCAGGCGAGGCCATATCTATTATCATCGGCATCGGAATCGAAACCAGCGGCGACGCGTTTGCAGCGTTTTTATCGCAGTTAAATGCCAGGTAAGGCAGTTTCTTTCCGATATCGACCGAAGAGCTGATGTATTCTCGTCCGTGGATACCGTCGCGTGTGGGGCGAACGATTTCGGACATATCCGTCCACATCGAGTCAAAGCCCTTGCCTGAAAACGGCCCGCGATAGCCCGCGCCGGAAACCGGAATCTTTGCCGTCTCCGCCTGGAGCCATGTCGTTTTGATAATATCGGGAGTCCAGTAGCTGTTTCCCATTTTCTGGTATTCGGGATTGATGGACATACACAAAAGGCCCTTTGTGCAGTCCTGAACGCACGAAAAACATCCCATACAATCG
>Ga0187878_1000363_pt1 | contig 53119 bp, 58 predicted proteins | sample June2016WEW_17_1_FD_132979 | JGI IMG/M metagenome (GOLD analysis project Ga0187878, IMG submission 132979) | Peatland microbial communities from SPRUCE experiment site at the Marcell Experimental Forest, Minnesota, USA - June2016WEW_17_150 | ecosystem: Environmental > Terrestrial > Soil >... | reverse complement strand
GGTGAAAGCGCTTAATATGATGGCTACGATCTCTCTAAGTTTAACTACATGTAGTCTCTCGCCTAGCAGCCCGAATAGTACGACTGCAAAGGGGCTAAACATGAAGAGGAATTCTATTCCTAATATCACCATCTCAGCCTCCTCATCTTGTCGACCTCAGTGGTCTTGAATTGTTTGTAGGCATTGACAATTAGTGCTAGACCGACAGCGATGACGCTCCCGCCTAGGATTATTGACATGAAGGCAAGGCTCTGGCCGAGTGGGTCGACGAATCCCTCTGCGACCCGGTAGGATGCGAAATAGACTAGTGCGAAATTGCCGGCATTGAGTATTATCTCGACGCCGAGTAGGATACGGATCATGCTCTTCTGCGTGACGCAGTAGAGTCCAATGCATACCATCGAGAAGATGGCGCCTAGGAAAACAACGTCGTTTGCCATCAGTGTTTCTCCTCCCTGAGAAGTGCCAGGCAGCTGATAGCTGTGGCGAAAAGGATAAGTGTCTGCATCAGCAAGTCGAGTCCCCTGAAGTTCCAGAGGAAACCGCTCATCTCCGACCCAAGTGCGTCTGAGGGCTCGGTAGGTTTCAGCTCGTCACTACGATACGATGCGTGGGGGAAGGGTGTGCTTGACACAACGTAAATTAAGGATAGGAAGAGGAGGGCCGCTACGGCGACTCCAGCTACCTTTACTGCTCCGCCGTTCTCACTCATTGCCCTCACTCCTTACGAACATTATCACGGAAACGAATAGTACAATTACAGCGCCTCCATAGATGAGCATCTGGAAAAGGCCCACATAGGGTGCATATAGGACCCAATAGAGAGCTCCAAGGCTGATGCTCATAGCGCCTAGACTTAGCGCTGCGTAAAGTAGATTCTTGAGACCAGCCGCCCCAATTGCGAAGGCGATTATCATGGCGACTATCCCGAACTGGATGAGTTCTGACGCCATCACTACTTCACCTCCACTGTGACCGCTGGTCTAGCTACCGGTTGTGCTGGTGGACGCGGCGTCCTCTTGAAGTCCAGGATCTCATCTGCCTTGTTTATCACGGCTAGCTCGTAGATGGTGGTGAGGTGGATGGCGTTGGTGGGGCAGCTCTCCTCGCACTGCTGGCAGAAGAGGCAAGCCCCTAAGTTTATCCTCAGGCCCTCGCACTTCGGGCCCAGTCCCTTAAGCTCTATGGCGAAGCTTGGGCACACGCGGCTGCACATCCCGCACCCGGTGCACTTTAACTCGTCGTACTCGTGCTTACCTCGGTTTCCCTTCGGCATCTCTCTCTTCTCGAAGGGGTAGAGGAGGGTGCACGGTTTGCTTGCTGCGTTCTTCAGAAGCTCTCTTTCCATCGCCATATTAGATCACTCCGCTAAGCGCCACGATTGCCATCACCTGAAGGACGGCGAGGGGTACCAGGTACTGCCAAGCCCACCTCAGCATTAGGTCGATCCTGAACCTTGCGAACAAAGCGCTAAGGTTACTTAGGATGAGGACACAGAATGTGGTCTTGAGTATGAACCAAATAATTGGGGGTAGTATAGGGCCGGCTGGGCCCCCGAGAAAGAGTGAGGTCAGTAGCGCTGAGGCGAGCACGACCTTGATGTCTCTTCCTAATGTGAGTAGGGCCAGCTTCTTGCCACTGAACTCCACCTGCCAGCCGTGCACGATCTCAGTCTCGGCCTCCGCCATGTCGAATGGCCGCATCTCAAGCTCCGCGAGCAGTGAGAGGACGCAGATGCCGAATCCGATGAACATCACGACGCCGAGTAGTAGACCCCAGATCGTTGGAGCGGTGAAGAAGCTCTGGACACTCCCGACTTCCCAGGCGACTATAGTATTGATGCTGAGGCTTCTAGCCATTATCGCAGGGCCGAGGGTCAGTAGGACAAGGGGTATCTCATAGGCCAAGGTCATCAGGGCGACCCTTGTGGCGCCAATTGCGCCAAAGAGATTCGCGCTGCTCCATCCAGCTAGGAAGACGCTGAGGACTATGAGACTGAGGATAAGGAGGACGATGATGAGGTCCCCCTCAAAGCTCGCTATGGGGGTGTAGGCCCACAGGTTTGTGATGGATTGGATGGGGATTAGGAAGACAGCGGAGAGTGCAAGAGCGAAGATGACAACGGGAGCAGCGGAGAACAGGGGCTTGTTCGCAGCGCCGGGCGTAATATCCTCTTTCGCGAGGAGCTTCACTAAGTCAGCGAAGGGCTGGAGTAGACCAGCGTAGCCGGTATACATTGGACCTCTCCTATTCTGGAGGCGCGCCACAGTCTTTCTAACTAACCAGTTACAGTAGAGGGCGTATACTATGATGAATAGTGCCCCCGGGAATATGATTATGCTAATGACGTCACTTATTGAGACCATTAGAGTACCACCTTATGCCGTATCTCCTGAGCTCCTCTGTCGTCATGTCCCAGGTCTTCTCTTTCGTCTCGTCGACGAAGACCATGCGGTCTGTGCAGCTGAAGCACGGGTCGATGCCAGCGAGGACTATTGGGATATCAGCTATGTATCCGCCCTTGAGCTTGACAATCAAGCTGGGAATGTTTGCTAGTGTCGGTGCCCTGATCTTATACCTGTAGGGCTTGTTGTCACCCTTGCTGCAGAGGTAGTGGATGTCCTCACCCCGCTGGGCCTCGACCATGTTCGTGGCCTCGCCCTCCGGAATCTTTTGGAGAGGGTTAAACTTCTCCCTAATCGGACCATCTGGTAGATGGTCAAGTACGTACTTGGCGATCCCTACGCTTTGAACCAGCTCCCCGACGCGTACGACCACGTTACCTAAGACATCGCCACTCTCTGCGGTAACCACGTTGAATGGCACCTCGTCATAGGCGAGGTAGGGGTTGTCGCGTCGTGTGTCCTTGTTCACGCCGCTGGCGCGTGCGTGAGGGCCACAGCCGCAGAGGCGGATCATGTCCGACTTGCTGCAATAGCCAACACCGTTCGCCCTGTTGATGATGGTTGATTCCGTGGTGGCGACCTGGGTGTAATATTTAGTACGTTCCGCGAGTATGTCGAGCATCTTCTGGAACTTCGGTATCTTGTCGCTGGAAATGTCCCTTCGGACGCCCCCTATCGCGTTCCAGGCGTAGTTGACCCTGTTCCCGCTTATCTCCTCGAGCATATCGAGGACTATCTCGCGGTCGCGCCAGACATAGTAGAAGAGGGTGTCGAAGCCGATTTCGTGGGCGGCGACGCCGACCCAGAGGAGGTGGCTGTGTATTCTCTCCAGCTCATGGATGAATGTGCGTAGGTACTTTGCCCTGGGTGGGATCGTAATTCCCGCGACGTCCTCCACGTTCATGGCGTAGAGTGTCTGGTGGGCGTTGCTGCAGATGCCGCAGACCCTCTCTGTTAAGTAAAGGTTCTGGATGTATGTTCTTGCCTCCATCGCCTTCTCGATACCCCTATGGTTGTACCCCACGCGGGGCTCGACGTCGACGACGACCTCGCCGTCGACCTTGAAGAGGAAACTAGCTGGTTCCTTTAGCGCTGGATGCTGTGGTCCAATCGGTATGCTGAACTCTGTGCTGCTCATGTCCATTCCTCCCCGTCGATCGCCTTCCTCAGGGACTTCACATCCCACTTCTTGAGTAGTGGGTAGACTCCCTCGGGCCACTCCTCGGTCATTAGAAGCCTCTTTGGGTTCGGGTGCCCTTCTGGGAAGACCCCGATTAAGTCGTTGATCTCCCGCTCGTAGAGGATGGCCCCTCCTATTATGTCCGTGATGGAGGGGACCACTGGTTTGTCTCCGGGAACCCTCACTTTTATTGTGAAGATAAGGTTAGGGCGGTTGAAGTGGTAGTTCAATTCTCTCTCCTCACCGAGGTCAATCCCGGTGATAGTGGCGAGGTGAAAGAGCCCCTCCTTCTCCTTGATGTAGGAGACGGCGTCCCTCAGTTTGTCGGTCTTTATGGTGACATAGACCCGCCTATCCTTCGGGACCTTGGAGTCGATAATGTTCTCCTTCCCGATGGCCTCGACGAACCTATCGAGGGTCTTCTTATTCTCATCAGCGTAACTCAATTCATTCACCTCAGTACCCCGCGCTTTTTAGTAGCTTGACAACACCGTCGAGGATGGCCTCGGGCTTAGGTGGGCAACCCACGACATATGCGTTGACCGGGATGACCTTGTCGACCCCTTCCATAACGTTGTAGCAGTCCTGGAATGTGCCTCCTGTGTTGGCGCAGCTACCTACGGCTACGACGAACTTAGGTTCAGGCATCTGCTCGTAAATTCTCTTGAGTCTACTCTTCAGCTTTCTAGAGATTGAGCCCGAGACGACTAGGACGTCAGCGTGTCTTGGCGTGCCTTTGAGGAGAGCTCCGAAACGCTCGACGTCGAAACGCGGCGTTAGAACAGCCACGATCTCAATATCACAGGCATTACACGCAGCGCCGTTGAAGTGTATAAGCCAAGGAGAACGAGTTCTGGCCCATGTAACTAGACCCATTCTACGTCCTCCACTTCGCAGACAGTATCACGATGGACACAAGCGAGGCTGCGGCATAAGCTAGCGGCAGCATCACATTAGCCGGTCTGGCGAGCGTCGTCGCGAGGACGAAGCCCAATACGTCGAATATCATGAAGTATACTGCGTATATGAAGAAGTTCTCGACGTTCACCCTAACCCTAGTGGGAGGAATATCCTCACCGCAAGCATAGGGCGCCAGTTTGCCGGGTGTGTCCGGACTTTTGGGAGCCAGGTCGTTGCCGATCGCCATGAGGATGAGGGCGACGGCCACGGCTACAACCAAAATTAACGTGAATCCGGTTAGACCTTCAAGCAACACGTTCCCTCAAAGCATCGTTTGGTTCAAAGATATAAACATTCACGGTTGGTGAATTTCATATTAAATATTAAGGCAAAGATAATTCAGAAATAGGGACCTAAAAAAGGTCCAAATGGAACTCAAATATTAAGCAGATCGATGAGGATCTTCGAGATTAGTTTGGCTCCCTCTTCAACCTCCAAGGTGATTCCCTCCCCAAGTTCTATGTTCGCACCCTGTATGCCTAGGAGGATGACATGAGGGCAGATGGATTTTTTGATGTAGTCTATGAGGATATGAAGGGGGAGGCTGTGTGTGGAGATGGAGACATTAGTGATAATTTCAGTTGGGATTATCCTCCCCTCCCCTGGGACTCCTCCGAAGTGTGCTGCATCAAGAAGTAGTATGTGGGTTGGTGCGAATTCCCTGATAGAACCTGTGTAGCTCTCCGGCACCGTCTCCGTCGGAAGAAGTAGGATGCTTGGTGGAAGTTTCGCCTCTAATAACTCAAGAATCCTAAGACCAACCACATCATCGTGCCTGATTGGACTTCCAATACCAACTAGAACAACCCTCCTTCCTTTTGCGCTTCCGAAGAACTCTTTGAGTTCCTCCTTCAGAGACATCTCGTTAGGGCTCGGATCTGGGGGTTAAAATCTATTCGATCTCAATACTGGTCAGTTTTCTGTATAATTTCTTGGCTTCTAATTTTGTCTCTGCGCTCTCGAAAACAGCTACTCCGGTTTTGAAGACGCTTCCATTGAGTCCTTTTCTATCGCTGAATGTCAATCCGAGGCGAGTTGTAAGGCTTTTCTCGAGTTTCAGTTTAACAAGCCTAGTCTCAATCTCGGTTAGATTCAGATTATTCAGCCTATCGGGGGTCACTATGAAGACTCGCTTACCACCCCGGCCACATATTTCTTCGATGGGGTCATCTCCGGCTGATGAGGCAGCTGGTGTACCACATACTTTGCATGTCTCCGCCTTCGCGAGTTTGATCTTTTCTATACTCAGCTCATCGAGGTCGAAGAATAGGAGCTCTCCGGCGAGGTTGGGCTTTTTCCCGAGTATGATCCTAATGGCCTCGGACACTTGTATGCTAGCGATGACGCTTATTACTGAGGGTGTGACGCCTACTGTGGCGCATGTCGGGACGTTTACATCGTCTATTCCCCCCAGCCAACACTCCAAGCAGGATGTTTGACGAGGGATTATCGTCGATACATTTCCAATGTGTGTTATAGCCGAGCCGTAGATGTATGGGATTCCTTGTTCCACACATGCCCTGTTTAGGGCTAGGCGCGGCGCTAGGCGGTCAAGACCGTCTACAACTAGATCGACCCCCATCACAAGACTCGAGGCGGTCCTGTTGTTCACTGAGGCAGGGATCGCCTCAATATCAATGAATGGATTCACCTTCTTTAGCCTCATCTCGGCCGCCTCAACCTTTGGATAGCCAAGTACATCGAAGCTGTAGAGGTGCTGACGCTGAAGATTACTTAGCTCCACTACGTCCCTATCGACGAGTCGGATATATCCTACACCCATTGAGGCGAGTTGAACGGAGAGTTGGCATCCGAGTCCACCTATGCCTGCGATGAGGACCCGTGCCTCTTTGAGCTTCCTCTGCCCAATTGACCCAATTTCAGTTAGAACGAGTTGACGTGAATAGTAGGCGAGTTCGTCGGGCTTTAAGCCATCAGAGGGGTGTGCCATAAAATATGGATTGTAATGGTTACTGAAAAGAATGCGCCCATGGCAAAGGAGGTGTATTTTTATTTTTTGTATATATTTCTTATGTTTCCCCGCTCGATGGTCAAGATGAAGGCAAGGACGAACGAGGACCCGTGAATAAGGACATTTACATCTTGACCGTAACTCAAGAATGAGTTCGTATAGAATACCATCCAAATACAAATTAATAGGAAAACGAGGAGGTTGACCATAAGAACCCCTGTCTCGGCCTTCTTGGAATTTCTAACCTCATTATAAATCTCCCAGAAGTTGACGAGGCAAAATCCTGTCACGCTTCCTTCCGAGGCATATATTAGTCCTGAAGCACCGATTGTGCCTATATTCACGATTAATATCCAAAGAAGATTCGATAGAACTGTCGCGATGATGATTGTGATTATGAAGAAGTGGATCCGGCTAGTGTTCTCTTCTGAGGGATTGTAGTAGTTGGTGAAGGAGAAAACAAGGAAGAAGGAGAGTAGACCAACCATGTTCATGACGAGATGAGCCAGATCGCTGTGTATGAATAGGGAGGTGAAAATTCCCCACGGCGTTGACCTAGACGCTAATAACACATCATCAAGCCAGGGATAAGGAAGATTAATTGCATATACTAATACACAAAGGCTGAGAAGCACTAGGTAAAATAAAAATAGAGCTTGAAAATCACGAAAAATTCCTTTAAGTCTTGAGACGACATCCCCCCGCATTTCTTTATTAGTGTCGAACAAAGCCTCTGTCAAATCACCCAACTATCGAGTCTACTTACGTTATGCACTTGATAAAATCTCTTAGAGGCAGATAAAATTGTAGCCTAAAGGGAACGTAATTCTCCCAATAAGTTGGCTTTGTCATACTTCGTGACAACAAGGATATAGTTGTCGATGATCTGGAAACTTGACGCTTTCAAATTCGCTTGCTTGATCTTATCTAGATCTTGCTGGGCAGTGGATGTTGTGTTGAAGGCGTAGAGACTGCTAGTAATAATTGAGCTGGTATCATATCTCACAGTTGTCGACGTTGACACGACGTCGCTGACTGAGTAGGAGAACTTAGAGTATGAGTAAGCGAGTTCGTTGCCCTTCTCCTGTGTGAGAACATAGAGGCCTGCTTTGACTACTTGGTCATCGATGAGCCTAGAATTTCCTACCTCATTGTCCAGCGCGCTTTTAATAAGGATCATTCCCTCCGAACCGTCGGAGTATAAGAGGTAGCCTCCTCGAAGGCAAACATAACCGATTACATATGCCGGGGAGTCCGAGGTGGATCGAGTTACCTCGTAGAGGGTATTCTCTCCATAAGTGTAGTTTGCTGAACTCTTTGAATTTAGTTCACCCTGCAATGCAGAATATGTTACTGAGTCTGGCTTCAGGATGTTTAGTGCCGTTTCATTCAAGTTTGGGTTCGGGTTCGGATACTCTGCTGTAACCAGGAAGGGGGATTTCTCGACGGTTACCTGGGTTGAGAAACCTAACAATACGAGTAACTTGTCCGAGGCGAAGACACTGTAGGTTCCATTAACACGGTAGATATTCGTGAAGTTCATCAAAGTCACCTTATCGGGACCCGGGACTACAAACTTCATCCAGTCGGGAGCACTGACGTCGTATGAGGTAGGTAGATGCTGAATAGTTTGGAGGCGTGGGAAGTAGATTATCACAAAAGCGACTATGGATAAGATGAGGAAAGTCGCTACAAATGAAATTAGAAATATTCTATTACCTTTACTAATGCTTTTTATTCCCATTAAATTCATCCCATTACTAAATTCTTAAATAGGTAGCTACAATAAAAGTAATAATACTTGTTGAGTAATAGGCAGATATTAATAAAATCTTTTCGATTATCAATTATTTTAAACATAGTTAATGTAATTCTAAGCCTAGTTCTATCTAAAGTTTATTCCGGGGGTTTCGAAACGGGTCAGATCAGTGAATATGTAGGCAACATCACCCTTCTGGAAACCATGCTCATGTTTCTCTATGGAGGCGCAGTCGACTTCACAAGCTCTGTCAAGTGGTCTTCAGCTATGAGGTTTTTGAGGATACCCCCTAGACATAAAGGGGATGAAGAGAACATTGGTGAGCATAATAATCTTGACAAGAACAGAAAGAAGGAATTAGATATTGAGAAATCTCGAAGTGGTGAAAGGATGGCCTTAGTATACATAATATGCGGAGCAATACTATTAGCCGAACTAGTGGTCTTGGCCATAATTAATGGTTAGAAAAATGAAATAAAAAAAGGAAGGGCGAAAAGACTACTTTTTTGGCGCGCCAGATATCCAATTGTCTATATGCCTCTATTCACTTCGATGTTGCCCGCTTTCATTACTAGGAGAACCTTAGCCTTGTCTTGGAGCAATTTCACGTTGACGGTTGGGTCGCCATCGACTATTATGAGGTCAGCCCATTTGCCCTTTTCGAGGGTCCCAGTCTTTGTGCCGAGGTAACACGCTTCTGCCCCAATTTTGGTTGTGCAGGTGATGGCTTCAAGTGGCTTGAGCCCGGCTGCGACCATGAGTTCCAGCTCCTTAGCGTTCTCGCCGTGGAGGTTAAAGGGGGTGCCAGCATCTGTGCCTGCAGCCACCTTAACACCCGCTCTGTAGCAGAGCATGAGGCTTTTAGGGGGGTACTCTGCGATCTCTTTCGCTTTGGCTACCGCCCACTCTGGAATACCCTCGGCTGTACCCTTCTGAAGAATGTTATATGATGCGACGAGGGTGGGGACTTGGATTACTTCGTGCTCCAACATTGCCTTGACTGTTTCTTTCGTCTGGATACTCCCATGCTCTATACTCTTAACGCCGCCCAGAATTGCATTCATAATGCCAGTGGGGCCATGAGCATGGCTCGCCACATACTTCCCAACATTATTGGCCTCATCGCAGACCGCCTTTATCTCATCGACATTAAACTGGGGGGTGTCGACCGGGTCGCTTGGGCTCATCACGCCCCCGCTCGTGCATATCTTTATGAAGTCGGCGCCCTCGCGGAGGTTGAGCCTCGTCGACTTTCTCGTCTCAATGGGTCCGTCACAGATAAGGGATCCCTCGTTAAAACTTACGCCACTCGGGAGGTAGAAGTCCGCGTGGCCACCGGACATACATATAATTTTACCAGGGGCAACGATTCGGGGACCCTTGACTAAACCCATCTCTATTCCCTTCTTAAGACTGATGGCGAAACCGTTGGGGGCACCCATGTCCCTGATCATTGTATAACCAGCTTCGATCGTATTAACAGCATTACGGGCGCCAAAAAGCTGGACGAGGCCGGGAGAGTAGCTTAAGTCGCTTAGGGGGGTTGGGGTCACCATTACTGCAGATGTGGACATGAGCGTCTATGAGACCCGGCATCACCGTCTTCCCATCGGCTTCTATCACCTCAGCCCCACTAGAGGCGTCGACAGTTTTTCCGATCTCCTCAATGGCATTTCCCTTGATGAGAATCGAGACATCCTTTACAGGCTTCTTTCCCGTACCATCCACGAGATATGCATTCTTGATCACTTTCACTGGGGTGCTCTGAGACATATCTAGATAATTAATACCTAGCGATTAATAGTTATCTAAAAATTAGTGGAGTTGGCTTATCTCTTTACAAAAGTCTACATCGCGCATGCGTGACCGGGTAGCTATTTGCGCGCATTGATTTTTAATTATGCTGTGAGCATCAGTTTCCCTAATCAATTGGTGTAAAACCTCCACAGGAAGTGGTGTGTGCGCGTTACTTTAGGAGATATTGCTCTAGCTGCTTACATTTTTATACAATAATAGATAATTATCAGTGATACGAGATGGTCAAAAGCAAATTGTATAACGGATATAAAGCGTTCCAGTACTTGGAATCAGGTAAGGACTATCAATGGTTTAAACTTGCGAAAGAAACTGGTAGAGTCCCTCCATACTTTGTTCCCCTCTCCAAATCTGAGGAGGAGCGATTCGAGCGGTTCGTTGAGAATAATGTCGTGATCTCTGTGCATGAGCATCCGGTTATATGGCCCGAGGATATGAGCCAAGGCATGGAGCAGCAACACATGGGTCGGGACTTCATGGCGTATGAGGCCCTCAGTGTCTCCGGGCTCGACTGCATTTTTGACCACCTGATGGATGGTACTGCCTATATTACAAGTTATAAGGGATGGAAATGGAATGACGTCGTACACGATATAGGTATTCGCCTAAGCGATATACACCACCAGAATATGATTGTTCCTGTATTAAGGGTACAGGATATTATGAACGCAAAAAAGAATGGAAAAATTGGAGTCGTTCTTTGCATTGAATCCGCCACACCCTGCGAAAATGAAGTTGATCGTCTGGATGTCCTCTACGGCTTCGGCGTCCGAAGCATGGGTATCTGTTATAGCGAGTCAAACATGCTCGGAGGAGGGATGGATGAAACTAACCAAGATTTAGGTTTAACTGACTTTGGTTACGACTGCATCGTCAGGATGAACAAACTTGGCATGCTGATCGATGTTGGCCACACGAGTGACTGCACGGCATTGGATACAATAGAATCGAGCAAGAATCCGATATATGATAGCCACAGTGGCCCAAGTGCAATCGCCAACGGCCACACTAAGGGCGATGAGGTACTCCACGCGCTAGCTGAACACGGTGGCTTAATGAGCGTCGGGGGAGCGGGAGGGGGCCTCTCAACTCAGAAGCACCCGATTGGCAGCATAGAGAGCTACATGGAGTGTGTCGAATACTGTATAAAACTGATGGGAATCGATCACGTTGCATGTGGTCCAGACACTCTCTATGGTGATCATCAGGGCCTCTATCAATATTGGTTCTCGAGGATGCTTGGTCATTATGAACGACCTGGAAGGAAGCCGAGTAAGCAGTGGCCGATTCCTGCTGGGACGGAGGATCCCGGTTATGTGAAGGGTTTGGAGAACCCGAATGAATTCATAAACGTCGCGAGGTGGATGATCAAACACGGGTATTCCGATACTGAGATCGCGAAAATCACTGGTGAAAATGCGATCAAGCTGCTCGAAAAGGTCTGGGTGTAATTTCATCCCTTTTTATGGTAATTACGCAATCTACTGACTCTGCTGAGTGTTTAGAAAAATGAAATAAAAAAAGCTTAGGGATTGGCTACTTCTTCCTCATAACTGCAAATATAGCTATGATTATAGCAATCACTGCAATTGCTATCGCTGCATAGAGATAGGTTGTCAACGAGTTAACACTGCTGTTGAGAGTCGTGATCTGTGTCGTTAGAGCGGTTACATCGTCCTTTGTCGCGACTGTCGAGGAGAGCGAAGCAACGGAGCTAGCTGTAGCATATGGCTGTAGGGCGCTAGTTAGTATATCCTTCATCGTTTTAGTTGTGAACGTCTGTACCGGGCCTATCGTTGGAGGCAGGATCTGCTGTACCTTACCACCTGCCACGAGTTGGTCGTAGTAGGATCCTGCTACTATAGGCCAGGTACTTGAAACTGATGTTGGAACTGTGTAGCCTGTGAAGTAGGGCCTAATGTATGTCGTGATCCAGTCGGGGATAACCATCGCATGATAGTTACCTTGGCTGTCAGTGATTGGGGCGTACCCAGTGTCGACCCATGTGGTGTTATCTTTACTCTCCTGTATCCTGACGACGAAGTTGGAGTATGGCTGACTCGTCACCGGGTTTTTGAACACTCCCTCTACAGGGACTGCCTGGCCATAGATGAAGTCGGCTGCCACCTCTGGTGCTGGTTGTATTGGGACGATTGGGTTGACGCCAGTTTTGTATCCCGCTGCTGCCAACTCCGCCCTTGCTAGGTTGGGATCATATGGGTCCTCCTTGACGGATGGGTCTTGATAAGCAGAGCCGAATGCTCCGATGACGGTTGTGCCGGCCGTGCCGACGCCGTTGAGGAGTTGGGAAACCACAAGGTCCCTCGGGATCAGGTAGCTTATGGCTTGGCGGACGTGGCGCGCCGCTTCGGCGGCTTGGGCGGGGTTAGCCTTCCCTAGGGGGGTATCGACTCCTGTGCCTATGATGGGGTTCTGCATGTTGAAGCCTAGATCCTGCCAGCCGATCTCCGGCTTGATGAAGACGTTGGCACCCAATGATTTGAGGACGTCCTGGTCCGCGGCTAGCTGGTAGTTGACGTCGAAGGCGTCGATGTCGCCTGTCCTGTAGGCAGCGATGGCGGCGTCCTTCTCGACGATTGTCACTACATAGAAGTTCTGAACGGTGAAGTAGCCGAGGGACTCGAGACGGGCCTTGTCAAAGTATCCGTCGAATTTTGTTAGGGTGGCGAGTCTCTTAACGGTGTCGAACCCCTGGTAGATGTATGGGCCGGTTCCGAATGGGCCATACATCGTGGCGGAGCCGGATCCACCGTATTTTGAGGTATCCCATGTGAAGCTGTATGCCCCCTTTAGACCAGTTGCATATGCGTCGGTGTTCCATTGGCTCCAGGGTATCTTCTCGAGGTAGTGCTTGGGGAGTGGCGCTATTGCACACTCGGTCGAGTTGATGAATGCGTAGAGTGGAACTGAGGGGTCGATTGTGAACTGGTATGTGTATTTGGTGATCGCTTTGAAGGTGGTGGTAGGTTTAGTCAGAGTCCCATTTGAGTTGTCAACCGTCGTAGTCGTACCGTTTAGCCAGGTGAAGTCGACGCGATCACCGAAGTGAGTGAGTTTGTCTGAAAGGCCAACGGATGCTACCGCGGGGGTCATTATGGCCCTCTCGGTGAAGAGGTAGTCGTCGGAGGTCGCCTCGACGCCGTCTTGGAACTTCACTCCGGGTTTAATAGTGATTGTCCAGGTGCGGCCATCGGGGGAGGCCTTGACGCTCGAAGCCTCGTTGAGGTAAAAAGCGTTTGTGCGCGGGTCAACCAGTTGCAGTCCACCCTGAGTCGCTCCGTATACAAACTCAGAGTAGAAAGTTTGTGAGATTGCATTCGACCAGGGGGCTAGGCTTGACCAGTCACCGGCCTCAGCCATAATGTATGATGTGACCCCACTCATGTACTGGATGTCGCTGAATGGCGTCGTCATAGTGCTGAACACGTTGGGGTCTCCGAAGATCTCTATCGTAGGTCTTCTGGCGACGACATCGGTTGTTAGGTAAATGGGGAGGTCTGGTTTATCCTTGTTAAGAAGCAACGAAAACTGCCTGAAGAGGGCTAGTTGTTGTGTTGAATTTAGCGTACTGTAGATTTTATTGAGGAGAGCGTTGGCCTCTGTACTATTATACAAGTAGAAGTTGTTGCCAGCCGGAGGGAACGCATCCTTCGTACCTGAAAACATAGACTTGATATCGGGAACAGGAGACGTGAAGCCCCACCCAATGAAACCAATATCATAGCTACCGCCCGCGAAACCCTTCCCTATTTTAGAGGTATCCGAGGGATACAACCTATTCATCAGATCATCGAATGTGACATACACGACTCTAGCGTCGATTCCAACGGACTGCATAGCACTAGCTATGAGCGCCGCGTGCTGCCTTCTTACAGGGTTGGTAGTTGGGGCGAGTAGGGTAATCGAGAAGAGCGCGGTCTGGGTTTGAGCAGTAGCTGGAGGTGAGAAAGTAATGGAGCTAAAAAGGAGAATAAAGACTAGGATTCCTAAAAGTACACCTTCGAAAACTTTTGCTGTTTTTTTTCTGCTTTCCATTTTATAATTACACTTCTCCAAGTGTTTCTGGGGGTCCCACCTATTTTAAATGTTTGGAATAATCAGAGATAGTTGAAATGGAGCTGGTTGAATGGCTAGTATGACAAAGTACATAATCCGAAGAATACTTTTCATGATCCCTGTATTCTTAGGAGTATCTATCATAACATTTGGAATATCAAATGCAGCTGGGGACCCAATAGCACTCATCAGGCAGGGTCTCAAGACAGCTCCTCCACAAGTTATTGCAGCCTTAAAAGCATATTATCACGTTGACCAGCCTATTTATGTCAGGTACCTTTACTGGCTTTGGGACATCCTCCACCTCAATCTTGGCATGAGCCTCTCTGGCACCTCGGTTATCGATAGAATAGGGCCTTGGGTCCTAACGACCCTCGAATTACAGATCCCATCGCTATTATTGGCAGTTCTGATAGGTGTCCCGTTGGGGGTATACTCAGCTAGGCACCAATACTCTAAGAGTGACGTCGCTGTAACGAGCTTCGCACTATTCGGCTACTCGATGCCAACATTCTGGCTCGGATTGATGATGATAATCATCTTTTCCCTCTACCTAGGCTGGTTCCCCTCCGCTGGGGCGGAGGGCATAACACACTTGTGGTGGGGGAGCGAACTCGGTGACAGGCTAGCCCATCTCATCATGCCTCTCCTTGTTCTTGTCTACGTTGAGCTGGCGACATTCGTCCGTCTAATGAGGGGAAACATGCTCCAGACGCTTAGGGACGACTATGTCCTCGCTGCCCGCGCCTGTGGACTTAAGGAGAGTACTGTCATATACAAGCATGCCCTCAGGAATGCGATCACACCTATAGTCACCATAGTGGGCCTGAGCTTCGGTTCGGCACTCGCCGGCGCACCTGGGTTGGAGACTACATTCAGCTGGCCTGGACTCGGCTACGAGTTCGTAGTTGCCACCTACTCACTAGACATCCCAATGATCGTGGGAATCACGGTTGTGATCACGATAATGTTGATGCTGGCTAACCTTATCACAGATTTAGTCTACGGGATGATTGACCCACGGGTAAGACTTGATTAAGAGGTGTTTTGAATGGAGAGTAAAAGTTCTGAGAATATACCAAACGTTGATCAAGAGAGGATGGAGAAGAGGAGGGAGGCGAGTCAATGGGCCGTCGCTTGGAGGAGGTTTAGGAGAAATAAAGCTGGACTCGCGGGTCTCTTCATTGTTCTCTTCTTCGCCTTCATCGCCTTAACTAGTCCCTGGCTAGCCCCGTATCCAGCGAGAAGCTATCAAGCTCTATACGAGGGAGCGGCTGGTCAATCACCATCGCTTAAGCATCCATTCGGGACGAGCAACTCGGGTCTCGACGTCTACAGCGAGGTACTTCACGGGTCTCTTGGGGACCTATATGTCGGTGTGGGAGCTACAGCTATCGCCGTGTTGATCGGGATCGCAATCGGCTCCCTCGCGGGTTACTCTAGGGGTGGACTGGGGGAAGTTCTACTCATGATCTCACAAATCTTCTACACGATCCCCCTACTGCCATTAATACTACTAGCAGCCCGAGTTTTTTTGATCCTAGTCGCCCAGGGCTTCGGTCTCACCCTCATACTCATCCTCTTAGGTGTTTTCGGCTGGTCGGGAATCGCCTTCGTCGTCCGCGGAGAGATACTTAGGGTAAGGGAGCTGGAGTATATTCAGGCGTCACGTGCCCTTGGTGCTGGCAGAAGCAGAATAATACTTCGCCACGTCATCCCTAACATCCTAACCCCTGTTATAGTCATGGCGACTCTCCTCATTGCCGGGAACATTCTCACCGAGGTTGTCATCAGCTTCCTAGGCTTCGGCGATGTCAACACTTCAACATGGGGGCTAACGATCCAGGAGGGATACGCTTACATCAGGACGCAGTGGTGGGTCACTGTGTTCCCTGGGCTGGCCACACTATTCGCAGTCCTCGGGTTCAACCTCCTCGGAGATGGCCTATCTGATGCCATTAACCCGAGATTGAGGGACTAGGTGGCTGAATTATGGAGACTCTACTTGATATCAAGGGTCTAAAGACCTACTTCTTCACTGAAGCAGGTGTAGTCAAAGCCGTTGATGGAATTGATTTCCAAGTCGGGAAGGACGAGTCGGTCGGTCTCGTCGGCGAATCAGGTTCTGGGAAAACAGTGACTGGACTCTCAGTATTCCGAATAGTTCCACCGCCTGGGAAAATAGTCGCTGGCTCGATAATATTTGAGGGTGAAGACCTCCTCAAAAAGACAAATGAGGAAATGAGGAAGATTCGCGGAAGGAAGATTTCGATGACCTTCCAAGACCCGACGACATCCCTAGATCCTCTATATACAGTTGGGGACCAACTCGCTGAGGTTATTCATGAGCACCAAAAGGAGCTATCTAAGAAGGAGGTATGGGAGAAGGCTGAAAAGCTACTCGAGATGGTGCGTATCTCAGAACCGAGTATACGCGTGAAGGAGTATCCCCATGAGCTCAGCGGTGGGATGAAGCAGCGCATAGCCATAGCACGCGCATTAGCGTCAGGGCCTTCTCTACTCTTCGCAGACGAACCCACGACGAATCTAGATGTCACGGTTCAGGCTCAAGTTCTAGACCTAATAAAGGATCTCAGAGAGAAGCAGAAGATGTCCCTCGTCATGATAACTCATGACATGGGAATCGTTGCAGAGATCACACAGAGAGTACAGGTGCTTTACGCTGGAATGGTTGCTGAAGTCGCAGAGACACACTCTCTCTTTAGAAAACCACAGCATCCCTACACAGAGGCTCTGCTTCAAGCGGTTCCCCGAATTGACCTACGTAAGGAGCTTAGAGTGATTCCTGGGAACATCCCTAATCTCATCACCCCTCCAACAGGGTGTAGATTCCATCCCCGGTGCCCATACGCTAAAGATATCTGCGCTGAGAAAGTCCCTCCGCTTGAACTAACAGACATAGGACATTTCTCAGCTTGCCACTTCTGGCGTACACTATCTCTTAGTGGAGCGTGAAAAAATGGAAAACAATAGCGCTAACCTCCTCGAGATCAAGAACCTCGTAAAGTTCTTCCCAGTCTACACGAGAGGCATACTCCTTAAGCGACAGACAGGAAATGTCCACGCTGTTGATGATGTCTCGATATTTATTGGCAGGGGGGAGAACCTCGGCCTCGTGGGTGAGAGCGGGTGTGGAAAAACTACACTGGGTAAGACTCTCATGTTCCTGGAGGAGCCAGATAAGGGGCAGATAATCTATGATGGTATAGATATGGTGGAGGCGTTTCGTTCAAAGAACGTCGAGGAGATGCGTAGAATCAGACACGGTATCCAGATGGTCTTCCAAAACCCATACACATCATTAGATCCAAGAATGACGATATATGACATACTAAGCGAACCTTTTGCAATTCATCATAATGTGGAGAAGAAGGAGTGGAAGAACAGAGTCTACGAGCTACTTAAGATGGTAAACCTAGAGGATTATCATGCTGAGAGGTATCCACACGAGTTCAGTGGGGGACAAAGGCAACGTATAGCCATAGCGAGAGCTCTAGCAGTGGACCCAAAGCTGATCGTTGCTGATGAACCTGTATCCTCCCTAGATGTCTCCATCAGGGCCCAAATCCTTAATCTCCTAACAGACTTGCAGCAAAAGATAGGACTCTCATATCTCTACATCTCCCACGACCTGAGTTCAGTTCGACAGATCACAAACCGTGTTGCCGTCATGTACGTTGGGAGGATAGTTGAGACTGCGAAGACGGATGAGGTCTTTACCAAGCCACTGAATCCCTACACGCAGGCCCTTCTGGCAGCTATTCCGATTCCAGATCCTGAGAAGAATAGAATAAAAATAATACTCCAAGGTGAGGTACCTAGTGCAACTAACCCACCACCAGGCTGTCGTTTCAACCCTCGATGCCATTATGCGACGGATTTATGTAGAGAAAAGGAACCTGCTCTCAGGGAGATAACTCCAGGCCACTTTTCAGCTTGCCACTATAGTGAAAAGTTTGTTTAATGGAATAAAAGGAGTTGAGAACTTATTCGTCGATTGAGGATCATTGGAAACTTCTTAACGATAATAGGCATTCTCGTGGTCTTCTCATCGACGGTTCTTCCAATCGTAAAGCTCCCGCAGACACTTGTTAAAACTGGTCCTAGCGTGAATCTAACGGAATCCAATAATTATTGGATTGACACATTCGTTTTGCCAACAATAGATAACGACACCGAGGTAGTAGTGACACTTAGAGGGGGTCACGCGGGCAGTCTGGGAATCACTATAATCCCGTTCAGAGATGGCGCAGCGGTTGTCGGTGCATTACCAGTAATCAACTACATCTTTGATCCATCCCAACAGACTTTCACAGCGTCAGCGAGGACAACAATGAAGTCGGAGTACTTCGTCTCGATTTTAAGCATAAGAAACAACTATACCCTTACCATAAACTCAATCTGGTCCCCATTCGACAGCCTCAGGGCATATGTATATCTTGGGCTTAGCGCAATTCCTGCAGGATTACTTATAATCTATTATGATAGGATTGTCGAGAAACGTGATCGAATGTATAGGAATGCCCTAAACGATTAACTTTAATGATTGAACCAAGGTCCATAGAAGCTCATTTTTGAGGAGAGATTTACACATCGCAGTTAAGCTATCTTCTTTATTTTATAGAGGTTTAGGCTAAAAAAACGAGAGAAGCATGAAATCAGGTGTGGTGTTGAACCTTTTACCTTATATTGACCTCTTTCAAGCAATAGTAGTCTGTTTTTAGGCTGAAAATGATTAAATCTGTGAAAGGTGAGAATTGATTGTTATCGACTGGATGGTTTGAAAATGGCTAGCGGATCTTCTAGCGAGGTCGTTCATTGCCCCAACTGCAAAGAGGATGTGCCTAAAACACTTTATTGCCTAAACTGTGGCTTTCCTCTATACAAGGAGGAGCAACCAAAGGAGGAAAAGGTTGAGAAGCCCGATATGAAAGAGATCAGTGTTGCCCCCGACGAGGACGCCGTTATTGTTGTAGACGAGCCGGTCGAGGAGGTCGCGAAGCCCGAAGCCAAGCCTGAGGCTGCACCTGAGCTTACCCAAGAGGTCAAACCAATTGAGCCCATTGAATCATCTCCACCCTTAGACTCAGTTGGCTCTGCATCGGAGCCTCTTAACGTAGAGAAAAAAGAGGCCGAGAAGGCACCAGAGCCTACCCCAATTATAGTGGAGGAGCCTAAACAGGGCAATGTTGTCCCGTCGGTGACCGAGGTCCCCTCAACGCCACAGCAACAGATGGAGTCAACGGATCTCCCAAAGGAGCCCTTATCAGCAGGCGTTGAGGATTCAAAGATCGAGGCGGCTGAGATGGTGGATGAGTACCTGGAAGAGGCAAAGAGCAAGGGATACGTCCCCGACCCGCTCTCGAAGGATCTAGTTGACAACCTTGCAAAGAACATTGCCCTGAAACTCAAGCTCGTGAAGCTTTACAGGGACGGTGTCGTGAAGGAGGAGACGTTCATTAAAGTTTTCGATGAATACTCGAGGGATGGAAAGATCTGGTCGAGTCGCCGAGAAGAACTTCTCAAGAAGAATTCAACCGAGGTCGAGGAGATCGAAGAGGCTAATGCTAATGCATCCGAAGCGCTAGAGCTACTTGAGATAAAGAGGTCAATTGGTGATGTCTCCGAGAACGAGTATATAGCGAAGGCACCGGGTTATAGGTGGGATATCGATCACTTCGACTTCATGTTCGCGGATAGAAACAATAAAATCGCATACCTTGAGGATATAGGAGCTGCCATGTCTAAGGACGAGCTGAAGGAACTCAAAGAACTCGCTAGCCTCGAGTACAACACCCTCGACGCTCTCCAAATATCCAAGGAAGAGACATTATCAAGCATCAAGGAAAGCCTCTATGAGGCAATTAAGATCCTTGGCTAGCTAGCAACGGATATTATGTTGACGATATGACCAAAATCAATTCGGAACATTCACATGAAGATTTAATATATCCATCGCACGCGGTTCCTTTTAGTAGACTAGAGAGGATATTGTCGACCAATTAGAGTTTGGGCTACTTGTGCCACCGTGCACGTATTCCATTAAAAAGAAACAAATTCAAAGGACACTAGTGGTTTACTGACTCAGCTCAAATGAAGAGGGATGCGGAAAATAGGAGCGCAAGAATTTGCGAAGATAGAGAAGTATTTTGTGGTTTGCAGGTACGTCACCAAGGTCATCATTGATGCAAAAGAATTTTGGTCTCAGAATTTTAATTTTCCAGAAAAAATAAAGCATCCTCAAAGGGCGACCGCCCAACGAGACAAAGCAGTAATCGTGAGAAAAGTCTTTCAGAGTCTTTGCTTCATTTAAATCTCTTTGTTCCGGATGTTCTAACATAAAAAAGGAGTAGAGTACCTTCAGACTGAGATCATTACCTGCACGAAATTTGTGTGAGGATGCTTCTCGGAATTCATCAGGGATCATCTGCTCTAGATGAGTTATGATATCACGATCATAGAGTTGTGGCGAGTGAGCGGGCAGTAAACGTGGCTGGCTCTTGCTCCAAAGTTTTTCCACGAGATTTTGAGTATAAGCGTAGGCTCTATCGTGAACTAAACCTTCGTTCATATTGGAATGCAGTTGAATCTGTTGGAAGTATATAATTTGGCCTTCAGGAGTGAGGAAGTCGTTTTTAGAAGTAGCTCGTCCAAAGAAATAATCATCACAGAGGTAGAGGAATTTTTTGGAGAGATTAGGTATTCTGTGTAGATTAATTTCGTTGGCAGTGGAGTTAAATGTGGGAAGATCGGAGTTGTCTGGAAATATCATGTCATCCGTAATAATTGAAACGCGATTATTCGAAGTATCCAACCATTGAGGTATCTGTCCATTGGTTACGATATAGACCTTATGAAACCACGGGGCGTAAGTCTCGAGTGACCGTAAGGAGTATCTGAGCTCATCATTATCTCGGAATCTTTTGGAACCTGTAATAGCTTGATCTGGTGATGTTGAAGTTTTTGGGAGATATTTCTGTAGCCGATCCTGAAACTTCGGATCGGCTCCATTCACCCATGTATACACAACATCTATGTCGCTTTCCAATTCGATGACTCCAGTAACTCGAATCCTATTGCAGAAAGACAGCTGAACGCTGGTTTATATTTATATATTATAATTACTGTTTATTCTAAAAGTTAGATAATTCGTAGCTTATACGCTTGCGCATAATAATTATTAATGCAAGAATTCTTCATATCGCTTTTTTTATGAAGAATCCACCTATGAAAATTTAAATTAATTTAATATTTTTAGATTGTTGATAACAAAACCTTTTTTCAATGACCTATTATAATCAAATGATCAAATAATTTGATTACTAATCAAGATAAATTAACAGTTGTTATGGCGGTTCATAATGAAGAGAAATATTTGCCTAAATCACTTAGTTGCTTAAAAAATGAGGATGTTAGCTTAATAGTAATTTTGGATCAGTGCACCGATAATTCTGAAAAAATTATTAAAGATATTTTTCCTGAAGCTATATTAATCAATAAAATTGAAAAAAAATGGGAGAATAGTTATGCTGAAAACCTTCAATTGGGTTATGAAATTTCTAATGGTGATTATTTAGGTATTTTTGATGCGGATATCTGTTGTCAATCTAACTCTTTCATTCGTTTAAGAAAGGAACTGGTTCCTCCAGTAGCTTCAATAAGTGCTTATCTTATAACCGACAAAACAGCGTCTTTTATGAATAACCTTTATTATTACTGGGAAAAAACATTTGATTTCGGATTAAAAGAAAGAGAACCCAGGGGGGCAGTGCGGGTTATTTCAAGAGAAGCATTATTAAAAATTGGGGGATTCAAAGATGTTCCTACACCGGATACACAACTTGATTTAGATCTAAGAAAAGCTGGTTATGAGTCTAAATTATCAAGGGATGTGATATGCATTCACCTTAGAGTGTTTTCATTTAAGAAATCTATAGAAACACAAATAGTATCGGGTAGAATGCGTAGAAAAATGAAAATGCCATTTATTCAGGTTGTTGGACATTCGATAATCAGATTACGGCCATTTGTTTTGTATGGTTATCTAATTGCGTGAGTAATTTTTATTTCAAAAATTTATTATAATAAGGTATATTCTTAATAAAAATAATATAAATTACCTTTGATTCTTTTTTTCATCAATTTCTAATAATAAATTATTCCATTTAAGTCCAACTTCTTCCATCGAAAAACTTTTTGCCCAATATTTTCCTTGCTCCGACATTTGTTGATAAAGTAGATTATTTGTCATTAGTTGTTTAACATATTTTGTGAAATCATTTGGATTACTCATTCTAAATCCTGTTACATTATGTATAACAGTTTCTTGTTGTCCCCCTCCATCGGCAACTATTGGAACACACCCCGCTGCCTGAGCTTCTATAGGCACAATGCCAAAATGTTCTTCTGGATTATAAGATAACAAAATTTTTGATGAGACTAAAGTGTCAATTATTTCATTATATGAAACATTAGTCTTTATTTCGATTGGATAAGATTTATTCTTTAATTCGTCAACTCTTTTAGTAATTTTATTCGCATATAAAATACTTTCAATTTTTTTGGATACTCCTCCCACAATTTTTAAATCACATTTATAATCATCATATAAATTAATATAAGAATCGATAACATAATCTATTCCCTTAAAACTATCTATTCTTCCAACATAACATAATTGATTTTTTTTCTCTTTTTTTACGTTAAATTTATTTATATCAACAGTTGGATATATTGTTCTAAATGTATCCATTTTTACATAATTACCCCATAATATCTTAGCAATTTTTTCTGTATAATTTGAATTACATATTACATAATCTAATCTAGATAATTGTTTATAATGTTGATACCAATATGGTATCCTATATATTAAATATAGATAAGTATTTTTTCTAATTTTAAGTTCTGTTGGAAAATGACAATAATGAATTTTATATATATTATCAGGAACAGAAAAAAAAGCTCCAGGTTCAAGATCTGCAGAAATTATTAGATCAGGGTTAAATTCTTTTATACATTTTTTAATTGCTGAGCCGGCGGTTAGTAATGTTTTCCAGACGGTTCCTTTAATATGATTCCCAATAAATGAAGGGGTAAATACATTTTCGGCTTCATGTAATCCTTCAAAACTCTGTTCATTTGGTTTTTCGAAAGAACACAGGGCAAGTTTGTGATCATATTTTTTGAGCATCTGACATAAATCTGATGTAAATTTATTTCCACCACCAAGGATATTGGGATTTGTCAGAGCAATAGCAATTCTCATTAAAATTTAACTCATATAAGCATCCATTTAAAGATGATATTAATTTATAATTTTTTTAAAAAGAAATGCGTGCGAGTATCCAAGGGATGATGAGGAACGCATGTCGTTTTTATCTGAAATTACCATTTTGCCGCGTCGAACGAGTGCGACCGTACATCATGAAGTTCTATTACCAAAGAGCTAGCAATTTTTACCATTTCTAGATCTATTAGAAGGTGTTAAAGGAGGATTCGAACACACTAAATGTAGTGGGCACAATGAACGTTGCATTTGTCCTGATTAATGCGGAGATGGGGTCCGACCTAACCAAGGATCTGAAAGAGATTCAAGAGGTTAAGGAGTTTTATGGGGTATATGGTGTATATGACTACGTTGTGAGGCTCGAGGCTGAGAATATGGAGAAGCTCAAGGACGCTATAACTAATAAGATTAGACGATTGAAAAATGTCAGATCGACTCTGACGATGATGGTCATCGATTAATAATAGCTTCGCGTGTGAACTCTCACTTCACATCTTTTAAGCCCTGTATCTTTAAAACAAACATATTCGATTATTGTTGGAAGTGGGTGGTTACAATCAATGAAAGTCATGATAATGGGTATGGACGGTTATTTAGGATGGCCCCTTGCCATGCACCTTAGTGCCAAGGGCCATAGCATTTCTGGCGTTGACAACTTCAGTAGGAGGAAAAACGTCGAGGAGTTGAACGCGCAATCCGCCACTCCAATCAAATCAATGGCTGAGAGGCTCAATGCTTATCAGAAAGCCACTAGGAGGAAGCTGGTTTTTTATGAGGGAGATCTTACAAAGACTGACTTCACTGACAAGGTTATTGGGGAAGAGAAGCCCGACTGCATAGTTCACCTAGGCGAAATACCGTCAGCACCATACAGCATGATCGACGTCGAGCATTGTAACTACACCCAGATGAACAACATAATTGGAACCAACAATATCCTCTTCGCAATTAAGAAGCATGTCCCTGAGTGCCATCTCGTCAAACTTGGCACCATGGGGGAATATGGGACACCAAATGTAGATATCCCAGAAGGGTTCTTCGAAATCGAGTTCAGGGGGAGGAGAGACACGCTTCCATTCCCTAGGCAGCCTGGTAGCTGGTACCATTTAAGCAAGGTTCATGATAGCCACAACATCATGTTTGCCTGCAAAATCTGGGGACTTAAGAGCACCGATATAATGCAGGGAGTCGTCCACGGAATAATCACTGAGGAGATGGTAAACGAAGACCTTTTGACTCGCTTCGACTTCGATGAGGCGTGGGGTACCGCTCTAAATAGGTTCTGCGCCCAAGCGGTTATCGGTCATGAGCTGACACCTTACGGGAAGGGGGGGCAGACACGTGGATATATTGCCTTACGTGACAGCATCCAATGTCTAACCCTTGCAGCAGAGAACCCACCGAAGGATGGTGAGTATCGTGTATTCAACCAGTTCGATGAGACTTATTCAGTTAATGAGCTCGCAAAGCATGTTGTGAAGGTCTCTAGTGAGTTTGGCATCGACGCAAAGGTATGGAGCGTCGAGAATCCTCGAATTGAGAAGGAGGAGCATTATTATCACCCAGACCATGATAAGCTTCAGGCCCTAGGTTTCAAACCCATTAATGACCTTGAATCTGAGCTCAGGTTGACTATGCCACAGTTGATCAAGTATAGAGGCAGAATTGAAGAGAGAAAGGCAGCGATAATGCCCAAGATAAAGTGGAAGGGCTAGTCTTTTCACATAGTTATAAGTTTATTTTGTGGATTACTAATTTCCCTTTATAAACTCGAACTACATTGAGAGTATCTCAATCTCGATGTGTATGAGATTTCCAAATCATTAAAGTCGAGTTGACATCGATGGTTATTGTCTGCTAAGGTAGATCAGTATTGCAGAGGCGAGTGTTGTGAATATGTCTGGTAGGAAATTAAATATGTTGAGTATGTTAGCCTCCTGGAAACCATTAAGCCATATAAGTATAGGATTGCTGGTAATGGAGTAGAGTAAAAGTGTAGCTGAGAATAGGACTAGGCAGAGGCTGAAGTTTGATTTAGTCTCTCTGTAGATGCCAATGTAGAGGACGATTAGGTAGAGGAGGAGACCAGAGTTGATTAGGGCTAGTACAGTGCGACCCTTGATGTAGAAGACAAGTAGGTTGCTGATCTCCTCAAGCTGCTCTGGGGTGAGACGTTCAAGGAGCCGGTTACTAGGATTACTGAAGATGTAGTTGAGCGTATTAAATGGTCCTATTAGTACTATTATTATGATGACTAGTAATCCCACTATAGCTATGGATGCCCAAGGCGTCTTCTGCATCTTTTTCTCAGTTTCTTCCATTGCTTTTCAACCTTTTCGCAATTTTATTCCAAATCTCTTCAAAATCCATATAGTTCATTTCGAGGTCCTGGCTGAGGAAGTATACCTTTCCGTAGTGCTCCCCGACGGCTACGATGAGGTGGTTCTTCTCCAACACGTCTAGGTGGTGTCGGATAGTTCGATAATCTACACCTAGAAGGTTGCAGAGTTGGTTGGCATTAAGTGGCTCATTTTTGATGGCCTCTATTATCTTACCTCTATTTACTCCACCGCGTGACCCCTCTATCAGCCAGAGTAGAAGCTGCTTGAAGGAACGTCTGGAGAGGGCCATCAGTCAATCCACGTCGATTTGAAGTAAAGTTCACGGGACCCCTTTTTAAGTAGTGCATACGCTTGAATCTGATGAAATTATGGTATAATCTTGAAAAATCATTTATGAATAGCCATGCTCATCAATCAGTTCAGATAAAATCAAGTCTCAATGGTGAAGTATAATGACTGAGGAAAAACGTGATGAAACCCAGACAGGGAATCCCTCCGAGCAACCTATAGTACCAAAGGAAAGCGAAACACCACAGCCTGAACCTAAACCAGAACCATCTCCCCAACCTGAGGTGAAGGTAATTGAGAAACAACCACCCAAGAGTGCTGGTAGTAATTTATTGCTGGGGGGTATTGTTATCCTCCTGATCCTTAGTTTAGGGTTCTCGGGTTACATCTTCGTAGACAGCAGCCATCGTATAGGCGACCTCACAAACCAGGTGTCTTCTCTGACCTCATCGGTTCAGGGGCTAAGCACCAGTCTTACAGCCTCTAACTCACAAATTACTCAGTTGAGTCAAGCTATTAGCACTTTAACTAAGGGGTCTGGTGGATCAGTTAACGTAACTACAAATGATTTCTCTGGGATATATGAAAAGGTAAAGGACAGTGTCGTTCTGATAAAATCAACTCTTGCCATTGGAACGGCGACTGGCAGCGGCTTCATCTACGACACACAGGGCAGGATCGTGACCAACGACCACGTAATAGATGGGGCGAATAGCATTACTGTCACCTTCATAAACGGAACTATCGTACCTGCAACGGTGGTAGGCGCTGACCCATACTCTGATATAGCAGTAATTCAAGTCGCTGCCCCCGCAGCGCTCCTGAAGCCTCTGGTCTTAGGTAATTCATCCGCGTTGAAGGTAGGCCAAGAGGTACTCGCAATAGGTAATCCGTACGGGTTAGCTGATACTTTAACAACTGGAATCATAAGTGCCACCGGTCGTGAGATGGATTCCTCTAGTGGATACCCTATAGTTGATGTCATCCAAACGGATGCCGCCATAAACCCCGGTAACAGTGGTGGTCCTCTACTTACACTAACAGGTGAGGTCGTTGGGATCAATACTGCCATTCCCTCACAAACATCGACCGGCATAGGCTTTGCCATCCCAAGCAACACGATATTAAGAGAAATCCCAAGCCTCATCTCTACGGGCAAGTATGATCAGGTTTACATAGGTATCCAAGGAACAGATGTGACCCCTGGCATAATCTCCGCCATGAATCTACCAGCTGGGACTCACGGCGTTCTTCTTACAACTGTCTCTAAGCCGAGCCCGGCGAACACCGCTGGCCTAAGAGGTGGAACAAATGATCAGATCGTTGATGGCGTCTACACACCAATTGGGGGGGACGTCATAACGAAGGCAGATGGACAGACTATGAAGGATATTTACGACTTCATTCTATATATGCAGAGGAATAAGAGGCCGGGTGATATGATCGCCATTACGATAATTAGGGGTGACACAGAGATGGTCGTAAACGTGACCCTCGGCGTTAGAACCGGTTGAGTAGCTAGTTTACTTTTTTTGGTAGACCAACACTCCTGAAGCTGAATCCCATAGACGGGAGCGCACGCCTTGGCGAGTCATGCGAATAATTTTATACAGTTTTTTTGATTTCCCAGTAATCTGCAATCAAATCGCTTAGTTGATTGATTACAACCTTTGTCTTTGAGAGGACGAAGGGGTCGTAAATCGGAGGAAGTTTATCTTCCTCCTGGTTTAGGGGTAGTCCAAGCTCACCTGAGAAGAGGGCATATAGACCATTTTCTTCGCGGCCTGGGCTGTAGCCTCCGCAGAGTAAGTCCACAACTCCACAGTTCATCTCCTTAGCCACTTCAGCAACGGCCCTGCCTATGGACCAGAGCCCCTTGTATGTCAGTCCCAGCTCTGCCAACTCATCTTGATAGTGCGGGTCTGCTCCACCGTTTCTGATTATTATCTGGGGTTTAAACTGACGCACAATTGGTTTGAAGACGTGCTCTAAGACGAGTGCCATGCACGCGTCGTCAGCTCTCCGAGGGAGGGGAACGTTGATTGTGTAGCCTTTTCCATTACTTTCCCCGATCTGCTCGATAAATCCAGTATTAGGATAGAGGGTCATTGGGTCCTGGTGTATTGTGAGGTAAAGAACCGTTGGGTCTGTGTAAAAGATGTCCATGGTACCGTTCCCAGCGTGAGCGTCTGTATCGAGTATTAGGACTCGATTCATGCCATGTCGTTCCGTTAGCGCACGGGCGCAAATGGCAACGTCGTTGAAGACACACCATGCTTCCCCGTAGTCACTACCTGCATGGTGTAGACCACCTCCCACCCCTTGTGCTATTGTGTAGCCCTTATTTACTACCGCATCTCCCGCCGTTAGAGCTGCGCCGACTATTAGCCTAACTGCCTTTACAAGGGAGGGTGAGATCGGTGTGTCATCAGACAAGTAGCCATGCTTTTCGGAGATCTCTTTGACTTTCTTTATATAATCAGAAGTGTGGACTAGGCCAAGATCTTTATCACTTGCTGGCTCGGGGGTTAATAGATCGATCCCTTGTTTACTTAGTACCCCTTCTGAGTCTAGAAGATGGATGTAACGGGGGAAACGGTCTCCCCTTAGAGAGTATTCCTCTCCGAAGTCGTACTCAGCTATACCCTCATGGTAAACGATCGCGTATTTTTCCACAACAAACTAAGAATCGCCTTTTTATTATGTCTTTAGCTTCAGACTGAGACTGTCATTAATTAATGAGAAAAAAGGGTCAGAAAACGAGGAATATCCGTTTAACACTTCTAGATGAAGGAAAAATCTACAATTCGTCAATGTACAAATCGTTTATACTTATTTAGAATCTGAATTATTTCTCTTTAAGATGAGGCTAATCGTGTTATTGAGAGAACTGTGATATCTTAAGATCATCTCGTAATGTTCTGGGTCGGTTCGCTTTATCTTAGATAGCCAATCTTTTAGTTTGAGAGACTCCTTCGAGGTCTTGCAGCTCATGCATGTTGGGACCGTTGTCTTGTAGGTGTCGAGTAAAGAGTTGATGGACGCATTCATCCACATAGGGTTTGGTCCAGCGTTATCTATTGAGGTGCCACAATAGGCGCATACTCTGCACTCTGTGCACCCATTCTCGTGCTGGAAGAGGCAGAAATCATTGTGGCAGTTTGAAATCATCTAAGATGTTTGAGGAATGTTACTTTATTAATATTACATATGATGATGAGGATGTTTCGCGTTAAATAGACTATTTTTATTTAGAAAGTTATCAATTTATAATTTGAAAATATTTAATTACAATATTACTTTTTTTATTAAATAGGGATAGTTTAATGTAGTTTTTGTAGAATACAAAAGAATTACGTGTATTCAATGCATCGATGTGATCCTTTACGCTTTCCACGATGATACCGGCGCATACGAGGGAATCTGCTCCGTAAGGTCAATAAGGAGTGGTTGCAGTTTAGGGCTTGTGGCTACGCGCAGAGTTGTCTCGTTATCGAGCCTGGTACCCTTCTTTGCCATGGGTGGACTGTTTTTAGTCGTTGACCTTTTGGCACTCTTACTCGTCTCTCCCTTTAGCTATGCTGGACTCTTCGCATACACAGACTCGGGGGATCCCCTAGACATCGTATACTTCGTAGTCACGATGCTGATAACTACGGGTCTTATTCTTGCACTGGCGAGATTCCGAGGAGGGAAGTTCGTGAGATGGGTACTCACTGGGACTATATGGTTCTCAATATTCTCGACACTCTACTCGCTTGTATTGTTCTTAGTAGACGATCCCTTAGCCACAGTCATCTCGTTGGTTGGCTCTCTTGCTCTTATCGTGGCACTCGTTAAATGGCAGAGGTGGTATATGATCGACGCTGCGGCCCTACTATTAGGCGCTGTCTCGACGACGGTGCTCGGGATAAGTCTAAGCCCACCCTTAGTATCGGTGCTCCTAATCGGTTTAGCCATCTACGATGCGATAGCTGTTTACAAGACTGGCCACATGCTAACCCTCGCTGAGGCAATCTTGAACTCTGGACTTCCACTCATGGTGATTGTGCCTAAAGGGTTAGATTACAAGGAGTCCAGGGATATCAAGATTCAGAAAGAAGCCCCGCCGCCTGGTGGAGAGCGGAATGCCTTTTACATGGGGTTGGGAGACCTCGTGATCCCTGGTTGCTTAGTAGTTTCAGTCTATGGGGCCCTAGGCGCTGCTGGCCTACCGATAGCAGCCTCGGTTATGATAGGTACACTCATCGGCTTTATTGTTCTCTCTATTTTCGTAGCGAGGGGGAAACCTCAGGCGGGTCTTCCATTTCTATGCAGTGGGGCCATCCTAGGGTACGTCGTCTCGAGTCTTATACTTCTCCAACATCTTGCTGGATAGGTTAGTGTGTGCGCGCACGCTCTTCCCTACTCTCTCCTATACTCTCCTGCTTTCTCTAAAAAGTGCGCATTCTATCCCCATATCCTTCAGCATTTTTAATTTGATCTTTTTAAATTCAATGCTCTCGTAAGAACTATGTAAGTGTTCTCATAGTTAATTTTTGAAACAGATTAACAATCTATTACACTTATTAAATCAGATATAGATTTTGATTTGGTTTGAATATTTCAAAGAATCTCAACGAGATTATATCAGCACCCAAACATTGGGGGACATTAAAGGGAGAAATAATAAAATCAATTGGCATTGACTGGAATTTATCCCTGGATAAAATATATAATTCTTTACAAATTGACCAGCGCGCACGACGTATAGGTGTGATAAAATAACGTTCAAAGTTTCCCTCAAAGTTCCGATAAGGGTTTTTGTCGATGGCTCAAACCTTAGATTAAAGAAGATACCCCAGTTCCTTAAAGCGTATAGGGGCGATTATCTGGAGATTGACGGCTGGCGGTTCGATCTTGAGTATGGAGTTCTCTATCTCAACGAAGTCGATTCTTGGGGTTATTATCGTGCTTTTGATGTAAAGGGTTTAAGGGTTCTAAGTGTCGGAGGTGGTTGTGGAGAAGATGCCAAGGGTTTTCTGGATAGAGGAGTTAAATCTGTTCATGTTATAGAGATAAACCCAGAATGTGAAAAATATCTCAAGTATAATAGCGAACTAGAACCTAGATTGACATACGAGATACGTGGGTTCGAAACCCATGACCTGTTTAGTGACTTTGATTTACGCAAGTTCGACATGGAGGGTCATGAGATAAAGATGATTCCGTATCTGGATGAAATTAAGGGTAAGATTGTTCTAGAAACCCACAGTACCTATATAACCGATGAGTTTCTCAAGCATGATTTCAAACTTTATTCTAATTACGAACGGAATAAGGACATCCATGGGGGAGTAATGCAGGTCTACAAGGATGGATAGATATGAGGTTCTACCATTTTCATCCAGACCCAACGGGCAGACAATAGGGAGGATTACCCGCGCACGCGACTTAGCCTCAGCCAGTGTAAAGATGATTAATGATATCTTACTCACTAAAGATGGATGGAAAGGCTCTACCCAGTAACGAGTATCCTCTCGAACTGGTTTGGGGTGTTCCCAACAAGGGTTGGATGGTGAGGCTGATCGCGGAAATAGACATCATCTTCCCAAGCTGACCCTACATTGCATGCATGTTTGTTTATGTTTGATTGTAGAGAAAGTGGTATGTGTGTTTGGGTTGGGGATAAGGGTTAGGATTGAAGGGGTTATTTATCATGTTATTTTTTGGTTGTGAAGATGCTATTTTTGCCATTTATGACTTGTATAGTAGAGTTTGAGTGTCTGGATGTTCATTGGTGACTGTCCTTTCGCAACTCTGATGACGTTCCAAACAGCTGTTTCGCGCATCTGGACCATAATTCCAGGTGTGCTGCCTATGTGTGGGACTAGTGTAATGTTGTCAAGAGTTCTTAACGGACTATCCTTTGGGAGAGGTTCAACCTCGTAAACATCGAGACAAGCGCCACTAATGCGCTTCCCTTGTAGGACCTTGATGAGGGCTTTTTCATCGACTACCGGCCCCCTCGCGGTTGAGACGAATATAGCTGTGGGCTTGAGTAGACTCAGCTCCTTTTCGCCGATCATGTGGCGTGTCTCCTCATTCAATGGGACGTGAACTGTGACTATATCGGATTTCTTAAGTAGGGTTTCTAGGTCGACGAGTTCAGCGTTGAATTGTTGGGCTCTCGCCTCCGTTATGTATGGGTCGTATGTGAGAATATTCATGTTGAAGGCTAGTTTGGCGAACTGGGCCATCCTGCTACCGATGGCTCCTAGTCCTATTATTCCGATGGTGCTGTTTCTGATCTCGACCTGTCTTTCGATGTCGACGCGGGCCCAGCCACCGTCACGCATCAGGCGATTATGGGCCGTTATTCTTCTGGCTATGTCGAGGATCATACCAAAAGCGAGCTCGACGACGCTGTTCGCGTTTACGCCAGCCACGTTACAGATTATTACTCCATTAGCTGATGCAGCAGCTTCATCAATGTACTCGTAACCGACGCTTGTGGTCTGGATCATTTTCAGTTTATCAGCTGCATTGATCACGGGGGCCGTGATTGGGCCTCCTGTTATGATGACGTCGACACCATTTATCTTGCTCAGGAGAGTATTCTCGTCTCCTATCTCGGATATCTCCACGTCGACTATTTTTCTAAGTTCCTTGAGTCTCTTGGAGTTTTGAATATCCTGGGCCCAGCGGCCTGCTACGAATAGTACTTTCATCGCACATACCTCAATAGGTCTTGTTTCCTTCTATGGTTTGCTTCCATTTCTTTAAGCTGAACTCTGGATCCTTGTAGATCTTCATTGTAGCACCCTCGGATTCGAGTAGTTTCTCCGCTCGCTCGAGGACTTCCCCCATCTTATCAGCGGGGAACTTGACAGCCCCGTGCATGTCCATATGGACCATGTCCCCGGGCATAACGGTCATACCACCGACTTTGACTGGTACCCCTACTGCCTTGACTATGAAGTCACCATGTCCGGGAGTGACCCCTGTTGAGTAGTATTGGAAGTTGAGGGGTTTTATCGCGTCTATGTCTCTCATGGGGCCGTTTGTTATGACGCCTATTACCCCCAAGGCCTTGTATTGTGTGGTCATTATCTCTCCGAATAAGCCGACTCTATTATCAAGTTCTCTTGGGAACTGTTGCTCAGCCACGAGGACTATGGGTTTCTTGGTCTGGTCGATGTGTTCGGGGAGAACCCATCTGCCCATGCCAGTGAATTTCTCTGAGCGTTCACAGAACACGACTGTCGCGACGTAGCCGACCTTGGGCCCCATCTCGGGGTAAACGCAATGGATTGTTGAGTCGGTGTACCATTCCCCATACCAAGCATCGTAGAGCTTCATGCAGTTGTCGGAGCGGGGATAGGTGGCCACGACGTTACTTATTGTTGGAGTGTCGATCTTTTCGAGTCTCTCGATTATTTCTTTCTCTGTTCTAGCCATGTTGGTTTCTCGTTGGGGTTAGGCGATATAATTGTATCTGATTTTAGGGCGAGGTTGAAAGCATATGAGAGAGATCAAGTTCTTCAGTAATTACTTGAGGTACTTCGAGAACCATAATATAGAGAGTTTAGCAACTTCCTCAAGCTTTCCAGGCTCCTCGAAGAGGTGAGTCGCACCCTCCACAACCTCGAGATCTGTTATCGCCTTCATCCGCCTCTGAGCCTCCTTGTTTAACTCGAGTACTTCACCGTCGAGTCCACCAACTATGAGGAGAGTTGGGGCCTTGACATTGGGCAGGCTCGGTCCAGCTAGGTCCGGTCTGCCTCCTCTTGACACTATTGCGGATACCATCTCGGGTCTTTCAGCTGCAGCGATGAGCGCGGCTGATGCCCCTGTGCTTGCTCCATAGTATCCGAGGGGCTGTTGATATCTTGTTTTGAGCCATTCAGCCGCTAGTATGAGTCTCGATGCTAGTAGTCGGACGTCGAAACGATACTCCATCGTGTAGGAGTCCTTAGCCGCCTCCTCCTCTGTGAGGAGATCTATGAGGAGTGTTGAGTAACCGGCTTGGTTGAAGCGATTCGCTACCTGGTTGTTTCTTGGGCTGAGTCTGCCGCTTCCACTTCCGTGTGCGAAGAGTATCATCCCGGTTGCCTCAGATGGCGCATTGTACTCTCCGAGTAACCTGATGTTTCCGGAGGTGATGGCTACAGAGTCGCCCGTGAACCTCGCCCTCCCTCTAGGGCATTTATCGTCTCCTCATCCGAGACCTGTGTAAAGTCTGAGTAAAACTGACCGATCGCGAAGAAGTCAAATGGCTGCATGATCGCGACTACGTCGTCTGCAACTTCCTTCAGCTCTTTGACGGTGTCTGGCGGAGCCACAGGGACGGCGACGACTATCGATGCTGGTTTCATGTTTCTGATGACCCTGATAGCCATCATCATTGAGGCGCCAGTTGCGACCCCATCATCCACGACTATTACTGTCTTACCGGTGACATTGATTGGTTTGTGGCTACCCTTCAGGAGGGATACGCGTTCACGGGCTTCTCGCTGCTTCTCCTTGACTTCCTCGTCGATGTAGGTTTTCGGGACAGATTTTGCTAGGTCTTCGTTGAGGAAGAAGGCATCTGGGCTCGCGGCTCCTAGGGCGAGTTCAGGGTTCCCAGGGTATCCCAGTTTCTTAATGATAACTACCTCGAGTGGAGCGGCTAGGAGTCTAGCTACTTCACTTGCCACAATGACTCCACCTCTCGGGATTCCGATGACTATTACGTCAGGACGCCCTCGGTACCGAGATAGAGCCAAGCCAAGTTGAGTCCCGGCGTCATACCTGTCGGCGAACATCTAATCACTCCGGAGATTTCAGAGGAATCTCTCGTTTATCTTGTGGGAATCCGTGAACATCAATCATTCCTTATCACTTTTTTTAGTAGGAAAAGACGTAGGTTTTTCCATTACGATTTTCAGAATTAACCTGAGAATTAAGATCAATTACAATGGAGTTGTTGATATGAGTGTCTTGAAGAAAGAGTATGATATCAGTGTGAAACGCCTCTGGAGGTGTCACGTCTGCAACGACCTTCATTACGGAGCTGGTCCACCCCTCATATGTCCCACATGTGGAGCCCGAGGAGCCTTTGTACAAGTCGACAGGGATGAAGCGCTTAAGATAATAGGCGACAGAGGAGGGGCACTTACATCGACTGGCGCCATAATTGAGGCTTGGAAGGGATTCGCGAAGATCAGTGACGAGTACAAACTTGTCGAGGACAAGGAAATGGTTGAAGGACTTGCCGAAGGAGTTTTATCGAATCAAAAAGCCCATGGACTTAGATATTGCCCCTGTAGGCTGGCACAGGGGGATTTCATCCAAGATCTTAAGCTTATTTGTCCCTGCAACTTCCAAGTACAACAGACATACGCCGAACGCGGTGAGTGTTGGTGTGGATTATACGTTAAGAGGGATGAACAATGAGTGGCTCAGTTGATCGTCTGATCTGGTTCAGCGGAAAGGAGTGTGTTCACTGTAAGCGGCTTCGCCCGGTGGTCGAACAGTTCGAGGCCGAAACGGGGAAGAAAATAACGGAGCTAGAGGTTTGGCATAGTGAGGATAACGCAAAGGTGATGCGTGGTTACGGGGAAGTAATAAAGAAGGCGTGTGGGGGGGACCTCGGCGTCCCAGCGTTCTATAACGAGAAAACAGGCAACGCGGTATGTGGGATGGTGTCCCTGGAGAAGCTTAAGACCTGGGCGAGTGGATGAGCTGAATCTGAAGTTACCCAGCGCTCTCCATCGAGATGAGTAGGAGTTCGGGATCTTCGAGGTACTTCTTTAGGCTGTTGAGGAATTTAGCTGCGTCTGCGCCATCCATGACTCTGTGGTCGAAGGATAGACTGATGTACATTACTTTTCTTATCTTAATCTCTGTTCCAATGACTAGGGGCGTGTCGGTTATCTTGCCTGTTCCAAGAATCGCTACCTCGGGGTAGTTTATTATGGGCGTTCCATAGGTTCCACCGAAAACACCATAGTTGGTAATGGTGAATGTGCCACCCTTCAAGTCTCCTAAGTCGATCTTCCTTGAGTTGGAAAGCTCGGTGAGTCTCTCGACTTCCTCGGCGAGCTCCACTATGCTTTTCTGGTCGGCTCCTTTGACGACTGGGACAAGTAAACCTTCCTCGGTGGCTACAGCGTAGCCTAAGTTGTAGTACTTCTTGATGATCACTTCCTCTAAGTCTTCGTCGTATGAGGAGTTCATGATCGGGGTTTCCTTGAGAGCCTCCACTACAGCTTTGATGATGAATGGCATGTATGTGAGGTGTATTCCCTTGGCATCCTTGAGGGTCACCTTCTCCCGTTCTCGTAGTGCAACGAGTTCCGTCATGTCTACAAGGTCCATCGCAGTAACCTGAGCTGCCTTAGCTAAGGACTCGACCATCCTCTTCGCGGTGGTTCGCCTTATACCTCGGATAGGTTTTCTCTCTACATAACCATAAACGTCGAACTTTGGAACTATCCTAGGACGAGATACCTTGAGGGTTTCCTTGGATCCTCGTACATCATCTTCAGTTATTCTTCCATTTGGGCCTGACCCTTTTATCGAGGCAAGGTCTACCCCAAGCTCCTCAGCTAGGCGGCGTATAGCTGGGAGAGCGAGGATGGCTTTCTCTTGCTCAGTTGCTTGGATCGGTTTGATTATTGGAGCTTCGGATAATTTCTCCTCGGGGGCTTCAGGTAGCTCTCCTACAACAGATACCGATGGTTTCCTTACCTCGGGGATACCAGCGGTCTCTCCCTCAGCACCGATCGTGACAAGGATCTCACCGACCTTGACTACCCCGCCCTCGGGGTGATGTATCTTGAGGATCTTTCCCTCGGCTGGAGACGGCATCTCGACAACGGCCTTGTCGGTCTCGACCTCGGCGAGTGACTGATCTCTCTTGACTGAGTCACCCTCTTTGATGAGCCACTTCCTAACCTCTCCCTCGGTTATACCCTCTCCTAGATCAGGTAATCTAAACTCAGTTACCATCAATATCACCTTAGAATGTCATTACCCTACTAATTGCTCTGTGTATCCTATCAGCGTCAACGTAGTAGAAGTGCTCCCCCTTAGGTAGTGGCACCGTCACATCTGGAGCTGTGACCCTTTCGACTGGGGCCTTCAGGGATAACAAGGCGTTTTCACCTATCCTCGCTGATATCTCTGCTCCGATTCCACCTGTCTTGGGTGCTTCGTGGACTACTACGGCTCTGCCTGTTTTTTTGACGGAGTCAATCACCGTATCTGTGTCCATTGGGGAAATGGTACGTAGGTCGATTATCTCCACGGAGGTACCGTTGGCTTCGGCTTTCAATGCAGCATCCTGTATGATAGGCATCATTGCACCCCAGCCGATGACTGTGACGTCTTTACCATCCTTCACCTTTCTAGCTTGGCCGATGGGGATGGTGAAGTCTCCCTCCTCTACGTCCTCCTTTATGAGACGATAGTTTCGCGTGGGCTCGAGGAAGACCACGGGGTCGGGGTCCCTGATGGCGGAGATGAGTAGCCCCTTAGCCTCACGTGGGGTTGCGGGCACCACTACTTTTAATCCTGGTATCTGTGCGTAGAGCGCCTCAGTGCTCTCTGAGTGATGCTCGAGGGCTTTTACGCCGGCACCATAGGGTGTCCTGAGAACAAGGGGAACCCCTAGGTGTCCTCTTGAACGGTTCCTTATGCGGGCAGCGTGGCAAATCATTTGGTCTAGGGTATAGTAGGAGAAGCCTAGGAACTGGATCTCGGCTACAGGCTTGAGGCCGTTCATGGCCATCCCAATGGATGCCCCTACTATGCAGGCTTCTGATAATGGTGTGTCGATGACTCTCGTTGGCCCAAATTTTTCGTATAGCCCCTCGGTGGCCCTGAAGACTCCGCCGTCGATGCCGACGTCTTCTCCTAGTACCACTACTGAGGGGTCTCTCGCCATCTCTACAGCTAACGCGTTACCGATGGCTTGGACCATGTTCATGGTTGTCATTAGTTGGAGCCTCCTTGTTCGAGGTCTTTTTTGAAAAACTTCAGTTGATTCTGGAGCTCAGATGGCAAGTCTCTGTATGTGTACTTGAATATGTCTTCTAGTTGGGGTGGGGGATGGTCTAGCGCTTTCTGAGATTCCTCATCTACTCTACTCTTGGCTTCTTCCACTGAGGCTTTTTCCTTATCCTCATTCCAGAGCCCCTTGTTTTCTAGGTAGACTCTGAACCTATTCAATGGGTCTTTTGCCTCCCACTCCGTCAACTCAGCTTGGTTACGGTACCTTGTCGCGTCGTCTGAGGTTGTGTGATCTCCAAGTCGGTAGGTGTAGGACTCGATGAGTGTTGGGCCTCCTCCTCCTCTGGCTCTGTCTACAGCTTCCTTCGCTGCTACGTACAGTGCGAGCACATCGTTGCCATCCACCATTATTCCTGGGAATCCGTATGCAATTGCCTTTTGTGCTATTGTCTTAGACGCTGTTTGCTTTGATCGGGGGAGGGAGATGGCGTATTGGTTATTCTGACAGATGAAGATGGTTGGTGTCTTCAGGACTCCGGCTAGGTTTAGACCTTCATGGAAGCTTCCCTCTGAGGAGCCGCCGTCGCCGAAGTATGTCATGGTGACGACCTTCTCGCCTCTTAGCTTTGAGGCGTATGATACACCGACTGCGTGGGGGATCTGGTCTCCAACGGGTATTACACCCGGCGTCACTTTTACCCCCTCGGGGTAAGCGTTACCCTCCTCGTTTCCAGACCAGTAGAGGAAGAGGTTGAGTAGGGGTACTCCCCTCCATATTAGTGCGGTTAGCTCCCGGAATCCCGGTATGATCCAATCATTTGGTCCGAGGGCTAGGGCTGGGCCAATTTGGCTCGCTTCTTGGCCGCGGCTTGGTGGATAGGCACCGATTTTCCCCTGTCTCTGGAGTCTCACCGCTTTCTCGTCGGCTGCTCGGGCGAGGATCATCGTCTGGTAGGCACGTTGGAGTAGGTCACCATCGAGGCTTGGCTCGAGCCTCTTATCTACGGTTCCGTCGGCTCCGATTATCTGCAGCATCTTTCCCTCAAGTGGGTTAAACTCGTCACTCAGCATCTTGATGATCCTCAGAGAGAATTGGTAATGTTTTTTTTTAAACTGTACCCTTTTCGGGGGCTTAATTAGGTTCATTAGTTAACAGACATTTGGTCTATGGGCCTTTCTCCATTGTTTATCCAATTAGGATTAATGTAAATCGTATTCCTCAGCTTGGTAGCAAGGGCGCTTTCTTCCAGTGTTAAGTTTCCAGGTAGGAAATTTAATTTGAATTTTTCACCTAATAGTTTAACGTATTTTTTTTTCCAATTTTCAGATTGGAGACCTTTGAGGTTTGTGGTTGGTTTGTATTTACTCCTACCCCTACGTGGTTCTATGTTGTGTATTAGGCTCCCCTCAAGTTTCTCGAGGTCTACTGAGAGCAGTAGGGTTGAGTGGTGAAGGATTGTTTCCCTTGTGAAGTAGGCTGCTGCCCCGGACACTTTATGATCTTGGTAGAGGAGGTTATTGGAATCGTCCACATGTATCTCTTTGATCCCGGTCATCTCTATGCTTTCCTTTAAGAGGTTCGTGAAGAGTGAAGTTGTTCTTTTTACGTCATTGGGTTGTTCGAGAGCGCTTTTTGGGATGAAGAGGCTTATGTTGATGTTTCCCTCGTCGTGATAGACGGTTCCACCGCCGGTTATTCTCCTCGCGATGGGTATTTTGTGTTCCCTGCAAAAAGTTTGGTTAACTTCTTCGCTTAGGGTCTGTCCTCTTCCCAGTATCACGGAGCAGGGGTTTCTCCAGAACCTAATCGTTGCGGGGTACTTTGACTTCGGGTTTAGGAGGAGTAGGGCGTGGTCTAGTGCGAGGCCATAATTGGGGTCGGTCGATTTATCGTTTAATACACGCCCTGTGTTGACCGACATCTCTCTCCCTGGTAGCTAACTATTTCGAAGATGTAAACTGATTTCTTCTTGTAGAGGATCCGGAGGGAATGTCGCTATCTTATTTTAAATTAATAAATGTACTCTGAATTTTTACCTTTTTAGTACCACATGAAATTTTTTATGAAGATTTTTATAAGTGCCGACTTATACTTGATGTTTTGTTTTGTTTTTTTCCGTGTATGTTAAATATTTACTGCATGATTAAAGAAGCGAGTGAAAATATGTCCAATAAGCAGACCGATGAGATGATTTTACAGCGATTAACTGAGATCAAGGAATTACTGACGCCTAAACCGGCGCCACCGCCCCCACCATCGGTGAAGAAGAGTTTCAGCGAGGATTTTATGGATTTTCTGAACAAGTATGGGGTGGTTGGGCTAGCTATTGCGTTCATTATAGGCGGCGCGGCTGGGACGCTCATATCAGCCCTTGTAAATGACTTGATTATGCCTATCATTAGCGTGCTGATTCCGGGTGGTGCGTGGAGGACTACGGTCTTCTACGTGGGTCCGATCATGTTCCTGCTGGGTGACTTCGCCGGTGCACTGATCAACTTCATCATCATCGCCCTGGTTGTCTACGTGCTGAGTAAGCAGCTCTCGAAGACAAAGTTAAAGTAGAATATTTCTCTATTTTTATCACTTTTAGCAATTATATTTGCTAATTTGTGGATATTGGTTGCTACTGCGCTACAAATGCGAGGCAGTTATTACAATTTTCTTCTTAATTAGTCATCTTAGGGTAAGTGATTATTCTAGATAGTAGGAAGTGGAGAAGTAGGAGTATTATCAATAAGAGAATCAGTGCGAGGGCTAACTCGGTGACGAGTAGGTTCGTCGATTCGAGGAGGAAACCAACAAGTATGATTGTGAAAGCGAGTGTGAAGGAGAGGAAGACCCTGTTTTTTACTGCTTGGGCTATTTCCTCCGTTATTTCGGTTCGGAACCTGTTAACAAGAATTAACCCAGATGTTAGTATGAGAAAGCCCACGACGATTGTGTAGGTGATTGTGGCATCGTAGTTTCCCAGGGTGAGGAGGAGGCCCACCTCGTCCCCTACTAGACCGCCGCCAGCGCCGAAAATAATTGCTGATAGTCTGTCAATTCTTTCTCCTGTGTAGTTTATACCGATCCAGCCTCCTATAGCGAGCATAGCGAGGCCAAGCCAGAAGTGGGGGATATGGTAACCGCTACTGATCAGCCTGAGGTCGGGTTTGATCGAGGTTACTATGCGGGCAAGAAGGAAGGATATAGTGAATGATGTTAGAATATATAGGTAGAGGCGAGGTCTTGGGTGGATTTCGCTCACTGTAGTTCTCCTAAAGGGAAGATATTAGCGCGGCATGTAAACCCCATTTACTCTCTACATTCTCCGTGTGTGAGCACAAATGTGCACTCGCGTTCATCGGTAAAAAAATATTAGCATTGGTAAGTTAGACTTTGGCAAACTCTAAACTCGTCTGTACTTGTCAGAAGCGCGGACACCTATGTTTTTATAATACAATAATCTTAACAATGGTAAAGGGATCAAAATTGGATAGCACCAGGAAGCTGTATCGATCAAAAAATAGGTGGCTGGCGGGTGTCTGTGGAGGGATCGGTGAATATCTTAACTTGGATCCCATCATCATTAGGGTGATCTGGGTCATTTTTTCACTGTTTTATGGCATAGGAGTTCTTGCTTACATACTCGCCTGGCTTCTGATCCCCATGAATCCAAACTGAATATAGCTGACACGCACGCGTGAATGAATATTCCATAAATATCGCGCACGCACGACAAAGTGAATCCAGACACTAGAAGCATTATAGGAGAAGGATATAGCTCTCTTTTGAGATGTAAATGGCACAAGTTACTGTATCAATAGGTATTCAGTAATGAGAGACCAATACTCGACTTTGATTTGTCCGAATCTAAGTGCCAAATGAATAGGTACATATGGGAAAGGCTGTCATCTACTTCTTCGCTCTTTTCCCCTTTCGCTTCGCCTTCTTTGCTCGGCTTTTATCTCCCTTTCGTGACATCCCATGGTGTTTCGCCATTATTTCATCCTCCTTTAAAGGTGGAACCCTAGCATTTAACCATTTGAGGATCAACGCGCGCGCCTATACCATACTCTTGTTTTGTTTGCCGATCTTGGTTCCAGATAGTCGCTCTGGAGCCATCCTGAATTTAATCATATCAAGCTGAGGAATATGATGATTTGATTATCACGCGTGATTCAAGCTGAAGCTTTAGCGAATAGATTTTATTTAGTTGCTAAATGGGGTTTGCCGGGGTCGTTTTTGGTTTATATGCTCTGTCTATTGTTAGTTCAGCTATGTCAGCTGAGTAGTGGGCTATTTTTCGTAGGCTATCGATGATGATTACCCTCGAAATGAAGAGTGAGTTCCCCGAGTCGTCTGCCCTTCTCATCTCGGCGAATTCGGAGTAGAGGTCTTTGATGACGGCGTCTATCTGATCCTCGTATTCAATTATCTCGTTTACATGTTGAAGGTCACTTTCTAGGAAACTGCCCACAGCTTCATTATATGAGTTGAATATGCCTCCGATCAGGCTGACTAGGGATTTTGGTACGACTCTATCACCTGAGTTATCTAAGCTGAGTGTCTTAGCGATGTTGGCAGCTATGATTTCCACATCGTCGGCGATCCTCTCGACCCTGTGAACCAGGGTTTGATAGTCTAAACAATCAAGGTGATCTATTCCAAGTGAGTCAGCTGATGAGGAAGTCATCGCGGCTATACGAATGAGTCTGAAGACGAGGAAAGCGAGTTGGTCGACGTCGCCCTCGATTGAAACAACCGACTTCGCGAGTTCTGGCTCCATCTTTTCAACTGCTCTCAGTAGGTCTCGGCACATCGAGCTTGTGATCGCGTGCATCCTTTCGACGCATGAAAGTATTGATGTTTTGGAGTCATCCACGAGCGACCTTAGCACGACTTTACTTGCCTCCGATTCCTCCACCATCATGTAGAGTACGCTTACTATGCTGCGGATCTCTCGCTGCTGCTCCGCTGAGAATACGTTTGATGTGAGAATGAGCCTGTTGTAGCCGTCGAGGAAGCATGCGACGATTCTCCTGATGACGGATTCGCCGCTCTCGCTTTGTCCTACTGTTAGTCGGATCTCTCTCAGGGTTCCAGACTCTTCCCGAATCGATGTTACTAGGAGGGACCCATTACTTTGGATGCTAAGGTTTACCAGGGATCCCTTTTCGAGGCCGTTAATTTCGAGCCACCTCCTTGGGAGGGAGATGACTGTTGAGGTTTTTCCGAGGGACATTATCTTGCGGTGATCTGAGCCCATATCAGCTCATGTTTTGATTTGGGTATATATTTCTTAATACGGATATTAAGAATCTGTGTGAAACTAATATATGTCTAGCAGTAGTGTGACCACTAACACAGCATTCAAGGTGGTTATGTGAGTAACGCATCGGAGACGGCGAAGGCCGCGTCGAAGGAGTTTGACGAGTTCATTAAGGAGATTGGAACCGACCCGGAGAAGGGCCTCACCACTGCTGAGGTTAAGCTGAGGCTGGAGAAGTTCGGTGAGAATACTCTGGAGGGTAAGGAGGAGGAGACCTTCTGGGCGGCCCTAAAGGAGGAGGCTCGGGAGCCGATGATTCTTCTGCTGATCGGTGTTGGAGTGCTCTACAGTATTTGGGGTAACATCCTCGACGCCGCTACGATATTCACTGTCATAGCGGTGCTGGTCCTGAGTGAGGTCTATAATGAGTGGAAGGCTGAGCAGGGCATAGAGTCGTTGAAGGAGTTAACGACTCCTAGGCCCCTCGTACTTCGGGATGGAAAGGTTGGCGAGGTGGAGTCAGCGGAGCTTGTACCCGGTGACGTGCTTCCTCTCAGCGTCGGGGAGAGGATCCCAGCTGACTTGAGACTGTATAGATCATATGGGTTACAGCTCGACGAGTCTAGCCTCACAGGCGAGTCGATGCCGGTCTCTAAGACCGCCGACATTGTTATGCCAGAGGGTACACAGATCACCGATCTTTCCAACATGGCCCTCGCTGGGACACTCATTGTTCAGGGGGAGGGGGTCGCAATCGTCTCGACGACTGGGCGCAACACGGAGCTTGGCCACATCGCGACGCTTACGGAGGAGGCTGAGGAGGAGGAGACGCCTCTTCAGGTGGCGATGGCGCAGCTGTCTAAGACACTTGTTTGGGTAGCGCTCTTCTTCAGCATCTCGATCCCCGTACTCGAGTATCTGAGGAATGGGGCTCTGCAGACTCCGCAGACTTTAATCTTGACGGGGCTCTCACTCTCCTTCGCTGTAATTCCCGAGGAGCTTCCCATCATAATCACGATGGTCCTCGCGGTAGGCACCTATTCTTTAAGCAGACGTGGTGCTTTGGTCAAGCACCTCAGGGCCTCGGAGACTTTGGGGAGCGTGACGATCATCGCCACGGACAAGACTGGCACCATCACTGAGAGTGTGATGAAGCTCGGCCACATCTACTCACAGGATGAATTGATTGAGCCGAAGGGGGACGCCTCGGAGCGGGGTATCTTAGAGATGGGTGTCCTCGCGACACGCGGTCAGACGACGCTCGTTAGCGAGAGATTCAGGGGATTCAATCCCATGGGGGCAGCGATTGTTGATTCAGCCACTAGTTCAGGGGTCTCGATGGAGGAGTTGGCTAAGAGGAGTCTGGTTAACGAGTTCAGCTTCGACACTAGGACAAAGACTGCCTCCTACGTCTATAGGGAAGGTGATAAACTACGCGTCTACATGAGCGGCGCACCTGAGGCCGTACTATCAAAGTCATCAAAGATATTGAGGGGCGGAAGATCGGTCTCTCTCAGTAACCCGGTTCGTGGTCAAGTCAATGAGGCTATTGAGAAGATAGCTCAGATGGGTGAACGAGCCCTCGCAGTTGTCTACAAGGATCTGTCGGATGAGGAGGTTGATACCCCACCTGAGAGCGGAATGATATTCGTTGGCCTACTCAGCTTCATCGACCCTCCGAGGAAGGAGGTCCCTGAGGTAATCAAGATGTGCAAGGAGGCCGGAATCCGCGTTGTGATGCTCACTGGGGACCACCCGGAGACGGCTAAGGCTGTTGCCGCTAAAGTTGGGATAGACTCCGCCTCTGTACTCACCGGCCCCGAGATATCCTTGATGGATGACGCCAAACTCGGCGAGGCGCTGAAGACCACGAGTGTATTCGCGAGGATCACACCGGAGCACAAGCTGAGGATCGTGAAGCTGTTCAAGGAGAATGGCCAGGTGGTCGCGGTCACGGGGGATGGTGTCAACGACGCGCCTGCGCTTAAAGAAGCCGCGATAGGTATCGCTATGGGTGTCAGGGGGACTGACGCGGCGAAGGAGGCCGCGGACATCGTCCTCACAGATGACAACTTCGTTAGCATTGGAAGCGCGGTTAGGGAGGGGAGGAAGATATTCGACAACCTGAGGAAGGGCGTCAAGTACTACCTGGCGGTGAAGGTGGCGCTTGTCCTGATCTTCATCCTCCCCATTATTCTGAATGTGCCTCTTCCCTTCGCGCCGATTCAGATCATATTGCTCGAGATGTTCATGGACTTAGCCGCGTCAAGTGGCTTCGTGGCGGAGGGGTTCGAGTCGGATCTCATGACGAGGCCCCCGAGGGACCCATCAGCGAAGTTCCTGGATAGGGGGACGCTGACGGGGATCTTCGCGAGTGCCATCAGCCTCTTCGTGGCTGTGAGCTTCTGCTACCTGACGGCCTACTACAGGAGTGGGGACCTCGTCTACGCGCAGACGGTTGCCTTTTCAACATGGATAATCAGCCACATCTTCCTCGCATTCGTGAGGAGGTCCGAGAAGGAGCCCCTGCTCAAGAGGGGTCTGTTCTCGAACAGGGTGATGGTTCTCTGGGCCATAGCGGCGATCGGCTTGCTAGTGGTAGTCATCTATGTGCCCTTCCTGCAGGGACTGGTCAGGGTCACTGCGTTGGGTTGGGTTGACTGGGCGACGGTGGTGGCTGCTTCCTTCGTCGCAACGATTTGGATCGAGGCTGCTAAGTACATCAGGCCAAAGTAGAGACCCCTTTTTTACCAATTAATCTAGGTCTTTAAGTGAGGACTTGGCTCCCATTGATTTTACATTAGATGCTCTTGCTACAATACAGGAAAGAAAATTCAACGCTTCTCCCCAAATATCTCAAAGAAACCATTCATCTTCCAATACGTTTCGAGAAAGTCCTTACCCCTCGAGGTTGCCCCATAAACTGTGTCGTCTTCGCTCGTTGACTTTCTAACAAGACCATTCGAACAGAGATCATCGATTAAAGACTTTAATCTGTCAACCGGAACACCAACCCCATAAGATAACCTAGTTATCCTTACTCCCTCAGGATAGCGCGTGATGACCTCGAGAATCACAGCGTAAAGCTCCATTCTTGACCTCTTTGTACTCCGCACCACACCCACTAACCTCCTACATTAATCCTAGAGCGGAGGATCGGGAAGCTCGGATGTCTTCATCGTTGGCTTGTTCAGGAGGTTGTTCATATGTAGCTTGAGAGCATTCGTGTAAGTAACCTGGTCGGCGTGGCTGCCATCATCCATCTCGAGAATCTCAGCAAACACGAGTTTAGCTCGCGAGGCGGGCCCCAACCTTATCGTTCCTCCATGCACATCCTCCACGCTTGTGTTCCTCCCACTCGAGGCTAGCCTACCACCCATTGGAAATCTCCATGCTCCGGTTGACTTACCGATCTCGATCTGTTTCCCAACCAATGGGCCGACTACCCTCGACCCTCTTCTCACAATTATGGACTTCGCTTTTAGGCCACGCATACTTTCAATCTCACCGTCGATATCAGCCTCTTCGTCCACTAAAATGCTAGCAGCTTTGAGCCTACCACCCACGATGATGCTCTCACACTTGACCTGCCCCAATACTTCAGTCACCCCAAAGATCTTGAGATCCTTGGAGACACTTAGAGAACCTGCGACGTTCAACTTGCCGCCGACCTCGATGCTTTCCGAGTTACAGTTGCCGGCTACCTTAACCACGCCCTTGACGTCAAGGACTCTACAAAATGTATCCCCTCCGAATTCCACTCTACCTGATGCGGACATTTTATCGCCCTTACTGTTAGCCGGAAGAACCACATGGCCGTAGGTCTGAAGCTCGCCGTAGTCGAGGCCTGAGCTCGCTGAGAAATTACCCCTCACCTGGATGGTGCCACTTATTCTGCCTCCGCCGACCTCCGCATGTCCACCAACGTGGAGGTCGACAAGCTTGACATTACCTGAAACTGTAAGGTGGCCGGCAACATCAACTATCTCTGCCTCTATGGAGTTCTTGACTTTGAGATGACCTCCTACACGGATTCGCTTAGAATTAATTGACTCGGCCGTCAAATGACCGCCTACGTCGAAGCCGTCCGCATTTGCTATTCCCACCACCTCCAAAGAGTCGGCTACGTCGGCAACCTGGTGTACTGTGAGATCTCCATGGACCTTGATCGTACCCCCTGTGTGGGCGCGAGCTCTCACTTCGATCGAGTTGCATTCGAGGCTGCAGTCGATCATTGCTCCTCCATCGAAAACGACGTCTCCAGTTACGACGACTTTTCCATCCTTTTCTGCTTTTATTGTTGCGTTGCGACTGACCTTCAGGTCTCCCTCAACGCGTCCTACGCTGGCTGTTTCGTCTCGTCCGACTGTATAATCTGGCATAGACTACACATTTTCCCAACCAAATTTATAGTCAGTGCACTTTCGGTCATCACTTGATGTGAGTTATGAGAAGCGGTACCCTGCGTAGAGACTAATTGCAGCCTTCGCCGGATATTTCGAATTGACCTATGAATCGCGTCTTCAGAACTGATGCATTTCTCAGGACCAGCGCATGCACAAGGTTGTCGAGTCCATGCTTAGAATGGCAAAATTTTTTAGAAATTATTTAGACCTTGGCACACTCTCCAATGAGGATAGGTTGAGCGTTAACCGACTTGAACCTACGCTGAGGCGCGCGCATGTGAGGTTTGACGCTGAACAGGTCCTCGAGCGAGTCGGAGAAGATAATAGAAACGAGATCATTAATAGGACATCTTGGGGCCGATAGAGTTCTTTATCGACTTTGTATTACACGTTGACAAGTATATTGTGCTCATCATCCAGACATATGGGGTATGGGCATACCTCCTCATGTTTCTGGTCATATTTTGTGAGACTGGTCTAGTTGTGACGCCTTTTTTCCCCGGGGACTCGATGATATTCGTCGCGGGGACATTGGCGAACCAGGGCATTCTAAGTCTCGAGGGGATGTTCCTCTTGCTGACGGCTGCGGCTATAGCTGGTGACACGGTGAACTACTCGATAGGCCACTTCATCGGCCATAGGATCTTCCACGAAGATTCACGGGTGCTTAGGAGGGAGTACCTCGATGAGGCGCAGAGTTTCTTCGATAGGCATGGGGGAGAGGCAATCATACTGGCGAGGTTCGTGCCCTTCGTTCGAACCTTCGTGCCTTTCCTAGCGGGGATGGGGAGTATGTCGTATAGGCGCTTCATCCTCTACAACATTGTTGGTGGTGTCGCCTGGGTCTCGGTCTTTCTCCTCGGAGGATTCTACTTCGGGGGTCTCGACATCGTCAAGCAGAATTTATCCTTCGCAATCATCGGCATTGTGCTTGTATCACTGATCCCGACTGCGTTGAAGATGTGGGGCTGGAGGAGAGCATCTGAGAACACGAAAAAATCGCCTGATGAATAGGTGATTTTTCGTGAATTTTAGTAATGGGACACGTTAATCTATGACATGCTGAAGGATGTGACTATCCATGATCGTAGCAGCAGGCTTGCGACCACCACAAGGGCTGCTATGGCGAGGTGCTGTAGCATTGCGGGTACTGGTTTGGTTTCTCGTTCGATGGCGATGAAGTATGTGAGAGCCATCAGTACCGAGATTCCCCAGACAACTGAGATGATCACTGCGAGTTGTATAGGTATCAGGTAAACGACCGCGATGAAGGATAGTATGAGTAGGAATCTGGTCACGAAGTTGCTGACCGTTGATGTGTTGACTATGCCTGTTTTCTTGAGGTCTGATTCTTGGAAGATGTGGATTCCTAGGGAGTCGGAGATGTTATCGGCTATTGCGAAGACTAGCAGAGAGCCGATTATTGGCATCCGAGGTTCGGTGTTTCCGCTTAGGCTCACGATGAAGGCTAGGCTCGTGACTATGGCTGAGGTTACCCCGAAGCTGATTTTAGTTAAGTGAGTCATATCTGGCTGGGCTCCGGGAATAGTTGTGATACCGGGGTTATTCAATCAAATTATGTACAAGCCTTCAGGAATCCTCGGGGAGGTTTAGTCTTCTGGTTTGATGGTCCCGTTAAGGGTCCAGTAATCGTGATACAGCTTAAGAGCTACGAGATGTGAGCTTCTTCGAAGTCATATGGTTTCGCCTGAGCTGGAGGAATTGACGTGGCTTGCCATTCACGGTAGAGGAGTCATTAACACTGCACACTCCTCCCAGATCGCGTTAACCCTCTCCCAAGCGGGTGTAGCCGCGGGGAGAGAGGCGTTCTACTACATGAGGTACGATGATAGCCCGGAGAGGGTTCAGCTGCCATTCATTTACTATGCTGTCTTCGGTAACCCGAGGATCAGGGTGATCCTTCCAGAGGAGGTCGAGCCAGTGGGCAGCGTCTTCGACACGGTGGCGGTGTTGGACTCGTCTCTCCTCGTTAAATCGACGTCTCAGAGGGCGTTGCTCATGGATGGAGCTAAGAAAAAGGCATCGCTCGTCGTTAACACGTCTCTAAAACCGAGTGTGATCCTGAATCTTGTGAGGAAGTACGGCTGCGCCCAGGACTGGGAGGGTAAGATCATCACCCTAAGAGCCAAGAAATACGGTCAAAACATCGCACTGGGAATGACAGGGGCAATCGCCAAGGCGATGGAACCACTATACTCGATAGATGACGTGGTTGAGTCACTTGAATCCGAGGGGAAGACCGATTCAGTTGATGCAGTCAGGTCCGCTTACGAGGAGGCGGATAGCCTCGATGTCACGCTCAAGGCTCAGGACTGTGAACAGTACAAGCTAAAATCCAGCTTAGGTGAGGCGAAGCCGTTCAAAGGGGCGAAGGGTTGGTGGGACAGGGAGGCCTACATGAGCCTCAAGGAGAGGGCCGCGAATGCCCCAACATACGAGCAGAGGATCGAAGCCATGCCGAGCTGGGAGCAGATTGCCCCGGCACTCATCGAGTTTGGGCCGAAGGTCTCTGAGAGGAACATCGGCTTCAAAACGAGCTTCGCTAGGACGTTCAGGCCGGTGATTGATTATGGGAAGTGTGTTAATTGTAAGCTATGCCACGTCTTCTGCCCCGACGGCGCCATCGACTATGAACCGATCAAGGTCAACTACGAGTATTGTAAGGGGTGTGGAATCTGCGCGAGGGTGTGTGGCTCGAAGGCGATTTCGATGCCCCATGAGTTACAGGCTCTGGAGGGCCTGGATGAGGAGGAGTTCCTGACGATTCGGGAGGCGCTCATCGAGTACGCTTACTGAGGTGATTGATGATGAGTAAATCTTCGCAGGTCGCCGTTCAGAAGGCTGTTCAGAAGAGGCGTGTGTGGACTGGGGCTCGATCAGTTGCAGAGGCCGTGAAGCTTGCGGACGTCGATGTGATCGCTGCCTATCCCATCAGGCCCTACACGGGCATCATGAATGCCCTCGCGACGATGATAGCGGGTGGGGACTTCTACGCGGAGTACCTGGTTTGCGACTCTGAGCACAGCCAGTTCGAGGTCGTGAAGCACGCCTCCGCTGTCGGGGCTAGGACCTTCGTGGGGAGCTCGGGTACCGGATTGGTCTACGGGGCTGAAGCCGCGGTCGTCACAGCTCTTGGCCAATTACCGGTTGTGGGTATCGTGGGCTGTCGGTCGCTAGATGATCCCGGGAACTTCGGCATGGAGTGGAATGATGCCTTCATGTTCAGGGACGTCGGGTGGCTCATGGAGTGGTCGAAGGATCCACAGGAGGCTCTTGAGATGACCCTCGTCGCGTATAGGATAGCTGAGGACCCGAGGGTTCTTCTGCCTCACTTCGTGGCTTTGGATGGCGCGGCCATCACCCACGTCGCCTCACCCGTTACACCGCCGACGAAGGAGCAGGTGGCCAAGTTCCTGCCGCCTTACAAGCCTCTTCACCCACTCGACCCGGCCTATGAGTCGGTGAGTAAGGCGATGCACATCGCCCCATCCCTGATCGGACCCGAGCAGAGGAAGTCCATCGACGCAGCGATGAAGAGGGCGAAGAACATCGTCATCCCGGAGGCGTGGAAGGCCTGGGGAGACACGATTGGGAGAGAGTATCCTCCATTCTTCGAGGGGACCCAGATGGAGGACGCCGACTACGCCATCCTTTCGATGGGGGCGTATTCCAGAAACGTCGAGTACGTCGTCGAGAGGATGAGGGAGTCCGGGGTAAAGGTGGGGTCGCTGCGATTGAAGTATCTGAGGCCCTTCCCGACGGAGGAACTTGTCAAGGCCCTCGATGGGGTGAAGGGTATTGGCGTGGTCGACTTTTCCTACAGTTTCGGTTCACCGGGCAATGGGAGCGTCCTATACAATGATGTCAGGGCCGCCTTCTACGAGGCTGAGCAGAGGCCTCTGATCATGGACTACATATTCGCTGGGGGCAGGGAGATGACTATCCCTGAGCTCGAGAAATCCATACAGGCATTAATCGAGTCTGTGAGGAAGGGTCGCGTGGATAAGCCCGTCAGGTGGGTAACTGTGAGGGGTGAAGATGTATGAGTGGGGAACCTAGGTTGATCAGGAAGCTTACGGAGATACCCGCTGAGGACTACTACGTCTCGGGTCACAGGACCTGCGCTGGGTGTGGCCCTGCACTGGGTTACAGGTTGGTGTTGAAGGCGGCTGGTCCTAAGACCATTGTGCTTGGTCCGACTGGTTGCATGTATGTGGCGAATGGGCACCAGTTCCTGTCATCTCCATACGCGGTTCCGTGGTATCACACCCAGCTTGGGGCCGGTGGAGCGGCGGGCATCGGTACGGCGGCTGCTCTCAGGGCCCTCATGTTTAAGGGGAAGCGTAAGGTGGAGGATGTGAACGTCGTCGTCTACGGTGGCGATGGTGGGTTCGCGGATATTGGTCTGAGTGGCCTATCCATGGGTCTGACCTATGATTATCCGCACCTACTCTACCTCCTCTACGATAATGAGTCGTACGCGAACACTGGTGTTCAGGCGTCAAGCACGACGCCATTCGGCTCCTCTACCACCTTCACCCCCTCGGGGAAGGTCAAGGCCATCGGTAATGAGAGGCTTAAGAAGGACATGGCCCTGATAGCCGCGGTGCACCCGTCGATTGGCTACGTTGCCACGGCCTCGGTGTCGAATCCTGTTGATCTCGTCAATAAGGTAAGGAAAGCACTCTCCAGTGGTAGGCCTTCGCTGGTTCAGTTGCTTGCACCTTGCCCCAAGGGTTGGGCCTTCCCACCCGAGGAGACGATTGAGATCGGGCAGATGGCTGTCAGCACGGGGATGTGGGCTCTTTGGGAGTATGAGAATGGGCACTTCAGACTCACTTCGAAGCCGGCGACTAGGAGGAGGATCAGTGAGTACGTCATGAAGCAGGGGAGGTTCTCCCATCTATGGAAGAACGAGGCGGCCCTTGAGTATATGCAGCTCTCCGTGGATGAGCAGTGGGGGTACTGGGAGGAGATGGATAAGACGGGTAAGATCATCCTCCCATGGACCCCTCCCTACCAAGGATAACCAATCTGGGACCAATTGGGATTCTCTCGTCTCATTTGCGTGAATTTAAATGGATTCTATTTCGGTTTACGGACGCTTGTCCACAATATCATGAGCATAGGCTTAGCATGAATCTAGTCGACGAGCTTCGTCTTCTTCATCTCCTCGAGACGGTTTAAGATGTGCTCCTCCCCCTTGTATACATAGTATGATAGGTACTCCCAGCTGAACTCCGGGTACTTGGGTCGACCCGGGTTCTCCTCCAGGAGCCGGTGAAGGCAACGAAATGCAAGTTGAGCCTTCTCAGGATCATTCTTTTCCTCGAGCAGCTGAATAAGCCGC
>Ga0187878_1000358_pt1 | contig 53963 bp, 40 predicted proteins | sample June2016WEW_17_1_FD_132979 | JGI IMG/M metagenome (GOLD analysis project Ga0187878, IMG submission 132979) | Peatland microbial communities from SPRUCE experiment site at the Marcell Experimental Forest, Minnesota, USA - June2016WEW_17_150 | ecosystem: Environmental > Terrestrial > Soil >... | reverse complement strand
GCGAAACTCGACCGCCAACTTAAAATATCAGAAAAAGTGTTAAAATCCTCCAGTAAAACGCGACTTGCCTAATTCAAAGAGCCCTCTTTTACGCTGTAAGAAGCAGGTTGTCCCATCAAAAATTACGATAGAAGTGGCAAATACTATAACATAGCATATCCAAAAGGTCAACTGTTTTTTCGAGCAAAAATGCAATTATAACCCGACAGGATTTTACATAAGTTACTCATTTAGCGTATCTTAGCAGCAGTGGAAATCAGCCGGCCTGAGTTTACGGCAGTCCACTTTGCATTTTATAAGCTAATTCGAACAAATCCTTGAACGGAACCACGGTGTAATCATCGGTTACATAGTATGACCTGCGGATTTTTACAAAAGCGGTGTGGCCGTCCATAAACGCTATATTATAACAGCCGGGCTTTACATGCCATTCAGCGTAGGGTTTGCATCGCTGGTCCCATGTCGCTTCTTCCGATGATGACATCGGCGCCCATTGGTTATACCATCCCTGGTCTCCGAGAAGCAACAATTGAGCCGGACTTGTAGTCACCTGACTGATACAAAGAGTCCCAATTCGCTTGTTAATCGCCAAATCGAGAGCCCTTGTTTGAATGTTATAGGGGATGAAGTGGTTTTGACCAATCAAAAAGACATTTGTCAGGTAACTTGTCCCCAGAAGGATAAAGGCCTTTTCTTTTGGCGAGTCGGCCACACCACCCGTATCAGCGGGGCAGCAGAAAACTTTGGCTGGTTTGTTATCCGCCAGATTAACATCCAGACCCATAAATCTATTAAGCGGACGCGGTGACATATCCATCAATCCTTTCCACCCGCCATAATCAACATTGGCGTTTACTCCCTGATAAAAGCGGCCGTCATAGTGGTCGATATACATCTCCCACGCGTCTGCGAGCTGCTTGAGATTGCCCTGACAGGCAATACGTTTTCCTGCGGCTCGCGAAAGACGCAGTGCGGGCAGCAATATGGCCAACAGCACCGCGATAACCGCGATAACCACAAGAAGTTCTATCAGAGTAAATCCCCTTTTATAATTTCTGTGTCTATATTGCTCGCAGCAATCATGCGATTTCCGCTTATTCATTTGGTTCACCCGCTGAAAATCGCTCAGGTTTTTCATCTGTTGTTGTCAGCTCGTATAGCCTTGCCTCTACAAGGTTGATAAGCCACGGCTCAAAGGGCTTATTGTCCGCCTTCATTTTTTGCAGGGCCTTGAAACTGTTTCTGTAAGTATTCAGGGCCTGCTCTTTATTCCCATCTTTCAAATAATGCTCGCCTATGACAAAATCCGCAAACCCGACCTGTTCCTCGCTGATTCGCCGGCGAAATTCGACTTCTTTATCCTTTAACGGCTGTGGACTGACCAAAAATATCGCGGCTACAAACTCCTTCGAACCCTTGGCAAAAATGTGACTTCTTTTTTCTGCCTCCGCTATCCGTCCTTCGCGCAATAGTTCAAGAATGTTGATAAAATGCAGCGGCGCTACTATGCTGAAAGTTTCACGTTGTTCCTTCTCAAGTTGAATAGCTTTCTTGGTCCATTGTTTTGAAATACCTTCCGCATCTCTCTGTGCTGCCCTGGCGGTCAGATAAAGCTCTAAGCTCACAAATGAAAACGACAAGATGATAACCAGCAGCAGGCCGACGACTGCGGCCACGTAGCGGTGCCTGGCGATAACTTTTCTTATCAGATATAGGGTGCTGATTGACCTGACGCTGATTGGACGGCCGGCAAGCCAGTTCTCAATATCGTTTTGAAGGCCCGCGACGGACTGGTATCGTCGGGTCCTGTCTTTATCAATCGCAGTGAGAACAATTGCCTCAATATCAGTATCGAATTTCCGGATGATTTTGCTTGGCCTTACCGGTTCTGCCCCCTGGATATTCCTGAGAACATCTAAAACAGGGCCTGTAACATCGTATGGGTCCTGCCCGATCAATATATGGTATAGCATCATACCGAGGGCATATACATCCGTACGAACATCAATTAGTTCGGGCTTTGCCGCCGCCTGTTCGGGGGACATATTCGAAAGAGACCCCGCCCACTGGCCGGTTATCGTAGGCATCGCGTCCTTGCGCTCAAACTCGCTCATTCCAATCGCCTTTGCCAGTCCGAAATCCAGTATGTGCGGCTCGCCGCGCTCGTCTATCAGGATGTTGCCTGATTTCAAATCTCGGTGGATGATTCCCTGCTGATGGGCGTACGTCACCGCTTCGCAGATTTTTTTGAAAAGGATTATGCGCTCACGAAAAGACAGATTCTGTGCCTCGACATAACGGTACAGCGGCTGCCCCTTGATATACTCCATTACAAAGAAATACTGCCCGTGGATAATGCCGCTGTCGCGAATCTTGACTATGTTGGGGTGGTCGAGACCTGCAATCAATTCGGCTTCTCGCTCAAAGTAGTACCTCGCCCTGGTTGAAGCCACTAAGGTCGGCAGTAGAATCTTCATCGCTACATGTGTTTTGGTCGGCTTATGAACGGCCTTATAGACAATCGCCTGGCCTCCCTGCGGAAGTTCCTGAATTATCTCGTAGTTCTCGAAAACCGGGCTCGTGTCCTTACCTGAGACCCATGCGCCAACCAAAGAACCCGTTACCCCCGACATTGACCTCGTAGGAGATTCATCCGCAATCACAGGGTTATTCTCTTGTGTATAGCGCACATTCTGACGGCATATCTCGCACTCTGAGAGATGAGTTTGAATCTCGGACCTCTCATCCGCCGTACATTCTCCCGCAACGTACCTACGCAACTCTTCTGGACTAAAGCACCTCGACAACTTTAATCCTCCTCTAATTCCCATACCAGTCGTTCAGCCACAAACGCACAACAGGCCTCGCTTCTGGCGTTAACTCATGGAATGCTTCCTTTTGGTCAACATCGTAAATCTCTGATTCCCCAAAAGCAACCTTTTTTGGCGTATTTTTGAGGATTGGAAATGAACATCATATCCCATACTGTAAAAATACTCATCCGATACCAAGTTTTTGGTAAAGCTGACATTAGTAGTGATAACATGATAATACTTGCTTATCAGGTCTTGTTGCCGAAAATAACTCTATGCCCTCGGATATATAAAATGTTTGCGTTTTTTGGGAATCTTTTAAGTCTTTGATAAAACAGCACTTACAAAATGACCGTTTTTATGAGATTAGCATATAATCGGGTGTACAGTTGTAGTCGGGTTGTAGTAAGGTTGTTTGCTTCGGATGAATTTTTATACTACTACGGGACAGCCATAAATGAGCGTGTGCCTCCCTTCGTTTATATCACTAACCACACGCCGCCAATGCGGCCAAAATCCGGCCGCAAGTTTTAGTGATAGCGGTATAGTTTGACTTTCTGAATGCTGTAACCGCCGCCCGGAAATCGCCAACCTCTGCCGGAAATTATCTCGTCGCCGTTAAGCCGCCTGCCGGGCATCCATTTGCCGTCAATAAATATGCCTTCTTCGACGGTTGCAAAACCAACAATCTCATCAGGCGTGCTCGTGGAAAATAAAATCATCAGACCTTTGCCAACCGCCAGAAACTCGTCCGGCCCCGTCGCAATTACAATTCCTGCGGCAACAGAACTCTCCGGCGGCCCGCTCACCCATCGTCTCAGTATCCTGAGTTCAAGGTTATAGCCGCCCAGCTGCGCTTTCTCAACCTGGTTAGGCCCATCCAGCATAGCTCCCGTGATTGTACCCTTGGCCTGACCTTCCAGAATAAACGGCGTAAGCTTTGACAGGACGCTGTAGCATTTGGCAAGTTCGCTGTTTGGTTCCGCTATTCTTTCGATACCGAAGGGCGAGAAACCCATTAAGTTGTGCTGCCCGATGGCATAAAATATATTAATTACGCCGTTTGGGTCTCCGCGTGTTTCAGGTATGAACAGGGGATTGCCAAGCCTGCTGTACCATTCACAGCGTGCCTCGAAATCCGGCACATAAAGGTCCGGACAAAGCATATCAATCTGTGCCGCGCCGGCCTTCCAGATATCCATAACTTCCGCCAGCGGGCCGCCGCTTGGAAATTCGCCGGGCTGGGGACACCCTTCCTGGTCAAGCCATGCGTTCACGTACATCGGAATCGGATATTCGGCCTTGCCCGCCTCGGCTACACGCCCGATGTAACGCGAGTATTGCCACGCCATAAAAATTTCATCTGTAAATGACGAACGATTCCGCCAGTCCTTCTCGTGCGGCTTATTGACGCCGAAAACCTCTTCCCATGTTCCCGAAGTTTTGAATCCGCCGGCCTGCCAGGCATTGTGAATCTCCGGCAGCAGCGTATCTTTATGTTTTTGAAGATAATCCATAAGCTCCTTCGGGACTGGTTTGTTATACGCCTCATTCGCTGCCTTGCATCTGTCGCGTGAATCGCCGAGAACGCCCGATTCGTTTTCCACCTGCATCATTATCACCGTGTGCTGCTGGCCATCGACTTCTTTGATATGCCGCATCAGTGCCGCGAACGCCTTGGCGTCAGCGTCTCTGGAGGCGTCACTGAAAGTAGAGAGAATTTCGAGTGCTTTATCCTTAGCGTCCCTGGCGCGTGGGAAACGGGTAAAATCGGTTTTTACCCAGACGGGGACATAAGTGGACACGCCGTTTTTCCAGCTTCCGAACCAGAGTAACACAAGACGCATATTATAGCGTCTCGCGTCTTTTATCAGGTCATCCACGAGTGAAAAATCAAATTTGCCTTCTTGCGGCTCAATCAAATCCCAGGTAACCACGGCCAAAACCGTATTGAGGTTCGCGTCGGCAAGTTTTGGCCATATCGGCTTCATATATTCAGTGCTAGATGAGCTTGAGTTGTGCAGTTCGCCGGCGAGCATAAGAAACGGTTTGCCGTCCACCATAAGTTGCGTAGCCGCGCCCTGTTTGCTGAGATGAGGTATGGTGTTGTCCTGGTCGGCACTGTAGGCCGGCGCAGATAACGTGCCCGCGAGAACTAAAGCCGCGATTATTACCGGATTGCAATAATTTACTTTCGACATAAAAATCTCTCCTGACGTTTTGGGCAATCCTATTTTTTGTCCCTATTAAAAATCCCAACCTTGTTTATTTACAAGGACTTATGTAGAATTCCGCAATTTCACTTAGATTGGACTTTACAGAAACTTTCAGGAAGAATCAATGTCTAAATTAATAGCAAAACTTATCTTCGGCCTTATAAGGCTCATCTTCAGAGATAAAACCAATCTTGTCCTTGAGAATCTTGCCCTGCGAACAGAGAAACCATTCTCCTTCCGGAAGCGATCAACTACCTGCCGGAGTTTCTAGAAGTTCGACGATTTGGGCTTTCGCAGGCCAGCCCCAATCGACATGAGGCTTCGCTTTCAGATCGGCTATTTTATTCAAGAGCGGGAATTATAGCACAGAACCGAATGAATGTCGACCAATTTCAGCAAAATAAGCGGCTTTAAGGTCAGCGGATGAGTTTTTTTATAGTACGGGCAAGGGTTTTTTATTTATAGCGTGAATCCGGGTAAAACCGCGGTCGTGAAAGTATCCTCTCAAAGCGCCTGCTATGAAACCACCCGCACCGCCGATAACAATCAAATAATCCTTATTTCAATTTTGGACTGTTTTCGAGATCGTCTGATTTCTTCAAGGCGTCTCCTTTATTATTTTTTTCGGAATATATACGAACCAGAACGACCCCGTGAGGCCGAACCATTGCCTCGAAGCCGTTGCTGTATATGCCGATATTCTTTTGTCTCCAGAGGTCGCGGACAACCTGTTTGCCGCTTATACCTAATTGCTCCCACGTTACTTTGACGGTGTTTGGTTCGCTTGCGACATTGAATAAGCCGACCGCTTTCGAACCGTCTTCGAGATTCTTTGCCAAAACCTCGCCACCACTTGCTTTAGCGATTGTTTTTGCCTGAATGCCTAAGGGGTCCTGATTTAATGCCAAAACTTCATCGTTGGTAAGCAGGTTCAGAGTGAAGCTGTCGAGCTGGTCTAAAGGACAACCCAGCAGCAGGGGGGCAGACCACAGGCACCAAAGCGAGATATGCGTGTATTGCTCATCGGGCGTCAATTTTGTGGGATGGGGCGTTCCCCAGCCGACCTTGCCGACAATCAGCATATCCGCGTCATTCCAGTGGCCGGGGCCATTGAATGTCGCCCATTTTTCGTGCTGTCCCCAGATGTCAAACACTCCCAGCACCCACTGCCTTTTGCCCGGAGGCAGTTGCATTTTGCTCCAGAGTTCGTAAATATCACCGGTGGTTCGCCAGCAGTTGGCTAATTTCACCCATGTAGCCGCCTTATTAAACGGTGCGCCATTGGAAAGCGAATAGACGATGTCACGCCCGCTTGCGCGAAGTGCGTCTGCCATACGCTTTGTGTTTTTCTCGTCGTTGGGATTCCAGTCATACTTTAGATAATCGATTCCCCACGCGGCCCACTGATTGGCGTCATTTGAATCGAAGGTGAATTTTCCCATGCGGTTATTTTTGGAATATTTGTCGTAAGGACCCTCGATTTTTTCCCAGGAGCCGTCCTCGTTATCGCTGGAGCCGCCTACGTAGCCGGCGTATGAGGTTATCCATGGTGTCGAGTAAATTCCGGATTTCAGGCCAAGTGAGTGGATGTAGTCGCAAAGTCCTTTCATATCCGGGAATTTTTTGTTTGGCTGTATTGCATTGAACTCGCCGCCGCGAGCGCCCTGCCATGTGTCGTCGATATTGATATATGTCCAGCCGTGATTAATCAGGCCTGAATCGAACATTGCCTTTGCAGATGCGCGGACATTTTTATCCGAGACATTTTTAGCCCAGCAGTTCCAGCTGTTCCAACCCATAGGCGGAGTCAGGACGATTTGCTCACCGACAACGATTTTTAATTCTCGATTGGTTGTTCCGAGTGAGTTGGATGCCTTGAGCGTTACAGGGTATGTGCCTGCTTTATCTATTTTGCCGCTGATTTGGCCGGTTTGCTTGTCTAAGGTTAACCCTTCCGGTAATCCCTGTGCTTCAAATGTAATCGGGCGAGTGCCAGTTGTGGCGATAGTGAACAAAAATGGGTTTCCAGGCCGAACACCAAAGACCCTGGCGCAGTTAATCTGCGGCTTTGGTGATTCCTTTGGCGTGAGAATATATGGCTGGTTTGGCTCTAATTTCACCCCTGCTGGTGTATATGTTTTTTGCTGGTTGACCATTTCGCAACCTGAAATCATAACGATTAATGCGCCCAATATTATAATTGACTGCTTGCCCATAAACCCGACCCTTTCTGTATTTGCCGTTACGTTCTTTTCCGGATTTCCACTATCATAGTTTATAGTTAGACGCAAAAAGGCACAAGAGGGATACAAGATGGGATAAGCTGCTTTAAGGTCAGCTTTACCAAAAACTTCGCAACGGATGAGTTTTTTATAGTACGCCATCTACTAACAATATTAAACCTACAAACGCAACAGGTTAAAAACGGAGAAGAAGGGAAACACATTGGTAGACTACAAGGGAAATCTGTAAAAAAATATCCCAAGATTCGTGATAAATGTTGTATAATAGCCGAATGCCAAATCACACCCTGGGAAAGGGGTAAAATTATGTCGCAAAAGATGACTCGTCGGGGCCTCATGGCCGGTTCAATAGTCGGAGCAGCTGGGATTATGGGGCTAGAAGAAAGAATCCTTCTGGCAGCAATGGCAGACAGCAACGACCCGAACAAACCCAAAACACCTCCGCCTCAAACCGCAAAAATGCCCAACGGCAAATTGGGCAAACTCGAAATCAGCAGGATGATTCTGGGAGGCAACCTTATCGGAGGATGGGCGCATTCACGCGACCTCATCTACGTCTCGAAACTTTTCAAGGCGTACAACACGCAGGAGAAAATATTTGAGACGCTGGCGATTGCCGAACAGCACGGCATCAATACAATCCTAATTGATGTCAGCCAGATAGACATAGTCAACAAATACAAAAAACAAACCGGCGGCAAAATCCAGATGATAGTAAACGTCTTGCCGCCAGAAGAAAATCCGATCGCCAACATCGACGTGGCTGCGGACAAAGGCGCATCAACAATATATCTGCACGGTGCAGCTGGCGATTCTTTCGTGAAAAAAGGGCATGTGGAACTTATTTCCAAAACACTCGAACATATACAAAAGAAAGGCCTGCAGGCAGGCGTCGGCTGTCACTCATATTATGTCCTCGAGCAGTGCAGAGATGCGAAAATTGAACCTGATTACTGGGTCAAAACTTTCCATCACGACAAATACTGGTCGGCACATCCTAAGGATAAGCGAGAGCCGTTCAGCGTTGACGTCAAACAATCCGATAATCATAATGAAATACACGACAATATGTTCTGCCTTGAGCCGGAAGAGACAATAGAGTTCTTCAAGACAGAAAAGAAGCCCTGGATTGCTTTCAAGACATTAGCTGCCGGCGCAATAACGCCCAAAAGCGGCTTCACATACGCGTTTGAAAACGGCGCGGACTTCATTACAGTTGGCATGTTCGATTTCCAGATTGCCGAGGATGCGGGCATTGTCTGCGATGTCATCGAAAAGACAAAAGAAAGACAGCGTCAGTGGTACGCTTAAAAACCTTATAATCAGGTTTTTTTCATTGGAATTAGAAAGCTGGGTTCCGTAGCCAAACGTTTGATAGGGGAAATCCCTTACGGTGTAAAAACTCATCTGAGCTTAAATCCTTCTAATTTAACAGTTTAATGGTCCTATTTTCATCAGCGATAAGGCACAAAACATGCATAAATTTTCAGCCTTTTTATCGTTGCTGTATCAGATCCTGATCTCAGTCTATTTGCATTATTTTGAGACAATTCTCCTCTTTCCTCAAGTAAAACTTACCCCTTTCAGGAACGCCTAAAGCTTAACTGCCTATATGCGGCCGGCAAAATTCAAACATCAAAATGGTCTGATTTTTACAGCGATATCCTTTGTGAAATCCGGCAGTGTATAAGTCAACATGCCTGAGGAGGATTTTGCCGTGCCCGAGGCGATAACCCCGCCTGCGCCGCGGGTCGCGTAAACTTCGACAAAATATTGACCGTTATCGAGACCTTTGACTATCATCTTCTCGTTATGGAAGGTCCCGCTGTCAGTCAATCCATATTGACTATTCACGTCGTAAATCCAGATATAAGCACGTTTATTATTCGAAAGGCCAATCGATTCCAGGGCCGATGCATCGACTGGAGTAAATACATAGCTAGTTATACGAAACCATTCGTCGCCGGTGTTTTTTATCTGCACCGTCCGCGTCCCTGCCGGTAACGGCACCGATATTATGTAATTTTTTGCGCGATTGGTCTGGACCTTATCATAAGCCGCAATGCCGTTTACAAGCACCTGAATTTTATTGTTGCCTTTGGCTGCTGCTTCTGCGATGTGGATTTTAAGATTACCTCCAGTGGGCATATTCAAATGAAAATTGGGGTCCGACTTCAGTGCCTCCTGCGACGAACCCTGGAGCCACTTCGAAAGGTTGTCCATTCCATCGAAATAATCCCCCTCAAGGGTTAACTCCATCGTAGTGGATACCGCCCAGAATGCGTTAAGCCCCGGAATGGCATAATATGCCTTGGTTCCCGAAACAGCTCTCTGCGCCTTGACTAAATTATAGTCTGCAAGATTCTCGTTTTTTACATAAATCGCAAGCGGCGTATATACACTGTAAAGATTACAAGGGTCGATATAATTGTCCCACCACCACATATGTCCGCTGCTTTTGACAAAGAAGCTTGCCCAGATGCCATTATGCATTTCCAGTCCTTCCTTCAGTTGTGTTGCCATCGGTTCCTGCTGTCGACTTCCTTCCGGTTTACCCCCTAATCCGAACTCCGCCATAATCACCGGCTTATTGTATCTCGCCAGTATTGAGGCAACCCGCTCGAATATGTGAATCGTGTCAGGTCCATAGTAATGCTCCTGGACCAGGTTGATATCCGGCAAATTCCATAAATTTTCAAAACCGCTGCCGTGACTGCTGGTGGTTACCGGGTGCTGATAAGGGTCTATGCTGTGAATATATTTGGCCATTATATCATGCCATTTGACCACGCTTTCCCGATTATTGTTCCAGCCGTTGGTGTACTCCACTTCGTTAAAAAGTTCCCAGGCGAATATCGATGGTGAATACCCCCACCTCGCAACAATATAACGATACTTGTTCTTGGTGTATCTTATCGCCTCCGGGTCAGTGAAAAATTGCTCCGGATTGCTAAGCCAGCCGCCTGCCGCGTCTCGATAAGGATTGTCGTTGAAGTCGGGATTTGCGGTTGTGCTGAACTGGCCGTGATGCTGAAGACAAAGCTGAATGTTAATCCCGTTTTGCTCCGCGATTTCGAGATATCTGTCCAATCGAAGCGCAATCTGCATCGACAGCTTTCCCGCCCCCTGAAAATATCCGCTGTATGTCCCGTCTTTCCATTCCAGCAGCGTTCCCCCATCGGTCCCGTACCGGCACATCCACAGCCGAACCCAGTTTCCGCCCGCTTTATGTAATTTAGTCAGATATTTGTCCCAGGCGGGAATCCTGCCGTAGATCCAGCCGATGTTCTGGCCGATATTCAGACAGGTGCTTCCATCGTCATACTTCAGAAATGCCCGATTATTCGGGTCAACCCTGATGAATCCCTTTTTACCGCTTTCGACACAGGTAAAACTAATATTGGGATCATATGCATAGGTGCTGTTTGAGTCGATAATCCTGATTTGACCGACGTCATAGATGCCCGTCTGAGCCGGCGCGAAGCGTGCCTTCCAGCGAGGGTTCCTGCCGTTAATATAGTTGCCGTCCGAATCTTCATCGTATTCTTTATAATAAAATGCCCCAATTGCTGCCTTACTGCCATCCGGCTTGTTGATAATAACCGTTATGTCAATGATGTTTATATCGAAAGGATTGCTATACGTCCGGTCCAGGGTAAAAGTCATCTCGAATTTTTCGAACTTACCGATAGTCGAGCCGTTCTGTGTCAGCGATGTGATTGTGACTGCTCCAGCCGGGCATGTAATGATGGCCAGAATAAGTGTAATCAGTTGCGAGCTAAGATAGTAAGCACTCTTGTTCATTTTTCAGCGACCCCATTGATTTTATTAAGCTGACATTTCCTATATTAAACGCTTGGCTACGCAACCAAGCCTACCGATTATGTAATATCAAAATTCTCATCGGATTACACTAAGAGAAGACATTTGCTTACAAATTTTATGACTAATTTCGCCAAAACCCAATCCCTTAGCCTTAAAAATTCAGTTAAGGCATGATTTTTACAGGCCTTAACCATTAATGACATTTTCGAAGATTGGTGTTATATTAATTGCCTTAGTACAACATGGTAAGACAAAAACATTGGAAAAATAAGGCGGTTTAACAATACTATTATTACAATTAGGAGCTAAATCGGAAATATGCCGATTATTAAATTGTTCCACTTTTGAAAAAGACGTAAACTCGCAATGAGAAATCCATAGGAGTTGCTTTTGTGGGATGGTTTTACCGATAAGGATAAAGCCAGCGAATTAGTAAGCAGTCCTTACAGAGAAGGGTGGACTTTATGAGTAATGCCAATGAAGTAAACAACAAAATCTCACGCAGGAATTTTATTGCAGGTGCGGCTAAAGCCGTTGCTGCTTTTACGATTGTTCCGGGTTGTACCGTGGTCGGTAGCAAAAGCATCAGTAAGTCAAAACCGCCCAGTGAGAAACTCAATATCGCAGCAGTAGGTATCGGCGGAATGGGCAGGAATAATGTCAAAGCCTGCGGAAATGAAAATATCGTTGCCCTTTGCGATGTGGACTGGAAATACGCCGGTCCGGCATTTGCGGATTTCCCCAACGCAAAAAAATATAAGGATTACCGCAAAATGTTCGATGAGCAGGGTAAGAATATCGATGCTGTAATAGTTGCCACTCCTGACCATTCACACGCAGCAATCGCGATGATGGCAATGGAAATGGGCAAGCATGTTTATGTTCAAAAACCAATAACTTGGTCGGTAATCGAGGCGCGCAAACTTATCGAGACTGCCCGTAAGAAAAAAATTGTAACTCAAATGGGTAACCAGGGGCAATCCGCTGAGGATATTCGCGTTCTGTGTGAAATGATCTGGGCGGGAGCAATTGGAAAAATTCAGGAAGTTCACGTCTGGACAGACAGACCTACCTGGGCTCAGGGCATTGAAACGCCGAAGGACACGCCGGAAGTACCCGCTGATTTGGATTGGGACTTGTGGCTTGGGCCGGCGCCGGTTCGTCCATATAATCCACGCTATCACCCGTTTACCTGGCGGGGCTGGGTCGATTTCGGGACAGGCGCTCTTGGCGATATGGGCTGTCATTTAATGAACCATGTATTTTGGCCGTTGAATTTGAACTACCCGATTTCAGTGGAAGCATGCGATTCTGAACGATGTGTAAAAAACTGGGAAAAGGTTGAGCATAAAGATACTTATCCCGATGCCTCGATTGTCCGCTATACATTCCCCGGCCAGGGCTGGTCAAAGGGAGTAACAATGACCTGGTATGACGGCGGTTTGAAACCCCCAAGACCTTCGATGCTTGAGCCTGAACGCAATTTAAGCACAAATGGCTTTATGTTCGTTGGTGATAAAGGCGTGATACTGGAAGGAAGAATTATCCCTGAGTCTAAAATGAAGAGCTATAATCGTCCGAAAAAGACGATACCACGGATAATCGGCACACACGAGCAAAACTGGATTGATGCCTGCAAGGGCGGTCCCGCTCCATGTTCGAATTTCGATGTCGCAGGGCCGTTGACTGAGGCTGTTCTTCTCGGTTGTATCGCGGTTCGTATGCCGGGCAAGATTCTCGAATGGGACGGCCCCAATATGAAAATCAACAATAACGCTGCGGCAAATGAAATGCTCAGCCGGCCGTATCGCGAAGGCTGGACTTTATAGTCGAAAAAAAAATAAAAACTAATTTACGTTAAGGAGACTAAACGTGAATAGAACAAAAATTTTAATATTGGTAATGGGTTTATTGACTGTATCTTTTTGTCTGCCGGTAATCGCAGAGGAGAAAGAAATGTCAGGAGAAATTTATAAAGGCTGGAGACTGGCAACCCAGGCCTGGACTTTTCATACGGGAACATTTTTTGAAGCCGTTGATAATGCACATGAGCTTGGATTGAAATATATCGAGGCATACGGAAACCAGCCGTTAAGCAGGGAATTCCCGAAAGAAACGACGGGTTTTACGATGTCCGCGGAAACCAAACAGAAGATAAAGGCCAAACTCGCCCAGGCGGGAATACAGGTTAAAAGTTTCGGAGTCGTAACGCCTGCGCAAAATGCGGAAGAAGAATGGCGCAAGTTTTTCGAGTTCGCGAAAGATATGGGAATTGAAACGATAGTCTCAGAGCCAAATGAAAACGCCTTCGATATGCTCGACAAGCTTTGCCAGGAATACAAAATCAATCTTGCGATTCATAACCATCCAAGACCGTCGCATTATTGGAATCCTGATACGGTTCTGAAAGTTTGCGAAGGCCGGAGCAAATATATCGGAGCCTGCGCCGATATCGGCCACTGGATGCGCTCGGGAATAAATCCGATAGAAGCGATTAAAAAGCTCAAAGGCAGAATCATTGAACTGCATGCTAAAGACCTCAATAAAGCCAATGACCCCGAAGCCCATGATGTAATTTGGGGAACAGGAGCGGGGAATTTCAAGGGCATACTGGAAGAACTGGATAAACAGGGCTTCAAGGGGCAATTTGTAATTGAATATGAATATAATTATGGAAAGAGCATGCCGGAACTGGCGGGCTGTATAGCGAATTTCAACAGGTTTGCCGCCGAATTAAGTCACGCTGAGACGAAAGACCTTTTCAATAAAGACCTTTCCAACGCGATTTACAAGGAAGGTTCATGGGCATTCGATGCAGAAGGTGTCCTTTCGCCAAAAGGTGTCCAGGGGCATGACCTCGATTTATGGACAAAAGAAAAATACGGCAATTTCATCCTAGATTTGGAATTTAAAGTCGCCCATGGAAGCAACAGCGGTGTTTTCCTTCGCACGGGAAGCATTCAAAACTGGATTAATACTGCGATTGAGGTGCAGATTCATGAATCTACCGACGGCACTGCTCACGGGCAATGCGGGGCGATTTATGACTGCCTGTCGCCATCAAAAAACGCTGAAAAGAAAACCGGCGAATGGAACCATTATGTAATTACCTGCCTCGATAATAAGATATGCGTTGAATTGAACGGCGAGCAGATTATCGATATGGATTTGAACAAGTGGACCGAGGCACACAAAAATCCCGACGGCACGCCGAATAAATTTACTACAGCATATAAAGATATGCCGCGTATAGGAAATATCGGGCTACAATATCACGGCACGCCAATATGGTATAAAAACCTGAAAATAAAATCTCTCGATTAACAGTTTACGGTGCAAAAATTCATCAGAGCTTAAATCTGTGCAGCGTCAGCAAAGAGGAAGTTCAACATAAGCCAAACCCCCAGTGTCGAGCCATTATGTCCCTGACTTACCAATGTGAATAAGATGCTCCTTAGCTTGGTCTGCTCCTCGAAATAAGTATGACCGTAAAGCAGCTTACTTTGCTGAAATTGGTCAAATCCTTATCTTAGGAAGGGACTATCCCCTTTAAACCCTTACCTCTCTACTATGCTCTGCCCCACTTTACGCTGACGGCGAACAGCCTAATCAGAGATACAATATTCTATCGCCAAATTTAGTTAAGCGGGCAAATCCAGATATTGCGAAAGGCTACAGGACCGTGATCACCCTGGAGGCGAAGAGGGCCAACCGGTATGTCATTCGAAAGCATGCTGCCTCTTGTAGGTCCTGTGAGTTCGACATTTTCGTGGATGAGGACGCCATTTAGAATAATTTTTTCAAATTTGGCGTTGGCAATTTTTTTGCCGTTATTATCAAAGCGGGCGGCATGGAAGAATATGTCGAATGTCTGCCAGTTTCCGGGAGCGAGTTCCGCGTTGACGCGAGGTGAATGGCCCTCATAACCTTTTGGTGTTCTATTCTCGTCCCATCGCTCGTAGATGCCGCCGCACTCAATACCTGGATAAGGCGGATTTTTCATCCGATAATTATCGAAGATTTGAATCTCGTATTGACCCTGAAGATAGACGCCGGAATTCGAACCCTCCGAAATTATGAACTCAATGTGAAGATTAATATCCCCAAACTTTTCCTTAGTTTTAATGTCCCCGGTTTTACCAACGGGGCCATTTATAAGGACGCCTTTTCCAGGTTTGTTAGCGAGCAGTTTAGAGTTATCCGAATTGAGCATAGCATCGCCAACGATCTGCCAGCCGGCATAGTTTTTCCAGTCGTTGAAATCGGAAGTGGACAAAATCTTTTTTTGTCCTTTTGACATATCTCCAGTACTGCATGATAGCGACATATAGCAAATACAATAGAAAAGAACCACTAAAACCCCTTGAATGGCCATCCGGAAATGATTTGCTTTGCACATATAATTTTTTAATCTCCACAAGTTAAATATTTTTTTAAACTGAGAGCGAAAAAACTTGTCTTAGATATTGCAAATCATAGCGGAAGCTGTCTTCAATGCCGAGGGGTGTTTTTACGCCTTCCATCACAAGCCAGCCACGATAACCGATATCGTCAAAGGCACCACGAACCGCTTTAAAGTCGATGGAGCCATTACCGTAAAGGCCGTCATTATCCTTGGCGTGAAACTCAGCGATATTTTTGCCAAGAAGACGAATCTCCCTGCAAATGTCGTAACCTTTTGACTGTGAATTGGCGAGGTCATAGTAAATGCCGACGGCTCGCGAGTTGACGCGATTTAGGATATCCATTTGCTGTTCGGCGGTGAGATACGATTCAACGGCAAGGGTGACGCCTGCTTTTTCTGCTTTAGGGGAAATTTTTTTGAGTTTTTCGACAACGACATCTATTCCTTTTTTATCCCCTAATAAATCACCTTTGCCGAAAAAAGGAACAAGAATTGTTTTACTCCCGGTTTCACGGCACACATCAATACATTCGGAAAGCCACTGCTCCGCACGCGGTTCATCAGCTTTAAGCGGAACATTATTAAGCTCTACAAGAGCGATTGAAGGAATCTGTAGGCCGTATTTGCGGGCTGATTTGATATACTCGTCGCGGATTTCGGGTTTCTGGAGATATACAGGCCTTGATGATGTATTAAAATTCAGCTGGATTCCATCGACACCTATTTTTTGGGCAATTTCGACTGTCTCAGGGCTTGTCCCTTTGCCAAGAATCCACCCGCAGACGCCAATTTTGAATCCTTTTTGAGATGACCTCGAAGATGAGATTTCGGATGATGCGCATCCTCCCAGCAGGACAAGGCCAGCGATACCGGCTGCGGATTGTTTAATCATCTCACGGCGACTAATTGCTGAAGTTTTCATTTTTTATTTCCTGAAAAAATGTGTTGTATGTCCTTAGTCTTTTAGCCCCTTTAAGCTTGCTTCTGATTTCTGATTGCTTTTTATAATTTCATCCCATGAAACAAGGCGCGTCTCGTAGGCGGCGGTTCTGCCGAGTATAGTTATGAGGTTACTGCGGACACAAGCCTCAACCGTCGGATTTGAGAAATCGCCCGCGGTGATATTTTTATGGAACGTCTGAATGTTGCTGACAACCCCCTCCTCGTAAATATCGGAGGTTTGGCCGCCTCGGTAGAAATTTTCGCCGCGAATAAGGACGGTGCCGCCGTATTCGGTTTCGAGGACGCCTTTGGAGCCGAACATTCGATTTCTGATACCTTCGGGAACTGTGCCGTGACCGTTGAATTGCCTCGAAGAGAAGGCAAATGCGATATTTTCAGGGTACTCGAATGTAACGACGAAATGATCCCAGATATCGCCGGCGTCGGTACGCACGGTCCGGCCGCCTTTTCCAAAAGCGCGAAGCGGGGTCTGGTCCATAATCCAACTCATCACATCGATTGTATGAATATTCTGCTCGGTGATGATGTCGCCAGAAAGGTTTTTGTCTAAGCCCCATGCGCGAAGGCGATATTCCGGATTGGTCGGGTCTTTCGCGAGTACATCAACCATTCCCTTCCAGGGATTGTCGGCGTGATAAGTGGCCTCGCCGAACGCTAATTTGCCGATGTCACCGTTATGAACGCGTTTGAGGGCCTCGCAATAAAACTCGTTAGCACGGGTCTGAAAATCAACCAAGAAGCATAGTTTTTTAGCGGTTGCTTTTTTACCGGCTTCGGAAACAGTATTGCAGCCGGAGACATCTACGGCAATGGGTTTGGCCAGATATACGTGTACGCCCGCGTCGACGCCAGCGGCCGCCTGCTCAGGATGAAAATAAGGAGGACTTTCGATAACTATGGCGTCGGGACGATCATTGAGCATTTTCTTGTAGCAGGATAAACCGGTATATCGTTTCGATGCTGGGATGTTGAATTTTTCGCCAATCGCGTTGACCCTGTCTTCAAAATAATCTGCAGCGGCGACAATATTGTAACCACCGTGTTTGGCAAACAAATCCACAATCCACTTGCCGCGTCCGCCGCAGCCGATTAACCCGATATTAATTTTGGAATTTTCCTCGGTCCCGTGTGCGAGCCTGGAATCCATAACCGCGAATGACAATGCTGCCGCGCCGGCGCCGGCTAAAAAACCCCGCCGGCTGATTTGATTTTTGTTTTCACCTGAAACATATTGATTATTTTCCCTAAGCATTTCAATAATCTCATTACTCTATACTTGATTGCCGGCTTAATTGGAACTTCTACAGTCAAAATGATAGCAAACAATGCCAGATATAGATATAACCAAGCGTATCTATATCTTCCCAGACCTTTTTAACAAGCTCCTTATCTCCTTTTGTCTCGCTTAATTCCCTGAGTTTTTCTTCCCAGGGAAAACACACACCTGGTTTTGGGGTTGTCTGTTTTTTTAATTCTTCCATTTCAGAATCCTTGATTTAATAAGAACTCTCAATAAACACCGTATTCTCTCGTGTAGTCCGTCATAACCTTAATGTTTTCTATACTAGCATCGTTCTGGATAATAGCACTTGCGTCCATTATATATCCGCCGTCACGGGCGACACCGTCGATGATTTTTTTACAGCATTGGCGGATTTCGTCGGCGGTGCCGTAACTTAAAAGATAATTTGGTATTCCGCCGCTTATACAGAACTTATGGCCAATTTCTTTTTTGACCCGGAAAATGTCACCATGGTCAACATGATAAACAATGGAAGCATCTGGTAACTGGGCAAAGGATTTCAGGTGTGCGTCCCAGCTGCCTTCCGCGTAAAACAGGACCTGATGTCCCTTGGACCAGATTTGCTCAATAATCGGTTTGACTGTCGGCCAGTAAAAATTATTAAAATGCTCCATTGTTATGAACGGCACACACCCTCGGTGCATCCAGTATCCTATGGGGATATTCTTAGCGGAGTCAGCGCCTGACAGAGCAATAAATTCGAGATGCGGCATAAGTGCTTCGCAGGCTGACATTACCTTCCTTGGTCTTTCATGTAGGTCTGTAAGCAGACCCAGATAGCCGCGAAGTTTATCCGCAATGATATCGAGTGGCGCCTTGAAAATCCCGGATATCGCGGAAACCGTACCGGATTCCTTTCGGAGAAGCTCATTTTGTCTGCCGAAGGAGTTGAAATAAGACAGCATTGCCATGCCGCCTTTCAAAAATGAAAGGTTATTGTGGTAGGATACCGGCTCGCCCTTTGCAGTTACATATTTCGATACTCGCGGGAGCCATACATTGAACAAAAACGCGGTAGGATCTCTTATCAGTTCATCGTATTCATCAGGTTTCATGAAAGCCTGCTCTTCGGGCGGTTCGCGGTATTGGAATCCAGTCTGCTCAGAAATCTCTATGCCCGGTACAGCATAGTATTTAAGCCCTATTGCTTCGGTTAAGCCCGTCCAGACATAAACCATATTTCCGACGACCGCGTCCCAGTCGAAATCCGCGGCGCACCTCCGGGCTGCCAAAAAGGCCTTTTCGTAATCATGCGTTACCTCCTGACAAGTAAAACCGGCGTATTTCGCTGTAAATTCCGCTACAAAGGGACGAATTGGTATCTTGTCAGGTTTTCCGTTTCGCATAGCTGTGACATATCGTTTCAGACGCTGTGCGTATAATTTTTCCATATCTCCGCTTTTATTTTCCATATCCTATTACACCCCGGTATTTTCCATCAGAAATAATAGTGACAGCCCGATTTTGAAATTTACATTTTATTTTTTCCTTACTCTTCCAATCTGCAAAGATCGAATATTGTTCCTACTAAAAATTCCGTCCTTGTTTATTTACAAGGACTGATGTAAAATACCGCAATTCTATTTAGGTTAGACTTTACAGAACTTTTCAAGAAGAATCAATTTCTAAATTAACAGCAGAACTTATCCTCGGACTTATAAAACTCACATTCAGAGACGAACCGGATTTAACACTTGATGGGGCTTTTCATGGGAGGTTAGGCAACAATTTTCTGGACAGATCTACTTCACAATCACACAGAAATATTGCCTGGATTTTCGAACAGACAACTATTTTTCGACTAGCAAAATGCTAAAAAATATTACGACGATTCGCGGACAGTTGGAGATTGAATCTCGCCCGGGAAAGGGGGCTCGCTTCGTTATGACGGCCCCGGTGAAGAAGTCCGAACAGGGACGAGAAGAGGTAAAGCTGCATGAAAGTACTGATAGTAGATGCCCATGGTATCGTCCGCAAAGACACTCCAGACATAGTGTAGTCCAAAAAGGTAGGCGACCAATTTCAGCAAAATAAGCTGCTTGTAAGGCAAGATGTTCCATAAACTTGGCATCGGATGAGTTTTTTTATACTACGGCGTACAAACTGATAGCGTTGAATCGCATTCATCGGATATATAAAATGTTTGCGTTTTTTGCATTTTTTTTAAGTCATTGATATCAAGCATGTTATGAATTGCCACTTTTTTGGACTTTATGAGCTATTTGTTTTTTGGGTTGTAGGGTGGTTGTATGAATTTTCCTCTCAAATCATAGCCATAAAGTCATCGAAATTTCAGTGATGGCAATTGAAAGAAGATTTTGATATTATTGTAGAGTTGGAAGACTAGGTTGTGTAGCTGAACGTTTACTATTAGAAATATCGGGTCAGAAATGGCAATAAAGATCGTAAAATTGGCTTCAGACCAAATAGAGAATAGTCATGGGAAAAAAACTGTATGTTGGAAATTTAGGTCCTGATGCAGATAAAGCCAGCCTGGAAGCCTTATTTTCTGTATTTGGGACAGTTGAAAAAGCTTATATAGTCACTGATCGTCAAACATGTCAAAGCAAAGGTTTCGGTTTTGTCGTAATGAGTAGTGATGGCGAGGCTCAAGCAGCAATAAATGCACTGGATGGAAAAAAGTGTGGTGATTACACGGTTAAAGTTAATGAAGCCAAGACATAAGTTGATCTGCTGGTTATGAGTTTAGGTGTAGGTTATGAGTAACACAGAAAGACAATGTTCTAAGTGTGATTTCTATGACGTAAGTTCTGGCCAGTGCCGCGCAATGCCTCCAGTTAGACAATACAATCTTGTTAACGGCCCAACTACTGGCCTCTCTGAATACAATTGGCCGACAGTTAAACATGATGATTGGTGCGGTCAGTTCAAGGCGAAAAATGCTTAACCTGACTTAAAAAATAAGGCGGCGCTCTATTCTCTCCTCTTCCTCCCTCCTGGGCGTCGCTTTTTTTGCGCCGCCTGATTTTGACCTGTCCTGCTCTTGTCTTTTTTCGCCGCTTGACGGGTAATTTCTTTTAGCGTTTCCTTCTTACCATCACCCCACCGAGGCCGAGAAGCAGGAGCGTGGTGGGTTCGGGGATAGTATATATAAAATGTTTGCGTTTTTCGAGAATTTTTTAAGTCTTTGATAAAACAGAACTTACAAAATGACCGTTTTTATGAGATTAGCATATAATCGGGTGTACAGTTGTAGTCGGGTTGTAGTAAGGTTGTATGCTTCGGATGAATTTTTATATACTACGCGACGGTTCACCAATACTATTGTATCTATTGGAATATTAAGTGATAGCCTATTGCGTAGACTGTTATATCAACAATTGCATGACTAATATATCCAGGCCAAATTGACTGATATCTCAAGTAACACCACGACCAAAGTGCCCCTCCAATGAAAATGCCCAACTGTGCAGCGTCAGCACAAAGTGGAACAGTTAGGTGTGTAACCTAAGGAATACCTTCAAGTAGATTCCTGCATACAGGAATCTACTTAAAATCGCCGATTTGGCTCCATATTCTGGGACATAATTCCCAGGAAAGGAGCTCGAAGATGTCAAAGGAAAACATCGTAAGCCAAATCAAAAAAGCCACAAGGCGTAAATTCTCCTATGTACCTCAATTAACCCGCTATCAACATCTGACTTTGTGCCTTTTGTTAAAAGGTCGCAGATATGGTTCTAGGTCTAATGCACGTCGCAGCGATAAGCATAATACAGTTCAAAGCTTGACAGTTGCGCCGGTTACGGTATCCTTTTCTTCGACCTGTTGGTTAAGAGCTGCGACAAACTCAGTGCGGAAATTTATGAAGGATAACGTCATATCTTTAGAGAACAAACAAAATCGATTGACTAGCAGACAACGTGTGCTGGCTGCGCTCAATCACCAGCCGGCCGACCGTGTCCCGGTTGACCTCGGAGGAACGCACTGCAGCGGGGCTCAAGTAAGTGTCATAGCGAAGCTTCGCAAAGCCCTTGGGCTTTCAAAAAAGAATGAGCGGGTAAAGGTAATAGATATATATCAGATGCTGGGTGAGATTGCACCTGATTTGATTGAGGTGCTTGGGCTTGATATTGTGATGCTGCCTGCCAGATGGAATATGTTCGGTTTTGAGAACACCGGCTGGAAAAAATGGCGGACCTTCGATGGAACAGATGTTCTTGTTCCTGGTAAGTTCAATACCAGGCCGGAGCCCAATGGCGATATTTTGCAGTATCCGCAGGGGGACGCCTCCTCACCTGCTTCCGGGCGTATGCCAAATGGCGGATTCTACTTCGATGCGATTATCCGTCAGGAGCCAATCGACGACTTGAAGCTCAATCCCGAGGATAATCTTGAAGAGTTTACTATTCTTGGCGAAGACGACCTGAAGTACTACGAGAAGCACGCCAGCGATTTGCACAGCAATACCGACCTTGTGGTTGTTACGAGTTTTCCCGGCACCGCTTTCGGGGATATAGCGGTTGTTCCTGCACCGTTCCTGAAACATTCAAAGGGCATTCGTGATATTGAGGAATGGTATATCAGCACAGTGACGCGAAGGAACTACATCAAAGAAGTGTTTGCGCGACAGGCCCAGATTGCGGTTGAGAACCTGAAACTCGCCTATCAGGCTGTCGGGGACAAAATTCAAATCGTCTGGATGGACGGGTCAGACCTGTCGAGCCAGAACTCGCTTTTCTGCAGTCCCGACAGCTACAGAGAACTATACCTGCCTTACGCCAAGTGTGTTAACGACTGGATACACACCAATACGAAATGGAAAACAATAAAGCACTGCTGCGGCGGATGTGAACCACTGATTGATGGTTTTATCAAGGCAGGATATGACATACTCAACCCAGTTCAATGCTCGGCGGCTGGCATGGACCCGCAGCATCTGGTTAACAACTATGGCGACAGAATCGTCTTCTGGGGAGGTGGTATCGATACACAGCAGACGCTGCCATTCGGCACGCCGGACGAGGTCACCGGACAGGTCAAGGAACGCGTCAGGATATTCAGCCAAAAAAACGGTTACATCTTTAACACCATTCACAACATTCAGTGCGGCACACCCATCGAGAACGTCCTTGCGATGTTCAGGGCACTGGGCAGAAAGGTTTAGCGGCCAGAGGTTGAAAATATGAGTAATATCTCCCAAATGACGGTTGGCCCCGAAATTGCTATTGGAAGACCGAAAAGGAAAGTAAAGCAATAAAATGTTAGTTTGGAGAACTAAAAACGGTAGCTGTCCCCATTTAGTCCAGTCAGGCATTTAATATGAGAAATATCTGTCAAATATAATCCTGTTTGGAAAAAATCAAATAACGTTTTTATCGAACCAATAAATAGTTATTAAACCAATAACATTTTAGACCAATTCATGGAGAAATATTATGAACGCGTTCAGGACAAATTGGAAAAACGGTATTTGGGTATTGTTTTTAGTCGGGCTCTTTTTCTGCTCAATGATTTCCCATGCAAAAGGCCGGCAGAAGGAATTCAAAGAGGCTACGGTATATATGACTGCGGAATCAACGAAGCAGCTATTAGCCAATTGCGGAAATCGCGCCTTTGAGCCGCTTAATCAGCCTGATGAAAGTTATCCTACCATTATGGTTGACATTGACAAAACTTTTCAGACCATCGAGGGTTTTGGCGGAGCATTTACGGATGCCGCTGCGATTACCTTTGCCAAGTTGCCGGAAAAGAAACAGCAAGAGTTCCTGAAGGCGTCTTTTGACCCTAACGAGGGTAATGCATATACGTTGTGTCGCACTACCATTCACAGTTGTGATTATTCCGATGAACAATATACTTATGCGGAAGTGCCGGACGACAAAGAGTTAAAGCACTTCACTATTGCTCACGACCGCAAATGCCGTCTCCCCTTTATCAAGGGAGCGCTGAAAGCAGCCAATGGGAATATCAAGATTTTCGCTTCGCCGTGGAGTCCTCCTCCATGGATGAAAACCAATGGCGAGATGCTTCATGGCGGAAAGCTCAAACCGGAGTATTTTCAAACCTGGGCCGACTATTTTGTAAAATATGTCAAAGCCTATGAGGCTGAAGGGATTCCTATCTGGGGATTAACGGTTCAGAACGAACCTATGGCGGTCCAGGTTTGGGAATCGTGCATTTTTACCGCTGAAGAGGAACGGGACTTTATTCGCGACTATCTGGGACCAACCCTTCATAATAACAAATTAGCAGATTTGAAACTCATGCTTTGGGACCATAATCGGGGAATCATGTATCAACGCTCTGAAGTGGTGTATGATGACCCCAAGGCCTCGAAATATGTATGGGGAACGGCATTTCATTGGTATGTCGGGGACCATTTTGACAATGTCCGCATGGTTCATGACGCATTTCCGGATAAAATGCTTATTTATACCGAAGCTGGTATGAGGGGGTCATGGTCGTCGGCGATTCGTCTCGCCAAGAATATGATTATTGATTTGAACAATTGGACCAATGGTTGGGTGCATTGGAACCTGCTTCTTGATGAAAATAACGGCCCTCGGCATGCGGGCGGTACTGGCGGGTCGAATATTGTGACGGCAGATACACGCACAGGTGAACTTACTTTCAATCCTCCGTATTATACTTTCGGGCATTTTTCCAGATTTATCAAACCGGGCGCCAAGCGGATCGCATGTACCTCAAATAGTGATGATTTTATTGCTACTGCATTTGTCAATCCGGATGGGAAAATTGCCGTGGTTATTCTTAATCTGAAAGATGCCGAACAAATATTTCAACTCTGGGTGGAGGGAAAAGCATTGAAATATACAAGTCCGGCCCATGCCGTCTTCACTATGGTTTTTTAAGGATAATAATGACAATATTGCCTATGCCGGGACAATGAAACTTGCTTCCTGCAAAATTGGAATAATGGGGACAGCACCTTTTTTTATAAGCCGCAGGGATTAAGGAATTAGCGGCCGGGAGTCACATATATGAATAATATCTTTCAAAAGCCGGATATCGACGAAATTGCGAAAGAGTCGGGAAGTATGGTTTATATCTGGCTGGTTTGTATTGCGGCAGCGCTGGGGGGACTGTTGTTCGGGTACGACACGGCGGTTATTTCGGGCGCGATCGGTTTCCTTCAGAAGCGGTTCGAGCTTGACCCCAAATGGACCGGCTGGGCGGCGTCATCGGCGCTTCTCGGATGCGTTGTCGGAGTGGCATTTGCCGGTATTTTGAGTGACCGGCTTGGACGAAAGAGAACTTTAATCGTCGCGGCGATTCTTTTTCTCGCTTCCGGTATCGGCACGGCCTTGCCAAGGAATCTGGCGGAATTTGTAATATTCCGTATTATCGGCGGGATTGGTGTAGGGGCGGCGTCGATAGCTTCGCCGATGTATATCGCCGAGATATCTCCCGCTCGAATTCGCGGGCGTATGGTTTCAGTTAATCAATTCGCCATCGTATCGGGGATGCTGCTGGTCTATTTCGTCAATTATTTTATCGCGCAGCTCGGCGATGAGGCATGGAACATTCATTCCGGCTGGCGATGGATGATGGGGTCGGAGGCGGTACCATCGGTCCTTCTGCTGGTGCTGATGTTTATCGTGCCGGAAAGTCCGCGATGGCTGACCAAACAAAACCGTGAGGAAGAGGCCTTCCGGATTTTGGCGAAAGTTGACGGGCAAAAACATGCTCAAACAGAAATGGCGGCAATAAAAGAAGCTATAGCTTATGAAAGCGAGTCGGTGTCGCAGTTTTTCCAGCCGGGGATGAGAATCGTTCTGGTAATCGGAGTAGTCCTCGCTGTCCTGCAGCAGATTACCGGTATAAACGTCTTTTTATACTACGGGCCTGAGATATTTAAAAAGCTCGGGACCAGTATGGACGCGGCCTTATTGCAAACAGTTGTCATTGGGACGGTAAATCTTGCCTTTACAATCATTGCAATCTGGACGGTCGATAAGCTGGGACGAAAACTCCTCATGACAATCGGGGCGGCGGGGATGGGAATCACGCTGTTCGCGATGGGACTTTCGGCGTTCTATCAAAAAACCGAACTGTGGTTTCTTGTTTTCATACTGGGCTATATGGCTAGCTTCGCCCTTTCGGTCGGGCCTGTTACGTGGGTGATACTTTCGGAAATATTTCCGACTAAAATCAGAGGCAGGGCAATGGCCGTCGCCACAATTTTCCTGTGGGTCGCAAATTATTTCGTCTCACAAACCTTCCCCATAATGAATGAGAACGCATGGCTCGTGGGAAAATTCAATCGGGCCTTTCCGTTCTGGGTTTATGGCAGCATGTGCGTTGTCCTCGTTATTTTTGTTTTGCTGTTTGTGCCGGAAACAAAAGGTAAAACGCTCGAAGAAATAGAAAAGCGATGGCGCTAATCGGAGATATGAAAAATGGAACGACGTGATTTTATGAAAAAATTTGCGGCGGTTTCCGCCCTGGGCGGTTTGGGGGATGTTGTATCGAAGGCATCTGAGTTGTCGAGCGATGTGAAATCAGGGAAACAAAGGAAGGCGCAGCCGTTGGCCATTACAATGTGGGATTTCTCCTGGCTTGAGCGTCGCTGGCCGGGCGCTGGCTATGAGGACTGGGATAAAATTCTCGATGAATTGCTTGAACGCGGCTACAATGCCGTGCGCATCGACGCTTATCCTCATCTGGTTGCCGAAAATCCCGCCAAAGAATGGACCCTCATTCCTGTCTGGAATCAGCAGGTCTGGGGAAGTCCTGACATTAACAAAGTTTCTGTTCAGCCGGCCCTCAATACATTTATTTCCAAATGTAAAAACCGGAAAATCAAAGTCGCGCTGTCAACTTGGTATCGGGAAGACGCAGACAATATTCGGATGAAAATTGGTTCGCCCCAGAAGATGGCGGATAACTGGCTCAAAACCCTCGATACAATATCTAAGGACGGCTTAATCGATAACATTATGTACGTCGATTTATGCAACGAATGGCCGGGCGACCTTTGGGCTCCTTTCTTTAAAAATGACCCGCCTGAAAATACCTGGGGATACTGGCATACCGATAAATCAATGAAATGGATGAAAGAATCCATTGAGATTGTTCGCAAACACTACCCTCATATGCCGCTGTGTTATTCGTTCGACAGCGAACGGGTCGAATATTACAGCGAAAAAGACCTGTCTTTCTTTGACCTGATTGAACATCACGTCTGGATGGCAAAGGAAAATAATGGCGAGTTTTCTAAAGCTGTCGGATACAATTACGACCGGTTTTCGCCCCAGGATTTTAAAAGTCTCGTCGCTAAAGGCGAAACAAACTACCGTCAGAAACCTCAATATTGGCAAAAACTTCTGACTGATAAAATCAAACTGCTTGCAGAAAACGCGCAAAAAGCAAAACTACCTCTGATAACCACCGAATGCTGGGGTGTTATCGATTACAAGGACTGGCCACTGCTTAACTGGGACTGGGTAAAACAGTTGTGCGAGATTGGGACATTGACTGCCGCCGACACAGGGCAGTGGATAGCCATAGCGACCAGCAATTTCTGCGGCCCGCAATTTGCCGGTATGTGGCGGGATATAAAATGGCACAGAAATCTTACCGACAGGATAAAGGCCGCAAAGATTAATGATGCTGTTTTAAATGATGTTCGCTGTCAGTTATTTTTTTAAGTTTCTGGCCGGTCAGCGACAGAAATCAAACGTTAGTAGTAAATTAGTTGAATGCAAAACTGAACCGGACATCTGTGTGCCGGCAGCCAATTTAAACTCAATTATTCCATTCAAAGATTCTGGTTTAGCAGGTATATAAAAAAACTCATCCCAAGCTAAGCTTATTCAACAGGCGGCCTTATAAACCATTGATTTTATTGAAATTGATCGACTTTCTTTTGGTTCTGCGATATAATTCCTATGTTGGGAGCGTCGTGGTAGGCTTTTGAAGTCATACAGGAGAGCGGCCTAATGGATGGGATGGATATTTTTACAGTACGGGGAGCACTACACTCTCAACAGGAGCTGAAATAGTCTCCTAACTCAAAGTGAAATCTGTCTCATTCGTGCTAACGACGTACAACCATCACCTCATTCCATCTGGTTAAGGAAATGATAATACGACAGCCGATATATATAAATCGGCATTGTTCGTGCCGGCGGTATGATTTCCTTATTATCCGAAAGACACGCCGACTTCTTTAGCTACACCGCGTATGTGCTCCGCAGCCTGGCTGTATTCCTCGGCATCTTTCAAGTGCTCAATCATCAGCGGAACATCGGGGTATTTGCTCAATTCTTTCAGAAACGTCTTGTAGTCAAGCCCGCCCAGGCCCGGCCTAATCTCATCCAGATGTGCTAGCGCTCCATCCCCAAGCTTCACGTCCTTTGCGTGGCAGCTCTTAATCATGGGGCCAAGCTTCTCGAAGCATTCGCTTATGACTTTGCCATTGCTATAGTATAATGGAGGGCTGTAAATTAGGTTTGTCGGGTCGAGATGCACTCCAAGTTGCTTTCGGTCGATCGCCTTTATCAGCCGCAGATAAGAATCCGCTGAAATCGGGTACCACCACATTCCGGTCTCGAGCGTATAGAAAGTTCGCGTCGGTTTTACGCCGTCGATAATCAATCGAACCGATTCGACAATCATATCGAACGTTTCATCTTTTAGATTGTCCGGATGCTGCCCGGCCCAGCTCTTCGGATTACGTGAGCCGGATACGTTTACGCAACATCGAGCGCCAATACGGTCGGCAAGCGAAAGTTGCTTCTGACAATTCGCAATCGATTCCTTACGCGTTTTCTCATCGGGGGAAATTGGATTGTTGCCCCATGCGCCAACCTCGGCAATCGTTATATCTGCCTTTTTGGCTGCCTCTTCATATGCCTTTACATCGTCGTTCGTAGCTTTGGCATCGACCGGGCAATATGCCGCCCTGTAACCAAGCGCCTTCAATGCCGCTATCCATTCATCCGGGCTCATAGGATTACCAAATACCGGACCGCCAAGCCGTAATGTTGTTGATGCGCCTTGCGCTATTGCCATTTGGCCCGCTCCTACGGCGGCCAACATTGCCGCTGTCGTTGTGCTTTTTAGAAAAGTTCTTCTTGACATACAATTCTTTGTGTAAGACATAGTTCATACTCCTGTACTGCTGCAAATAGTGATTCGTTTTTATTTTTTACGTCAAATGCCATGGGCTTCGCATCGGACGCGAGAGCATCCGGTTTGCTGCTTCATCGCCGACGATGACCTCTTTTTCAGGGTCCCACTTCAGCGATCTACCCGTCAGCATCGCTATATTTACCAGATGACAAATCGTGGCTGTCCGATGGCCAATCTCCACCGACGCGAAGGGCTGCTGCCGCGTTATTACCGCATCGATAAAATTCTGCTGATGGCTTCGGCTGCGGCCCACGTGAATTTCCCCGGGGCCTATCTGTTCGCGAAGCAGCGACTCAGAAGAAGCTTCGAGCCGCCCGCCGTGAATGTTTATAAATATCCAGCCGTCGCTGCCTTCGATTTTCAGCCCTCTCGGCTCCTTGTTCGTTCCCACCAGCCGAACGCCATTGGCATACATGCACTCAAAACTATATTCCATAAATGCGTTGAACAACCCGCCCCCCGGCGCCGTCTTGCCGGTGCCTGAAATTTCAACAGGCCCGGTCTTGTCCGCGTCATTGATAAACTGTGCCAGGTCTATTATATGCGCACCTCGGTCCGTCATTTCCCCGCCGCCGTAATCCAGAATGAATCGCCACCAGAAATGCGACCTTCTCTTCGTATAATCCGCCCAAGGTGTCGGCCCAAGCCACATATCATAATCAAGTCCCTCAGGCACAGGCATCACCGGCTGCGGCTGATTCGTCCTCATGATTTGAAGATGATGCGGGTCATTGTTCGGCATATTGACCGTAATTGTGTGCAGCTTGCCGAGCCGCCCGTTTCGGACTAATTCACAGGCGAACCGTACACTGTCATTCGAACGCTCGTGGCTGCCCGTCTGCAGAATCCTCTTGTACCGTCCAACAGCGTCGCGGACAGCTTTACCCTCCGCGATTGTGTTGACCAGCGGCTTCTCACAATAAATATCCTTGCCTGCTTTCGCCGCCGCTGCGCTGATTGTCCCGTGCCAGTGGTCCGGAGTGCAAACCGTCACCGCATCTATGTCCCCGCGAGCGAGAAGCTCTCGGAAATCGCTGTAAGCAGTACAGCCTTTATAAGTTCCTGTCGAATTTTGTTGCGCGTAATAATTGTTTACAAGCGCCTTCGACGGCTCTCTGCCGAACCAACCGCCCCCGCCATCGCTCGCATACCCCCTGTCTATATCGCAGACCGCCACAACCTGCACATCAGGAATTCGCATAAACGCATTCATATTGTACGTACCCTGCCCGCCTGTGCCTATGCAGCCAAGTGTTATCCTTTCGCTTGGCGGTATTGTGATATCCTCGCCGCGAGCAAACGACGTAAGCACAAAAGGTATGCCGGTTCCTGCGGCGACTGCGCCGCCGACGCCCTTTATAAACTCACGCCTGTTAATTTTGCCTTTACGCGACATCACCGGATTCTCAAAAAACTTTTGAAATGACATTTCCCATATTAAACGCTTGGACAAACAAACACGACCTTTGTGCCTTTTACCCCCAGCCAAAGGTGTGTTTCATTATACGCTTTACAGCCAGACAGTCAAGGAAAATGGATGTTAAAAGTAGGATAGCCAATGAACATCATGCACTCCTACCAGTCCCAAGTTGAAGGTATTTATTTGTTGACCGAAGAATTACACCCATTTCTTGGGAATAGATGGGCTCCTTTCCGAATAGAGATTATATCCGTTCATTTTTCTGTTGGTTTTAGATTATCAGCGTGCGCATATCCGCATCGCCACATCAATTGAATAAACCGGTGTCATGACCTTGAAATTTCCTCCGGGCCAGTTTATGGTTTCCGTGCCTGTGACGGACCCGGTCGCCGGCTCAATCCACTCCAGAACGTATGTTCCAGCCGGAACTGCCTTCAGGGTGATGGTATCACGGTAAGTCCCGGCCCTGGCAATGAAGTGCGCACCCCATTTTCCGTCGCTGGTGCCGTGGAAAAGATAAAGCGCATACTGTTTGGCCGGCTCGGCGAGAGCGCTGGCGAAAGCATCGGAAGGCACGCCCTCGAAATCGGTGAAACGCGACAGCCCGGCAAGATTCAGGGAATTCATAAAATCCAGCAGGATTTTCTTCTGCGGAACGATTATGCTCTGTGTGCTTTTTCCGCCTGTTTCCTGCCCATGGCGGTATTCGCCGTTGAGATTGATAAATCCTGCGCCGCCTCTTAACATGAACCACCATCCCTCAACACGAATGTCATCCACGGTATAGGCCCCCGTCAGACCATAGCCGAAAAAATCCGATTCGACATCGACAATCGGCTTGTTGGCCGCGTAGTCCTTGTCAATAGCTTTTCCGGCGGGAGTGACATACTCGGTAGGCAGCCATTCGCACCACGATGCGCGGGACAAATCGGGCGAGAGATTCTGCACCGTTTGGCCGAGAATATGTTTTTTGGGCAGCGGCTCCTGGGCTTTGAGAAAGGCGTCTTTCATTGCCAGCAGCCAGGGCGCTACCTTGCTATCCGGCATTACTATGATGTTGCCGTCCGGCTGTCCCACCAGCGACGGCTCATCACAAAGGTCAAATATCACGTTGTCGTATTCGTTCAATTCGGTCGTGATTTTGGCAATGTAGGCCTTTTGGTATCGGACTACTCCCTCGTTCCTGCTATCCATCGTGGTGAACAACCCGCAGTCGTTGGCTTCGTATTGCCCGATGTTCTGGATGTTGTTGCCGTGGTACATAGCCATCAACGGCCAGCAATCCGCGTACATGCCGTTGAAGAAAGCGACTTCGACAATGATGTCTTTTTGATGCGCCATTCCAACGAAAGCCTTCAGCCGGGTGAAATAATCTGGATTCCAACTGTCGAGGTCGAACCGGTAGGAGGGCTGCCCCGGTTCCGCCAGTGCGGGATTTGCACCAGTTTGACCGGACTTTGCCCAGGGCAGTATTTGCCGACCGGGACCAGGACCAAGCGGACTGCCGGTAATATACTTGCCGGGCGGTTCGAACATTGCCCCCGGATAAATTCTCGTCAGATTCATTCCCTGGGCGGCGAGAAAATCCAGATATTTGGCAAAGTCAAAATCCCGGTCGATGACCGCTCCGTAATGATGGTCGGAGGTGATGAGAACAAGTGGTTTGTCCTTATAGAAAAAATAGTGGGGATTGGAATTCCACACCTTGACCGGATCGGCCCAGGCGGGGACCGCCAGCATTAAGAGAACAGCAAATAAAAAGCCGACCGTTGCGCCGCCCTGAGAATGTTTTCCGGAGGTTCTAAATTTCTCGGACTGGTCGTGCTTTCCCATGGCTTTAACTCCGCAATATTGAACAAATATTTATATTTTACCACACTGTAAGATAATTATTGGAATCGATATGTTCAATGAAAAACAATATCCATACCGGTACCGGCATTAGCTGCAATGACATTCTATAATGGCGAACGAGCTAATCGTATCACCCTGGGATCAAAATTCCTTTTGAGGATATATACAAAGGATTCGTATAACCCGAAAACTAAGTATTATCAGGTTAGAGTTTAGTTGTGCAGTCGAAGGAATAAATCAGCCCTGACAGGTGAATTTCAAAAGAAGCTCCAAACGCTATACCATCCTCTGGGATGAACTACCCGTGGTCGGATATATAAAATGTTTGCGTTTTTTGCAATTTTTTTAAGTCTTTGATATTACTAATCTTATAGATATGCAATTTTTTGACTTTACACGCTATTAAACCTCTGGGTTGTAGTATAGTTGTACGGATTTCCCTTACTTTTTACAGCCGTAAGGTCATTAAAATTTCAGCGATTGCGGGTGAAAGAAGATTGTGATATTATCATGAAATTGAAAGGCTTGGTTGCGTAGCTAACCGTTTAAATGGGAAATCCGAATTGGTAATATTGCACAGGTTCGATTGAAAAAAGGCTCCAAATTTTTACCATCCATACTGTTGAGATTGGTGACACGAATTACGACTTTACAAAATTCGAATTGATAAAATAATAACTTAAAATAAAGGTGATAAAGATGATGATTACTGAGGAAAGACTCCAAAAACTTCCCGACTGGATACAAAGAACGACACGATTCTTAACAAAAATAAAAGTACCAGCAAAAATAGTGTACGTCCTTATCTCTTTATTTGCTACCCTTTGGTTTTTGTTTCGAGTAATCCCAAAACCTTCAAGGGCTTTGTATCCATGCATGCAGGTGGCAGCACCCATTATGTCGGGTTTCGTCATTTGGATTCTGACAATATCAGGAACTGTTTTGGCTTTTAAAAAAGCAAAACATAAATTATTTGAAGCCAAATACGCTACAGCGCTCCTGTTTTTGATTTTAGGCATTGGCGCAGTGTCCTTGTTTGCTGTCAGTTCATCACCCCAGGCGAGTGCCAATAATCTTAAAATCTGGTACAGAGCAAATATTCCGCTTGGAGTTGCCAAAGGAATGTTTCCAGGCAGGGTAGCATGGGGACATAATCCAAAAATTGCATCGTGGGATGGCAAAAACGGATTCTGGTGGGAAGACAAATATAACAACCAGAACGAAACTGATAAACTATTTAAGAACACCCTGTTTAGTTTAACCAACAAAAAAACTGAAAAGGATGCCTGGGCAGCTCTATTTACATTCTACAACAAAAATAAGCGAAATCACAATACAGGATATCAGCAGGGTGAAAAAATTGCCATTAAAATAAACATGAACAATACCGATGCACATGAAAGTTCAAACAGGATCAACGCCAACCCACAACTTATTTTATCCTTATTGAGAAGCCTGATAAATGAAGCTGGTGTTGCACAGGAAAATATTATAGTATCAGATCCCAGCCGTTTTATTACAAACAATATTTACGATAAATGCCATGCTGTTTTCCCAAAAGTAAGATTCGAAGATCATAACGGTGGTGATGGGCGCGAGAAAGCAACTTTTGTTGAAAATGGTTTTCTATATTCTTTTGATTTCGACAGACAAACCAAAGGTCTGGCAAAATCTTTTGTGGATGCCGATTATATTATAAATATGGCATTAATGAAAGGACATGTCACTCAAGGGGTAAGCCTGGTAGCTAAAAACTTTTTTGGATGTGTGGACATTGAAACAGACTGGCGAAAAAATGCCCACTGCAGTGGCTTTAGTCAGAGTAGGGAAGGAAAACGTCAATATTCAGTTTATCCTGATTTTATTGGACATAAAAACCTGGGCGAAAAAACCATACTTTACTTAATTGACGGCATTTACAGCAATAAATTTGTAGATGGTGTGCCCGAGTTCAGGTGGAAATTAACTCCTTTTAATAATGATTGGCCCAATAGCTTATTCGCTTCTCAGGATGCAGTGGCCATTGAATCTGTTGTGCTTGACTTTGCACTTACCGAATGGCCAGATGCGCCAGACATGATGTATAGCGATTATGCCATGGAAGAAATGGCTTTGGCCAACAATCCACCTTCAGGAGCAATTTATGATCCGGAACGTGACGGTACAAAATTAACCAGCTTGGGCGTTACCGAACATTGGAACAATCCGATAGACAAACAATACAGCCGAAATTTAAATAAGGGTGAAGGTATTGAATTGGTGTATTCTTTGATAAACAAATAATCGTTTAAATATAAAACCCGTCCTACGCAAAAATACAAATGAAAGTTCAATGAATATATATCCTACGGAATTAAGACAGAGGGTTGTCGATGCGGTTGATAGTAATGTCGGCACAAAAAAAGAAATTGCTCTAATATTTAGTGGTACGAGAAACGGGGTAAAGTCAATAGCTATGCCAAAAGTCCATCGGCTATATAAAATGTTTGCCTTTTCTAAGATTTTTTTAAGTCTCTGATATTACAAATCTTATGAACTTGCGGTTTTTGAGATTTTACACGCTATTTAACCTCGGGGTTGTAGAGTAGTTGTATGGATTGGCATCACTTTTTACAGCCGCAAAGTCATTAAAATTTCAGCGATTGCAGCCGAAAGAAGATTTTGATACTATCGCGCCATTGAAAGGCTCGGTCCCGATGTGTCGGAATAGCCTTGTGTTTAATAGAGAGAAATAGTTATGGTCTTCCCAGACTTAACAGGATTTGCCCGGCATAGAGTCATAAAAACAAAAACCTATCTGGTAAACGATGTCCGAGCGAGTTCAACGCTTAGTTCTATGGCAGCCAATCTTATTGTTGGGATGGTGGTGTTGTCTTCGTGGCTAAGGGTAGTGCTATAAAATATGAAACAAATATTCTTCGGAGTCAGATACATAGTTAATCGCCGGATGCTTGGGCGGAACACGCCTCTTATTGCGGGACTGGCCATAACAAACAGATGCAATTTGAGATGCCGTCATTGCAGGGTGCCGGAACGCGGAACAGATGACATGAGTTTTGAAGAAGCAATTACTATACTTAATTCATTCTACAGGGAAGGGGGCCGCACGGTATATATTGAAGGCGGCGAACCATTTATTTGGCACGATGGACGATATGGCCTCAATAATATCGTCAGGAATGCCCATAGGACTGGTTTTATTACAGTAGTTGTTTACACAAACGGCACAATGCCGTTAGATACATCAGCGGATACTGTATTTATCAGCATAGACGGCCTTCAAAAAACTCATGACTTCCTGCGAGGAGAAACATTTGTCAGAATAATGCAAAATGTTCGCGAATCGTCACACCCGTCTCTTTATGTAAATTACACGATAAATAACTATAATAAAAACGAAATAGAAGAGTTTTGTGAACATATAAATGCGGTACATCAGATACGCGGCATATTCTTTTATTTTCATACACCATATTACGGATACGATGATTTATACATAGAACCTGCCGAAAGAAATGATATTTTACTGAGGTTATTAGCCGGTAAAAAGAAATACAAAATATTGAACTCCCGAGCAGGTCTTAAGTCGGCATTATATAACGATTGGAAGCGTCCGTTAGACATCTGTCGCGTTTATGAAAAAGGAGCTGTTTATGAATGCTGCAGATTTTCAGGAGACCCTGAACTATGCCGGAACTGCGGTTATCTAAGCTATGCTGAAATACATCAAACATTAAGGTTAAAACCATCGGCTGTTTTGAATGCATTAAGATATTTTTAACCTAGTCTGACCTAGTGATTCTTATCCTGCTATCATTAAGGAGAAGTCGGGGAGCTTCAAGGACCAACAATAAAACCTAAATACTAATAAGTTTATATAAGGGTGACCCAAGCCCTATCATTTCTCCGCGTTTTATTTGTTTAACTGGATCAACTTTGTTTGTTTCAATAAAAACATCTTTTCTTACAACATTTACAAGATCAAGGGATGCTTTATCAACTGCAACAATATCATCAGAAACCAAAAAACCTATATCCGGGCAAATAAGAGGTCCTGCAAACGGGTCACAATCACAACTTCTTGAGATACGATTTACGTCATTAACATAGATCACATTCTTATCCTGAATGCATGCCTTAGCAGCACAAGCAAGAAAATATTGCAGATCTTTATCTTTATTTATAAGTGCTTCACTATCACAGTTTTCAACACAAACTCCGCAACCAACACATTTACCTTCACTAAGTTCCCATCTGCTCTTACTCACTTTTATCGCATCAACAGGACATTGCTCGGAGCATTTACCACAAAACGTACAGGCATCTCTCTGATAAATCGGATTACTTGCATGATGCATTCTTATTTTAGTTTTTTTTGTAACACCACCCATTCCAAGATTCTTAATCGCACCACTCATACCCGTAGCAATATGCCCTTTTACATGTGAAAACGCAAATATATGGGTTGCATTATAAAGATTTTCACCGACTTCATAGTCACACCCTTCAACACTAACATTAACACCAGAATTATCAACTATCACTTTACATTCTAGCATTCCATAACCGTGCATTTTAGCAACTACTTCATATCCTACCTTCAAATAACGAGGACTAAAATAAGCAACAGTTGTATCATAGAGAAATGGCTCTACATTTCTTTTCTTAAGTTCCTCAATGACCAGTTTAATAAAATCTGCTTTTGGATAATACCTATTTGCTATTTCCCCCATATTAAGCTTAAAAGGGATTTTTTTACCAGAGAAACCTTCAATAGGAAAATGATCTAGTGATTCTCCTAATTTAGCGATATCTGTAAAAAAAACAACTTTTTTCATACAATCTTCTTCTCCCATTTCTTAACCTTTACAACCGTTCTTGGGTATTATCTCTTCAAATCCTTAGGTTCACCAGCATTATAAGATATCCAGTAGGAGATCAACACGAAATGGAAGTCGATAGGTTATATAATCCTGTTGCGCTCACAGCGACAATAGTATGTTCAATCCGTTTAGTACCTTTTTAGCCAATTGGTTCAAAATACTGATAAAAGAATGTAAAGGAGTTGGCCGGACACAGTGACATTCGCACGACGCAAAAGTACTACGTGAAGGTCCAACCCAAGCTGATTGAAACGGCACGAAAGGCTGTCGAACAGTCTGTGCCTAAAAGCTAACCAAACTGACCCACACCACTATATATTGTGGTATCAACAGGATAAAAAACGCAAAAAACCAAGCTCAAAAATTGCTGTAACTCCTTGTGAGAAAAAGGAAAGCGGGCGATGGGATTCGAACCCACGGCATTCGGCTTGGGAAGCCGACATTCTACCACTGAATTACGCCCGCGAACCCAGCGGATTAACATTATACCGTTTGCAATGGGTCTTGCCAGAGGAAAGTTGATTGCGGATTGCCGATAGCGTAGAATTCTGTAGAATCCTTATGTTTTCTATAACCAGTGGAAAAGGGGTCAGTGATGGCCAAAGAAGTTCGGCTGCCGAAGTTCGGCGATACAATGGAAGAAGGAACGATTGTTGACTGCAAGGTCAGCATTGGCGACCACGTCAAAAGCGGCGATGTCCTCTTTGACGTTGAGACCGATAAGGCGACTTTGGAGATAGAATCGCCCGCGGATGGCTATGTTAAGCAGATAATCGCCGAGGTGGGCAATAGTTACCGCATTGAGACGCCCCTGCTGATACTGGGAGACAAGGATGAGCGGATAAGCGACGAATTTTTGCGGTCGCTCAAGGCCTCAACCCCCGCGACGCCGACAATCGCAAAACCGAAGCCGGCAAAACGAGAAAAAATAAGTGATTTGCCGATGCCGATACCGGTTTTGCCCGCTGATATCAAGCTCGGCCAGACAATACCGGTCAGCCGATTACAAAAAATTACCTCCCAGAAAATGCTGCGCTCGAAACAGGAAATACCCTGCTTTTATCTCAACGTCAGGGCGGATGTTACCGACCTCGTTGCATACCGGGCCAAACTCAACAAGACAAGCGAAATAGAAGTTACATATAACGACTTTATTATCAAGGCAATTGCCGTAGGGCTGGAAAAGTTCCCCATAATGACGGGCCAAATCGATGGCGACGATATAGAGTTGGCCAAGGCGATTGGCGTTGGGCTGGCGATTTCAACGCCTGAAGGACTGATTGCTCCGATAGTCAAAGACCCTGATAAAAAGACGGTCGTTGAGATAGCCAGTTACAGCAGGCAGCTTGTTGAAAGGGCAATGAATAACCAGCTTACGCTCGAAGACCTCGAAGGCGGCTGCATAACGGTCAGCAATCTCGGCGCATTCGGGGTCGATTCCTTTATCCCGATAGTTGTGCCCGGCCAGTGCTCGATACTCGGAATAGGCAAAATCGCCGATGTTTGTGTGCCGACGGACGACAGCCCTGATACGCTGAGTGTTCGCAGGGTTATGAATATGACGTTGTCGGTCGACCACAAGGTCGCCAATGGCGGTTATGCGGCGCAATTCCTCGATTTCGTCAAAAAGACACTCGAAGACCCCGCCAACTTAAAATAAATAGCCGTTCCGTACTTGATGCTCGATGACGGATATTATCGAGGCCCTGACGAGGGATGGAAGACCACGAAGATATATGTGCGGCCCCAAAACTCCGGTTACCATGTTATAGGACCTGTGGAAAATACCCGAAACAACTTGATGCCGGCAATTCCTGAAAAACGACTTCGTAAAACCGCAATGTTAATATAGGAATAAACTATGGCTGACGGGTTAATTAGCGGTTATTGGATTGATAACAGCGATTTTCAGCGACAAAGCATACCGCGATCCCGGACTCGTCCATCGAAAGCAGGTATAAAGGCAGACGGTAGGGCTAAACAAGGTCGGCTTGGCCGCCGAAACATTTCGCATTGGGGATGTCTTTAATATCGGTTTTGTCAACATATGGGGGTTTGTAAAAGTAGGACCGGTTGCGCCCAATTGCTACGCGGGAGTCAGCAGGTGATTTGGCGGTTTCTCGGAACGCCTCTCTTTCAGGGAGGTAATGATGAGTTGGATAATTTAACAGCAGGAGATGCGCTATGCCTGAAAAGAAGATTCTTATTGTCGATGACAACGCGGAGTTGGTGCGTATTATGGGCGCCCACTTGGAGGGGCACGGATACAGCGTCGCTTCCGCATCGGATGTGGACGAAGCCATCAAGGCAGTTCAGAAGGAGAAGCCCGACCTTGTGATTCTGGACGTTGCTATGCCAGGGGGTGACGGGCTGGACGTTTTGAGGCGACTGAATGCCTCGAATCCGAGAAATATGATACCCGTTATCGTGGTGACCGGGATGGAGCCAGGAACGAAAGCAGAGGCGTTCGCAACCGGGGCGGTGGATTTCTATCTCAAGCCGGTAAATATGGACACTCTGCTGGAGTGTATCCGTGAACATATCGGTCAGCCGGTTGGAGCGGGCATGGATTGATGATCGCCTGCCCTAGTAAGCAGAGTCGGGATACCGGCTTTTCGGGGATGTTAGCTGGATAACCTATAGCAGGAGATATGATTATGAGTGAAAAGAAGATTCTTATTGTCGATGACGAGATAGATTTCGTGTACGTTCTGAGCGCCCACCTGAAAGCGCACGGATACAACACCGTTATGGCTTCAGACGCGGTCGGAGCCATCACGGTAGCTCAAAAGGAGAGGCCGGATTTTATTATTCTCGATATTAGTATGCCTGCCGGCGACGGTTTTACCGTTATGGAGCGACTGGCCAAGTCCGACTACACCGCGCTCATACCCGTCGCAGTGGTTACCGGAAGAGTGCTGTCTGGCAAGCAGAAGGCGATGGCAAAGGGGGCGGTGGCCTTTTTTACAAAGCCGGTCGATTTCGACCGATTGCTGGCTCTTATCGGCGATTTGCTGGGCCAACCGGTTGGAGCGGGCCTGGATTGACAATTGCCTGTTCTGGTAAGCAGAGTCGAGATGCCGGCTTTTCGGGAGACGATGTTAGTTGGATAACTTATAGCAGGAGATATGATTATGAGTGAAAAGAAGATTCTTGTTGTCGATGACGATAGCGATTTCGCGTACATTCTGAGCGCCCACCTGAAAGCGCACGGATACAACGTCGTCGGAGCTCCGGATGCGGTACTGGCCGTCATGGCAGCTCAAAAGGAGAGGCCGGATTTTATTATTCTCGATATTACTATGCCTGCCGGCGACGGTTTTACCGTTATGGAGCGGCTGGCCAAATGCGACCTCACCTCGCGGATACCCATCATAGTGGTTACAGGAAAATTGCTGTCGGGCAAACAGCGGGCAATGGCAGAGGGGGCGGTGGCCTTTTTTACAAAGCCGGTTGATTTCGACCAATTGCTGACTCTTATCGACGATTCGCTGGGCCAGCCGGTTGGCGCCGGCGAGCGGGGGCAAAAAGAGCGGGTATATTCGCTGCCGGAGGGCTACAACCTGGACGAGTGAGGCGGAAACGATGTTCACTTTACATGGTGCGGGTCGCATAGCATAAAAGCGGAACCACAGGAACCATAATATTTGTGAGAAAGATATATTAAACCGTATGCACAATAACGAGTCGTTGGCAAAAAAGGTGCTCATCGTCGATGACGAGCCGGAGATGATTGAGATAATAGCAAGGTATCTGACATTTCACGGCTATGAAGTGGTGACGGCGCCGGATGGAAAAGAGGGACTTGCGAAGGCAGCCGCGGAATATCCGGACATTATACTTTTAGATTCACAGATGCCGGTTATGAACGGCCGGGAAATGCTTGAAGAACTGAGGACACAGCCATGGTCAAGGGATATCCCGGTAATAATGGTAACTGGGCGCTACGAAAAATTTGATATAGCTGCCGCTGCTGCTTATGACATTTCAGATTACGTTGCCAAGCCGTTCGACCCGTCAGTTTTGCTTGAAAAGATTAGCGATATCTTCGCTTCAAACCAAAGGCAAAAAACCAAGGCGGAGAATGCCTGATTGACTTAAAAGCGGGTTAAGGAGTTGTTCGATGAATTATTCACAACAAAATGCAAGGCCGAAGATACTTCTTGTAGATGATGAGGCCGACTTTTGCGCCATAACAGCGCTTGGGTTAAAGAAACTTGGGTATGACGTCGTTACCGCTTTGAGCGCCTGCGACGCTTTAGACATAGTGCGAACGAACAGACCAGACCTGGTTTTGATGGACATTGCGCTCGAGGAACAATTCGATGGCATCCAGGTTGCTGAGCAGATACACTCGGACTTCGGCACAGCCGTCATTTACCTGACCGGCCACACAGATAATTTCATCGTGAGACATGCCAAAATCACAGAGCCGTTTGGCTATGTCGTGAAGCCTGTGGAATTGGGGGAACTAAAGGCCGCCATTGAGGTGGCGCTTTACAAGGCCAAAACTGAAAGCGAGTTGAAAAACCTGAACAGGAGGTTAGAAGAGGCCAACCACAAGTTGCACGAGTTCGCACACGTTGTTTCGCACGACTTGAAGACCCCGTTACGTGGAATCAGACGTCTCACGGAGTGGATAGCCGCGGATTGCGCCAACATACTCACGCCGGATGGAAGGAAGCATGTCCAGCAGATTACAGAAAGAGTGGACCGAATGTATTCCTTTATAGACAAGATACTCGAATATTCGAGTGTCGAAGACAAAGACGAAGATAAGAGCATTGTCGATTTAGGCGAACTGGTCAATAGTGTCATAGAAACTATCGACGCACCAGAGAAAGTTACTATTACTATTGAAAATCAATTGCCTGTTTATGAATGCAACGAAACTCGCATAGCTCAGGTATTCCAGAATCTTTTGGGCAATGCCGTCAAATACATGGACAAACCCCGGGGCCAAATAAGAGTAGGTTGCGTCGAAGAAGAATCCTTCTGGAAGTTTAGTGTGAAGGATAACGGCCCGGGGATTGAAAAGAAGCATTTTGATAAGGTCTTTGAGTTGTTTAAGACATTAGTGCCGCCCGATAAAGGCGGGGGGACGGGAATCGGCCTTGCGACGGTGAAGAAGATTGTTGAGATGTATGGCGGCAGCGTCTGGCTCGAGTCGGAACCGGGAAAGGGCAGCACGTTCTTTTTCTCCTTGCCCAAGCGTGAGGCAACGAGTGAAAACGAAAAAAGCACAGCTACGGCTACTGCGAGAAAATAAGCATCTATCTTTAAGGGAACTGCGATATGGAAACAGCAACAGACAAAGGAGCACAGACGTTACTGGATAAGCGTTTACTGAAGGTCTTGCTGGTCGATGATGAGGCAACAGACAGGATACCCGTGGAGCGGATTCTAAGGACTTGCTCATCGCCCGTTGAATTTACTGTTGAATCGGCCGTACGCCTGTCAGAAGCCATTAAAAACCTAACTGAAAAGCAATACGATGTCATATTGCTCGACCTTGAGCTTCCTGACTGCAGCGGAATCGAGATACTTCATCAAGTTGTGAAAGTTGCGCCTGACATACCTGTCGTGGTGCTCACCGAACTGGATGATGAACAAACCGGTTTCTCGGCGTTAGAGGACGGCGCGACTGATTATCTGGTCAAGGACCTTCCGCTGGACGTCGTGCTCGTGCGAACAATCGTATATGCGATACAGCGAAAGAAGATACAAATGCAATCGCTGAAGCTTGCGCACGATAACAATGAGCGCATGAAGGAGCTAAATTGCCTCTATGGAATATCCAAACTTGTCGAAACCCCTGGAATCTCATTGGAGGAGATGCTTGAGAAGACGGTACGCATTATTCCTGCCGGATGGCAATACCCAGACATCGCTTGCGCGAGAATAGTCTTTGAGGGCAAGGAGTACAAGACAGACAACTTCAAGCCGAGCAAGTGGACACAGTCGGTTGATATTACGCTTCAGGGACAAAAGGTTGGAACGGTAGAAGTCTGCTATATAGAAGAAAGACCTCAATCCGATGAAGGACCGTTTCTTGAGGAGAAGTGGGATTTGATAGATGCGATTGGCGAGCGATTAGGGAAAATGGCTGAACGCGACAAGGCGGAAGAAACGCAGAAACGGCTTGTCGCACTTATTGAGGCAACTCCCGACTTTGTCGGCTTTGCCGACGCAAAAGATAAACACATTATCTATGTAAATAAGGCCGGACGTAAAATGTGCGGTATCGGTAACGATGAAGACGTGACGAAGCTAAAGATCTCCGATCTTCACCCTGAGTGGACAAACAAAATGTTCGCCGAGGAGATATTGCCTGCTGCTGTGCGCGACGGCGTATGGATGGGTGAATGTGCTTTCTTGAACATAAGAGATAGACACGAGATACCCGTTTCGATGGTGCTCTCTTCGCATAAGACATCTAACGGAGAGGTCGAAGTATTTTCCACGATCTCGCGCGACATCACCGAGCGCAAGAAGGCGGAGGAGATTATTAGGGAAAACAGCGAACTATACCATGCTCTCTTCGAGCAAGCGAACGACGCCATCTTTTTGATGGAGAACGAATACTTTGTCGACTGCAATAAACGAACGCTCGAAATGTTCGACTTGACGGGAGAGCAGATTATTAACCAAACGCCTATTCGCTTCTCACCGGAATTCCAGGCCGACGGCCGGCGCTCAGCGGAGAAAGCGATGGAGAAAATCCATGCAGCGTATGCAGGTGAGCCCCAATTCTTCGAGTGGATACATACGCGACTCGACGGTACGCCGTTCGATACAGAGGTCTCGCTCGGCCTTATCAAGATTGGCGGGCGACCGCGGCTTCAGGCAATTGTCCGCGACATCACCGGGCGCAAGCAGGCCGAGAAGTCTCTGCGGGAGAGCGAGGAGCGATACAAGAATCTGTTTATGGCGAACATTGACGGGATACTCATAGCCGATGCCACGACAAAGAAGTTCAGGTACGCCAACCCGGCTATATGCAGGATGCTGGGCTACAGCGAGGAGGAACTTACACAGATGGGCGTGGCTGACATCCACCCGAAAGAGTCGTTCGAGCAGGTGATCGCCGAGTTCGAGGCCCAGACCTCCGGGGCCAAGATAACCGCAAAAGACCTGCAGTGCGTAAGGAAGGACGGCCAGATAATATCCGTGAGCATAAACGCAGGTACGGTGATGATCGACCAGACCAAATATCTGCTGGGGATATTCCGCGACGTCACCGAACGCAAAAACAAGGAAAAACAGGACTTTTCCTGAGGCAACCCAGGTCCTGTAGAAATACAGGTCTTTGGTTTTTTATTTAGGAAGGAAATATGCGGAAAAAAACAAGAGTAACGCCAAAAAAGGAAAAGATTATGCCTGCGGTTTCCAAAACAACATCTTTTCCCATTGTTGGTGTCGGGGCTTCCGCCGGGGAGGCCTTAAAAGGAAATTTAGCGAAGGCTGGGGAACTTTTAGGAGATATCACCGAGCGCAGGAAATTGGAAGAAGCCCACAGCAAATTGGCTGCAATTGTGGAATTTGCTGATGACGCAATAATAGGTGAGGAATTAGATGGTATCATTACAAGCTGGAATAAGGGGGCAGAAATTGCATATGGGTATAATGCTAAGGACATCGTAGGAAAATCCATATCTTTATTAATGCCGCCCAGTCACCCTGATGAGTACAAAGAAGTTTTAACAAAGATAGCGTGCGGAGAGACCATAAAGCATTATGAAACTCAACGCAGGAGAAAAGACGGCCAAATAATCGATGTTTCGCTGACAATTTCTCCGGTTAAGAACCCCTCTGGGGAAATAATAGGAGCTTCCACAATTGCTCGCGACATCACCGAGCGTAAGGAGATGGAAGCCGGCATGGAAAACACCCGGAAAGAACTGGAGGTTATTAAAAAATCCGCAGATGAAACCAGTGAATTCGTCGAGAGCGTCATCAATACCGTGCGTGAACCCTTAATCGTTCTGGACCAAGATCTAAGGGTCGTCAAAGTCAGCCGTTCCTTCTATGAATTCTTCAAGGTAACACCTGAAGATACCGTGGGGCAGCTTATTTATGACCTGGGCAATAAACAGTGGGATATCCCCAAGCTGCGGGAACTGCTGGAAACCATCCTTCCCCAAAAATCGACCTTTGATAACTATGAGGTTGAACACGATTTTACTACCATTGGCAAGCATATAATGCTTTTGAATGCCCGGCAAATTCAAATGGCGTCGGGAAAAGAGCGAATCATCCTCCTGGCTATCGATGACATCACCGAGCACAAGAAAGCACAGCAGGCAATCGAGGAAGCTCGTGTATATGCTGAAAATATTGTAGAGACAATACAGGAACCCTTGATAGTGCTGGATACTGACCTGAAGGTAATCTCAGCCAACAGTGCCTTCTACCAGACCTTTAAGGTTAACCATAAGGAAACCGAGGGCCGGTTTATTTACGATTTGGGCAACCGGCAGTGGAACATTCCCAAGCTGCGACAGCTCCTGGAGGAGGTTCTTCCCAAGAACAGCGCCTTTGATAACTACGAGATTGAGCACGACTTTGAGACCATCGGACCGAAAACAATGCTTTTCAATGCCCGACGTCTTGACGCTGTGCAGATGATCCTCATTACTATTTATGACATCACCGAGCGTAAGCGGGCAGAGGAGAAGTTGCAGAAGAACGAAGAGCAATTCATCGAGCGCAAGAAAATCGAAATAGAGCTTAAAGAGGCAAACGAGCAGCTGATAAAGTTCAATGATTTGAAAGATGAATTTGTCTCAATAGCGTCGCATGAACTGCGCACGCCGCTGTCTATTATTTCCGGGGCCGTCAAGCTGCTCATCGACGAGATACCGGGAAGAATTGTCTCCGGGCAGAAAGAGATACTCGATATGGCGATGAGGAACCTCAATCGACTCGCGCGGATAGTTGACGCTTTGTTGAGCATCTCCAAAATAGAATCCGGCAAAACAGAACTTTACAGAACTGATGCCGACATCTGCCGGCTCATAACGGAAACCGTCGATGAATACAATCTGCCGGCGGGAAAAAAACACATTAATTTGTCCTGTCAGCTCCCTGCCCATCCGGTTATTCTGTACGCCGATGCCGACAGAATAAAAGAAGTTATCGCAAATCTTCTTTCTAACAGTCTCAAGTTCACGCCGGAGGGCGGCTCCATAGACGTCTGCTGTGAAGACCGTAACGATGACGTCTTCGTCTTCGTCAAAGACACGGGTTGCGGCGTTGCGAAGAACGATGTCCCCAGACTGTTTGAAAAGTTCACACAGTTTAACAGAAAGGTCGGTCCCGGAGAGAAAGGCACCGGCCTGGGCCTGGCTATATGCAAGGGCCTCGTCAATCTGCACAATGGTAAAATCTGGGCTGAGTCCGACACGGGCAGCGGAATGAAGGTGTCCTTCACCATACCGCGCCTCAGCGCCAAATATATCTTCACTGAAAGCGTCGATAACGCAGTCGCATCGTCGCTCAAAACCGGCGGCGGGGCCGCGGTCGTTCTTATTTCGACAAAGCCCGTTATCCAGATAGATTCTCCGCAGATGCAAGTCATTCTCAAAGATGTCTCCGGGGTTCTCGAACGGAACCTGCGGCGAAATGCCCACGATACCGTCATACAGAACACAAAGGAAATTCTCGTAGTACTCGAGAACTGCGACATCGCCGAGGCCACGACGGTATGCCAAAGGTTAACGCAGGCGATTGAACGCCATCTGGTTGATAAAGACCTTAGTTCAAAACTTGACCTGCTGATAGGGTATGCCGCGTATCCCGATGACGGCCAAACAGGTCAGTCACTTATCGAAAAGGCAAGAGAGGCAGGCGTCGCCTGCTTGGCGTTGAACAAAGCATAAGATCGGATATGTTGAAAGGAGAAAAATGTCCGGTGCAAAATTACTTGTGGTCGATGATGAGCCGGATGCGGTGCTGATACTTGCCAAGACGCTGTTGGCAAGAGGGTACAGAGTAACCACGGCAAAAAGCGGTCTTCAAGCAATAAATCTGGCAAAGGTGGAAAAGCCGGACCTGATTCTGCTCGATATCCTGATGCCTGATATGGATGGCACGCGGGTGGCGGCTGCGCTGCATAAAGACCCGGCAACCCGGGATATCCCGGTGATATTCCTGACCTGCCTTATCACAAAGAAAACGCAGGAAATTGGGTTGCGATATCATGATGCCGATCGATACGCGTTCATGTCCAAGCCATATGATTTAGACAATCTGCTGGCGGAAATCGACCGACTTATCGGCGCACATGTGGGATAGTCGTCGCCGAGAACGATAATCACCATAGTTACCGGCATGTATCATGCCAATTATCAGCCCTGAAAATCGGCCCTTGTTTCTTTAACGGCATTATACTGCTGTCACCAATAGTGTGATAAGTTTAGGCCTGTAATACTGATAGTGGGGATTTTTATCGGCTCGTCCTATAAAAATATAAAGTTTTGCCCCGTCTTTTGCCGAAAAATCAGAGGGCAATTGTTGCCTCGTAATGCTGATAAATAAGGATTTGGCCGGCGAAGAGTCAAACCGGCCTCGCTAACTATTTGCTTTGGATTCTGGGGTACCTATGAGGACGATAGCTGTTGTCAATCAAAAGGGCGGCGTAGGCAAAACCACCGTATCGATTAACTTAGCCAGTGCGCTGGCGGAGCAGGACCACAAGACGCTGCTGGTTGATATGGATCCGCAATCGCATTGCGCGGTTGGGCTTGCGGTGCCGGAGGAGCAAATCGAGCAGAGCATCTACGACGTGCTGATAAGTTTCAGCAGGGAAGAGCCGATGCGGGTTGGCGAAATCCTCTGGGAGGTAAGCGATAAACTTGAGCTTGCGCCGGCGAGCATCGACCTGTCGGCCTTTGAACAGCAAATGGCGGGTGTGCCTGACCGCGAACTGTGTTTGAAAAAGGTGCTTGACGCGGTCAAAGACCAATATGAATACGTTATCGTGGATTGTCCGCCGGCGGTTGGGCTGCTGACATTTAACTCGTTGCGGGCGGCGACTGATGTTATCGTGCCGGTCGAGACGGGTTATTTTTCGCTCCACGGCCTGAGCAAACAGCTTGAGACGCTGGCGATTCTCTGCCAGCGGTGCAATCAGACCGTCAACGTCAAGGTGCTGGCGAGTATGTATGACATTCGCACGAAAATGGCCCGCGAGATTCTCGGCGAGCTTCGCAAGCATTTTGGCGATAAGATGTTCAAGACGGTGGTGAATTTCAATACGAAGCTCAAGGAAGCCGCGTCATTCGGCCAGCCAATCAGCGAATACGACCCCGCGAGCAAGGGGCACAACGACTTCCAGAACCTGGTAAAGGAAATGACGCAGGGCCAGCCAGAGCAGCAGCGCAGGCAGATTATCGAATCGTTGTCGGAGAAGCTGGATGCGATAAGCATTACGGCGGATGAGTTGCTGGAAAAGGCAAAGCCGAAGATTAAGGTGATAGAACCGCCGAAACAGAGGATTCCGCAGATGGAGCCGGTTGCAGTGCGGGCCGAGCCGAAGCCGGCGGTTGCTAAGTCAGAGGCAAAGCCGGTGGTTGCCGTTAAACCAGAGGTAAAGCCGGTTGCCGTGCGGACTGAACCCCAACAGCCCAAAGTTACGACGACGGATGCGAAGCTGAGCGACTACTATGGCGTCAACCAGGTCAACGACGCGGTGGCTTTCGTGACATTGTATCCCCGGGCCGAATCGGTACAGATTGCCGGCGACTTCAACGGCTGGCAGCCGACAAAGCTGCCTATGGAAAAGGTGGGAGCAAACGGGGTCTGGCAGGCGTCGGCAAAGCTGCCGCCCGGCAAGTACCGTTATCGATTGGTTGTAGATGGGCAGTGGCAGCAGGACCCCTATAACGAGATAACGGAGCTGAACCCGTTTGGCGGCTACAATTCGATAGTAGAGGTAAAGTAATACCCGGCAACAGCGCATTTTGTCGGTTTCAGGGATTCACGTCTGGCGGGGTAATTCCCTGTCGAAATCCGACTATTGTTCACCGTAGTTATTCCTGTCTTGCTGTTTGTTGTAAACCAGCTATACTGTTGTCGTGAAAAGATTCGGCTTATACTCAAATTTTGTTGGAGTGAAAAATCATGTCGAAGTCAGCAATGTTATTCACGTTCGTTATCGTTTCCTTATTGGCCGTAGTTATGTTTGTATCAGGTTGCAGGGCCGTTAGTGAGCCGAACGCCGCCAAAGGACCGGACCCGTTCAAAATGAACCAGCTTTTAGGCAGGGGCGTGAACCTCGGCAACGCTTTTGACGCGCCAAGCGAGGGCGAATGGGGCGTTGTTATTCAGGAAGAATACTTTCAGATTATAAAAGACGCCGGCTTCAACTCCGTCCGGCTGCCCGTTCGCTGGTCAGCGCACGCGTTGTCTGCCCCTCCTTATACGATTAATCCGGAATTTATGAAACGAGTTGACTGGGCAGTCAACTGCGCTCTGTCGCGAAACCTGCCCATAATGCTCAATGTCCACCACTATGGCGAGCTTTATGCCGACCCTGCTAAGGAGAAGGAAAGATTTCTCGCACTTTGGAAGCAAATCGCGGAACACTTCAAAGATAGCCCCGATATTCTTGTCTTCGAACTTTTGAATGAGCCGCAGAAGGAGCTAAGGGCCGGCCCCTGGAATGAGCAACTTAAAGAAGCACTGGTGGTCGTGAGGCAATCCAATCCGAACAGAACCATCGTCATAGGCCCGGCGCACTATAACCAGATTCATTATCTTGCGCTGCTCGATATCCCCAAAAAAGACCGCAACATCATCATTACCGTTCACGATTATTTCCCGCTGACGTTTACCCATCAGGGTGCTGCCTGGCTGAGCAGGGGAGACCCCAATGACTGGCTCGGCACAAAATGGACCGGCACCGAGGACGAAAAGCAGGAAGTAATAAGGGACTTGGATTTCGCGGCCGTCTGGGCGAAGAAAAACAACCGCCCGATTAACTTAGGCGAATTCGGCGCATACGAAAAGGCGGATATGGATTCCCGCGCACGCTGGACAAAGTTTATGGCCGACGCCGCAATCGAACGCGGCTTTAGCTTCCATTACTGGGAATTTTGCGCAAACGAATTCGGCTTATATGCCCAGAAGACCAAATCCTTCCGCAAGCCGTTGTTGGAAGCCGTTTTGCCGCCTGCGGTGAGTAAAATCGAACCGCCAAAGTAATCGTTGCGCGCTTAGATGGATTCCGACGATAAAACGCTTATGAATGGCTCAGGAACACGTCCTACATGTGTCCGCTACTGGGTCATTGTGTTCGCCGTCACTTTGTCCGTCATTACCTACATTGACCGGGTTTGCATCTCGCAGGCGGCTCCGGAAATCCAGAAAGACCTCGGCTTATCAACCGAACAGATGGGCTGGGCGCTTTCCGCGTTTTTCTGGGCGTATGCCCTGTTCGAGGTTCCCAGCGGCTGGCTCGGCGACCGTATCGGGGCACGCAAAGTCCTGATGCGGGTAGTTATGTGGTGGTCGTTTTTTATCGCCGCCACCGGCTGGGCCTTCAGTTTCGTTTGGCTGGTTATTACCCGCGCGCTGTTCGGCGCCGGTGAAGCTGGTTGCTACCCGAACCTGACCAGGGCATTTACAAACTGGCTGCCGCAGTCCGAACGGGTCCGCTCACAGGGATTGATTTGGCTAAGCTCGCGATGGGGCGGGGCATTTACGCCTTTGTTGGTAGCGTTGATCTTGCAGCATATCTCATGGCGATACACGTTTGGGATTTTCGGCCTGTTGGGTATAATCTGGGCGATTTTCTTTTATATCTGGTTTCGTGATAATCCCCGCGACAATAAAAGCATCAACAAAGCGGAGCTGGCAATAGTACCCCGTCAGCAGGATGTGGTGCTCGGCCACGAGAAAATCCCCTGGGCGAAAATCATCGAATCCAAAACCGTCTGGCTGCTCTGGTTACAGTTTTTTTGCCTGAATTTCGGTGCGGTCTTTTATATCACCTGGCTGCCCAAATACCTGCGTGAGGGACGGGGAATGGATATTACTTATGGCGCGTTATTGGCGGGCTTCCCGTTATTTTTCGGCGGGCTTGGTTCGCTATTCTGCGGCTATATATCCGCACCGCTTGCCAAACTTCTCGGAAGCACGTTATTCGCAAGACGATTACTGGCCGGATTCGGATTCTTCGGCGCCGCATCCTGCCTGGCGATATCGACTCTCATTCCAAATCCCTGGCTGGCAATGGTAGTTATGGGTTTGGCAAGTTTCTGTAATGACCTGGTGATGCCCACAAGCTGGGGGACATGTATGGATATCGGCAGAAAATTCGCGGGGACGCTATCCGGCAGTATGAATATGATGGGCAATTTCGGCGGTGGTTTTGCCGCAGTCGCCATCGGTTATATCCTCGCCTGGTCGAATCACAACTGGAATGTCGCCCTGTATGTCGCCGCGGGCGTATATTTCCTCGGTACATTTTGTTGGCTTTTTATTGACCCAGTAACCCCAATAGACAACAGGAGTTAGGATTTCAGCAGCCGACCGTTGCGAAAATATTTTCCATAATTTTCTTGAATCGGGCTAAATCTGATGTATACTGCCGAAATTTGTGTAGCCGAGTTTCTTCTTTGCTGTTTGTCTGTTCAAGGGCAGGAAGAAAACGGGGGACCCGAAGTTGACCGAAAGGTCTTGGGGCGAATATCGAGTAAAATCGATTAAGGTGCTTCTGCCTGAGTCCGACAGCTAACCTCGTAGGCGTTAAAGAAGGGATAAACCAGGGGTAGTTCTCTGGTTTGTTGCGCGTTTGGTCTAACCTGCCTCAAAACAGACGTCTCGGATAAAATTGTTTGCGGGAAAAGTCCGCGCAAAGGCAAGGAGATATATTATGATTTGGGCGTATTGGGTTAGCGGGATTATTACGGTGCTGCTTATGATTTATCTTGTCGTGGCGGTTTTGTTGGCGGAGAAATTCTAATGACTTACGGGATAATACAAATTGTTCTGTTCCTGTCCGTGGTTTTGTTATTGGTTAAGCCGCTGGGCTGGTATATGACGCGGGTGTATGAAAACAAGCCCTGCGGTCTGGACCGGATATTGGGGCCGGTCGAGCGTGCGATTTATCGGCTATGCGGGGTTAACCCTGCAAATGAAATGGGCTGGCAGAAATACACGGTCGCGATGTTGGTTTTTAACGCGGCTGGTTTCGTCGTTTTATATGCCTTGATGCGATTACAGGGCTTTTTGCCATTGAACCCGCAGCATTTTCCCGCCGTTGCTCCCGACCTGGCATTCAATACGGCCGTCAGTTTCATTACCAATACCAACTGGCAGGCATACGGCGGCGAGACCACGATGAGCTATCTGACGCAAATGCTCGGCTTGGCGGTGCAGAATTTTGTTTCCGCGGCGAGCGGTATGGCGGTGCTGGTCGCGCTTATCCGGGGATTTGTTCGTCGAAACAGCCAGACAATCGGCAACTTCTGGGTCGATTTGACTCGCTCGCTCTTGTATATCCTCATTCCTCTATCGCTGATAATTGCAATCCTGCTTGCGTCGCAGGGTGTGGTGCAGACGTTCAAGTCATATCCGACGGCGACGCTTGTTGAGCCGGTTATGATGGCCGACGGCAATAGTGTTACTGAGCAAACAATTGCGGTTGGGCCGACGGCCTCGCAGATTGCTATAAAGCACTTAGGCACCAACGGCGGCGGATTCTTCAATGCCAACTCTGCTCATCCCCTTGAGAACCCTACGCCTTTATCGAATTTTCTTGAGATGCTCGCGATACTTTTGATTCCGGCGGCGCTTTGCTACACATTTGGCAAAATGGTGAGTGATACAAAGCAGGGCTGGGCGATACTGGCATCGATGGTAATAATCTTCATCGGCCTGTTGACCCTGTGTTGCTGGTCGGAGCAAAAAGGGACGCCGCAATTGATTTCGGCGGGCGCAGACCTGCAACCAAGCACAATGCAAAGCGGCGGCAATATGGAGGGCAAGGAAGTCCGCTTCGGTATTTTCAACTCCGCCTTGTTTGCTACCACCACGACAGGCACATCCTGCGGGGCTGTAAATTCAATGCACGATTCTTACACGCCTTTGGGCGGAATGGTCCCGATGTGGCTGATACAATTGGGAGAGGTGATTTTCGGCGGTGTCGGCTCGGGGCTTTACGGCATGCTGGCTTTTGCGATTCTGGCGGTTTTCATCGCGGGGTTAATGGTAGGTCGCACACCTGAATACTTAGGCAAAAAAATCGAAAGCTATGAAATGAAGATGGCATCGCTGGTAATTTTATTGCCGATATTTCTTGCATTAATTGGCACGGCGGTGGCCGTGGCGACAAAAGCCGGTCAGGCGGGTGCGTTCAATCCCGGCCCTCACGGTTTCAGCGAAATTCTCTATGGCTATTCGTCGGCAACGAACAATAACGGCAGCGCATTTGCCGGTATTAACTGTAACACGCCGTTTTACAACATCACCCTCGCAATCGCGATGCTTGGCGGGCGATACCTGTTCAAAATCCTTATGCTGGCAATCGCCGGTTCGCTTGCGGCCAAGAAATATGTCCCCGCAAGCGCAGGCACGCTGAGCACGTCTGGTCCGATGTTTGTCATCCTGCTGATTAGCGTTGTCATTGTTGTGGGTGCGTTAAGCTTTATACCGGCCCTGGCTTTGGGACCGATTGTGGAACATTTGATGATGATTGGTAGATAATAGGGGCAGAGTTGAATTTGAAAGGAGAAGCAAGTGAAGCCGTTAAGATTGAGCAGTTTTTGTTGGATGTTGTCTTTGTTGGCATCTGGATTTTGTTTTTCGAATTTTGCCTATGCTACACCTTCCACTACATACTGGACTCCCTGCGTAATGGACGTCCAGCCCTACGGAGTATGGCATATTACCTACGACAGCTATTTTACAGTGGGC
>Ga0187878_1000357_pt1 | contig 54002 bp, 47 predicted proteins | sample June2016WEW_17_1_FD_132979 | JGI IMG/M metagenome (GOLD analysis project Ga0187878, IMG submission 132979) | Peatland microbial communities from SPRUCE experiment site at the Marcell Experimental Forest, Minnesota, USA - June2016WEW_17_150 | ecosystem: Environmental > Terrestrial > Soil >... | reverse complement strand
GGCGGGCTGGCCAAAGGCCATCTCGTCCGCGAGATCGATGCCCTGGGGGGGCTGATGGGGGAGATAACGGACGAGACGGGCATCCAGTTCCGGCTCCTCAACCGGAGCCGGGGAGGGGCGGTCCAAGCCCCCAGGGCCCAATGCGACAAGGCCCGCTACCGCCTGGCCATGAAGCGCCGTCTTGAGGGGATTCCGAACCTGACGGTCTTTCAGGGCATCGTTTCCGAAGTCGTTATCAAGGCCGGCCGGGCCCGCGGGGTACGGACCTTAGACGGCACCGTCCTCGACAGCCGGGCGGTCATCCTGACCCCGGGGACTTTCCTCAACGGGGTCATTCATATCGGCCTTGAAAGCTATCCGGCCGGCCGGGCCAACGAGCCCGCTTCCGTCGAGCTGGCCGAAGCCCTGAAAAGAATGGGCTTGAAGGGGATCCGGCTGAAAACGGGCACTCCCATGCGGCTCGACCGGAACACGATCGGCTGGGAGAGCTTCACGCCGCAACCTGGGGATGACGAACCCGTGCCCTTTTCCTTCCGGACCCTGAAACCTGTCGAGAACAAAGTCCTCTGCCATCTGGGATACACAAACGATCGGACCCACGCCGTGATCCGCAAGAACCTGGATAAGTCCCCCCTCTACAGCGGAAAGATAACCGGCATCGGGCCCCGCTACTGCCCTTCTATCGAAGACAAGGTGGTCAAATTCCCTCATCATGCCCGCCACCAGTTTTTCCTGGAGCCGGAAGGGCTTGAAACATCGGAAACCTATGTCAACGGGATGTCCTCGAGCCTTCCTTTTGAGGTCCAAAAGGAGATCTTGGCCACCATTCCCGGCCTGGACAGGGCCAAAGTCCTGCGCCCGGCCTACGGGATCGAATACGATGCCGTCTCCCCTATCGAGCTTCTTCATACTCTCGAAACGAGGAAAATCAGGGGGCTCTACCTGGCCGGACAGATCAACGGGACTTCCGGCTATGAAGAGGCGGCCGCCCAGGGGATCATGTCCGGAATCAACGCCGGGCTCCAGATCCTGAAGAAGAGGCCTTTCATTCTGGGAAGAGGCGAGGCCTATATCGGGGTGCTCATCGACGACCTCGTCACCCGGGGGGTCGAGGAGCCTTATCGGCTTTTCACCTCCCGGGCTGAGCATAGGCTGATCCTGCGGATCGACAACGCGGACAGGAGGCTCATGAAGTACGGTCACCAGCTTGGGCTGATCCGGGCGAGCGACTGGGAGGGATCCCTTAAAAAGTGGGCCAAATCAGATCGGGTTATCAAATTCCTGAGGGCGGAAAGGATCAAATCCGCTTCTGGGGAAACGATTTCCCTGTTTGATCATTTAAAAAAACCTGAAAACGGCCTCAAAAATGTGCTAGAATATAGGAAATTCAGCGAAGAATTGAGCGGCGAGGACATGCGATTCGTCGAATCGGAAGTGAAATACGAAGGCTATATCCGGAAGCAAGAGAAAGAGATTGCCAGGACCTCAAGGACGGATCTGGCCAAAATCCCGTTGACGCTCGATTTCAAACACGTGCCCGGTCTCACCCGGGAGGCCGTCGAAAAGCTCGAGAAGCTCAGGCCCGGAACGCTGGGCGAGGCCAGGAAGATCCCCGGAATGACCCCGGCGGCCGTCCACAACCTTGCCCTTTATCTGGAAATCCAGAGGAAAAAGGCCGACCGACGGGCCGATGTTCCACGTGAAACATGGTCGGAAGATGAATAAGATCATCGCAGTTGCCAATCAAAAGGGCGGGGTCGGGAAGACGACCACCGCGATAAATCTATCGGCCTGCTTGGCGCTCAAGAACAAAAGAACCCTCCTCATTGATTTTGACCCTCAGGGGATGTCGACACTCGGCCTGGCCAAACCAAAAGAACCGGGCAAGGGCGTTTATCAGGCTCTGATGAACGGAACCGATTTGATGGAATGCATCACAGGATGCGAATTAGACAATTTTTACCTTTGCCCGTGCTCCCCCGAGCTTTCCGGCGCCGAGGCCGAGTTTTTTACGGCCGAGCGGCGGGAAAAGAGACTCCTGGAAGCGGTCGAGAGAATCCGCAGGCATTTTAATTTCGTCCTCATCGATTGCCCCCCATCTCTCAGTTTTCTGACGATCAACGCCCTCACGGCTGCCGATTCGCTGATCATTCCCGTCCAGACGGAGTTTTTCTGCATGGAAGGGATCCCGGACCTTTTCCAGACGCTCGAGACCGTCCGAACGTATTTCAACCCGAGGCTGGCCATTGAAGGCATCCTGCTGACCATGTACGACGAACGGACAAACCTTTCCAAGCAGGTGGCCGAAGAGGTCCGGAAATCCCTCAAGCACATTCTCTTTAAAACGGTCATCCCGCGGAGCGTCCGCCTGGCCGAGGCGCCGAGCTTTGGCAAGCCTATCGTGCTTTATGATATAAAGTCCAAGGGAGCCGAAGCCTATCTTAAACTCGCAGAGGAGATCCTCCAGAAATGAGCAAAAAAGCCCTGGGAAAAGGCCTGGGGGCCTTCATCCCCGATGAATTCAGCATCTTGAAGGAAGAACGGTTCGCCGAGGTCGAGATCGACGAGATCAAGCCCAACCCCTTTCAACCCCGGATGAAGTTCGACGACCAATCCATCGAAGAGCTGGCCCAGTCCATCAGGGAATCGGGGGTCGTCCAGCCCGTCCTCGTGACGCCGGAAGACGACCATTACAAGATCATCGTCGGCGAGAGGCGCTGGCGGGCGGCCCAGAAGGCCGGGCTGAGGAATATCCCGGTCCTCATCCGCAACGTCCCGAGGGAAAAACAGCTGGAGATCTCGCTCATCGAAAACATCCACCGGGAGGAGTTGAATCCTCTCGAGATCGGCCAGGCGTATCAGCGCCTCATGGATGAGCAGGGATACACCCAGCAGGAAGTCGCGGAAAAAGTGGGGAAGGACAGGACTTCGGTGACGAACTACATACGGCTGCTGAAACTACCCCAGGAGATCCAGGACCACGTCAACGGCGGGACGATCTCGATGGGGCACGCCCGGGCCCTTCTCGCCCTCGAGGAAGCCTCGGCCCAGCTCTTCGCCTGCCGCCAGGTCGTCGACAAGGGGCTCTCGGTCAGGAACACGGAGAAGCTCGTGAACAGGCTTAAAGAGAGACCCCCCCGGACCCAGCGCCACCTCGAAGACCCCGACCTCCGCGCCCTTCAGGAAGAGATGCTCAAGATCCTGGGCACGAAGGTCCTGATCTCGGGCAGCCGGACGAAGGGGGTCCTGAAGATCTTTTATTTTTCCTTGGACGACCTCAACCGGATTTACGATAGGGTCAAAGGAGCCTCCTCATGAAAGACAAGCCGAGAGAGCTCAACGAGTCAAGGCTGGCCGGCCTGATTGACCTGGAGTCGGATTTCAAGGGCGACCTGGTCTTCAAGGGATCCTTCAGGATCGAGGGGTCCTTCAAGGGGACCATCACCTCGGACGCCTTGCTCGTCATCGGCGAGAAAGGCAGGGTGGAGGCGGATGTCAAGGTGGGCCAGCTCGTGATCAACGGCGAGATCCGCGGCCATCTCGAGGCGAGCGACAGGATCGAGATACACAACAAGGGCCGCGTATTCGGGACCGTCACCTCCCCGAGGCTGATCGTCGAGGAAGGCGCCTTCCTCGAGGCCACCTGCCAGACTCAGGCGGCGCCCGCGGTCGCGCCTGCGGCTGGTCCCAAGGAACCGACCGGCAGCAAGGCCTAACACCAGGCCCCGGCCCCTCCGGGGCGGCCCGGGGCACTTCCCCGCCGATATAATACTATTCCTATCATATTACAGTAATTAGTCCTTGCCGGGTCTTCACCCGCGTCGATTCGAAGGATGGGGACTCGTCGCGAGCCGCGCGGCCGCGTCATCCGCAGCTGACAGCGACTCTGGAAAAAACTCGCCCGCCGCTCTTGAGTGCGGACGGCCCGAGGGATATAATCGGAAGGAATCAATTCCGGTCGAGGCGGTTCGATGAGCAAGTATATCTTTGTCACGGGCGGAGTCATTTCCGGACTGGGGAAAGGCATCGCGGCGGCCTCCATGGGGATGCTCCTCGAAAACCACGGTTACAAGATCACGATCCAGAAGTTCGACCCTTATCTCAACGTCGATCCCGGGACCATGAGCCCCTTCCAGCACGGCGAAGTTTATGTGACCGACGACGGCGCCGAGACCGACCTCGACCTCGGACACTACGAGCGCTTCACCTCCACCAAGACGACGCGGGCCCACAACTGGACCGCGGGCAAGGTTTACGAGTCGCTCATCCGCAAGGAGCGGAAAGGGGAGTACCTGGGCAAGACCGTCCAGGTGATTCCCCACGTGACGGACGAGATCAAGAAGGCCTTTCACGCCGTGGCCGACCGCAACCACATCGTCATCTGCGAGATTGGAGGGACGGTGGGCGACATCGAGAGCCTGCCCTTTCTCGAAGCGACGAGACAGATGAGGCTGGCCCTCGGGGCCGACAACGTCATCTTCGTTCACCTGACCCTCGTCCCGGCCATCGAGACGTCGGGAGAGCTCAAGACCAAGCCGACTCAGCACAGCGTCAAGGAGCTCCGGGCGATCGGGATCCAGCCCGACATCCTCCTCTGCCGGACGAGCCGGCCGCTCTCCCAGGAGATCAAGTCGAAGATCGCCCTTTTCACGAACGTCCCGGTCCAGGCCGTCATCGCCGCCCGCGACTGCCAAAGCATCTATGAGATCCCGCTCAATTTCGCCGCCGAAGGGCTGGACGGCATCATCCTCCGGATGCTCCATCTCCCCCGCAGCAAGAAAAACCTCTCCCGCTGGGAGGCCCTGGTGGACCGGATCAAGAACCCGAAGGATGAGGTGAACATTGCCCTCGTCGGGAAGTACGCGGGGCTCCACGACGCGTACATGAGCCTGAACCAGGCCCTCATCCACGGCGGCATCGCCAACCGGCTCAAGGTCAATATCGACTGGATCGAAGCCGAGGACCTTGAGGAATGCGACCCGGCCGGGATCCTCGCGGAAGAGGACGGAATCCTCGTCCCCGGCGGTTTCGGCAAGCGGGGCATTGAGGGCAAGATCCGGGCGGTCACCTACGCCCGGGAGAACAAGGTTCCTTACTTCGGGATCTGCCTGGGCATGCAGTGCGCGGCGATCGAGTTCTCCCGCTCAGTGGCCGGGCTCGAGAAGGCGAACAGCACCGAGTTCGCTCCCGACACGCCGCAGAAAACCATCGTCCGCTGGCGCGAGCTCGGCAAGGAGTTCGACATGGGCGGTACCATGCGGCTGGGCGCCTATCGCTGCGACCTCAAAAAAGGCACCCTGGCCTTCAAGGCTTATGGAAAGAGCCGGATCTCCGAGCGGCACCGCCACCGCTACGAATTCAACCCGGAGTTCGAAGACATCCTGGTTCGAGCCGGACTTGTGATCTCGGGGAGGAACCCGGATTACGGACTGGTCGAGATCATCGAAGTCCCCGGCCACCCCTGGTTCCTCGGCTGCCAGTTCCATCCTGAGTTCAAGTCCAAGCCGCTGGACCCGCACCCTCTCTTCAAGGCGTTCATCGCCGCAAGCTATGCCAACCGCCTCAAGAAGGGCGTCCGGCGCGGCCCGGCGTGAGACCGGAAGAAATGGACGTAATTAGTTGATAATAAATATAATATATAAAACCTTATGGATTTGAGTGCGCCGTCATCCCGGGAAGGAGGGAAGCGTGGACATCAACCCCAAGATCTTCAGGGAATACGACATCCGGGGGACCGTCGGCCAGGACCTGGACGAAGGGGTCGTCAGGCTCCTGGGCCGGGCCATCGGCACGTATTTCGCCGAGCGCGGGAAAAAAGGCGTGGCCGTCGGACGGGACTGCCGCCTGAGCTCGCCCTCCTTTGCTGCCGCCCTGACGGAAGGGCTCCTCTCCACGGGACGCGACGTCACGGACCTCGGCGTCATACCCACGCCGCTGCTCTACTTCTCCGTATACGAGAAAAGAATGGAGTCCGGGGTGATGATCACGGGTTCGCACAACCCGCCGGAGTACAACGGCTTCAAGATGATGTCCGGAGAAGAAACCCTCTATGGTCGGCATATCCAGGACATCTATGCGGTCATCCATAAGGGCCGCTTCGCGGAGGGCCAGGGCTCGTCCCGGGCGTTCGACATCATCCCTGAATACGAGAGTTATGTGGCGGCGCAGATCCGTCTCGCCAAAAAGCTCAAGGTCGTCGTGGACGCCGGCAACGGGACGGGAGGATACGTCGCCGTCCCCCTGCTCGAGAGGCTGGGGTGCGAGGTCGTGCCTCTCTATTGCGAGATGGACGGTCGCTTCCCCAACCATCACCCCGACCCTACCCTGCCCGACGCCATGGGGGACCTCATCCGCACGGTCCGCGAGACGAAGGCGGACCTGGGGATCGGCTATGACGGGGATGCGGACCGGCTCGGTGTTGTCGACGACCAGGGGAGGCTGCTCTGGGGCGACCAGCTGATGATCGTCTTCGCCCGGGACATCCTCCCGTCGCACCCCGGGGCGGCGGTCATCTCGGAGGTCAAGGCGTCCAAGGTCCTCTACGACGAGATCGCCAGGCTCGGCGGCCGGCCCATCATGTGGCGGACGGGCCATTCCCTGATCAAGAAAAAGATCAAGGAGGAGAAGGCGGTCCTGGCCGGCGAGATGAGCGGACACATCTTCTTCGCCGACCGCTGGTTCGGCTTCGACGACGCCATTTACTCCTCGGCCAGGCTTCTCGAGATCCTGTCGCGCTCCGAGAAAAAGCTATCCGGGATGATGGCCGACCTTCCCAAGACCTTCTCGACGCCGGAGATCCGGATCTACGCCTCCGACGAGGTCAAGTTCAAGATCGTGGACGAGGTCCGGCGGGTTCTCGCGGCGGACCATAAGGTGATCGACATCGACGGCGTCAGGGCCATCTTCCCGGCGGGCTGGGGCCTGGTCCGGGCGTCCAACACCCAGGCCGTGATCGTCCTGCGGTTCGAGGCGGACACGGAGGAAGCCCTGGCCGCTATCCAGGCCGAGGTCCGTGGTGTCCTGGAGCGGACCATCAAGAAGCTCGGGCGGACATGATGAGAGCGGCGGTGCGAAAGGACCGGACGAAGGCCGGGACCGACCTCCGGGCGGTCATCCTGGCCGGGGGCCGGGGGACCAGGTTCTGGCCGCTCGGCCGGGCGAAAAAGCCCAAGCAGTTCCTTCCGATCGCCGGCCGGAGGTCGATGATCGAGGAGACGGTCGAGCGCATCCGTCCGCTCATTCCGGCCGGGCGCGCCCTGATGGTCGCCGACGCCGGCCAAACTCGGACCCTCCGGAAGCTCTTCCCGGAAATGGCCGGGACGAATTTCCTGGTCGAGCCGCAGGCCCGGAACACCGCGCCGGCGCTCATGCTGGCGACGGGCCGGATCTGGCTCGACAATCCTGCGGCGGTCGTCGCCGTCCTGGCCGCCGATCACCTCATCCGGCAGCCGGAGAAGTTCCTCGGCAAGCTCAAGGCGGCCGCGGCCTTCGCCGCTCGAAACCCCTCGATCGTGACCTTCGGCATCCGTCCGCACTATCCCGCCACGGGGTACGGATACATCCAATTCTCGAAGGCGGAGCCGCAAAAGATCGGCCGAGAGGTCTTCTACCCGGTCCGGGCCTTCAGGGAAAAGCCGAGCCTCGAGCAGGCCCGACGGTTCCTGGCCGCGGGCGACTGCGCCTGGAATTCGGGGATGTTCGTCTGGCGGGCGGACGTCTTCGCCCAAAAGCTCGAGGCCTTCGCCCCGGACCTTTTCGCCCTCTGGAAGCGGCTGATCGAGGCCCTGAAAAAGAAGGACGGGAGAGCGCTCCGGGCCGTGTTCAAGAAGATCCCGGCCACCTCCATCGATTACGCCCTGATGGAGAGGGCCCGCGGGGTCGTCGTCTGCGAGGGGGACTTCGGCTGGTCCGATATCGGCGCCTGGTCCTCGCTGTTCGAGATCTGGAAGGGGGACCGGGAGGGCAACGCCGTCCGCGGCGAATGCCTGGCCCTGGATTCGCGCGGGTGTCTGGTCTATAATCCCGGCCGGCTGACGGCCCTCATTGGCGTGCGCGACCTCATCGTGGTCGAGGCCGGAGACGCCCTCCTCATCTGCCGGTCGGGCCAGGACCAGCGGGTGAAGGATGTCGTCGGGGCGCTCAGAAAAATGAAAAAGGTCCGGTACCTTTGACGGATTCCGGAATGTTTTCCGGCGGGGATCGTCTAAATACTGACAGGAGGTGTCTAGCGAAATGAAACGCTCATTCATCGCTCTCTTGGCTCTCTTGGCATTCACGACCCTCGCCGTTTCCGCGACGGTCAACCTGGACGTGAAGGAGCACGTCCTCGGGAACGGGATGAAGATCCTGATGATCCCCAAACCCGGCGTCCCCCGCGTTGTCTGCCACATCTATTTCAAAGTCGGCTCGATCAACGAGCGCCCGGGCATCACCGGGCTCGCCCACATCCACGAACACATGATGTTCAAGGGCACGGAGATGATGGGCGTCACGGACTTCGCGAAGGACCAGGCCATCGACCAGCAGATCGACGAGGTCATGGACCAGATCTATCGCGAGAAGTACTGGAAAGCCGATGGCGGCGATAAGGCGAAACTCGCGGAGCTCCAGAAGCAGGCCGATACCTTGATCGCGTCCGAAAAGCCGTACATCATCAAGGACGACCTCTGGACGCTGTACATGAAGAACGGCGGCACGGCCCTCAACGCCTCGACCGGGAACGAGAACACGGGCTACTACGTCACCCTGCCGTCGAACAAGGTCGAGCTGCAGATGTTCCTCGAGTCGGACCGGATGCTCCACGCCTATTTCCGTGAGTTCTACTCTGAAAAAGACGTCATCATGGAAGAGCGGCGCCTGAGCGAGAACCGGCCGGGCTTCTTCTTCGACGAGCAGGTCAACGCGGCCTTTTACGCCGCGTCGCCGTATCACTGGGACGTCGTCGGCTGGATGGATGATATCCGGAAAATCACCAAAGCCGACCTCATCAATTTCCACAACCGGTACTATGTCCCCAACAATTGCGTCGCGATCTACGTCGGCGACATCGACCCGGCGGCGATTACCGCCATGGCCGAGAAATATTTCGGCCGCATCCCCAAGGGCCCCGACCTCGAGCCCATCCGTGACGCGGAACCGCCCCAATACAGCGAGAAGCGGATGTCCGGGGAGGGCCCGGCCCCGACGAGCCTGAGCATGATGTTCCATATCCCACCGGAGGGCCACGCGGACGCGGCGGCTCTATCGGTCCTGGCCGATGTCCTCGGCTCCGGCGGGGGGGGCTTCCGCGGCGGCATGGGCGGCGGCGGCGGGACCGGGCGGCTCTATAAGACCCTCGTCAGGGACAAGCAGGTGGCCGTCAACGCCTCGGCCTCGAGCCGGCCCCAGTGGTACGTCGGGAGCTTCCAGTTCAGCGCGACGCCGCGCTTCGATAAAAACATCCAGCCCGAGGACCTCGAGAAGGAGATCTGGGCCGAGATCGAAAAGATCAAAAAAGAGGGCGTGACTCCGGAGGAAATCCAGAAGGCCAAGAACCGGGCCGAAGCCATGTTCACCCGCAGTCTCGCCAGCACGATGGGGCTGGCGGGCCGGGTTGGCCGGGCCGAGCTCAACCGTGGCTGGCGCTCGATCGTCGACGACCTCGAGAACCTGAAAAAGGTGACAAACGACGACGTCAAGCGCGTCGCGGCCGAGTATTTCGTCAAGGACAACAGCCTGACGGCTATCTACAAGAGGACGATGGGGCGGTAAGGAGGATGACCATGAAAAAGACCCTGACAACCATCCTGGCCATGACGTTTGTCTTCGTAACCCTGGGCCTGGGCCAGGCCACCCGGCCGTCCGAGCTCAAATACCCGCCGCTCAAGTATGAACCCCCCGATCCCAAGGCCTTCCGGATGGAATTTGCCGGCGGCCTGCGCGCCTACGTCCAGGAGGACCACACTCTGGGGCTCGTCAACATCTCGGCCCTCATCAACTTCGGCGCCCTTGACGTTCCGAAGGACAAGACCGGACTCTCGCAGCTCCTGAGCGGGACCCTCATCAGAGGCGGGACCAAAACGAAGGACGGCTCGACGATCGAAGAACGGATCGATTTCCTCGGCGGGACGCTGAACTTCATGGCGGGCGAAAGGACCTCCCAGCTTTCCCTTTCCGTCCTGAGCAAGGACCTGGACGAGGGCCTGCAGATCTTCTTCGACGTCCTCATGAACCCCGAATTCCGGGAGGACGCGGTCAAGCTGGCCAAAGCCCGTCTCATCGACCAGCTCCGCCAGGCCAACGACCAGCCCAGCACGGTCCTCAGCCGGGAGTTCGAGCGGCTCCTCTACGGCGACCAGCCCCTGACCTGGGAGCCGACGAAGGCCACCTATGACGGGATCACCGTGGCCGACCTGAAGGCCATCTACGCCAAGTACTTTTTCCCGAAGAACATCATCCTGGCCGCCTCGGGCGATTTCACCAAGGCCGACCTCAAGGCCAAGGTCACCAAGGCCGTGGACGCTTGGAAAAACCATGTGGTCGTGTTCCCGGCCTTGGTCAGGACCTTCCCCACGGTCGAACCGGGCGTTTATTTCATCCAGAAAGCCATCAATCAGGGCTACATCAGCATCGGGCATTTGGGCCTCGAGGACGGCAACCCCGACTATTTCGCGGTCCAGGTCATGAACTTCATCCTCGGCGGCGGGAGCTTTTCCTCGCGGATCACGACGAAGGTCCGGTCGAACGAAGGGCTCTCCTACAACCAGGGCAGCCGGTTCACGTACCGCTGGGGATTCCCCGGGACGTTCTCCGGCTACGTCCAGACCAAGTCGGCCACGGTCGGCTACGCGATTTCGCTCATCCTCAACGAGCTCGACCGCATCCGGAAGGAACCCGTGACGGACGCGGAAATGGAGACGGCCGTCAATTACTACCTGGAGAGCTTCGCCGATAGCTTCCAGACCCCTCAGGTCACGATGTCGAATTTTGCCAACCTCGAGATGACCGGCAAACCGATGGACTATTACAAGACCTACCGCGACACGGTCAAGGCCGTGACGAAGGCCAAGGTCCAGGAGGCGGCCCGGAAGTACATCCAGCTCGACAAGCTGGCGATCATGATCGTCGGCGACTGGGAACCCTGCAACAAGGGCGCGGACAAGTGGCCCGGCCCGCTGGACAAGCTCGGCAAAGTGCACCGGATCAGCCTTCCCGACCCCTTGACGGGCGAGACCGGCAAATAGGCTTGATCGGGGGCCCGGGCGGGCCCTGACGTCCGCCCGGGCCCCCTTCTCTTTCCTTTTTTATCGGGGGGGATTTCTATATAATAGGCCTTTTATGGGAGGTCACATGAAGAAAAAGATGCGATCACTCGCCGTCTCCGCGGCCTTTTTTGCCCTTGGCCTGATGGTCTCGAGCCAAGCCTTCGCTCAGGCCCGGCAGGCCGCCCCGCCGGAATATAAGGAGCTTGTCGCGGCCAGCCAGATCAAGGAGGCCGCGGCCCGGCTCCAGGAATTCGAGAGGATCAAGGCCGCCTACCCCGCGAGCCAGTTCATGGTCGGGATCGACCGAAGCATCCTGAGCGCCAAGATCGAGCTGGCCGGGACCCTCCCCGCCGTCCTCGCGCTGCAGAGCGAGTTCCTGACCAAGGGGCAGGGGCCGGACCGCCTCCAGAACCCCTTCGTTGCGGCGGACCAGATCCTCGGCCATCCGAAGCTCGAGACGTTCAACAAGATCGAGGTCTTGAACATCATCCTGAAATATAGGGAGGACACCCTCAAGGCTGCCGGGGAGGCCGGGACCTATCAGGGGATCCCCCAGAACCAGCAGAGTGCGTTCAAATCCTATTTCGTGACCGGCTTCGCGATCCCGATGGCCCAGGCCTATCTGAACGCCGGGGACCCGGCCAAGGCCGTAGCGACCCTCGATACATACAAAAAGGACGGCGGGCCTTCCGATGGCATTTATTACTACACTCTGGCCGGCGCCTGCGAGAAGCAGGGCAAGACCCGGGAGGCCTATGACGCCTACCTCGCCGCGGCCGTCGATACTTACGCGGACGCCACGGACAGGGCCAAGGCTCTCTACACCAAGATCAACGGCAAGGCGGACGGCTTTGAGGCGGTGCTCGTGGCCAAGCTCAAGGAGCTCCCTTACCACCCTGAGCCGTTCAAGGCCCCGGCCGACTGGAAGGGCAAGGCCGTTCTGGCCGAGCTCTTCACGGGCTCGGAATGCCCGCCCTGTGTCGGCGCCGATCTCGCCTTCGACGGGCTGATCGAGTCCTACCCGGCGAAGTACCTGGCCATCCTCGAGTACCACCTGCCCATTCCGCGGCCGGACCCGATGATGAACCCGGCGACCAAGAAACGGCAGGATTACTACGGGGTCAACAGCACGCCGACCGTCGTCATCGACGGCGATAAGAACACATCCGGCGGAGGCAGCCGGGGCATGGCGGAGGGAAAGTACAAGCAATACAAGGCCGGGATCGATTCCCTCCTCGGTTCCGCCCCGGCTGTCGCTCTCAAGGCCAAGGCGGCCAGGGCTGGCGACATCGTCAAGGTCGAATACGACCTCGGCAAACCTGTTGCCGGAGCCGAGTACCAAGCCGTGCTCGTCCAGGGCGAAGAGAGTTACAAGGGCTCGAACGGCCTCGCGATCCATAAGATGGTCGTTCGTGACATCATCGACCTCGACCCGGCGGCCGCCAAGAAGGTGTCCTTCGACTTGGCCGCCTCCGAGCGGGCCACCGACCAGTACCTGACCGAATTCGAAACGACCAGTCCGCGGTTCAAGGGTTTCAAATTCGCCGAGCGGCATCATAAGATCGACCGGACCAAGCTCGCCATCGTCCTTTTCGCCCAGGATAAGGGAACGAAGAAAGTCCTCAACGCCGTCGCCGCCGACGTGAAATAAGACTGAATGACAGGCATGTATCAGCCTGAGACGATCCGCAGTCTCGAAAAGGTCTTCTCCGGGGCGGGGGTCCTGCGGCCGATCCGGTCCGGGCGTTACGAACCGGGAGACGTCCTGGAGTATGAGGTTCGCGGGGTCGTCCCGGACGGCCGGGCCCGGGCCCGGCTCGAGGTCGAGAAATATGTCGGCGGCGGCTACGCCGGCCAGGTCTACCGGGTCAAGCTCCTGACGCTCGAGACGATCGAGGGAAAAGCCGGCCGGCTCGAGCCGGGCGGCCGCTACGCACTCAAGATCCTGGCCCCGGCCTCCGGCATGGGACGGCGGATCAGGAACCTCTTCTACGGAGTCGGTTTCCAGGCGCCTTTCTCCCTCCAAAGCCTCGCCGCCGCGGGCCGTTCTCAAGCGCTTTGGCAGAAATTCATCCGCCGGGCCGCGAAGATCGAGCTTGGGGCCGAGGACGCCGTCGTCGATATCCACGCCACTTTCTTTGATCGTCGGGTCGGCAGCTACGGCGAGATCAGCGAGTGGGTGGACGGCCGGATGTGGCGCCTCGAGGTCGACGATGACCTCGACGCCCGGCGGCGCTGGCGAGCCGGGGATCCGGAGACGGCCGGCTCCCCGGAGTACCTGACGAAACATGCCTTCATGGACCGTCTGGTCAGCCTGCTCCGCGAAATCGGCGCCGAGGAGCTCGCCCGTCAGTACGAGTGGTGGTCGCTCAAGAGCCAGCCCAACGCCATGAAGCGGACGGCGAGCGACCCCGACCCGCGCGCCGGGCTCGTTGCCGTGGACTTCCGGGCCGGCATGGCCCTGCTGCCGTTCCTGCCCGAGTGCCCGGCCGACGTCAAGCTCATTCTCAGGGGATTCCGCCGAGGCCGGTTCGTCCAGTTCGACAAGGGCGACGTCCGTAAGCTCGAGAAATACGTGGTGGCCCACGCTTCGGATTTTGGCGATATGCGGGAGGCGCTGGAAACGCTCAAACGCGAAGACAAGGCCTACCGTGATTCGCTGGTCGACGTCACGTATCATCACGTCAGGCTGTTCGGCGTGAAGCTCCGGCGCAGCATCATGGCCGGCTTCCGGGAAAGCTGGCGCGTCCGAAACATGACCGACGAGCGGGCCGCAGCCCAACTCGATAAAAGCGGGGCCCTCTCGCTTCTCTTCCTCCTTATGGGATTGGCCCCTCTGGCCACCCCGGCCCTGCTCCTTTTGGCCTGGCCCGGGCGGACATGGTGGCAATACCTCGTCTGGGCCCTGCCGCTTTTCGTGCCCTTTGTCCGCCGCCTCTGGGGGAGAGCGGACTTGCGCCGTCATTACGGCCGGCTGCTCTCAAGCCCCCGCTATTTTGGGCGTTCCATCCCGGCCCACATTGCCGAGGCCCTCATCCGCTGGGTCCGCTCGGGCCGGGTGTCCGAACCGCGGGCAGTCCTCATCGCCGCCGGGCCTTGGCGGTATTTCATCCATCTGCCTCTGTCCGTTCTCCCGGCGGGGCTCCATCGTTTCTTGACCGACAAAGACGTCTTCAAGGCCAGCCTGGCCCGCATCTTCGTCCGGCCCTTCAAGCTTTATTTCAACGCCGGAGAGCGGGAGAAGTGGCTCCGGGACATGGTGGCCGCGGGCGAGCGGAACGGCATGCTGACGAGCCAGGAAGCGGCCCACATCACCGGCCAGATCAAGGAGCCGTTCATCCAGAAGTACCTCAAGAGCCTGGCCATCCACCTCCTCCTCATGCCGACGACGCACGTCGTTGCTCTGATTGTGGCCTTTTTTTATGTGCGCGTGCATCCTGAGCTGAGCTGGCAGCAGGCGACCCTGGCCACGGGGGTCATCTTCGGCATCTTCCAGATCATCCCGATTTCGCCGGGGTCGCTGGCCCGGGGGATCTACACGAGCTCGCTCATCCTCAGGGAGAAGAATTTCAAGGATTACAGCATCGCCTTCGGGCTGAGCTTCTTCAAGTACATCGGCTACCTGGCGTTCCCCATCCAGATGGCCTACCGCTATCCGGACCTGGCCCGCTTCATGGCCGGCCACTGGGCGACGAGCGCCGTCCACATCGTTCCGGTCTTCGGCGAGAAGGGCGCCTGGCTCGAGCATTTCGTCTTCGACGCCTTCTACAATTTCCCGTTGACGGTCCAGCGCAGGGTCAAGCGGAGGACCGAGGCGAGGAAGGGGTTGAAGCCACGATACGCGCAGGCCGCGGTGTTTGCCCTGGCCGGGGTGCTACTTTTAGCCGGGCTGGACTTCGTTTGGTTCAAGGCGAACGGCGCCGTTCCGGCCCTCAAGAATGTTTGGTGGCTGGCGCTCTGGCTCCCGGCCCTTGTCGCGGCGCTCGTTTCCCGGGGAGCGGGCGGCACGGCCCTCGGCCGCCGGATCCTGCTCGGGACCGCGAGCGGCATGCTGATAGGGCTCTTCTATGCCCTGGCGAACACCTTCCTCCCGGCCCTCTATGGTGCGGCGTCAGACACGGGCAAGCTGGCTATCAAGTTGCTCTGGCACGTTTTTCTCTTCACGCTTGTCGCCGCAATCGGGGCCATCATCGCTGAGACCCGGAAGTACCGTGAGCACCTGGCGTCCTAGTGGGTCCCTCATGAGACGTGGGACCGGCCCTGGGCCGGTTATGGTTTTCCTTGCCCGTGATTTCTGGTGGGAAGTGGCAGAGGCTATCGGAAGATCTTTGCGTTGAAAACCCAGAGGACGAGGAGGGCGATCAGGGCCAGGACGAGCATGAAGAAGACTCTTTTCCGGCGGGCGGCAACGAACTCCTTAGCTGCGTTCGGGTCCATGTAATAGAGGTTGCCCCCGGCGTTGATAAAAACGCCCCTGTCCATCATGCGCCGGAAAATGCCCGTCTCGCGAACGCCCAGCACGTCGAGGGGCTTAGCCCGGCCGCGGTCCACAGCTTCCGCCTTCCTGAAGACGCGCATGTATTGATTCTGCTTGATGATGATGTATTCACCGGCCATGGAATGGACCCTCCTTTTTCAGCCTCCCGGCGTCAGCCCTGCTTCAGCTTCAGCCCGAGCTCGTCGAGCTGACGCTCCGCGACCCCGGACGGCGAGTTAGTCATCAGATCGAGGGCGCTCGTCGTCTTGGGGAAGGGGATGACCTCGCGGATGGACTCCTCGCCGGCCAGGAGCATGACCAGGCGGTCGAAGCCGAAGGCGATGCCGCCGTGAGGCGGGGCGCCGAAGCTGAGGGCTTCGAGGAAGTAGCCGAACTTCTCCTCGGTTTCCTTGTCCGTCAACCCCAGCGACTTGAAGACGCGGCGCTGGAGGTCCATATCGTGGATACGGATCGAGCCGCCGCCCACCTCGATGCCGTTCAGGACGAGGTCGTAGGCCTTGGCCCGGACCTTTTCCGGCTCCGTTTCGAGGAGCTCCAGGTCGTCCTCGTGGGGCGAAGTGAACGGATGGTGCATGGAGACGTAACGCTTCTCTTCCTCGCTCCATTCAAAGAGAGGGAAATCGGTGACCCAGCAGAATTTCAGGGGACGCGGTCCGGAAGTTTGAGCTGATTTGTCCATCGGCCAGGTCCGGCGGATCTCGCCGAGGGCTTTGAGGGCCGTCATCTTCTTATCGGCGATGAGAAGGGCCAGGTCGGCCTCGCCGCCGCCCAGGGTGGCCCAGACCTTTTCGGAGTCCGCTTCGGCTAACTTGAGCGACGACTTCCAGCCGTCCTGCTTCTTGATCCAGACGAGTCCCCTGGCGCCGAGGGCCTTGGCCTTATCGCCCAGCTTGTCGAGCTGGCTGCGCGAGAGATTCCCTGCCCCGGGGACGAGAAGGCCCTTGAGCTCGCCGCCTGCGGCGAAGACCGCCTTGAGCATCTCCGAACCCGTCTCACGGCCGACGGCGGTCAGGTCCCGCATCTCGAGCGGCACCCTCAGGTCGGGCTTGTCGGAGCCGTACTTTTCCATGGCTTCGGCATAGGGCAGCCGCGGAAAGGGCCGTTGCAGCTTCTCCCCGGTGAGGGTGAAGAGGGCCTCCATCAGCCCCTCGTTGAGGGTGAAAAACCCCTCCCGTTCGATGAAGCTCATCTCGATGTCGATCTGGGTGAACTCGGGCTGGCGGTCGGCCCGGAGGTCCTCGTCGCGGAAGCAGCGGACGATCTGGAAGTAGCGGTCGAAGCCCGAAATCATCAGGGTTTGCTTGAACTGTTGGGGCGACTGCGGCAGGGCATAGAACCGGCCCTTGTAGATCCGGCTCGGAACGAGATAGTCCCTGGCTCCTTCGGGGGTGGGGTTGGCCAGGATGGGCGTCTCGATCTCGAGGAACCCCTTTTGGCTCATGTAGTTGCGCACTGCCAGAGAGGCCTCGTGCCTGAGCCGGATATGGCGCTGCATCTTCGGCCGGCGGAGGTCGAGATAACGATACTTCAGGCGCAGCTCTTCGGAAGCCTGGGGCGGGTCGGCGATGACGAACGGCGGCACCTTGGACGCCGCGAAAACGCAGAGCTCGGCCGCCTCGACCTCGACCTCGCCCGTGGAGATTTCCTTATTCACCGCCGTGCGACGCCGGACGCGGCCGCGGACGCCGACGACGAACTCGTTGCGGAGCTTCTTGGCCTCTTCCACGAGATCGGGCCTGCCGGATTGGAAGACGACCTGGGCCAGGCCCTCCCGGTCGCGGACGTCCACGAAAACGAGCTGTCCGATGTCCCGGACGCGCTGGACCCAGCCGCAGAGAACGACCTCGCGGCCCTCGTCCGAAGCCCGGAGCCCGCCGCAGTAGTCCGTCCGTTTCAGGGGAGGGGCGGCCTTGGTCTGGTTGTTCATGGTCGTCTCCGATCGCTCAGCGGCCGCGGAGAACGGCCAGGAGCTCTTCCCGGGTCCCCTCGACCTGGCGGCCCGTGGCCATCTCCTTGAGCCCGAACCGGCCCTTCCGGAGCTCGTCCTCGCCCACGATCAGGACCCAGGCGGCCTCGAGCTTGTTGGCCCGGCCGAAGTGGGCCTTCATCCCCCGGTCTTTGAATTCGATGAGGCATTCGACGCCGTTTCTCCGGAAAAAGCGGCCGAGCTCCATTCCGGCCTTCTTGGCCTCTTCCCCGAGATAAGCGAGGTAGAGAGCTTTCCTTTTCTCGACGGGCAACCGGGCGACGGAGAGCACCCGTTCCATCCCCATGGCGAACCCGATGCCGCAGATGTCCGGGCCGCTGAAATCCTTCATCATGTCGTCGTACCGTCCGCCGCCGAGGAGGGCGTTCTGGGCCCCGAGGTCGCCGGAGACGATCTCGAAGGTCGTCTTCGTGTAATAGTCGAGGCCGCGGACCAGGCGGGGCTCCACCCGGTAGGGGATCTTGAAGAGATCGAGCCAGCCGAGGAGCGCCTTGAAGTGCTCACGGCACTCCTCGCAGAGGTAGTCGAGGATCCTGGGGAACGTCTCGGCGGCCCGCCGGCAGGCCTCCACCTTGCAGTCGAAGATCCGAAGGGGGTTCGTTTCGACCTTCCTCTGGCAATCGGCGCAGAGGACCGGCATCTTTTGCCGGGCCGCCTCGCGTAAGGCCTGGACATAAGCCGGCCGGCAGGCCCGGCAGCCGACCGAGTTGACCAGCGTTTCCGTTCCCGGGATGTCGAGCTTTTGGAGAAGGGCGTGGGCCATTTCGATGATCTCGGCATCGACGGCCGCGTCCTTCTCGCCGAAGACCTCGATGTCGACCTGATGGAACTGCCGGTAACGGCCTTTCTGGGGCTTGTCGTAGCGGAACATGGGCCCCATGTAGTAATACCTCATGGGCCCCGGCTGGAGGTCGAGCCGGTGCTCGATGATCGCCCGGACGACCGAGGGCGTGTATTCCGGCCTCAACGTCAGCGACCGGCCGGCCTTGTCGGTGAACGTGTACATTTCCTTGACCACGATGTCCGAGGTCTGGCCCGTGCCCTTCTCGAAGAGCTCGGTGGCCTCGAAGAGAGGGGCCCGGAGCTCGCGGTAGCCGTAGAGCTCGAACGTGCCGCGGGCGATGGACTCGAGCCTCTGCCAGGATTCGACTTCCCCAGGAAGGATGTCCTTGGTGCCCTTGATGGCGGCCAGCTCTTTTTTGGGGGAGGCGTCTTCGCTCACTTCTCGACAAAGACCCCCCATTTCCGGATTTTCTGGTAGCGCTCGGCGACGAGGTCGGCAGCGGACTTGTCCTCAAGCTTCTTGAGGGCCTGATAGACATATTTGTCCACGTTCTTGAAGGTCTGCTGCGGGTCGATGTGGGCGCCTCCAGGCGGCTCGGGGATGATCCGGTCGATGATCCCGAGCTCGAGGAGTGTGGTCGCCCGGATCCCGAGGTTCTCGGCCGCCCTGTCGACCGCGCTCTGGTCCTTCCAGAGGATGGCGGCGCACCCCTCGGGGGATATGACCGAATAGAACGAGTATTCGAGCATCATGAGCTGATCGCCGAAGCCGATCCCCAGGCCGCCGCCGCTGCCGCCCTCGCCGATGACGACGTTGATGATGGGAACCTTGAGGGTGGAGATCATCTTCAGATTGTAGGCGATGGCCTCGGCCTGGCCCCGCTCTTCGCCCCCGATCCCGGGGTAGGCACCGGGCGTGTCGACCAGGGTGATGACAGGATAGCCGAATTTCTCGGCCGTCTGCATGACCCGCAGGGCCTTGCGGTAGCCCTCGGGGTTGGCCTGACCGAAGTTCCGCTCGATCCGGGTCTTGGTCGTCCGGCCTTTCTGGTGGCCGATGACGGCCATGGTCCGGCCCTTATAGGACGCCAGGCCGGCGACGATGGCCGGATCGTCGGCGAAACGCCGATCTCCGTGCATCTCCATGAAGTCCTGAAAGAGAACGGGGATGTAATCCAGGGTGTAGGGGCGCTTGGGATGGCGAGCGATCTGGACGATGTGGACCGTGGTCAGCTGGGGGACGATCTCCGCCCATTCCTCCTCGATCTCGCGGCGGAGGCGAGCGATCTTGTCCATTTTCGAAGGGTCATCGCTCTCGGCCAGGGCGTCGATCTGGTCCTTGAGGGCCAGGATGCCCTTCTCCAGAGTGTAAAACTCGGGCGCTTTTTCCATTTTCGGCTCTTTCAGGATGCTATAATACGGGCCTATTCTACGGGGAGGGGTGAAATGATGTCAAGCTACGGCACGACGCTGGCGGACGGCCTCGAAGAGGAAAACGGAGGCGGCGGAGGCGACGTTGAGGGAATCGACCCCGCCGACGAGGGGGATGGCCAGGAGCTTGTCACAGGATTTCCGGATGAGCGGCCGCAGTCCCCGGCCCTCGGACCCGAGGACGATCCCGACGGGGAGGGTATAGTCGAATTCGTGCCAGAGCTCACGGCTCGAGCCCTCCGCCCCGACCAGCCAGACGCCGCGCTCCCTGAGCTCTTCCATGGCCCGGGCGAGGTTCGGCACGCGAGCGACCTTGACGTGTTCCAAGGCCCCGGCCGAAACGGTCGCGACGACCTCCGTCAGGCCGGCCGAGCGTCTTTCGGGGAGGATGACCCCATCGACACCCGCGCCGGCGGCGCTGCGGACGATGGCGCCCAGGTTTTGGGGGTCTTCGAGCTCGTCGAGGAGGACGAGGAATGGCCGGCGGGCGCCGGCCAGGACCTCATCGAGGGAGGAAAACGCCTTGGCCGAGATCTCGGCCAGGACGCCCTGGTGATGGGGAGCGAGCTGGTCCAGCCGCTGCTTAGGGACGAAAAGGAAAGGGACGGAGCGGGCCCTGGCTTCGCGGATGATCTCGCCGATCCGATGGGGGCCCGGCTCTTTCTGGATAAAGATCTTCCCGACCCGGTCGGGCGAGGATTTCAGGATCTCGAGGAGGGGGTTCAGGCGGCTGATCTTTTCCATGGCCGGACGGGCCCCATTATATTTCAAAGCCCGACGAAGCTACAAGGGAAAGGGGGTCCTGGCTCCGTGCCTGTCCCCGAAGTTGTGTCAATTGGCTGCATGGGTTAAAATAGTCGGAATGAAACGCCCGAAGGACGGCTATGCCGAATAAGGTCAAGACTGCCAGGCTTTGCCTCATCGTCGCCGGGGCCCTCAAGATCGCCACGGCGGGTCTCTTCCTCTTCATTATGTTGGCCGGCTCCGTTTTCGTCCGCGGGAGCGGGGAGCGCTCCGGCCTCCTCGGGAACGCGCTCCTCGGCAGCCTGGGAGTCGTCCTCCTCCTGGCTTCGGCCGCCGCCGGGGCCTTCGACCTCATCGCCGCGTCCGGCGTCCGGCGTCGCACCGCCTGGGGAAGGGCTCTTGGCGTCATCGCCGGGGCCCTGCTCGTCCCCCTTTTCCCCGTCGGAACAGTTCTGGGCCTCTTTGCGCTCAGCGGGCTGCTTGGCGCCGACGGGCGGGAATGGTTCACTGCCGCTCCGGTCAATCTGTAGGAGGCCGGGAGCAGGCATGCCGAGATCGGCTGGCGGGCGGCCTTGCCCCGCTCCGGGATTCCGGACAGACCGGCCGGGCACTTTTATGAAGGAAAAACAAAGAGGAGACCGCTCATGCCAAGATGCCGCGCGATTCCACTCATCCTGATAGGGGTCCTCTTGGCCCTTGCGCCGGCCCCCGCGACGGCCCAGCAGACCGACATTTCGGCCGACCGCTTGAAGCAGGCCGCTCCCAAGGTCTTCCTCGACTGCCACCAGTGCGACATGGATTTCATCCGGAACGAGATCACCTTCGTCAATTTCGTCAGGGACAGGCAGATCGCCGATGTCCATGTGCTCGTCACGATCGAGCTCACGGGCAGCGGGGGACGCGAGTACAGCCTGGAATTCATCGGCCAGAACGCCTACTATGACCTCAGGAACACCCTGAAATACGTCTCCAACCAGACAGACACGGACGACGAGCAACGCCGGGGGATGGTCCGCGTCCTGAAGATGGGGCTCGTGCCGTACGCCGCCAAGACGGCCGTCGGCGATTTCCTCAACGTCAACTTCGACAGGAAAGTGCCGGCCGAGGTCAGCGAGGACAGCTGGAATTCCTGGGTCTTCAACGTCGGCGTCTCCGGGAGCGTGAGCGGCGAGGCATCCAAGGACTTCGCCTCGGCCAGCGGGTACTTCTCGGCCAACCGCGTCACCCCGGAGCGCAAGTTCCGAGTGGGCGTTTCCGGCAACCTCAACAGCAGCAAGTTCAGGCTCGATACGGGGCCGATTTCCTCCTCGGCCGACAGCGAGAGCTTCAACGGGATCTACGTCTTCAGCCTCAGCGACCATTGGTCGCTGGGAGCATGGTTCTCGGCTTACTCGTCGAGTTATGCCAATATCGCCTGGGCCCTGAATCCCGCCCCGGCCATCGAATACAACTACTACAATTACGCCGAGTCCACCCGGAAGCAGCTCCGCTTCCTCTACCGGATCGGCTACAGCTTCAACAAGTACCATGAGGAAACGGTCTTCAGTAAAATGCAGGAAAGCGTTCTCACCCAGACGCTGTCGGTCACTATGGAGATCAAGCAGCCGTGGGGGAACGTCAGCGCCTCGCTCTCGGGGTCGAATTTTCTGACGGATCTCAGCAAGAACCGGCTCGAGTTCTGGAGCGGCGTTTCCCTCCAGCTCTTCCGGGGCCTCTCCGTCGGCTTCAACGCGTCGTACTCCCGGATCCACGACCAGATCTCGCTACCCAAGACCCAAGCCACCGAGGACGAGATCCTCCTCGGCCGGAAGATGCTGCCGACAAGCTTCAGCTACGGCCTTTCGGTCGGTGTCAGCTACACGTTCGGGTCGATCTACACGAACGTCGTCAACCCGCGCTTCGGGCACTAGGCCCGGATCAGGAGTCATGACATGGGCAAACGAAAGATCATCCAGATCGATCGCAAGCTGTGCAACGGCTGCGGCCTCTGTACGACGGCCTGCGTCGAGGGCGCCCTGGAGCTGGACACCGAGAACAAGGCCGTGCTCGTGCGGGAGATCTTCTGCGACGGGCTGGGCGCCTGCCTCGACGTCTGCCCGACCGGCGCCCTCAAGGTCGTGGAGCGCGAAAGCGGGGCCTATGACTCCGGGGCGGCCTACAGGCGCGCCCTTGAGACCAGGGGCCCCGAGGCCGCGGGCCGGGTCCACGGGGCTGGCAGTCCTCACCCCGTCCCCCAAGGCTGCCCCGGGAGCCTCGCCCGCGAGATCCCCCCCGCAGGGCCGGAGCCCGAGGGCGCGCCCGCGGTCTCAGGGAAGTCCCGGCTGAACCAATGGCCCATCCAGCTCCACCTCGTTTCGCCCTCGGCCCCCTACTTTAAAGGCAGCGACCTCCTTATCGCGGCCGATTGCACGGCCTTCGCCCTCGGAAGCTTTCACCAGGACCTGCTCCGGGGCAGGAAGCTCGTCATCGCCTGTCCCAAGCTCGACGAGACGCAAGGATACGTGGAAAAGCTGGCGGAGATCATCCGGCAGAACGGGCTCCGCTCGCTGACCGTTGCCATCATGACCGTCCCCTGCTGCTCGGGGCTCGAGCGGATGGTTCGCCGGGCGGTGGAGCTTTCGGGTGAAACGCTCGATATCCGGAAAGTCGTGATCGGGATCGACGGCGCGGTCGTCCAGGCGGGCTGACGCCGGTTCAGATCGAGAGGGCGATCAGAAGCTGGGCCGGGAAATAGGTCCCGAGGATGATGGCCTGGGCCGGACCGAGCTTCTTGACGAACCGGTCATAGGCCAGGACGGAATCGGAGACGAGAAATAGGATGGCCCCCGCGAACGCAAGGAGCGGGCGCGTCCCGCCCCTGTCGATGAACCGGGCCGCGGCGAGCCAGGCCATGACCGTGATGGCCGTGATATAGACGAGGACGGGGAACTTCAGCCGGCCGAGCGACGGGGCCAGGGTCCGGAACATGAGCAGGCCGAAAATGATGAACGGCAGGAGGATCGTGGTCGAGAACGGCCGCCCGGGCCCGGGCTTGAAGGCCAGGATATAAAAGACGTGGGCGGCCAGGAAAGAGACAAGGCCGGCCTCGAACCACCTGTCCGGGAACATTAGGGCCACGTCGCCGGCGAGAGAACACAGCAGCCCGGCCAGGATAAACATCCTGTAGCTCGCCGGCACGGGGGGACGGGCGGCGAGGGCCACGGAGATGACGAAGACCATGGTCAGAGGTTTGAAGACGCGAAACAGCTGCTTTGACCCTTTCGCGTCGGACAGGATGGCCAGGCCGGCCGAGAGAAGGGAAAGGGCGGAGAGGATGACGGCGGTCATCGGGGCGGGTCGGGCCTATCTCCCTTCCTCTTTTTCCTTTCTCAGGCGCTCGCGGGCCTCCGCGAAGACCGGCTCGGCGTAGTCGCTGGGCCAGGTCCGCTGCTCGAACGTCCGTTTCTCGACCATTTTCAGGAAGCCCTCGAACTCGCCGAAGTAGGACCCGTAGATGTGGAAGCTGTCGACGAGGTCCGCATAGCGGCCGACACGCACGGGTCGGCCGGCTTTTTCGGCGATCCTGGCCGCGATCGTCCTCTGGAGGTCGGTCAGGGCGAAGACGTTCATGTAGGCCGCCTTATAGGCGTCGCGCGACCGCCAGTGGCAGTTCATGTTCAAGACGGCCGTGCCCGACGCGTCTTCGAGCATCCGGCACCAGACCCGCTGGAGGCAGGGCGGGTCGTAGGTCGGCGGGTCGAGCTTCGGGTTCCAGGTGATGGCCTGGGCCCGGCGCGAATAGCCGGTCGCGGCCAGCTTGTCGACGATATAATTGATCTGGTCGATGGTCTTGCCTTCGATCTCGTAGTCGAACAAACGTTTATGGTAGGTGTAAGTCCACTTGCCCTCTTCCGGGCAGATCCAGTGGTCGTGGACCCCGTCGACGACCTCTTGCCGGTAGACCTCAAGGTCCTCGAGTCCTCCGGGGAAGGCCCGGTGGATGCGCGGCTCGGCGAAGGGGTCCTCGACGGTCCACATCATCGTGCAGTCCTTGCTCGGCGGGTCGCCGGGCTTGTCGTATTCCGTCCGGATGGCTGCGCCCTGACGCCAGCAGGCGAGGACGGCTTTTTCCCAGGCCTCGGGCAGGGTCCGGCCCGAAACGCACAGGGTCGGGATGTTTCCGCTCATGGGGCCTCTCTCTCCTTCCCCGCTTTTACCACAGGACAAACAGGCCCGTCAATCGGGCCCTCCCAGCAATTTCAGGGGACGTTGAAAGACGGGCGTTTTTATATTATTGTGAAGCCGCCTAGGAGCGTCGGCCGCAAGGAGCTGCCAAGATGCCACAGATTTTCACCGCCGTTTACGAATCCCCGATCGGAAGCATTGAGATCAAGGCCGAGGAAAAGGGCATTGTCGAGGTTGGTTTCGTCGAAAAAAGCGGCCTGATGCGGCCGGCGGAGAGCGCGACAGCGGGTGGACCCGAGATCTTGATGGCCTGCCTGGTCCAGCTCGAAGAGTATTTCCGGGGGAAAAGGGCCTCCTTCTCCCTGCCCCTCAGGCTCGAGGGCACGGCCTTCCAGAAAAAGGTCTGGGCCGCCCTTCTCCGGGTCCCCTTCGGGAAAACGACGACCTACGGGGCGATCGCCGCCGGCGTCGGGAACGAGCGGGCCGGCCGGGCCGTCGGCGGGGCCAACCACCGGAATCCCGTGAGCATCATCGTCCCCTGCCACCGGGTGATCGGGAGCGACGGCCGGCTGACCGGGTACGGCGGCGGCCTGTGGCGTAAAGAGTGGCTCCTCGAGCACGAGAGAAAACACGCCCGGGATTGACACCCCGCCGGAAACAGGGATAAGAATAGGGGAGACCCAAGTCCGAGAGGAGGCCGACCATGGTCGAGACCCTGAGCCAGCTTTTCTTGCACACCTGCCGGACATACCGGAAAGACAACCTCCTGATGTCCAAGCGGGAGGGCCGTTACGTTCCCATCTCCACGGCCGACTTCGAGGCCCGGGTGCGGCACCTCTCGGCCGGGCTGCGGGAGCTCGGCCTCCAGCCGGGGGACAAGGTCGTCATCTTCTCCGAGAACCGGCCCGAATGGGTCATGACGGACTTCGCCGTCCTCTGCGCGGGCGGGATCACCGTGCCCATCTACACCTCGCTCATGCCCGAGCAGATTAAGTACATCATCGACGATTCGGACGCCGCGTTCGTCGTCTGCTCCAACCGCGACCTCTGGATCAAAGTCGAGGCCGTCCGCAGGGACCTCACGAAGGTCCGTCACTTCATTATGATCGATGACGAGGCGCCGGCGGGGATCATGACGCTCGGCGAGGTCGCGGGCCGGGGGAAGTCGGCCCTCGGGACCTTCGACGCCGTCGCCGCGGCCATCAGGCCGGATGACCTGGCCTCGGTCATCTACACCTCGGGAACGACGGGAACGCCCAAGGGTGTCATGCTGAGCCACGGGAATTTCGTCAGCAACAGCAAGGCCCTCGACGCCGTCACCGAGTTCGTTCACACGGACACCATCCTGTCCTTCCTGCCGCTGACCCATGTCCTGGAGCGCATGACGACGTTCTCGTTCCTCTACAAGGGGGCCTCGATCGCCTATGCCGAGAGCGTCGATACGGTGGCCGAGAACCTGGTCGAGGTCCGGCCGACCATCATGATCAGCGTGCCGCGCCTGTTCGACAAGATCTACGCCCGGGTCATGGACAACATCCTGACGCAGTCCCCCCTGAAACGGAAAATCTTCTTCTGGGCCCTCAGGGTCGGGAAAAAGTACGGCGGGAAGAAACTCCGGAAAGAGCCGATCTCCAGGACGCTTGAGACCCAGCGCAAACTGGCCGGGAAGCTCGTCTTCTCGAAGATCGTCGAACGGACGGGCGGGCGCGTCAAGTTCTTCGTCTCCGGGGGAGCGCCTCTCTCCAAAGACGTGGCCGAGTTCTTCTACGCCCTGGGCATCATCATCCTCGAGGGCTACGGGCTGACCGAGACCTCGCCCGTGCTGACCTGCAACACGTTCGACAACCTGCGGTTTGGGACGGTCGGCAAGCCCGTCCCTGGCGTCGACATCAGGATCGCCCCTGACGGCGAGATCCTGGCCCGGGGGCCGAACGTCATGAAGGGCTATTACAAGAAGGAAGCCGAGACCCGCGAGGTCATGGCGGAGGGCTGGCTCCATACGGGAGACGTCGGTTACCTGGACCCGGACGGGTTCCTGGTCATCACGGACCGCAAGAAGGACCTCATCGTCACGGCCGGCGGGAAAAACGTGGCCCCCCAGCCCATCGAGAACCTCATCAAGGCCAATCCCTACGTCCAGAACGCCGTCGTCGTCGGGGGGAGCCGGAAGTTCATCTCGGCCCTGATCGTTCCGGACTTCGAGAAGCTCGAGGCCTACGCGAAGGCGAGCGGGATCCCCTTCCATGATCGGGCCGAGCTCTGCGGCCGGGAGGAAATCCGCGACTTCATGCTGGCCGAAGTCAACCGGTCAACCCCGGACCTGGCCTCCTATGAGCGGATCAAGAAAATCGCCCTCCTCGACCGGGATTTCGAGATCGAAGCCGGTGAGATCACGCCCACCCTCAAGGTCAGGAGGAGCCTTGTCGAGGCCAAGTTCAAGCCGGTGATCGACCTCTTTTACAAGGACTGACCGGACCCGGGCCCTGAGTATCATGACGGACAGCGTTTCGACCCTCAGCCGGCTCTTCCTGAACACCTGCCGGGTCTACCCCAAGCCGGCCCTTTTTCTGGTCAAGCTCGAAGGAAGTTATGCCCCGATCTCGACGGCCGAGGTCGAGACCCGAGTCAGGGAGCTCTCCCTGGGCTTCCAGGAGCTCGGCCTGAGGCCGGGCGACAAGGCCGTCATCCTGTCCGAGAACCGGCCCGATTGGGTCATGACGGACCTGGCCATCCTCTGCGCCGGCGGGGTCACGGTGCCGATCTATGCCTCGCTCCTCCCCGAGCAGATCAAGTACATCATCAACGACTCGGACGCCCGGATCGTCATCTGCTCCAACCGCGAGCTCTGGCTCAAGGTCGAGGCCGTCCGCGACGAGCTTCCGGAGGTCCGCCATTTCGTCATGATCGATGAAGAGGAGCCGGTCGGGATCCTGACCCTCGGCGAAATCAGGGGCAAGGGGAAGCGGGCCGCGGAGGCCGACCCGGGACTCTTCGAGCGCAACGCCCTGGCCGTCCAGCCGTCCGATTTGGCCTCGATCATCTACACGTCGGGGACGACGGGCGCGCCCAAGGGCGTCATGCTCAACCACGCGAATTTCGTGAGCAACATCAAGGCCGTGGGCCTCGTCGTTCCCTTTCTTTCCACGGACACGGCCCTGTCGTTCCTGCCCCTCTCCCACGTGCTCGAGAGGACCGCGACTTTCGTCTTCCTTTACCATGGAGCCACGATCGCCTATGCCGAGAGCGTCGAGACCGTCAGCGAGAACCTCCTCGAGGTCCGGCCGACGATCATGATCAGCGTCCCCCGGCTGTTCGAAAAGATGTACGCCCGGGTCATGGAGATGGTCCTGAAAATGCCGGCCCCGAAAAAAGCGCTTTTCTTTTGGGCCATTGCTGTCGGCCGGAGGTGCGCCGCGAAGATCATCGGGAGGCAGCCGGTCTCCGGAGTCCTGCAGCTGAAAAATAAGCTCGCCGCGAGGCTCGTTTTTTCGAAGATCCAGGCCCGGACGGGCGGACGGGTGCGCTATTTCATCTGTGGAGGGGCTCCCCTGGCCGCGGACATCGCCGAATTCTTTTACGCCATGGGGCTCTTCATTTTCCCCGGGTACGGCCTGACCGAGACCTCGCCCGTTCTCACCGGGAACAGCTTCGAGGCCTATCGGTTGGGGAGCGCGGGGCGGGCCATCCCCGGCGTCGAGATCGCGATCGCGCCGGACGGCGAGATCCTGGCCCGGGGCCCGAACGTCATGCAGGGGTACTACAAGCGGGAAGCCGAAACGCGCGAGGCCATGGAGGGCGGCTGGTTCCATACGGGGGACATCGGTACCTTGGACCAGGACGGTTTCCTGTTCATTACGGACCGCAAGAAGGACCTCATCGTCACGGCCGGCGGCAAGAACGTGGCGCCCCAGCCCATAGAGAGCGTTCTCGGCCTCAACCCTTACATCGCGAGCGCGGTCGTCGTCGGCGAGCGGAAGCGGTTCATCTCCGCCCTGATCGTCCCGGAGTTCGGGAAGCTCGAGGAGTACGCCCGGACGAACGGCATCCCCTTCCGCGACCGGGCCGAGCTCTGCCGCCGGCAGGACGTCGTCGACTTCATGCTGGCCGAGGTCAACCGCTCGACCCCCGACCTGGCCTCCTACGAGCGGGTCAAGAAGATCGCCCTCCTCGACCGCGACTTCGATATCGAGTCGGGCGAGGTCACGCCGACGCTCAAGGTCCGGCGGGCCATCGTCGAGGAGAAATACAAGGACCTCATCGACTCCCTCTACCGCGAATAATCCCTTAGCTCTGGTGCGAAAAATGGCGGTCCCGAGCGTCTCTTTTATGGACGACGATGGACCAGATGCCCAGGGAACAGGAGGATGACGGGAGAGCCGACCTCGCCGGGCATCGGGGCCGTCTGCGCGAGAAATTCCTCAAGGGCGGCCTGGTCGGGTTTCTTGACTACGAGATCATCGAGCTCCTCCTGACCCTGGGGACGCCGCGTCGGGACTGCAAGGGGGTGGCCAGGGAAGTCCTGAAAGAGTTCAAGACTTTCCGGGGCGTCCTCGAGGCCCCGGCCCGGGACCTTCAGAGGGTCCGGGGGATCGGGCCCCGGAACCTCTTCGGCATCCGGCTCGTCCATGAAGTTTCCCGGCGGTTCCTCAAGGACAGGATGATGGGCCGCCCCGTCTGCCACTCCTCGAAGGAGGTTTTCGACTTCCTGTACCACGCCCTGCGCGATCTGAAGAGGGAGCAGTTCAAAGTCATTTTCCTCGACACGAAAAACCAGGTCATCGAGGAGAAAACCCTTTTCGAGGGGACCGTGGACTCGAGCGCCGTCTATCCCCGGGAGGTCATCAGGGACGCCCTCCTCTACGAGGCCTCGGCCCTGATCTTCGCCCACAACCACCCGTCCGGCGACCCCGAGCCGTCGCTCTGCGACAAGCAGATCACCCGGGACCTCGTCTTCGCCGCCCGGGTCATCCAGATGAAGGTCCTGGACCACGTCATCATCGGCAATAACCGCTACTTCAGCTTCGCCGACCAAGGCCTGATCGAGGACTACGACCTGCTGTTCCACGGGCTGCAGCGATGAGGGATGGACGGGGAGCGGCAAAAAAGGAATTGAAAGATGGCCACGGTTGAGGATAGACTCAGGGCGGGCCGAAGAGGGCCGCCGCGGCCAAAACGGAATTGAAAGGCAGGACCAGTCCATGATAAAAAGGAACCCGACCGACCAAGGAGGTCCCATGAAAGACGAAGATACGGAACAAAAGCAGGGGGCCCGGACGAGGGCCATCGAGGCCGCCCTTTCCCAGATCGAGAAGCAGTTCGGCAAGGGGGCGATCATGAAGCTCGGCCAGAAGGGCGCCGCGGTCGCCGTCGAGGCCATCCCCACCGGAGCTATTTCCTTCGACCTGGCCCTCGGCATCGGCGGATTTCCCCGCGGGCGGGTCATCGAGATCTACGGCCCCGAGGCCACGGGCAAGACGACCCTGGCCCTCCATGTCATCGCCGAAGCCCAGAAGCGCGGCGGTCAGGCGGCCTTCATCGACGCCGAGCATGCCCTCTCTCCGAAATACGCGGCCAGCATCGGGATCGACGTCGACAACCTCCTTATCTCCCAGCCCGACTACGGCGAGCAGGCCCTGGAGATCGCCGAGGTCCTCGTCCGGAGCGGGGCCGTGGACGTCGTGGTCGTGGATTCGGTCGCGGCCCTGGTCCCCAAGGCCGAGCTCGAGGGGGAGATGGGCGACGCCCACATGGGGCTCCAGGCGCGCCTCATGTCCCAGGCCCTCCGCAAGCTGACGGCCATCGTAGCCCGGTCCAAGACCTGCTTCATCTTCATCAATCAGATCCGGGAGAAGATCGGCATGTTCATCGGGAATCCAGAGACGACGACGGGAGGCCGGGCCCTGAAGTTCTACGCCTCGATGCGGATCGATGTCCGAAAACTGTCCGTCCTCAAAGAGGGTGACATCGTCGTCGGCAACCGGGTCAAGGTCAAGATCGTCAAGAACAAGATGGCTGCGCCCTTCCGGGAAGCCCAGTTCGACATCATCTTCGGCGAAGGGATCTCCAAGGAAGGCGACCTGGTCGATATCGGCTTCGAGACTGGGATCCTGGACAAGACGGGGACCTGGTACTCCTACAAGGGAGAGCGCCTGGGCCAGGGCCGGGACAACGTCAAGAAGCTCTTCAAGGAGAACAAGGAGCTGGCCTCCCAGGTCGACGGGGAAATCCGGAAGAAGATCGGGCTGGAGCTCGAAAAAGAGGCCGGGGACAAGCCGGCCAAAGAAAAATAACGAAGAAGAGCAGCCCCCCGGGAGAGGATCGTCCCTTGTTCCTTTTTCGCGGGACTTGATTAATTCCTACTTTATTGATAGTATTTCAGCGAAAGTTCTGACATCCACCAAGGAGGCATTCACCATGGCGTACACGGCCAAAGACTATGCGAAGCTCATCGGCATGCCGGGATTCAGCGAAACGATCCTCAAGAACCATTTCACCCTCTATCAGGGGTACGTGACCAACACCAACAAGGTCCTCGACGCCCTGGCCCAGATGGCCAAGGACGGCAAGGCGGGCACACCGGAATACGCAGAGCTCAAGCGGCGGCAAGGCTGGGAGTGGAACGGCATGAGGCTTCACGAGGCCTACTTTGAGAACCTGGGCGGGAAGAAGGCGCTCGACTCGAACGGCAAACTCGCGAAGAAGCTGGCCGAGTCGTTCGGCTCCGTTGAGGCCTGGGAAAAGGAATTCAGGGCCACGGGGGCCATGCGGGGGATCGGCTGGGTCGTCCTCTACGAGGACCCGGCGAACGGACGGCTCATCAATTTCTGGATCAACGAGCACGACGTCAGCCACCCGGCCGGCGGCCGGCCCCTTCTCGTCATGGACGTTTTCGAGCATGCCTTCATGATCGATTACGGCCTCAAGCGGGCCGATTACATCGAGGCCTTTTTCAAGAACATCGACTGGGGGGCGGCCGAGGCCAGGCTCATCTGAGGGGAAGGGACCGTCCCCGCGAAGGGGGCCGTCTGCCTGGCTTCACCGGCCTGTGATTCAGCCTGAACGCCGTCCTGTCCGGCGGCGTCATCGGGCCGGAGGAACCCGGCTGATGATGTCTTTGAATTCCTTCCGCAACGCCGCGTAGGCCTCGCCGGCGACGCTCTCTTGGAAGTCCGCCATCTCCGCCGCGGAGGGCTTTTTCGTTTCCCATCCGGCGAGCTTGGCCGCGGTCTCCTCCAGGGTCTCGTTCTCGATGCGGAGGATCTTGGCCAGGACCCCTTCACCGCCGTAGGTCCTGAGCCGGGTGACGTTCAGATACTGGTACATCCGTCCCCGCCCGTCGGGATACAGGTAGGACACGACGGCCCGGGCCAGGTCATTCAAGGGCGCCGTCTTGGGGCCCGTGGTCACGGCCGGCACCTTTCCGGCGGCCGGCCAGACCGGCACGGCTACTCCGGCCACGGGCTGGCCGAGGATGACCCACATGGTCGCCAGATGGGCCCGGGCCCGGGAGGGCGCCCCCTGGAAGAGGAGGGCCGAAACGCTGCTGTTTCGGTTGATCGTGTCGTTCGTGTTGATGTAGAGGGGCTCGGCCGGGTCCTCGGGGAGGAGCCGGGTCAGGGGGTAGGAATGGAGCTTCTCGTGGACGAGGTCCCGGGCGGCTTCCAGGAGGATGAACTTCTCGTCAATGCGTCCGGCGGCGCGGGCCGCCTCGATGATGTGGGAGATCCTCTCGAACCGGTCAAATCCGCCGCCCAGCATCTGGTCCGGCGAGGTGAAGGCGAAATTCGTCCTGACGATGGTGCCGAAAGGAGCGACCCGCGGGTCTTTCGTATCGAATTTCTGGTAGGAATCGCTCCGGGTTTCGAAAAAACAGGCGCCGCCGTCGGCATCGATGACCCCGAAGTTCGCCGCTAGGTCCCATTTCCCCTTTTCGCGGAGGAGTAGGTTTTCGAAATCCCCGACGGTCGCGCACTCGCCGAGGGCCAGCTTCATGAAAGCGCCGTTGCCGGCGCCATCGAACTTCTTGTCCTTGGCGGCCAGGTCGTCGGCTTGGGAGTTCATGATGGCGAAGCCTTCCGTGTTCTGGCCTCCCCAGACTTCCGTCAGCTTGATGTCCTCGGAGATGACGACGGCGATGAAATTGTATTTCGGGCCGGTGAAGTGCACGAGCTTGTTGTTCGGGTCGGACGTGTCCCGGTTCTTCCACATCAGCGGCCGGCCGTTCGCCGAGGCCTTTCCCGAAATGACGGCCAGGGTGCAGGGAAACGCGGCCCGGAGGAGGAAAGAGAGCCCGGCGACGACCAGGGCCGGTTTCATAATGCGGGCGTTGGCGATATTCATCGGTTTCGAGCCTCCTTACGGTTCGCGGCCGAGCATAGCACAACGGGCGGATAATTCAAGGCGCGGGGGCGGACGCGGACCGGGCCGTCAGGCGAGCTCGTCGAGGTCGTATCTGTGGATCTTGTGATAAAGGGTCGAGCGGGAGATATCGAGGATTCGCGAGACCTCGGCCCGGTTACGGGCAGTGACGTCGAGCAGGAACAGGATGTAGTCCTTCTCGAGGGCTCGGAGGGACGGGAGTCCGGCGGGTTCCCGGTATTCGCGGCTTTCGTCCAACCCCAGGTAGCGCTGGAGGTAAACGTTCATGGTTCGACCTCAGTGGGCCCGGGCCTGATGGATCATCTGCATGTTGTTGGCCACGACGTACGACAGGAGGACGTTGGAGGCCGTCGCTAGGACCCAGGCCACGGTCTTGTTCTTCTTGAAAATGGCCTTCAGGCTCAAGTAGGTGAGGGCCGTCGTTCCGAGCTTGACCGCGGCGAAAGCTGCGCGGCTCTTGACGAAAGGCATCATCAGCGGGTTGGATTCGTGGAGCCCGGGATACTTGAGGGCCGCGCGGGTGGAGACGTAGTCGGAAATGTTAAGGCCGACCATGGCCAACAGGTTGACATCGAAGAGGGACTTGCCCGGGACTCCGGAAGGCTTGAAGCCGCCGAAGGGGCTCACGATCGCGAATCCCGTCTGAGGGGCGAAAGAGAGGGACTCGAACTTCAGGCCGGGTAGCGCGGGCGCGGGGGCCGGTGTCAGATTGATGACCGTCGGCGGTGCCAGGGCCGTAGCGAAGAGGACCTCGCCGGGCGAGTCTTCCGCCCTGAGAAGGCCAAAAGAGGCGACAAATACGGCCACGATGGCCAGGGCTTTTCTTGTCATCGGATGGGCTCCTTTATTGCGTTCACGCTCCTTTTAATCGCAAGAAAGGTGCCAAAGGAGGAATAAGTTATTAATTACATTATATACAATTACATGGCATCCTGTCAGGGCGTAGATTGTTATCAATAGGATGTAACATAAATGGACACATTATTACGTTAAAGATGCTATAAGTAGATTAATATAAATATATTAGGCATACAAATCGAATCATGTACCATTATTGTTCATATTTCATCCATTGTTGGCTGGGCCTTTTCCTGCTTTTGACAGGGAAAATGAGCCCTCCTGGCCAGCGCTATGACTTCAGGCAGGGCTTGAGATAGCGGGCTGTGATGGACTTCGACGACCGTGCGACCTGCTCCGGGGTCCCCTGGGCGACGACCTGGCCGCCGTCCTCGCCGCCCTCCGGGCCGAGGTCGATGACGTGGTCCGCGCTCTTGACGACGTCGAGGTTGTGTTCGATGACGACGACCGTGTGGCCCTCGTTGACGAGCTTCTGGAAGCAGCGGAGAAGGACCAGGACGTCGTTCGGGTGGAGGCCGATCGTCGGCTCGTCGAAAAGATAGAGGATCTTCTTGCCTTTTTCGTGGACGAGGTGATAGGCGAGCTTGATCCTCTGCAGCTCGCCGCCGGAGAGGGTCGTCGTGGGCTGGCCAAGCTTGAGATAGCCCAGGCCGACCTCGACCAGGGGATAAAGCTTTTTCGTGATCTCGGGCCGGCCGGCGAAAAACAGGCAGGCCTCGGTGACGCTCATGCCGAGGACGTCATCGATGTTCTTCCCGTTGTATCTCACCTCGAGGATCTCGGCCTTGAAGCGCTTCCCCTTGCAGGCTTCGCAGGTCAGGCTCACGTCGGACAGGAACTGCATCTCGACGACCCGAAAGCCGGCCCCCTTGCAGTCCTCGCACCTTCCCCCGGCCGTGTTGAAGGAAAAATATCCGGGGCGGAAGCCCATGAGCTTGGCTTCCCGGGTCTGGCTGAAGAGGTCGCGGATCCCGTCCATGGCCTTGGTGTAGGTCGCCGGGATGGAGCGGGGCGAGGCGCTGAGCGGCGACTGGTCGACCATGATGACCTTGTTGATCTTGTCCCGGCCCCGGATCTCCCGGAAACCGTTCTCGGTCGTCCCCTGGAGACCGCGGAAAATGACATCGGAGAGGAGCGTGCTCTTCCCAGACCCCGAGACGCCCGTGACGCAGGTGAAAACGCCGAGGGGGACCTTGACGTCGATATGCTTGAGGTTGTGCTTGTGGGCGTCCTTGACCTCGAGGAAAGATTTGGCGGGGCGCCGGCTTTCCGGAACATGGATCTCCCTCTCGCCCCGCATATACTGGGCCGTCATGGACTTCCGGCTCCGGAGAAAGCTCGCCCAGGAGCCGTCGAAGACGACCTCGCCCCCGGCCTCGCCGGCCCTCGGCCCCATGTCGATGACGTATTCGGCGGCCTTGATGATCTCGGGGTCGTGCTCGACCACGACGACGGTGTTCCCGATCTCCTTGAGCGACCGCAGGATCTGGACGAGGCGGTGGTTGTCGCGGGGGTGGAGGCCGATGCTCGGCTCGTCGAGGACGAATAGCGTCCCGACGAGCGAAGCGCTGAGGGCCGCGGCCAGATTGATCCGCTGGGCCTCGCCGCCGCTCAGGGTAAAGGTCATCCGGTCGAGGGTGATATAGTCGAGCCCGACCTCGAGGAGAAACTTGAGGCGACTCTGGATCTCGTGGATGAGCTTTTCGGCGACCTGGCGCTCGAACGTGGCCAGGTCGAGCGACCGGAAGAGATCGGAGGCCTCGCGGACGGTCATCCGGACGCAATCACCGATAGTCAAGCCCTTGATCCGGACGCTCAGGGCCTGGGGGTTGAGGCGTGTCTTGCCGCAGGCGGGACAGGCGACGTATTTCCGGTACCGGCTGAGGAGGACCCGGACCTGGACCTTGTATTTCTTGGCCTGTAGCCATTCAAAGAAGCCCTTGACGCCGGGATAGCCGTCGCCTCCGTCGAGGACGAAGCGCTGATGCTCGTTCTTGAGATCCTGGAACGGGACGTTGGTCGGGATCCGCCTCCGGCGGGCCTCGGCCAGGAGCTCGCGCTGCATCCCCTTGGACAGGGGCTTGGTCCAGGGCTCGACGGCCCCCTGCTCCAGACTTTTCGTCCTGTCGGGGACGACCTTGTCTTCGTCGATGACGGCCAGGTCGCCGAAGCCGTGGCATTCCGGGCAGGCCCCCTGCGGGCTGTTGAAGGAGAAGAGGTTCGGGAAGGGCTCCTCGTAGGAGATCCCGCAGGCCTTGCACTCGAGCTTGTCGGAGAAGGGGTGCTCCCGGCCGTCCTCGGTCCGGACCAGGGCCCGGCCGCCGCCTTTCTTGAGGGCCATTTCCAGAGAGTCGGCCAGCCTCTCCCGCTCGTCCGCACGGAGAGAAATCCGGTCGACGAGGACTTCGAGCGGGCCTTTTTTCGAAGTCGTGGCGGCCCCGTCGAGGTCGGCGGCGGCGCCGTCCACAACGATCCTCGAGAACCCGTCCTTCTTGAGCAGGGCCGTGCCCTTCTCGCCAGGCCAGGAGAATGTGATCAGGGCCTTCGTCCCCTCCGGAAGTCGTTCCAGCTCATCGATGACGCTGTCGATCGTATCCCTCTTGACCGGCCGGCCGCACTTCAGGCAATGGACCGTCCCGATCCGGGCATAGAGGACCCTGAGGAAATCGAAGATCTCTGTCACCGTAGCCACGGTCGAGCGAGGGTTCTTGGTGGCGGCCTTCTGCTGGATGGCGATGGCCGGGGGGATGCCCTCGATGAGCTCGGCGTCGGGCTTGTCCATCCTCTCGAGGAACTGCCGGGCGTAGGACGACAAGGACTCCATGTAACGCCTCTGCCCCTCGGCGTAGAGCGTATCGAAGGCGAGCGAGGACTTCCCCGACCCGCTGACTCCCGTGACCACGATCAGGTTGTTGAGGGGGACGTCGAGGTCGATCCCCTTGAGGTTGTGGACCTTGACTCCGCGGAGGATGATCTTCTCTGTCGTCGCCATGTGTTTAGCCTAATTAATTATTATAACACGACCGCTCTGATATAATGGGGCGCGTCTTTGAGGACATGCCGATGCCGATCGTCCTTGTCTTGGGGCTCGCCGTGGCGCTTGCCATGGACTGTTTCGCCGTGTCCATGGGTCTGGCCTGCGGGCTGAAAAGGCTGACGACCCGGCAGTCGGTCCGGATGGCCTTCTTTTTCGGGGCGTTCCAGTTCGGCATGCCTGTCCTCGGCTGGTTCGCCGGGGAGTCCGTCGTACGCCTCACACGGAGCTTCGACCACTGGCTGGCCTTCGGGCTGCTCGCCGCGATCGGTGGCCGGATGATCTACGAGTCCTTCAGTCTCAGCGACGAAGAGAAAGCCTGCCGGCCCGACCAGACGCGGGGCTCCCGGCTTCTCGTCCTTTCGGTCGCGACGAGCATTGACGCTCTCGCCGTGGGATTGAGCTTGGGCGTCATCAAGGCCGGCATCCTCTATCCCGCCGCCGTGATCGGGATCGTCTGCTTCGTCATGACGATCATCGGGGCGAAGCTCGGACCCGTCGTCGGCCGGGCCGTAGGGAAAAGGGCGGAACTTCTCGGCGGCCTGATCCTGATCGGGATCGGGCTCAGGATCCTCGTCGAGCACCTCCGCCGCTGAGGGAGCCGCCTCAGAGCGGCCAGATGACGAAAACCGCGAGGTCCCAGACGGTGTGGCTCACGGCGTTGAGGATGGGTGAGCGGAAGATCCGATAGGTCAGGCCCCAGAACAGTCCGCAGACGCCTGCCGCGAGGACAAGCATAACGTTGCCGCTGGCCATATGGACCAGGGCGTAGAGCAGGGCGGTCAGCCAGAACCCCTTTCCCGGGCCGAGCAGGGCCGACGTCCGTTCCTGGAGGAATCCCCGCCAAAAGACCTCCTCGCCCGGTCCGATCAGGAGGCCGAGGAGGAGGACGATCCGGAGAATCCCCGTTCCTTGCTTCAGACGATAGACGGCGGCGATCCCGGCCGAGGCGAAGGGGAAAAGCTTAAGGACGACGAGCCGGCCCGCCGCGAAGGCGGCGTACAGGACGGCGGCGGAGAGAACCCCGAGGACGAGCTTGAGCGGCAGTCCCGACCGGAGTTCGGCCTTGAGCCTTTGCCCGTAGCCGCTATCGGCCGCCAGGCCGAACCCCACCGCCAGGACGATGTTCAGGCCCATCCACCACCAGAAATCCAGGGGACCTGCCCGGCGGAAGCGGAAAAGGGCGATGAAAAGAGCGGCGGGGACGGCCGCTGTTATGGCCAGGATCAATGGCCGCGTCGCTGAGAGCTCCTTTTTCACGGCCACCTGAGGACGGCTTCGAGGAGGACGGCGGCCGTGCTGAGGAGGCCGAAGACGAGGTTGTGGCTGGCCGTGGCGCCGTCGAGGATGATGAAGTCCATGGGCCGGCGGGGAGCGGCCCGCCGGACGGCCCGGTCCCAAAGTCTTATGGCGCTGGGGAGGGCGGCGAACACGAGGAGGAAGGTCAGCGGCATGGGTCGCAGAGACCCGCCGACGAGCCGCGGGATGGTGATGAAGCCGACGTCGATCGCGAACGGCCCGAAAATGAGCACCCCGTAATACAGGAGAGAGCCGCGGTCGCCAAGAAGGCCCGCCACGGTATTCACCCGACGCTCCCGGTCGGACAAGGCATCGCGCCAGTTGTTGGCGTGAAGGATGGCGCTCACGAGCATGGCCATGGGGACGGCCCAGACGAGCGGCAGCCAGGAAAAGCTTCTGGTCTGGACCGTCCAGGCGCCGGCCGATCCGAGCAGGCCGAAATTCAGGAGGACGGCCAGGTCGCCCAGGGCATGGGTCTTGAGGAGGGTGTAGCAGGCCCCGACCGCGAGCCCGAGGCCGCCGATGATGAAGAGCGCGCTTCCGGTCGCGAGGGCGATGAGGAAACCCGAGGCCGCGCCGAAGGCGAAGAGGACGACCGATCCGCGGAGGACCTGCCTGTCCGTCAGGAGCCCCCGGACGATGGCCCCGCTCACGGGCGTCACGTCCCTATCGAGGCCCCTGCGGAAATCGTGGACATCGCTGAGCATGTTGGCCGCGCTGTGAAGGATCATCATGGTCGCGATGGCCCAGAGGAAGCGGGGGACAGAGAGGGACGCCCCGCCGATGACGACGGCGAGTGACGTTCCGAAGACGACCGGCATGGTCGAAGCTGGCAGGGCCCAAGGCCGGGCGGCGATCAGCCATCTGGCCAGCCGCGAGGGGCTTGACCCGGTTTGATGGAGATCGTTCATCGTCCGAGGCGTCCCCTCCTTGATTAACCCTTCCAGCTTTTCATGATCTCGGCGAAGCACATGAGGCCGCTCGGGATGCAGGCGCCGTAACCGCCGCCGGGGAATGTCCAGGCGCCGGCGAGATACAGGTTGTTGACGGGCGTCCGCTGGGGGAATCGCGACGGACCCGAATCGTCGAGCGTCTGGTCCCAGCCGTATATGGCCCCCCGCGTGTTCGCGGTGTAGTGGAGGTTGGTCAGGGGGGTCGCCGCGTCCCGGACCTCGATGGCCTTGCGAAGCCCGGGGAGCAGGATCTTCTCGGCCTGGTCGATCAGGATGTCGGCCATCCGGAGCTTCTCGGCGTTGTAGGCGTCCTTTTTTCCGGCGAGGTAGTCGGCCTCGTACTTTTCCCAGTGTTCGAAGCCTTGAAGGGTCATGATGGACAGAGTGTTCTTCCCTTCGGGGGAATAGCCCTTGTACAAGTTGTCGTAAAGGGTCGCGCCGAAGCCCGGGTTCGTGAAGTCCCCGCGGACTGACGCCCTGTAATCCTCCTCGACATCGTAGCCGGTGTTATAGAAGATCTCGGTGTCCTTGATCCCAAGCTCCCGGACGAGGTCTTTCTTCAAGCCGAGGAAAACCTGGAACGTGGACATGCTGATGCTGAGCTTTTCCATCCTGGCCAAGGTCGTCTTGACGAGGTCCGGCTCGTCGAGCATTTTCTTGAACGTGTCGGGCGCGTTGGCGTTCGAAACGACAGCCTTTCCCGTGAACTCGCGGCCGTCGGCCGTCCTCACCCCGTAGGCGGCGCCGTCCCGGACCAGGATCTTGTCGACCCTGGTCTTGAGCATGACCTTGCCGCCGTGCGCCTCGATGAACGCGGCGAACGCGTCGCTGATCTTTTGCGATTTGCCGACCGGATAAAAACCGCCGTTCTCGAGATAGCCGACCGTGGGCAGGGCGTAATAAAAGGGAGAAAGCCTCGACGGCGGCAGGCCGAAATAGCCACAGAGGGCGGAGACGATGGCCTTGAGTTTGGGGTTCTTGAGGCGGGCGTCCACCATGGCCCCCCAGGTTTTGCCCGAGGCCTTGACAAGATAAGGATAGTCCTGGACAAAGCGGCTCATGTCGGGGCGGCCACCGGAGGCGGAAAGCCGGCCGATGTCGCCGGACAGCCCCTTCATATCGTCGAACAGGCTTTCGATCCCGGCCTTCTCGTCTGGGAACTTGCCGACCAAATCGGCGACGTAAGCGGGCAGATTCCTGTCCGGAACGCGAATGTCGTAATCGGGATAGATCGCCCGGTAGAGCGTCCGGTGGGGAACGAACTCGATCCCTTTGATTTCGGGGAAACCGGGGATAAGGTCGAAGACGCCGTTCCTGGCCGAGACGGTCGTCGAATGGAGCGAGGCGTCGAAGACGAAGCCGCCGGGGCGCGCGAACGTCGTGGCATATCCTCCGGCCTTGACGTGCTTTTCGATGACGAGGGGCCGGAAGCCCTGGCGGGCGAAAGCGGCCCCGCAGCTGAGGCCGCCCAGGCCGGCGCCGATGATGACGGCGTCATAGGCCGTGCCGCTCCCCTTGGCCGTTGTGGCGTCTTGTTTGCTTTTGGGAAAGCTCTCCCAGTCCAGGGCCACAAAAGGGACCCCTGCCAGCATGGACGTCAGGAAATCTCTCCGCGGCATGTGTTTCGGCGTCATGGCACCCTCCCTTGATCTTTTCCCTTCATGAGGCCGGCGGTCCGGAGGCCGCGGCGCCGCCCAATCGGGGACAATATATGCTTCGGGCGGTTGCCCTGTCAATCGGGCGTGGAAGGGTCCGCTCCCGGCTGGACAAGGGCCCTCGTGCCGCGATATCCTCATGCTGTGAACGAGATCAAGATCTATCGGCCTTAATTCGGGGACACAAGGTTCATTTCCGATTTTATGAAGGCTAGGCTGGGAAAAACAAAAGGAGAGAGGGCATGTATTCATTGAAAAATAAGGTTGTTTTCGTGACGGGCGCGAGCGCCGGGATCGGGGAGTCCTGCGCCCGGGCTTTCGCCCAGTCAGGCGCGAAGATCCTCATCTGCGCCCGCCGGGCCGACCGTCTCAAGGCGCTCGGGACGGAGCTGAAGAAAAAATTCGGCGTGCCGGTCCATGCCTTCGGCCTCGACGTCCGGAGCCAGCCGGCCGTCGAAAAAGCGCTCTCCGCTCTGCCCGCGGAATGGCGGCCGATCGAGGTCCTGGTCAACAACGCGGGCTTGAGCCGCGGGCTGGCCAAGCTCCAGGAGGGACTCGTGAGCGACTGGGAAGAAATGATCGATACCAACGTCAAGGGCCTGCTCTACGTCAGCCGGGCGGTCATCCCGGGAATGGTCGAGCGAGGGAGCGGGCACGTCATCAACATCGGCTCGATCGCGGGCCATGAGGTTTACCCCGCCGGCAACGTCTACTGCGCGACGAAGTTCGCCGTCCGGGCCCTGTCGATGGGTCTGCGCCTCGATCTGAACGGGACGCCGGTCCGGGTGAGCGAAGTCTCCCCGGGCATGGTCGAGACTGAATTCAGCGTTGTCCGGTTCCACGGCGACACGGAACGGGCCGGCAAGGTCTACCAGGGCCTGACGCCGCTTTCTCCCGACGACATTGCCGACGCGGTCGTCTGGTGCGCGACACGGCCGGCCCACGTCAACGTCAGCGAGATGATCGTCATGCCGACTGCCCAGGCCTCGACAACTCTGGTTTACAAGAAATAAGGGATAGGATCAGCGGCGGCCGGAGGCCATCCTAGCGGAGGCGGGGAGACGGCGCAAGCGGAGCATGGCCCAGATCCCGACGGCTGGGCCAAGGGCGAGGAAAGCAAATGCCCAGCGCCAGGTGAGAAGACGTTCGAACGTCGGGACGAGGCGGATCGTCACCAACGTCAGCAGGAATCCCAGGCTCGTCTGAAGCGTGAGAGCCGTGCCCGTCCGCTCGGCCGGGCAGAGCTCGCTCACGCCCGCCGAGAACTGGGCGGAATCGGCGACCACGGCGAAGCCCCAGACGAGGCAAATGATGAATAGGGCCCAGGGATTCCCTCCGAAGAAGAAACCCGACACGAGACAGCACAGCCCGCTGACGGCCATGGATGCGAACGTGATGATTGTCCTCCCGAACCGGTCGGCGAGCCTGCCCGCGACCAGGCTCCCGGCCCCGCCCACGGCGATCATGGCGAAGGCCGCGGCGAACGCCCATGTCCCGGCGACCCCCGAAACACGGAAGCTCGCGACAAGGAAGACGGGCGCCCATGTCCAGACGGCGTAGAGCTCCCACATGTGACCGAAGTAGCCCAGGTTGGCCAGGGCCATTCCCCTGTCCCGCCAGACCTCGCCGGCGTATTTCCAGTTGAATCGCGGCGCGGGCGCTCGGTCGGGGCCCTCCGTGATGAAGAGGAGTGCGATGAGGCCACCGGCGGCAGCCAGGGCGGCGCTCAAATAGAGGACGGGCTTCCAGTCCGCGCCTCCTCCAAAGGCCCGGAGCAGGTGAGGGGCGGCCGAACCGACCGTGAGGGCACCCACGAGAAGGCCGATCCCCCAGCCGCGGTCGTTCCGCGTCCAGGTGGCCATGATCTTCATCCCGACCGGATAGACGCCGGCGAGAAACAGACCCGTCAGGAACCGAAGGGCTATGGCGACCGACGGCCCGGATCCGGAAGCCGGGATGAGGAATGTCGTAACGCCGGCGAGCAGCGCGGAAAACGAGAATAGAAGGCGCGAGGGGAGCCGGTCGGCGAGGTTCAGGACGGCCGACCCGAGCGCCCCGGCGACGAAGCCGAGCTGGACGGACATGGTTAGCCAGGCCTGGCCCGATGCGCCGAGATTCCAAGCGGCCGCGAGCGCCGGGATGACGGCCGACGCCGAGAACCAGACCGACATCCCCAGGAGCTCGGCCAGAGCAAGAAGCGCCAGGGCGCGGTTCTTACCCGGAGGGGCGAGAGGGACGCCTTCCTGGCTTTGGTAGGGGCCGGCCGCTGAATTCATCGAGCTTTCTTATATCCCAAGCCACCGAGGCCGGTCAAACAGGGGGGGAAACGGAAATAATACAGGGACACCGGCTTTATGTAACTATCCATTCGCTCCGCCTCTGTGTGCCGCCTAAACTTAATTCGATCCAACCAGGCCACAAAAAACTTCCATGAAATCGAGGAAACGATTTTTCGGCGGCCTTGACAAAAGAGTCTGAAATCTGATATTCTGAATACTGAATCAAGCCTGAAGGAGATGGCGGAATGGAAAGCGTCAAGCCGTATAAGGCCGAGATCAAAGCGCGTGGACAACTCACGATCCCTAAGAGGGTCCGCGAGGAGGGAAACCTCTATGAGGGAGAGACCGTATCCATTATCCCCGTCGGGGACTCCATTTTGGTCACCCCAAAAAGGCTCGAGCTTGATGAAGCACGCCGGGAGATCCGCAAGCTCATGAAGGCTTCGGGCGTGACGCTCGAGGCATTGCTCGAAGGACTCGATACCGAAAGAGGAGACCTCTTCGAGGAGACCTATGGAGACAAAAAAGCATAGGCTTTTCCTCGATTCGAATGTTATCCTGTCCGGTCTTTTTTCGGACCGGGGGGCGCCGCGCGTGATCCTAGACGTTCTCAGTTTAGACCTTCCCGTTTTGATCGGCCTGACAGGACGCTTTAACTTGAATGAGATCGAACGCAACCTCCAGAAAAAGATGGCCGTCGCCCTTCCGATCTACCGTCTTTATTTGCCCAAACTCAAGCTCGAGATCATACCGTTGCCCTCCCAGGAAGACCTTCGACCCCTCGCCGAAACGGCGGATGACAAGGATTTGCCCGTTTTAGCCTCAGTGCTCAACGGGAAAGCGGATCATTTCTTGACCGGCGATAAGAGGCTGATTTCTCTTATCGGAGAAAAAGGCGGCTTTCCGTTCAAGACAGTCAGCCCGGCCGAATTTCTGGACAAGGTCTTGCCCGAAATCCTGGCAGGAAAGCGCCGCTGCTAGATGGGAACGCCTTTCTCCGTGGAAACCGAACTTTAAGGAGTAAAGATCGATGAGCTATTTTTTCAGCAAAATGCTCGATGTCGCGTTCGATGAGGCCGTCGAAATGGTCAAGGCGGAGCTCAAGACGGAGGGATTTGGCATCCTGACAGATATCGACGTCAGGGAGACGCTGAAAGAGAAGCTCAACGTCGATTTCCGGTATTATCGGATCCTTGGGACCTGCAATCCCCCTTACGCCTACAAGGCGCTCCTGGCCGAAGACAAGATCGGCCTGATGCTGCCCTGCAACGTGATCGTGCAGGAGACGGCCGGGGGCCTGGTCGAGGTCGCGGCCATCGACCCCGTGGCCTCCATGCAGGCGGTGCAAAATCCCGCCCTGGAGCCGGTCGGGCTGGAAGTCCGGGCGAAGCTCAGGAAAGTCATCGAGCGCCTCTGACCCTGTCTTCCCCAACTTTGACATTTCCCGCCCGTTATCTATAATACTATTCCGTCATTATGGGACTCCGGCTGAAGCCGCCGCTTCTCTGGTCGGCCGAGCGCCGCGGGACCCGGTAGCCACGGACGAAAGGCACGTAAGTCATTGATTTTCGGCGTCGGAACGGACATTATCGAGGTCCAGAGGGTCGAGGAAAAGCTCGTCCGCACGGCGAGCCTCAAGGCCAAGCTCTTTACCCCGACTGAGATCGCCTACTGCGAGTCCAAGCACCGCCCCGCCCAGCACTACGCCGCCCGCTTCGCCGCCAAGGAGGCCTTCCTCAAGGCCATGGGAACGGGCTGGACGGGCGGGCACAAGTTCTCCGAGATCGAAATCGTCAACAACGCCTTGGGCAAGCCCGAACTTTTCGTGCACGGCAAAGTCGGCGAGTTCTGCCGGGCCCACAAGATCACCGGCATGCAGGCTTCGCTGTCCCATATCAAGGACCTGGCCAAGGCGGTCGTCGTCCTGGAAAACAAAACGGAATAAAAGAGAACGGAGGATCGATCATCATGTCCAATATCGGCTCATACGACGAGCGGGTGAAGAACTTCTCCTGGCAGATCGCCGAGAAGGAGCTTGGCTACAAACCCGGCGATGACATCAACATCGGCTGGTACTGCACCGACCGGATCTGCAAGCTCGGGAAAGGGTCGAGGGTCGCCCTCTACTGGGAAGGCTTCACCGGCGTCGAAAAGACCTACACCTACAACGACATCCGCATGGCCACGAACACCATCGGCGCCTTCCTTCGCGGCCTCGGCCTGAAGGACGGCGAGCGCGTCTGCTTGTTCTTGGACCGTATCCCCGAGCTTTATCTGGGCTTCCTGGGCATCCTGAAGATCGGGGCCATCGCCCAGCCGCTATTTTCGGCCTTCGGCGACGAGTCGCTCTTCGTCCGCCTCTCGAACGCCGAGACCTCGGCCGTCATCACCCAAAAGAAGCATGCCCCCAAAGTCCGGAAAATTCTCGAGAAGCTGCCTCATATCAGACACATCATTATCGTCGACCATGACGGCGTGTCACCGCTAAGGGACCGCGAGGTTGCGTTTTCCCTCGAGAAGGCCGCGCCTGTCGAGCACCTCGATATTTATCCGACCAAGGCCGAGTCCCCATCCGTCCTCCACTACACGTCAGGCACGACCGGGATGCCCAAGGGCGTCCAGCACGTCCATTACTCGCTCATCTCCCAATACCTTACGGCCAGGTGGGCCCTCGACCTCAGGGACGACGACATCTACTGGTGCACGGCCGACCCCGGCTGGGTTACCGGGACGTCCTACGGGATCATCGCCCCCTTCGCCCTGGGCGTCACCCAGTGCGTTTTCGACGCCGGCTTCTCCGCCGAGGCCTGGTACAAGTTTATCGAGAAGCGCCGGGTCACGATGTGGTACTCGGCGCCGACGGCCATCCGCTCGCTGATGAAAGCCGGGGACGAGATCGTCAAGAAATTCGACCTCTCTTCTCTCCGGCACTTGGCGAGCGTCGGCGAGCCCTTGAACTCCGAGGCGGTCGTGTGGTCACAAAAAGTCTTCGGCAAGCCCTTCTACGACACCTACTGGCAGACGGAGACGGGCTCCATCGTCATCAGCAACTACCCGGGCATGGAGGTCCGGGCGGGCTCCATGGGCAAGCCCTTCCCCGGCATCACCGGCACCGTCCTGGACCCGGTCAAGAACGAACCGTACCCGACCTACGGGAAGATCGGCCTGGTCGCCCTCAAGTTCGACTGGCCCTCGCGGATGCGGACCTACTGGAACAACGAAGAGGCCTTCCGGAAGAAGTTCCGGAACGGCTGGTACATCACCGGCGACCGCTCCCGGCTCGACAAGGACGGCTACTTCTGGTTCGCCGGCCGCGACGACGACATCATCAACACGGCCGGGCATCTCGTCAGCCCGTTCGAGGTCGAATCGGCCCTTCTCGAGCACCCGGCGGTCGCCGAATCGGCCGTGGTCTCCAAGCCCGACCCGATCAACCTGGAAGTCGTCAAGGCCTTTGTGACCCTCAAGCCGGGCTTCGCGGCCAGCCAGGACCTTGACCTCGACATCATGAACTTCATCCGGAAGAAGCTTTCGCCCCTGGCCATGCCGCAGGAGATCGAGTTCGTGCCGTCGCTCCCCAAGACGAGGAGCGGCAAGATCATGCGCCGCATCCTCCACGCCAAAGAATGGGGCGAGGAGATCGGCGACACCTCCACCCTTGAAAACGATTAGCATAAAATCTGAATAAGAAGGAGAAATACCATGGCCCTGGAAGGTTTGAAAGACATCGTCCTGAATTACGTGACCAAGGAATACCTTGAGGACGACAGCGAGGCCCTAACCTACGACACGCCCCTCATCTCGGGCGGGATCGTGGACTCGTTCTCGATGGTCTCGCTGAAGAGGTTCCTCGAGAACAAGTACGCGATCCAGATCCCGGATGACAAGGCGACTCCCGAGGCCTTCGACTCGGTCAACAAGATCGCCTCCCTCGTCCAGGAATTCGTCGCGAAGAAGGGATAAAGCCATGGCTTACAGCGACAAGATCCGCGGGACATACCAGGGTCAGCTCAAGGGCATCCAGGACGCCGGCCTCTTTAAGCAGGAGCGGTTCATCCACTCGCCCCAGGCGGCCGACATCGAGGTCGAATTCCCCGCCGGCTCGCCCCTCAAGAAAGTCATCAATATGTGCGCCAACAACTACCTGGGGCTCTCGAGCCACCCGGACGTCATCAAGGCGGCGCACGAGGGGCTCGAGACGCGCGGCTACGGCATGTCGTCGGTCCGCTTCATCTGCGGCACCCAGGACATCCACCGCGAGCTCGAGCATCGCCTGACCGAATTCCTGGGGACAGAGGACACGCTCCTTTTCCCCTCCTGCATGGACGCCAACGCCGGCGTCTTCGAAGCCATCCTGACCAAGGACGACGTCATCATCTCGGACCGCCTCGTCCACGCCTCGCTCGTCGACGGCATCCGGCTCTGCAGCGCCATGCACGACACGATCAAGCATTCGGACATGGCCCACCTCGAGGAGAAGCTCCAGCTCCACGCCGATAAGCGCTTCAAGCTCGTCGTCACGGACGGCGTCTTCTCCATGGACGGCGACGCGGCCAAGCTCGATGAGATGGTGGCCCTGTGCGAGAAATACGACGCCATGCTCCTCGTCGACGATTCCCACTCGACGGGGTTCATCGGCAGGACCGGCCGCGGGACCCACGAGAGGTGCGGCGTCGTGGGCAAGATCGACGTCATCACGACGACCTTCGGCAAGGCCCTCGGGGGCGCGTCCGGGGGCTGCGTTTCGGGGCGCCGCGAGTTGGTCGAGCTCTGCCGGCAGCGGGCCAGGCCGTACCTCTTCTCGAACACCATCGCCCCGGTCGTCGTCTCCGGCGTCCTCAAGGTCATGGAGATCCTCTCCAAGTCGACCGAGCGCCGCGACAAGCTCGAGCGGAACGCCGCCTACTGGAGGAAGGGGCTGACCGAGGCCGGTTTCGTCCTCAAGGAAGGGGATACCCCGATCGTGCCCGTCATGTTCTTCAACGCCAAGCTCTCGCAGGACTTCTCCCAGGGCCTTTACGACGAGGGGATCTACGCCATCGGCTTTTTCTTCCCCGTCGTGCCCCAGGGCCAGGCCCGGATCCGGACCCAGATCTCGGCCGGCCACGAGATTCACCACCTCGACAAGGCGCTCGCGGTCTTCACCAAGGTGGGCAAGAAGTTCGACATCCTGGGCAAGACCAAGCAGGAGATCATCGCCAAGTATGGCATGTGAAGGTCCGGGGAATCCGGCTAGAACTCCCGCCCGTTTTCCCCGGCGTGGAAAACGCGCTCGGCTGCTCGGCCCCGCTCCCGTCGCCCAAAGGGCGACGAGCCATACCCGCCTCGCCTTGATATTGCCGCCGGATTCTGGGATATTAGAAGCGAGCCGGGCGAGGCGCCCGGGATCAAAGGAGGGCCATATGAAAAAGAATTGTCTGCTTTTGATTCCAGTCGTTTTGGCGGCCGCGGCGTTGACGCTGAGCGCCCTGGGATCCGGAACGCCAAGCGCCCAGGCCGGGTACGGTCAGAGCAAGCCCCAGATTCAGAGTGAATACAAGCAGGACAAGCCGTATACCCGGGAGAACCCTGGTCCTTGGGCCGCCGCAAAGGACAAGCACGTTCCCGAGATCACGTATGAGAAGATGGACATGGGCTTGAAGGTCACCGTGAAGGTCGACAATCACCCCATGGATTCCCAAAAGCCTCATTACATCATGTGGATCATGCTGAAGGACGGCATGGGGAAAGTCCTCGGCAGGAAAGATTTCGTGGCGACCGATCCCGCCCCGATCGCGACGTTCGAGCTGAAGTCGGTCCCCGCTCATCTCCAGGCCTTCGAGCGCTGCAACATCCACGGGATCTGGATGAACGAGGCCAAGGTCGAACTCAAGTAACGGCCCAATCTGGAGACAGCGCCGCCCTCCCTTTTTCTTGACACTCGCGAAGGGCGAGGTATACCATAGGGGCCATTTTTGAGCCTTCAAGGAGGGCCTCGATGGACAACAACAAGCTCGCCAACCCCGCGCCCCTCGGCCTGATGGGCTTCGGGATGACCACGGTCCTTCTCAACATTCACAACGCAGGATTCTTCCCGGTCAGCGCTATGGTCCTCGCCATGGGCATTTTCTACGGCGGGATCGCCCAGATCATCGCCGGGATCATGGAATCCAAGAAGGGGAACACGTTCGGCACGACCGCCTTCACGTCCTACGGCTTTTTCTGGCTGACTCTTGTCGCGACCTGGGTCATTCCCGGGCTGAACCCGCCCAACGGCGGAGCGACGCCTGTCCCCTTCATGGGATGGTACCTGTTCCTGTGGGGCCTGTTCACGTTCTTCATGTGGATCGGGACCTTCGGCAAGAACCGCGCTATTCAGTTTGTCTTCTTAAGCCTGACGGTCCTCTTCTGGCTGCTCGCCGCCCGGGACTGGACCGGGTCTGTCCTCGTCGGCAGGATCGCCGGTTGCGAGGGCATCGCCTGCGGCCTGTCCGCGATCTACCTGGCCATGGCCGAGGTCCTGAACGAGGCCAGAGGCCGCGAAGTCCTGCTCGTCGGGGAGATCAAGAAACCCTGACTCGGGCGAAAATATCGGGAATTTTCATCTCAGGAATCGGAGCATTTTTACTGAGGATTATAATAAATAGCTAACATGAAAAACCGTGGGATCATGCCCGGCGCCCGTTTTTGGATCGCGAGCGCGGCCCTGTCCGCATTGACCGTTCTCTTTTGCCCAAGCTGCGGCCGGCAGCCGTCCTTCAAGCACGTCATCCTGTTTATCGGCGACGGCATGTCGGTCGAATCCGAGGTCGCCGCCAGCCGCTACCTCTACGGCAAGGACCGGGCCCTGGCCTGGCATTCCTTTCCGGGAACGTCCTATGTTGCGACCTGGGATGTCACCGCCTATGATAGCAACGCCAGGAAGGAGAACCGGGCCGCGTATTCGGACTCGGCCTTCGCCCCGTCGCTCGGCTACGACGTCGGGCGGGAAGGCGTCCGGCCGTATCCTGATGAGGGCTCCCTGTGGGCGGGGGCATCGCTCGCCAAGCCGGCCACGGATTCGGCCTCCGCGGCGACGGCCCTGGCGACAGGGGCGAAGACGATCAGCGGCAATATCGCCTGGCGGCCCGGGGGACAGCCCTGGGGCGGACTGCCCACGATCGCCGAGGAATTCCGAGGCCGGCGGGGAGGGGCGATCGGCGTCATCACGACCGTGCCCTTCAGCCACGCGACGCCGGCCGCCTTCGTCAGCCACAACACCAGCCGGAACCACTATTACACCGGATACAAAGGATACGAGGGGCTCGGCATCGCCGACGAGATCATCCTCCGGGTGAAGCCCGACGTCGTCATCGGCGGCGGGAACCCCATGTTCGACAACCCGACCTTCGACACGAAAAAAGGGTATATTTCGGAGGGCCTCTACAGAGCGCTCAAGTCGTCGACCGAATATGTCTTCGCCGAGAGACAGGCCGGCGCCGAGGGAGCCCGGACTCTCCATGAGGCTGCGGAACGGGCCCGGGCCCAGGGGAAAAAACTCTTCGGGCTTTATGGCGGAAGCGACGGGAGCTTCGTCCTGCCCGTTCCCGAGGCTCATCCGGGATCTCCCAGACTCACTCGGGAGTCGGCGGAGGACCTCACCCTCAAGGACGCCACCCTGGCGGCCCTGCGGGTCCTCGGCCGGAACCCCAACGGTTTCTTCCTCATGGCGGAGCAGGGTGACATCGACTGGGCCAACCACGACAACAATTTCAGCGGCCTGATCGCAACGATGAGAGACCTTGAAGAGGCGGTCCGGGCGGCCGTGGCGTTCGTCGACGGGCCCGGGGACGACATCGACTGGACGAACACCGTCCTGCTGGTGACCGCCGACCACGCGACGGGAGGCCTGCGCCTGAATCCGGCGAAACCCCTGGGTGCCGGCGAGCTGCCGCGGCAGTTGGTTCGGGCGAAGGAAGATGAGGCGGCGCCGGATCAAACGAACGGAAACGGCCGGCATCCGGTCCCACCCCGCCCCGCGGTGTCGGCCTTTAAGTCTCCGTATATCTACCCCGGCGGCGAGGTGAGCTACTCGACCATCGGCCACACCAACGAGCTCGTGACGCTCGCCGTCTCGGGCCGCGCCGCGCCGTTATTCCTGAAGTACGCGGGAACTTGGTATCCGGGGCCCATCATCGACAACACCCAGGTTAACGCGGCCATGCGCGAAGCCCTGGGGCTCGGGAGCGGGAAGATGTCCGTCGTGCTGAACGGCGGAGCGCCCGCAAACCCTTCTCCCTCCCCGAACGCGGCCCGGAAATAAAAGACCCGGAGCCTCGGGATCACTTGACCCGGACGGCGCGCTCCTCCATGGACTTGAATTCCTTGCCGTTCGGCAGGGTCATGTACGTTTCATAGGTGAACGCGTCCGGGCCGAGCCATTTTGTCACGTTCCGGACCTTGACTTTCCCGCCGGACATCGGGTCGGGCCAAAGTCCTGCCTCGGTCATAGTCTTGGCCGCCGCGTCGAAGATACCCGTCGTCTGATAGAACGCGGTGCTCGTGCTATCAATCCAGAGGGAAACGTACTTTTTCTGGAGATTGTCGTAGCCCAGGGTCTGGACCCCCTCGAACGGCTGACCCATCATCGTTCCGGAATATGTCATCCTCAGGAAACGTCCGCCGAGGATGAGCTCCCCCTTGGCCGCGGTTTCGGACGCCGTGGCGGGCGAGCCCGGGAACGTCCACATCGTCACCTCGACCTTCCATTTGCCCACGTACTGTTTGAGATAGGCGTGGTTCTCGCCGACCGCGCCCAGCTGCATGTACATCTCCATGGCCTTCTGTTGGTCCTGTGCCGTTTGCGCCTGGAGCGCGATGGCGGACGACAGAACCAGGGCGATGGCGAAACATGTCCGAGCCGCGGAACTCAAGCCTGTTTTATGGAACATCTGTCCCTCCTATAAATAGAGCTTGCTGCCATTCTACCCGAAGTCCGAAAAGGGAGAAAGCATCTCTCCGCGGCCCTTTTTCGGGGCAGGCCGGTCACTTCGTCTCCTTGATCCTGAGGTTCCGGAACTCGACGGTCGAGCCGTGGCCGAGGAGGCCGATGTGCCCGTTTTCCCGCTTTAGGCCGGGGTGGTCCCGGTGATCGATGGTACCGCCCGCGCTCGCCTGGTCGATATCGGCGTCGACGATTCTCGTCCCGTTGACCGTGACAGTGACCTGCCGGCCCCGGGCGACGATCTCCTCCGCATTCCATTCGCCGACAGGCCGCAGGAGGCCGCGCTTTGCCGGGACGACGCCGTAGATCGAGCCGAGGAACTGGTAGGGCTGGAGGTCATGGTCGACGGGGGAGCCGTCCTCGAGGATCTGGATCTCCATTCCCGCGTAGGCGGCGTCGCCCTCGAGAGGGGCCCGGATGCCGATACCGTTATTGGCCGCGGGGGTCAGCTTGAACTCGAACCGGAGGACGAAATCGGCGAATTCCTTCTCCGTATAGAGGTTGCCGCTGCCCCGGCCCGGGTCGATGACGATCTTCCCGTTCTCGGCGGCATATCCCTTTGTATCGCCCGTCCAGCCGCTGAGGTCGCGGCCGTTGAAGAGGGGAACGAAGCCATCGTCCTTCTCGGCGTCCGACAGCCCCGGGGCCTCGCCGTCCCGGGGGATCTCGCGGATGTAGATGTTCCTGTACCAGAGTGGGTTGCCGTGGGCCTGGAGCTCGATCTGGCCGGTTGAGTAAATCGGCTTGTCGCGCTCCCAATAGTTCTCGAGGATCGTGTTGTCCACGACCATCCGGTCGTTGAGGTAGACCGTGACCCGCTCGCCGATCATGATGATCCGGAAGCTATTCCACCCGCTGACGGACCGGTCGGCCTTCTCGAGTGGCTTGCTCGGCCCTTTCTGGTTGTTGTACAGGCCGCCGGAACCCTCGGGGTTGGCCGTCGGGTCCCATATCTGGACCTGAGGCGAGCCCCGGAGGTAGATGCCGCTGTCCCCGCCCTTGTCGATCTTCCAGTCCACGAGCATTTCGAAGTCGGCGAAGTCCCTGGCCGTGCAGAGGCTTTCGCCCTTGCCATCGAAGGCGAGGACACCGTCGGCGACACTCCAGTGGGACCGCATGATATCGTCCGCTTCGGCCTGGGCTTTTTTCAGCTCGTCGGCCGTCATTTTGGCGCGCTTCGGCGGGTCCGCGACGAGGCCCTTCCAGCCATCGAGGTCGAGGCCGTTGAAGAGAGGGACGAACCCGCCCTGTTTCAGGCGGTCCGCGATGACTTTCGTGGCCAGGTCCCTTTCGCCAGGGTCTTCGCTCGACGACTCGACCCGCCGGAGGATCGAGATCGCTTCCTGGCCGGAGAGCCATCTCTCCTCGGACGATTGCTCTGAGGCCATGTCCAGGAGTCCCTGGACGGCCGTGGCCCTCAAGGCCGGATTCCCGAGCTGTTCGGAGAGAAGGCGGAAGGCCTCGGGCCCCCGGAGTTCCGCGACTGCGCGCAGGACGGGTTTCCTGTCGGCGTCGTCCTTTGGCAGGCCGAGGGCGCTTCTGAGCAGCTCGAGCTTCTTCCATCTCGGATCATCGGACCCGTTGACCAGCCGGGCATAACCCTCGAGGGCGAGGAGGAGATATTTTTTATTCGTCGTTGTCGAGACGATCCGGAGGAGCTCGTCAGCGGCCTTGAAGTCCGGCCACTGCGACAGGGCATAGACGGCGGCGGCCTGGACCTGCGGGTCCTTGTC